>Ga0247725_1001585_pt1 | contig 11178 bp, 6 predicted proteins | sample OKSTACKMCFT3sol_FD_183021 | JGI IMG/M metagenome (GOLD analysis project Ga0247725, IMG submission 183021) | Subsurface sediment microbial communities from gas well in Oklahoma, United States - OK STACK MC-FT3-sol | ecosystem: Environmental > Terrestrial > Deep subsurface > Rock core/Sediment... | reverse complement strand
AGGCCATCCATCACCAGAACCTGGTGCGCTTCGACGGGCTGGACGATGAGCAGCAGGTCAACCTGCTGTGCGAGCTGAACGTGCAACGCCAGGTGCGCAACGTCTGCCACACCACCATCGTGCAGAATGCCTGGCAGCGCGGGCAGCCGCTGGCGGTGCATGGCTGGATCTACGGCCTGGCCGATGGCCTGGTGAAGGACCTGCAGGTGACGCTGGACAACGCGTCGCAGCTCGACAGTACCTTCCTCTACGACCTCTGACTCAGCCCAGGTGCTCCACCGCCCACACGGCCGCTTCCACCCGCGAGCGCAGTCCGAGCTTGTGCAGCAGGTTCTTCACGTGGACCTTGACGGTACCTTCGGTGATGCCCAGCTTGCGCGCGATCATCTTGTTGCTCTGGCCCTTGGCGATCAGCCGCAGGACCTCCTTTTCGCGCTTGGTCAGGTTGGAAAACTGCACCTGGCCGGAAGGTTTCGGGCGCACCCGGATGGCCTCGGCGAGTACCTGGGTAAGCTCGGGGCTGAGTGCCATGCGTCCCGTGGCGGCGATGCGGATCTGCTCGATCAGCTGTTCGGCGTCCATGTCCTTGAGCAGGTAGCCATCGGCGCCGTTGCGCAGCGCCTCGAGCACATGGCTCTGCTCGTCGGAAACGGTGAACATGATGATGCGGGCATCGATGTCCGCGTCGCGCATGCGTCGGGTGGTTTCCAGGCCATCGATGCCTGGCATGTTGAGATCCATCAGGATCAGGTCAGGCTCGATCTGCAGTGCCAGCCGGATGGCGTCTTCGCCGTTGCCCGCTTCGCCGACCATTTCCAGATCGTCTTCCAGATCCAGCAGGTCACGCAGACCCCGACGCATCATGGGATGGTCGTCGACCAGCAGGATTCGTGTGGTTGTCCCTTCGTTCATGCGTGACAGGCTCCTGTTTCAGGGGAATGTGTCGATAGGCGGGGGGAAATCTCAGGTGCACCTGAGTGCCGCCAGCGGGGCGCAGGCCAATGCTGATATTGCCGTTCAGGCTGCTGGCGCGTTCTTGCAGGATGATCAGGCCGTAGTGACCGGCGCGCTGTTCTTCAGGCCGGATGCCGATGCCGTCATCGTCGATCCTTACGTGGATGGTGCCGATGCTGTCCTGCGTCAGGCTCAACCAGCAGTGGTTCGCTTCCGCATGCTTGACCACGTTGCTGAGTGCTTCACGGATGATCTGCAGGCAGTGCACTTCCTCGTTTGGCGTCAGCGGGCAATGATCGAGGTGGTAGTCGTTCTCGATCTGCAGGCCGGAGTTGGCACTGAATTCCTCTATCGTCGCCTGCAGGGCCGGTTTGAGTCCTGGTTCGTTGACCTTGATGCGGAAGGTGGTCAGCAGTTCGCGCAGCTGTCGGTAGGCCGCGTTCAGGCCCTGATCGATCTGCTGCACGCTGTCGTCCAGCTGCGCCTGGCTGCTTTCCTTCTGCATCAGGCGCTTGAGGCGCGCCAGTTGCAGCTTCTGTGCGGACAGCGCCTGGGCGAGGGAATCATGCAGTTCGCGAGCAATCACCGCACGCTCCTCCATCAGCGCCAGGCGCGCCTGCTTCTGGCCCAGCTGTGCCAGGCTCAGCGAAGCGGCGAAGAGGTCGGCCAGGGTCGTCAGTAGCAGCGTCTGCCAGGATTCCAGCGGTTCGCCTGCCGGATGGGCGACGCGTAGCGAGCCCAGATCGTCCTGGCCGGAGCGCAGCTCGAAGGTCATCAGCTCCTCGCCGCTGGGCAGCCGACCGGTCTGGTTGACCGGGCAAACGTCGCACTGCGGCAGCTTGCAGTACTCCGGCGGTTGCAGATCGCGCGAGGTCATTGCGGTGTGGCTGCCGGCCTCCGCCGAGCGATTCAGACACAGCGAGATCGGCCCGGTGCCAAGGATCTGCTGCACCTTGGCCAGTAGCGAGCCCATCATCTGCGAGGGATCGTCCGGCTGGCTGTAGAGCATCCGTGCACTGTTGAATAGCAGTTGCAGGGTGGCGTTGCTGCGAGTCAGTGCGGCCGTCTTGTCATCGACCTTTTGCTCCATTTCCGCGTAAAGACCAGCCAGTTCCTGGCTCATCTGGTTCAACGTGCGTGCCAGCAGACTGAGCTCTGTGTCGCCGGGGATCTGCACCTGGCCGCTGAAGTCCCCCTTGCCAATGTCGCGGGCCATCTTGGTCAGGCTACGCAGCGGCGACGCCAGGTTGTTGTGCAACCCATAGATCAGCACGAAGGCGATCAGCACGATGACGAATAGCGTGCCGGCCTGCAGCGCGCGGATGACGCCAAGCTTGCCCTCGGATGCCTCCTGCAGGGTGCGCACGAAGGCGTCCAGCTCACTGACGAACTCCGGTGCCTCTCGACGGTAGTCGTCGACCTGCGCGGGTTGCGCGTCGAGCAGTGGCCGCATGCGTTCCACCCAGTGCTGCAACACGCCGGCATGTAGCGCGGGCAACTCGGTCGAGCCATGCCGATGTAGCGCCGAGCGCAGGGAAGACGAACGCAGGGTGCGTTCCAGCATTTCTATGCGCTCTTCGAGTAGTTCGTGCGGACCGTGTTCGGCGGTGAAGGCCAGTCGATAGGCCTGCATGCGCAGACTCCCGGCCTGATTGATGGCCTCGGCATCGCCTTCCAGGGCGTCTGCCAGGTACAGGCTGGCGAGCATGCTGACCAGCGAAAAACCGATGATCACCACGAAGGCCACCAACGTGTTGAACACGATCGAATGGCGGGTTGAGAGCTGCTCGCTTTCGGAAAGGGGCATGGTCGAATCGTCGGTCGGGCGGTGCCTCATTCTGCGCTTTGTGACAAGCGCTGGCCATGGCTGGGGGTGTACTCACAATGCATTTGAGTCAGTTTGAAGAGGTAAAAGAGGGCCGTGTTTTTTCTTTTAACTACCTGATATTTAAGGATTTTATTTGGTGTATGCGAGATACCTCCTAGGAGGTAGAAATGTGTTGTCAAGCAAAATGCCACTAGCCGTGTATTGACCTGAGTCAAATTCGGATCGATCCCTCCCGCTTAGCGTGCGAGCCATTCCTGATCCCGCTGCCTATGCAAGCAGGGTCTTGGCGCCAAGAGGATCGACCATGAGCAATATCGAAAAGTGGGACGTGGAGGACCAGAAATTCTGGGACACCACCGGCAAGCGGATCGCCAATCGCAACCTCTGGATTTCCATCCCGAGTCTGCTTATGGGTTTCGCCATCTGGCTGATGTGGGGCATCGTCACGGTACAGATGCTCAACCTGGGGTTTCCCTTCGAGCCCGCAGAGCTGTTCACCCTGACCGCCATCGCCGGCCTCACCGGTGCCACCCTGCGCATCCCGGCGTCTTTCATGATCCGCATCGCCGGCGGACGTAACACCATTTTCCTGACCACCGCGCTGCTGATGATTCCGGCTGCCGGTGCGGGCATTGCGCTGCAGAGCCAGGACACGCCGTTGTGGGTGTTCCAGCTGCTGGCTTTCCTCTCCGGTATCGGTGGCGGCAACTTCGCCTGCTCGATGAGCAACATCAGCACCTTCTTCCCGAAGAATCAGCAGGGCTTGGCGTTGGGTCTGAATGCCGGCCTGGGCAACTTCGGCGTGACCACCATGCAGATCCTGATCCCGCTGGTGATGACCGCCGGCGTGTTCGGCGCCTTCGCCGGTGCGCCGATGGAGCTGCTCAAGGACAGCGGCACGCTGATCGGCAAGATCCCCGCCGGTACCGAAACCTGGATTCAGAACGCCGGTTGGGTCTGGCTGTTGTTCCTGATCCCGCTGGCGTTTGCCGGCTGGAAGGGCATGAACAATCTGTTGGTGATTTCGCCGACGCCGGGCTACCCGCTTAACGCCTTCGGCAAGATCCTTGGCCTCTACGCCGTGGCCTTCGTTGCCGCTGCGATCGGTCTGTACCTCTACCTGCCAGCGCCTGTCGGCCTGGGCGTGCTGAACATGTGGGGCGTGATGCTGCTCACCATCGGCCTGACCCTCGGCATGCTGCGCATGCTGCCAGGCAGCATCAAGCCGAACATCAAGCGCCAGTTCGCCATCTTCCGCGACAAGCACACCTGGTCGATGAGCATCCTCTACATCCTGACCTTCGGCTCCTTCATCGGCTTCTCCATGGCGCTGCCGCTGTCGATCACCGTGATCTTCGGCTTCATGAACGAAGTGGCGGCCGACGGCACCGTTACCCGCATCGCCAACCCGAACGCGCCAAGTGCACTGACCTATGCCTGGATCGGCCCCTTCGTTGGCGCCCTGATCCGTCCGCTGGGCGGCTGGATCTCCGACAAGGTCGGCGGCTCCATCGTTACCCAGGTGATCTCGGTGGTCATGGTCGGCGCTTCGGTCGCCGCGGGCTATGTGATGCATCAGGCCTACGGTTCGGCCCAGCCTGAAGAGTACTTCTTCCTGTTCCTGGTGCTGTTCCTGGTGCTGTTCGCTGCCAGCGGTATCGGCAACGGCTCCACCTTCCGCACCATCGGCGTGATTTACGACCGCGAAAAGGCCGGCCCGGTGCTTGGCTGGACCTCCGCTGTCGCCGCCTACGGCTCCTTCGTCGCCCCGATCGTGATCGGCGAGCAGGTCAAGGCCGGTACCCCCGAGGTGGCCATGTACGGCTTCGCGGTGTTCTACGCGCTGTGCCTGATCCTCAACTGGTGGTTCTACCTGCGCCCCAATGCCTACGTGAAGAACCCCTGAGTCTGGAGTGCCGCCATGAAGATCATGATTGCCTACGACAACTCGCGTAATGCCAGGAAAGCCCTGGACGCCACCCTCGACATGTTCGGCCCGCTCAAGCCGCTGATCATGCTGATCGGGGTGGTGGAAGAGACCCGCGACACCAGCGATTCGGCCGTCGAGCTCTATGAGCGCGAGCGCAACGAGTTCCGCGGTTTCCTGCAGGAGGCGGCTGACAAGGTCAGCGCCTTCGGCCTGGACGCCGACGTGATCCTCGCCGAAGGCGACGCCCGCAAGATGATTCTCAAAGCTGCCGAGCACAAGAAGCCCGACTTGCTGGTGATTGCGCGGCATTCAAACGAACCGGACGGCGGCTTCATTTCCCGCTCGCTGAATCTCTTGGTCGACGAGCTCGACTACATGACCTTCGGCAGCGTGAGCGCTTTCCTGGCCCGCCGGGCGCCTTGCCCGGTCCTGATTCAAGCCTGCCCCTGAGTGAGGAGCTCAACATGAGAGTTTCTACGCTGTTCGAATGGAAGCGCCCCGAAGTCAGAGCCCTGCATCTGACCTGGATTGCCTTCTACATCTGCTTCTTCGTCTGGTTCGGCATGGCGCCGCTGGCCTCGAGCATGCTGAAAAGCGTGAACTGGCTGACGCCCGAGGACCTCAAGCTGTTCGCCATCGCCAATGTGGCGCTGACCATTCCCGCGCGGATTCTGGTCGGCATGGCCCTCGACCACTGGGGGCCGCGTCGGGTGTTCTCGGTGCTGTTGGTGGTGATGGCTGCGCCGGCGCTGTTCTTCGCCTTCGGTGACAGCCGCACCCAGTTGCTGGTGTCGCGCCTGATCCTCAGCTCCATCGGCGCCAGCTTCGTGGTCGGCATTCATATGACTGCCATGTGGTTCAAGCCCAAGGACATCGGTTTCGCCGAGGGCTTCTACGCTGGCTGGGGCAACTTCGGTTCCGCCGCTGCCGCCATGAGCCTTCCGGCCATCGCCATCCATGCCTTCGGCGGTCCTGAAGGCTGGCGCTGGGCGATCGCCAGCTCGGCGATCATCATGGCGCTGTACGGTGTGTACTACTGGTTCGCCCTCACCGACGGCCCGGCCGGCACTATCCACCGCAAGCCGCACAAGGCCAGCGCGCTGGAGGTGAGCACCTGGGCCGACATGTTCAAGTTGATCGCCTGGACCATCCCCATGGTCGGCGTGCTGGGCATTCTGGTCTGGCGCATCGAGGGCCTGGGGTACCTGGGCTCCACCGGCGCGATGATCTGCTACGCGGCGATCGTGCTGGTGGTGGTGTTCCAGGTAGTGCAGATCCTGCGCGTCAACGTGCCGATCCTGAAGAAGGGCGTGCCGGAAGACGACAAGTATCCCTTCAACACCGTGGCTGCACTGAACTCCACCTACTTCGCCAACTTCGGTGCGGAGCTGGCGGTGGTATCGATGCTGCCGATGTTCTTCGAGCAGACCTGGGGCCTGACTCCGACCACCGCCGGCATCATTGCGGCCTCCTTCGCTTTCGTGAACCTGGTGGCCCGCCCCATGGGTGGCCTGGTCTCCGACCGCTTTGGCAACCGCCGCTTCGTGATGCTGGCCTACATGCTCGGCATCTCCGTGGGCTTTCTGCTGATGGGGCTGATGAACTCCAAGTGGCCGCTGATCGTCGCCGTGGCGATCACCGTGCTCTGCTCGGTGTTCGTCCAGGGTGCTGAAGGCGCGACCTTCGGGATCATCCCTTCGATCAAGCGCCGGGTAACCGGGCAGATCTCCGGCATGGCCGGGGCCTACGGCAACGTTGGCGCCGTCTGCTACCTGACCCTCTACACCTTCGTGACCCCCTCGCAGTTCTTCATGGTGATTGCCGCCGGTGCGTTCGTCAGCTTCGGGCTCTGCCTGCTCTGGCTGAAGGAGCCCGAGGGCGCGTTCTCCGATGAGTACTACGTGTCCAGCGTCGACCGGGAGCTGGAGGCCCGCCAGAAGCTCGCGTCCTGACGTTCAACGAATGAACGCGCCAGCCACATCGGCTGGCGCAAACCGAGATTGATAAGCCGACCGGTCGGGCCAGTGGTTCGCAACCGGAGTGAGGAGAGAAAACAATGAGCCACTTGCTCGATCAACTGCGCTTCTTCAACAGGAAGCAAGGCGAGTTCGCCGATGGTCATGGCGAAACCCGCATCGAATCCCGCGACTGGGAGAACGTCTACCGCTCGCGCTGGCAGTACGACAAGATCGTCCGTTCCACCCACGGGGTGAACTGCACCGGGTCGTGCTCCTGGAAGATCTACGTGAAGAACGGCCTGATCACCTGGGAAACCCAGCAGACCGACTACCCGCGTACCCGCAATGACCTGCCCAACCATGAGCCGCGCGGCTGCCCGCGTGGTGCCAGCTACAGCTGGTACATCTATAGCGCCAACCGCCTGAAGTACCCCAAGGTGCGCAAGCCGCTGCTCAAGCTGTGGCGTGATGCGCGGCGCAACATGAGCCCGGTGGACGCCTGGGCCAGCATCGTCGAGGACAAGGCCAAGGCTGAGGCCTACAAGAGCAAGCGCGGCATGGGTGGCTTCATCCGTTCCAGCTGGGAAGAAGTCAACGAGATCATCGCTGCAGCCAACGTTTACACCGTCAAGCAGTACGGCCCGGACCGCGTCATCGGCTTCTCGCCAATCCCGGCCATGTCGATGGTTTCCTACGCTGCCGGTAGCCGCTACCTGTCGCTGATCGGCGGCGTGTGCCTGTCGTTCTACGACTGGTACTGCGACCTGCCTCCGGCCTCTCCACAAGTGTGGGGCGAGCAGACCGACGTGCCGGAATCGGCCGACTGGTACAACTCCAACTACATCATTGCCTGGGGCTCCAACGTCCCGCAGACCCGTACCCCGGATGCGCACTTCTTTACCGAAGTCCGCTACAAGGGCACTAAGACCGTCGCCATCACCCCGGACTACGCCGAAGTCGCCAAGCTCACCGACCTCTGGCTCAACCCGAAGCAGGGCACCGACGCCGCGCTGGCCCAGGCCTTCGCCCACGTCATCTTCAAGGAATTCCACCTCGAGAAGCCGAGCGAGTACTTCCGCGACTACGCTAAGCGCTACACCGACCTGCCGGTGCTGGTGCGCCTGAACGAGAAGGACGGCAGCTACATCGCCGACCGCTTCCTGCGCGCATCCGATCTGGCCGACAACCTCGGCCAGGAAAACAACCCCGAGTGGAAGACCATCGCGCTCGACGGCAGCACCGGCGAGCTGGTTTCGCCGCTGGGCTCGATCGGCTACCGCTGGGGCGAGAAGGGCAAGTGGAACATCGAAGCCCGTGAAGGCAAGGACGGTCGTGATGTCGACCTCTCCCTGACCCAGATCGAGGGCGGCGAGACGGCCGAGGTCGCCTTCCCGTACTTCGGTGGCATCCTCCACGAGCACTTCCAGCACGCCGAAGGCGAAAGCATCCAGCTGCGCCGCGTGCCGGTCCGTACCATCACCCTGGCCGACGGCAGCACCACCAAGGTCGCCACCGTGTTCGACCTGATGGCCGCCAACCTGGGTATCGACCGTGGTCTGGGTGGCGCCAACGTCGCTTCCAGCTACGACGACGCCAGCGTGCCCGGCACTCCGGCCTGGCAGGAAGTCATCACTGGCGTATCCCGCGAGAAGGCGATCCAGATCGCCCGTGAATTCGCCGACAACGCCGACAAGACCCATGGCCGTTCCATGATCATCGTCGGTGCGGCGATGAACCACTGGTACCACATGGACATGAACTACCGTGGCCTGATCAACATGCTGATGTTGTGCGGCTGCGTGGGTCAGACCGGCGGCGGCTGGGCTCACTACGTCGGCCAGGAAAAGCTGCGCCCGCAGTGCGGCTGGCTGCCGCTGGCCTTCGGCCTCGACTGGAGCCGTCCGCCGCGCCAGATGAACGGCACCAGCTTCTTCTACAACCACAGTTCGCAGTGGCGCCACGAGAAGATGAGCATTCACGAAGTGCTCTCGCCGCTGGCCGACAAGTCGCAGTTCCCCGAGCACATGCTCGACTACAACATCCGCGCCGAACGCGCCGGCTGGCTGCCGAGTGCGCCGCAGCTCAATCGCAACCCGCTGCAGGTCTGCCGCGATGCAGAAGCGGCTGGCATGCCGCCGGTGGATTACGTCACCCAGTCGCTCAAGGACGGTTCGCTGAAGTTCGCCTGCGAGCAGCCGGACAACCCGGATAACTTCCCGCGCAACATGTTCATCTGGCGCTCCAACCTGCTGGGCAGCTCGGGCAAGGGCCACGAGTACATGCTCAAGTACCTGCTGGGCACCAAGAACGGCGTGATGAACGAGGACCTCGGCAAGCGCGACGGCTTCAAGCCGCTCGAGGCCGAATGGCAGGACGACGGCGCCATCGGCAAGCTCGACCTGGTCACCACCCTCGACTTCCGCATGTCCTCGACCTGCGTGTATTCCGACATCGTTCTGCCGACCGCGACCTGGTACGAGAAGGACGACATGAACACTTCGGACATGCACCCCTTCATTCACCCGCTGTCGGCAGCGATCGATCCGGCCTGGGAAGCGCGTTCGGACTGGGAGATCTACAAGGGCATCGCCAAGGCGTTCTCGAAGATGGCCGAAGGTCAGCTGGGCGTGGAGAAGGATCTGGTCACCGTGCCGCTCCTGCACGACAGCCCCGGCGAGCTGGCGCAGCCGTTCGGCGGCACCGACTGGAAAACAGCTGGCGTCGATCCGCAGCCGGGCAAGAACTGCCCGAACATGGCGGTGGTCGAGCGCGACTATCCGGCCACCTACAAGAAGTTCACCTCCCTCGGCCCGCTGCTCGACAAGCTCGGCAACGGTGGCAAGGGCATCAACTGGAACACCCAGGATGAAGTCGATTTCCTCGGCGAGCTGAACTACAAGGTGCGCGACGAGGGCGTCAGCAAAGGGCGCCCGCAGATCGAGTCGGCCATCGACGCCGCCGAGGTCATCCTCAGCCTGGCGCCGGAAACAAACGGTCATGTCGCCTTGAAGGCCTGGGCCGCGCTATCGGAATTCACCGGTCGCGACCACAGCCACCTGGCGCTGCCCAAGGAGCACGAGGCGATCCGCTTCCGTGACATCCAGGCGCAGCCGCGCAAGATCATCTCCAGCCCGACCTGGTCCGGCCTGGAAGACGAGCATGTGTCGTACAACGCCGGCTACACCAACGTCCACGAGTTCATCCCATGGCGCACCATCACCGGTCGTCAGCAGTTCTTCCAGGACCATCCGTGGATGCAGGCTTTCGGCGAGCAACTGATGAGCTATCGGCCGCCGATCAACACCCGCACCATCGATTACGTGAAGGGTAAGAGGAGCAACGGCAACCCCGAGATCGTCCTCAACTGGATCACCCCGCACCAGAAGTGGGGCATTCACAGCACCTACTCGGACAACCTGATCATGCTCACCCTGAGCCGTGGCGGCCCGATCGTGTGGATGTCCGAAGTCGATGCCAAGAAGGCCGGTATTGAAGACAACGACTGGATCGAGTGCTTCAACGCCAACGGCGCTCTGACCGCTCGAGCGGTGGTCAGCCAGCGCGTGATGGAAGGCATGGTGATGATGTACCACGCCCAAGAGCGCATCGTGAACGTGCCCGGCGCAGAGAGCACCAAGAACCGCGGCGGCCACCACAACTCGGTGACCCGCGTGGTGCTCAAACCCACCCATATGATTGGCGGCTACGCCCAGCAGGCGTACGGCTTCAACTACTACGGCACCGTGGGTTGCAACCGTGACGAATTCGTCGTGGTGCGCAAGATGGCCAAGGTCGACTGGCTCGATGGCCCGAATGGTAACGACCTTCCGCAACCCCTGCCGCAAGATATCTGAGGAATAAGGCCATGAAGATTCGTTCACAAGTGGGCATGGTCCTGAACCTGGACAAATGCATCGGCTGCCACACCTGCTCGATCACATGCAAGAACGTCTGGACTAGCCGTGAAGGCATGGAATACGCCTGGTTCAACAACGTCGAGACCAAACCCGGTATCGGCTACCCCAAGGAGTGGGAGAACCAGGAGAAATGGAAAGGCGGGTGGGTACGCAACAAGGATGGTTCGATCAACCCCAAGATCGGCGGCAAGTTCCGTGTGTTGGCGAATATCTTCTCCAACCCGGACCTGCCCTCGATTGACGACTACTACGAGCCGTTCGACTTCGACTACCAGCACCTGCACACCGCGCCCCTGGGTAACCACCAGCCGGTGGCCCGCCCTCGTTCGTTGATCTCCGGCCAGCGCATGGAGAAGATCGAGTGGGGCCCGAACTGGGAGGAGATTTTAGGCACCGAGTTCGCCAAGCGGCGCAAGGACAAGAACTTCGACAAGGTGCAGGCCGATATCTACGGCGAGTACGAGAACACCTTCATGATGTACCTGCCGCGCCTGTGCGAGCACTGCCTCAACCCGGCGTGCGCGGCCTCCTGCCCGAGCGGCGCGATCTACAAGCGCGAGGAGGACGGCATCGTCCTCATCGACCAGGAGA
>Ga0247725_1001584_pt1 | contig 11179 bp, 18 predicted proteins | sample OKSTACKMCFT3sol_FD_183021 | JGI IMG/M metagenome (GOLD analysis project Ga0247725, IMG submission 183021) | Subsurface sediment microbial communities from gas well in Oklahoma, United States - OK STACK MC-FT3-sol | ecosystem: Environmental > Terrestrial > Deep subsurface > Rock core/Sediment... | reverse complement strand
CGCGGGTTCCCGCCCGCCGAAGGTCGGGCGGGTCGCGGCCAGCTGGGGGCGCGGGTCGAGATCTGGGTTCCGAGCGATTTGTTCCGGCAGGCGGTGGCCCTCCGGCAGCTCTCCCCCCCTCGATGGCGGCGCGGGTTCCCGCCCATACGAAAGGGGCCATGAGGCCCCTTTCTATTTATTGTTGTCTGATGGCATACCTAAACTGTTTCGATGCACTGCCTTAGATCCTCAAAATCAGGATACAGCTCGGCAAACCGTATAAGACCATTTTTCAGGGCGCTCAGGTGCTCCCTGTCGGCTCCAGTAATAGCGCCGGATCTGATGGCTGTTGTCAGTCCATTCACCGTGCAAACCAAGCCACAAAAGACAGGGGATAAATAGGTAACATGCATGTTTGGGCAGCTAATACGGATGGGGCCAGGAAAAACAACGGGGACTCTAAAGCGGTATCCGTGGCTTGTTTCAAGTGTTTTCCAAACAACGTCTAGGCTAATGTCTGTTGCAGCCTTGAACTCGTTTCTGATTTCTATATCGACAAGCAACCATGATCTTTCATCACAGAAAGGTGAAAGCGCACGGTCTGTTACTGAGTTGCAAATATATGGTTCGAGCCTTGAAATACTTCTCTTACTTAACCATTCGTGCAGAGGGGATTCAGATAGACAGGCAGTGGAGCAATTCATTTTCTCACCTTTCAGATTATGCCCATATCGGCAATAGAAATATTAGCACCACAAGAATACTATCACAAGTGATAAATATATCTCGAACGGTGAGTTTATATATTGAATATTATCCGAGGCGATAATATAATAATCTTAATTCGTTGGGAGGTGATAAAAATGGCAAGTCAGAAAATTATTGCCTTTGCAAAAGCAAAGGGGTTCAGCATCGAAGTTAAAGATTCCATCATGGCGATATATAAGGTCAGCAATGCGGCTTTTGTCGTTGAATACTTCAAATGCAAAGGGGCCGGTTATAGTTTCAAGGGGGTTAGTGCTGGGGTAGGGGCGGATCTGAAAGAGGAGTTACCTGGCTGGATAGACTCTGATCGAAAACTCAAAGAGACCATCAATTTTCTGGCATCATAAAAAGGCCCGCCATCTTGGCGGGCTTTTTCTCATGCGAAAATTTTATCTGTCACTCCCCAGCCATAGATTTCGGCCAGCTCTGCGGCGGCGGATCTAGCTTCCTCTGGCGACAGGCAATCAAGTAAATCCTCCGCGCCGCCATCTTTCAGCCTTAGAAAAACAGTCCACATATCGGGCTGGGTCTGTGGGTCAGTGACGACAGCAAAGGCCGTTTCATCGTGTGATGCGGGGGACTGGTTCACCATCCCCCACAACTCGATCCCATCGTGGGTGGCAGGGTCTGGGCGAGCCATAAAATCTTGAGTTCTCATATTCAGCGGATCTCCATGCCGCCCCAGTGGGGCGGCGAGTTGAATTTAAAAGCGTGTGAACAGGCCTGTGATCTCTGTAAATGTTGATTCCAGCTCATCGCAGTAGATCATAGGCTCTGTTTTGACAAGCTCCAGCGATACAGCTGGCCCCCTGTATGCCCTCATTTCATAGGTATCACTCGGCATGAGTTCGATCTCAATCCGATTGATTCCATCGTTAACGTATTGACTATCTAGCGGCAGGCTGTAAGCGATCCCGTTCGGGATAATGCACAGGACTTTGGCACCAGTCATGACAAGAAAGCGGCCAGCCCCAATCTGACTATGAATGGTTTCAGCTATTTGGCGAGAGATTGAAATATCAGTTTTCATGCGGATTTCCTTTTCAGGTTATGCCCAATCGGCATGAGAGATAATATCAAAAAAGGGTAATTATCACAAGGGATAATTACCCTTTTTTTTAAAGCAGCTCGTCTTTATAAAACCAGCTCCCCCCCCTTTGTGAAAGCTGACAGCTTTCGCGGTGAACTAAACAGCTTGCATATTCACCATCGATCAGCTGATTACAATCCCCCGTCACTGTGACCTTAAACTTATGCTCCACCATGTTTTTTGCCAGCTCCCGCAGATCATCGCTCTTAGCTCTGCTTGTAGAAACAAAGCGGACGCCACCGAACAGATCATTAAAAATAGTCGGGGAATAGGTGTAGCTATCATCAACAGAAAACGAGGCTCCATGTTTATATTTTTTCACCAAGGCCGATACTTCGCTATCAGTGGGGCCATCAGTCCACGAAATATTAATGGAGTCATAATCGCTTTTAACTGAGAACTTAACACCCTTGAAATGTTTTTTAAGATCAGCCCTGACATTTTTGGCAACATGCTTACCACCGCTCAACTCACCCAAGCGCGTCAAGTGGGCGTAATCATCCAGATTATTAAGTACGTCCCCAACTTCATTTTCTCTGGCGGCCAGAACAGAACGCTTATACTCGCTTTCCCGCTCCAAGATCCCCTTGGTAATTTCCTTGCGAGAAAGGGCAGGGCGAGGGGCAAAGCGACTTGAAATATCAATTACAGTTGCAGTCATAATGAAAACTCCAAATTCAGGTTATGCCCAATCGGCAAGAAACATTATATCAAAAAAACATATTATCACAAGTGATAATAGAGGGGTTTCCCCCTCTATTTTTACGCTGCCACTCCTTTTAATCCCGTTCCAGTTCGCATCCCTCGACTACCATATTTCTCTCTGATCTCCTCTAGGGTGTGCTCACGGCGATTCCATGCGCTCTTGTGTTCCTCTGGGCGGTAGTACCATTTCTTTTTTTTGTAGGCCCAAAAACAACCTATATCACGTAATGCGGCTCGATTGGCTTTGGTTTCCCCATCAATCCAAACCCAGTTTCCGATAACCTCAAAAACGATCCCAGGCATGACAGATAGGGCCGTCAGTACCTTTTCCAGTTCCTCGCCGTAGTTATATCTATCTTCTGACTTCGGAGATTGGTACTTGTTAACAAGGTCAATATTTCTCATGAGAAATTCAAAGGCGGCATTTACAGCCTTCATCAGTTCCTCACCGAGGGGGTTTCTGTCGGGATGGTACTTTAAAGCCAATTTCTTATAAGCCTTTTTGATAATAGCCTCTGATAACTCACCTTGAAGATTAAGAACGTTCAATGCTTCTTGTGTATTCATTTTAAGCCTCTCCCCGCTCGGGGATATTCAGGTTATGCCCAATTGGCAAAGCCATTATATCAAAAACAACAAATAATCACAGGGGATAATATAAAATATTGAGCTTTGTTTTTTGTCACTTTTGGAGTCTGCTTGGAGGCAAGAGGTTGGGAGCGGGAAATAAATAATAGCGCACGCGAAGCGGGCCATCCTCTTTGATATTCTTTTCGGCAAACATCCCCCCTGAGTGAATCTGCTCGTCAGCTGTCGGTCGGTCGCGGTAGCCATGACTAACCCCAGCGTGAGCGGAACACAACCGACCGTGGAATACCGGAACCGCGTAGCGGTGAGGATATGCCGCGAAAGCGGTTTTGTTCCGTGAGGGATGGGGTAGGCATACAGGCGAACGTGACTGAGCGATGGATGACGAAACCTCACTGGCGATGTTGCAGGATAGAGCGCGTGGAGCGCGCAAGGGAGAGGATCGAAACCCGAAGGGCAGAGACATGCGGCTTTTTGCATGGCTCTGTGCGAAGCATGAGAGCCGTGCGAGGAGCGCAGCGACGAAGCCTCCCCCAAGCCAATGTTTATCCTTAGAAAGCTCTCTTCTTTATTTTTCATCTTATATCAGATAGCCGGATTTTCCCCTTGCAAAATAGGCACAAATACCTATTATGGAAATAGGCACAAATGCCTACAACTTTACAGGGTAAGATGAAGATGGCAGCTATTGCGCGGGTTTACGTTAATGGTATTGAAGTGGGCTCTATGCCTGTGGAAAAGCACAAAGAAGTCAGATCAGAGTCGAAAAAGGTTCTCAGGCTGTATGCTTATCAGTTTCTGAACCTTTCGGGCATTGTCCTTAAAATGATATTTCTCTCTATCAGGGCCGTTCCATTGTTTTGGTTCTTTGGCATCATATTGAGCCTGTATATTGACTTGGGTGCTGTAGCTGACTTTATTGGTAGAATAAAGGAGGCCCAGCCGACAGTTATTGCACAAACCATTAAGGATATTGTCGGCTATACGCTCGGTGTCACAAATGTATCTGTTTCGGTGGCATTTGCTGTTATACCGTCTTTTCGCCGTCAAATGGGACTCATCGACTATTTCAAAAACTTTACTGAGCATCGGATTAAGCAAATTCTTGAAGTCTCGGATCAAGGCCCTGTGGAGGTCGTTTATATCAATGAGTAATCAAGAGGCATTTCTCGCTTTGTTGAAGGATCACGACTTGACACAGGCAAGAGCTGCGGAGCTGATTTGTAAACAAACCATGCGACCTTGCTCAGTGAGAACGGTAAGAAGCTGGCTAAATGACCCTTCCAAGCCCAGCTCCCGCCCATGTCCAGGTTGGGCACTTGAGGCACTTAAAGCGGCCATCGTGAATTTCTGTTGAAACGAATAGGGGAAAACAGATGCAAGCAATTGAAGAAGTGCAACGCGATTCAGACGAGTGGAACCGCATGTGGGCAGAGTTGGCGTCTAAGAATATCAACTCTGGAGATGCCGATTGTGTCCATCCTGAGACTCTGGAATCTTGGCAATACATGGGAACCAAAAATGGTGTTCATTCGTTTCGGCATCGCCACCATCCGGCAACTGGTAAGAGAGAGTATTTAGAGATAGTGATGAGGTGTATGCGGTGGCAGGGTGATAATGCAACTGATGTTGCAGACCTTCTGCCAGAACATAATTTTCACCATAAAGACGGTGTACTGATCATTCACCAAAGCAGCGGCGATCTAAAAATACAGAAAGGGGAGGTGTTCGGTATCAATGATGCTGGCCATGCCCATAAGGAGCAGTCACTGTGATTATTAAATGTATCTGGATAGCAATGATAATGGCTGGGTTTGTAGTAGGGGGCCTTGCTTCTTTAGGTGGGATAAAGTTCTATTGGGCTATTATCGGCGCACTTTTGGTTGCGTTGGGTATGACAATAAGGCAATACGGTAGTATCGAGCGGTCATGAGCTATTGGCTAATAAAAAGAGCCGCAATTATTGCGGCTCTTTTTCATTTTGTTCCGGTTTGAACCAAAGCCGCCTTATAAAAAGCGCATAACAGGCAATCATCAAAGCCGGAAAAGCAAACGTGAATACCGGATTATCGGTTGGCTGTCCATCAGACGGGATAGCCATAGATTTGAACTGACGAAACGAAGTGGCGACACCTTCACTATTGATAAGCAAATAGACGCCATCCCAGTCACGCTGCAAATCCCCTTTCAGGCGTTCGCCTGAATCTAGCTCAACAACCACGTTTTTTTGTGTCTGGGTTAGATCATCAACCCATGCCCCGAGCCGAATAACATGGCTTAACGATGCCAGCAAAATGAAACCAGCTAAGAGGCTTAAAAAAAGGTTTTCTGACAAAAATTTTTGTGGGGCCATAGTGAATCCTTGTTTTTTTCTCATGAGAAAAAGGCGGGTTCCCCCGCCTCTCATTGCCTATCGAGCGAAAAGACGAGCCCTGATAGCTTCCATACCCGTTAGTTTAACGGTTTCCTGAGCCTTGGGTAATGGCTCTATTGGTTCGAGTTTCTTCGCAAGTTTGCGAGACCAGCCGCCCAAGATGTAAGCGGGGGTGTACCACACTGAGAATACTTCTTGCGAAAGAGAGTCTCCATGCACGACCTTTGCGGCGATATTACAGGCTGTCAACTGGATATAGGCCATCATTGCAGCTGTCCGATCTATGTCCCATCCTTCCATGTAGATTTGTTCTGTCGGCACCTTGCAATCATAAAGTCCCTCAAGCGCCCCCAGCAGACAAGCGCCAGCGCCTACAGCAGGATCACAAACACTGATGTAGCCCTGGCGAGCCAACAAGGCTTGATTGTCAGTGGATGAAACAGAAATTCTTCCCATCATCTGAGTAACAGACATGGGGGTGAAAAATTGGCCAGTGGATTGATTGCCAATGCCAAGGCGCATATAAACCTCCCCTAAAAAATCAACGCTGGGGCCGTTCAATTGGAAGTGCATGAAAGTTAGGCCCAGCAACTTAGAGAATGCAAAACGCCTTTCACTTTTCGCATAGGGGGCGATCATTGCCATATATTCAGCCTCTCGGGCCTCATAGTTACGGAGATCACATTGATTGCTTAGGGCAATGCCTGACATCACTACAAAATCACGCCACACTTCATAGGGATGATTGTTGCCGCAAAGGTCTTTGAAGGTTTTTTCAAACAGGTTTTGGATTTCATCGGTACGCATATCAATTCCTATTTCAGGTTATGCCCAATCGGCAGTGATAATTATAGCAAAGCCGCACATTATCACAAGGGATAATATGCGACTTTATTATAATATTTACTTCTGCCAACCTTTCCTTTTCGGGGTTGATTAGCGAGCGGTTACTCCTTGGGGCTATCGGCACCGACCATAGCCAAAATAATTTCAGTCTCACCAGCTGACAGATCAGCCCATTCGATTTCCTGCCAACGGCCTTGCATGACCAAACGAAGTGCAGCGGCTATGACATTCACTCGGCGGAGGGGGTATGACTCTTTACGAGCAGCGATGTTTTCAAGGGCCTCGATAACCGCTGGCTTTACTCCCAGCCGCTCTAGCTTTTCAGCATAAGCCTTGTTACGTGGAAGCCCTGACTCTTGCAAAAATGAAAAGTACATGTTTGCAATAATGTGCGAACGGGAGGAAGGGGTCGTTGACACGATGATCTCCTTATTCAGGTTATGCCCAATCGGCAATGAAGATCATACGAAGAAAAGCAAATTATCACAAGGGATAATTTGCTTTTCTCATGCGAAAACTTTTGGTTCCCGCCCGAATGCAGCCAGAACTCTCGGGGATGGTGTCAAAACAACTTCTTGATTCAGCAGCCCGATCCCTTCTTTGTAGTAGCGGGGGCCTTTGCGATACTTGGCGGCCTCTTCATACACTCCATCAATTTTGATCAAACGTTCTACTAACCCATCAGCCTCAAGCTCCTTAACGGCCTCAGAGTAATTAGACTTGTGGCCGCCTCGTTGCTCGATCAGCGCATCCATTAGCACGTTATAATTTGCTGGTTCCTGTTGAACATCATAGGCATCAATCAATGCAGCCAGGATATTGAATGCGGCCTGGCGGCGGCGATACGCTTCAATTTTGGCGAACAAGTCTTGCACGGTCATATTAAATCTCATTGTTATAGAAAACATTGCGGCCTAGCGTCAGCATTTCGACAAGAACAGGAAAGGCAGGGTCGGACGCCAGATAATCAGGAACATCGTTGAGCAGATCACAGGCATGGGCCATCAGGATTTTTATCGTTGAGGTTTGAGGCTCATATTTCAGCTCGGTCAACCCCAGCATGGCCGCCTTAATTCCCCAGACCTTTGCTGTAGAGGTTCCATCACTCCACGCCAGCAACGTATTTCCAAACAGGCCAGCGCGGCCAGCTGGGCAAAGGTTGTTTTCTGTTGCAATACGTACAACTTCGGAGGCCACAGCACCTTGAGTAAAGCCCTCCTGTTTACTGAGCAGATATTTAAACTCGTTCAGCAGCAGATGGCGGCGCGATACAGCCATCTGGTAAACATCAGCAGACAAAGCCTTAAACGACTCATCAAATAGAGGTGATGAAGGCTCAATGACGATCTGCTTTTCAAGAAAGTTGGATAGATCTCTGACCAGAGATTGGGGGCACTTGGCCCCCAATGCTGTTGCGATGGCGCTGGTCATTTTTTCCTGACCATTACCCATAGATAACCTCCGAAATCATGAGATCTTCCATGGGGGCGGTCATAACCCCGCCATCGGCAGTTTCAACAACAACCATCCCTTCTGCTGGCTTGATGCCAAGGCCATCATCCATGGACAGCACCAGACGGCCATGCAATTCGGAACCATCAGCAACCCACCGAACCTTAACTGTTGGCCCTTTGAACGTCTCATAGACGCTCTTGGGAGCGGCTTTGGGAGCATCAGTGGCCGGAGCGGTGCCCTTGCCTTCGCCAGCCGCCGAAACGCTCTCGGGGGCCGTTTCTGGCGCGTCAGTAGCCGAAGGTGTGCCCTTGCCTTCACCAGTCTCCGAAACGCTCTCGGGGGCCGTTTCTGGCGCGTCAGTAGCCGAAGGTGTGCCCTTGCCTTCACCAGTCTCCGAAACGCTCTCAGGAGGCGTTTGGCGGGCTTTCTCGTCCTCTTCACGTACAGAGACAATCTCGGACAGGATAGGAGCGGCAACAGCAATAAACAGCTCGTGATCATCCTCAATTACATTGAGCGTTTCGCGCAGGGCCGAGAGTGTCAGAGCCTCTTGAGGGGCATTCAGGTAATACTCCCTGATGGCCTGTTCAATCTTGGCCGCAGAGGGCAACTTTTCTTTTCTCTGAGCCAATTCAACACGGTCGATTACCGTTGTAACGTCAGCGCGTCCCAGCTTGCCAGCCGCAACAGCTTGATGAACCAGCTTCTGTGCAGCTATACCATCGAGCTTCACAAGTTGCCCGATGGAATACAGGGCTTCAACGTCTTGACAGATTTTTGCCAGCTCGGTCAGGAGATCCATTGGGATAGAGGCAATCTTCATATGCTTGGAAACATAGGAGTCTGGCTTTCCCAGCATCTTGGCGATTTCGCCGGATTTCTTCCCATCCTCACGCATAGAGGCAATACCAAGCGCGACTTCAATGGGGTGCAGATCTTCACGCTGGATGTTTTCGACTAGCTGGACAGCTCCCAACACGGCTAGGTTATCGCGTACTGTCTGGTCTTGCTTGACTGGCACCAGATCCCATTTCAAATGGGTGTCGATGGCCAGAAAGCGGCGGTGGCCATAAATAACCGGATAACCGCGTTCATCCCGAGCCCCAACCGAAATAGCCTGCAAAAGCCCCTCGTACTTGTTCCCCTTGAGGACTCCCATTTCAGAAATAGAGTCGGCCAATTCTTTCAGGCTCGATTCTGTGTAGGTTTTACGAACCTGTTCATCTACATAAATTTCAGCGCGGGGCAACAGTTCCACACCATGCCCAGCGACTGCCGGCGCTTGTGAGGTAGCCAAATCCTGCTGCTTTGGTTGAGCCATTTTTTCGGCAATGCTCTGTGCCAGTTTGCTGTTAGTGTTCTTAGTGCTCATTGTTGAACCATCCCAATAACTTCGACAATTACGGCTTCCATGTTTTCTGCTGCTTGGCGCTCTGCCCCTGTTTTGCGGGAGGCCCATACTGGCTTCTGAGTTTGAGCCGTTGCTTCAATCGCAGAGTAAAGCCCGAGCGGTGTATTCAGAGTGACGGAAGTTGCATCCTTCATTGCTTGATGAACTTCTTTGTGGGCCTTAGTTCCACGGTACTTGTTTGCGATAATCGCATCGTGTCTCAATTCAGGGTTATAAAGCGCCTTCACCTCGGATATGGTATCCAACAGAATGTCCAGACCTTCGAGTGAAAAGGTGGCGCACTCCATAGGACTAACAACGCTGGTTGCAGCCGCAAGTGCAGCCCTCAGGCGAACACCAATTGAAGGCGGGGTATCAATGACGCAGAAATCAAAGCCGCCATCGTTAACCATTTTCCGAACCGCATTACGAAAGTCAGTAATGGCCGTTGCCTGATCCATCGCCTCTACTTTTTCCAGAATCCGTGACGCTGGAATCAGGTAGGCACCGGATTTAGTCAAAATGGGCTCGGGGCACTTTCCAGAGAAAAGATGCACAGAACTAGAGGCCTCCGCTTCACCGCGAGCCACACCCAGAGCAGAAGAAATATTGCTCTGGGGGCAAGTGTCGATAACAAGCACTTTAGATTTCACTTCGAGCAACGCATAAACAGCATGAAGCCCCATAGTGGTTTTACCCACTCCACCTTTTTCCGCTGCCAGTGTAATGATCTTTTTCATCATTAAATCCTCATAAATTCAGGTTATTGCCAAACACAACGTTGATTGGCTCCAGCCTCATCAACAAGACCTATTCTACTCTCTTGGCTCTAATTATCAAGAGGGATAATATAAATAAATGAACTTTTTTTGTGATGTATCGCACATAAACCGAGCGATTTGTTCCCGCACCGTAATGGCGGGAGCTACTAGGGCGAACGGGTGATGATGACTCCGAGCGGCTAGCTCCCACGCTGCGGTAGCGGCGGCCAGCTGGGGCGCGGGTCGAGATCTGGGTTCCGAGCGGTTTGTTCCGGCAGTGACAGGCCTGCGGCTGATCGCCGTCTCGCTGGGCGGCAACTCCGAGCGTTTTGTTCCGGTAGTGGCAGGCATGCTATATATTCCGCATCCTCGATGTATCGCCCTCTGCAAAACAGGTCTTTGCTTGAACATAAGAAAAAAGAAGAGAGGATCTATTTACTGATTGTTGAGGGAGTGAGTATGGGGATTAGGGGGGATATGCGGTGGGCAACCTGAGGGCAGCGTTTTTTTGCTGTCCCAGGTTGTCCACGGTATATTCCCCGTTCTCGCGTATGCGAGAAATCCCCATACTTGAACGACCTGCGCTTGCTGCAAGTTATCAACTTATCCACCGCCTACCTTTTATAGATCCTTTTAACATTCTTTGTTTTAAAGATCTTTTTACTTCTTTTCTTTTAGACTCCCGCAAGCTGTTGATTTTAAATGGTTAATTCAATTTTTAGGAACAGGTCGCTCGGAAGTTAGGATCAAACTGCTCGGTGTGCCGCAAAAAAGATCCCCTGTATGTATTTGTTTTATAAAGACGTTTTATGTAAGTCATTGATTTTAATGGTGGAACATAACGCTCGGAAAGTGGGATCAAATCGCTCGGAAAGTGGGATCAAATCGCTCGGTGTTTCTCATGAGAAAAACCCTGATACACACAACATATGAACTGATCGGGATGCCGAGCGTTTTGTTCCGGCAGTGGCAGGCCTGCGGCTGATTGCTGTCTCGCTGGACGGCAGCTCCGAGCGATTTGTTCCCGCGCAGCGGCAGCGGCGGCCAGCTGGGGGCGCGGGTCGAGATCTGGGTTCCGAGCGGTTTGTTCCGGCAGTGGCAGGCCTGCGGCTGATCGCCGTCTCGCTGGGCGGCAGCTCCGAGCGATTTGTTCCCGCGCTGCGGTAGCGGCGGCCAGCTGGGAGCGTGGGTCGAGATCTGGGTTCCGAGCGGTTTGTTCCGGCAGT
>Ga0247725_1001583_pt1 | contig 11183 bp, 9 predicted proteins | sample OKSTACKMCFT3sol_FD_183021 | JGI IMG/M metagenome (GOLD analysis project Ga0247725, IMG submission 183021) | Subsurface sediment microbial communities from gas well in Oklahoma, United States - OK STACK MC-FT3-sol | ecosystem: Environmental > Terrestrial > Deep subsurface > Rock core/Sediment... | reverse complement strand
GAGCCGATGATCTGCGGCACGAAGTCCACGTTGTCGTTGATGTGGTAGCGACCGTTCACGTACAGGGTGTCACGGCTGCGGGAGGCCGTGGTGGCCGCGACCTGGCCGTAGTTGAAGTTACAGCCGCCCTCGAAGCCGACGAAGGGCTCCTTGCATGAGCCGTCGGCATTGGTGGCGCCGGCCAGGGGGCCGTATTTCCAGATGGGGTCGCCGTTGGCGTCAAGACCCGTGATCCCCTCCACGTTGCGGCCGTAGGCGCTGGGGGAGTCGTTGCCCTGCTTGGCAAGATAGTCCCGATCGCGACTGTAGATGACGTCCTTCTTGTCGTGCTCGTAGACCGCCATCAGGGAGCCCTTCTCGCCGGCCACCCCTGCCACGATGGAGCCGCTCTTCTCGTCGCCGCCCTCTTCGCTCGGGGAGCCAATGCGGCCCTGGAAGTCCAGCCCTTCGTAGCCCTCTTTGAGCACCACGTTGATCACGCCACCAATGGCGTCGGAACCGTAGATGGCGGAGCCGCCGTCCAGGTTGACCTCGACCCGCTCAACGGCGGCCATGGGGATGGTGTTGAGGTTGATGGAGGTGCCGCCCATGGTGGGGGAACCCGCTACCCGCTTGCCGTTCAGCAGAACCAGGGTACGCTCGGAACCCAGGCCGCGCAGGCCGACGGTGGATTGGGACTGGAAGGAGCTGCCGGAGGCAGGGGAGACGCCGCCAAAGGAGTTGTAGGAGGCTTGCTTGAGGTAATCGGCGACGGTCTGCTGACCGGATTGCTCGATTTTCGCCTTGGTCACGGAGACGACCGGGGTGGAGCCTTCCACATCGACCCGGGAGATCCGGGAGCCGGTGACCTTGATTTTTTGCAGTTTTTCTACGTTCTGGCCCTCTTCGGCCAGGACAGGGGTGGCCACAACTGCCGCGCTCGCCAAGGCAAACGCTACGGCAGCAGAGAGTCTGCTTTTCCTAAGCATCGCTAGTATCCTTCCTGATTGTTTATTGTTTGCTTCCATTACCGCCCTCGTTGGAGCGGTGCGTAAGGCTTATCAAGGTTTGGTGATGGACGTCAAATGGAGCGGCGGGGATGGGGGCAGCAGAGGGAATTAGATGGGAATATGCACTTGATGGAATATTTTTGGCGTTTTATTCCGTAAATGTTGCGTCAACTTATGTAAAGATGTTGTTAAGTTCGATTTTTACAATTTTATTGATTATTTTTGAACTTATCGATAAGTCGCTTGTCACTCCGGTGTCGATATCGAGAAAACGGTTTTTTGCAGTATTTTCATCTACTTTTATGGCGAGAGCGTTTTCCGGGGAACGGATGGTGTGGGCAGCTATCCCTCTTCTTCTATAGGTAAATAAGAAAGCAGTCCGACTTATCATTAACTTGTTGATTTTGTTCTGCTTGATATGGATTAAAACACCTGTGTAATTAATTTTTTAATATTTAAAATCGAGTTGGACGGGTAGGCGTAGCAGTTTTTTATATTGAAGTTGGGTTTTTTGGAAAAAATCATCCGCGGGATATGCTGCGGGGGGACATTCCCGGTCGCAGACAGGGTTCTACTTGATTTTTGTTGCAGAGCTTTTACAGTGACCGAGCTGGATTGTCTGTCAATGCCAGTCAATTCAGTGAGTAATGCCAGGTAAGGATAGGCCCGTCACCGGATGTGACTGGCCATAAAAGAACAACAAGGACGAGGTTCCACCATGCTGTCGTATTTCCTACGTCGGATGCTTTTGATCATCCCGACGTTTCTCGGTATCACCCTGCTCGTCTTCACCATCACCCGCTTCGTGCCGGGCGGCCCGGTCGAGCGCATGTTGCTGCAGGCGCAGGTCTCGCAAAACGAGTCAGGCCGCTCCAGTGGCAGCAAGGGGGCGCAGGCACTCTCCGACGAACAGATTGAAGAGCTCAAGGCGTTCTACGGCCTCGACAAGCCCATGCTGGTCGCCTACTGGGACTGGTTGCAGAAGCTGGCGGTGCTGGATCTCGGGGAGTCGACCCGTTATTACGAGCCTGTGTGGGATCTCATCAAGGAGAGGTTGCCGGTGACCGCCTTCTTCGGGCTCGCCACCTTTCTGCTGAGTTATGCCGTCTCCATCCCGCTCGGGGTGGCCAAGGCGCTCAGGCACAACAGCCGCTTCGATTCCCTGAGCTCCATGCTCATCTACATGGCCTATGCGCTGCCCGCCTACGTGGTGGGGATCTTCCTCATCACCGTCTTTGCGTTCCATCTGGAGTGGTTGCCCATGGGGGGCTTCCCGGGGGACGAGTTTGACGGGATGGAGAGCAGCTGGGATCAGATCCGCACCGTCTTCGCCCACGCCCTGCTGCCCCTCATCGCCTACGCCATCGGGGATTTCGCCATCCTCACCATGACCATGAAGAACAGCCTGATGGAGAACCTGTCGGCGGATTATGTGCGCACCGCCGTGGCCAAGGGGCTGCCGTTTCGCAAGGCGGTGACCGATCACGCCATGCGCAACAGCCTGATCCCCATCGCGAGTCACTTAGGGTCGGTGCTCACCGTCTTCTTCGGGGGCTCCTTCCTCATCGAGACCATCTTCAACATCGACGGCATCGGCCTGCTCGGTTACGAGGCCATCGTCGAGCGGGATTACCCCACCGTCATGGGCATTCTGGCCATCACCTCCATGCTAATGCTGGTGGGCAACATTGTCTCCGACATCTGCGTTGCCCTGGTCGATCCTCGCGTGCGGTTTGGAGAGTAATCATGAGCCTGAACTCTGTTGCCATGCCGATGCTGATGTCAGCCCATATCGTCTCCGACATCTGCGTTGCCCTGGTCGATCCTCGCGTGCGGTTTGGAGAGTGAGCATGAACCTGAATCCGGTAACTCTGAAAAAACTCAAGCGCTTCAAGTCGATAAAGCGCGGCTACTACTCCTTTGTCATCTTTTCGGTCCTGGTGGTCATCTCTCTGCTGGCGGAACTGCTGGTCAACAGCCGGGCCCTGGCGGTGAGCTATCAGGGGGATCTCTATTTCCCCACCTATGGGGACGTGATCCCGGGCCAGCACTTCGGGCTCGACTACGAGTACGAGACCAACTACCGCCAGCTCAAGAGCCAATTTGCGAAGGAAGGGAAGGGGGATTGGGTGTTGCTGCCCCTGGTCCCCTGGAACCCCTATGAGCAGGACTTCAAGGAGGAAGCCTATCCGCCCTATGCCCCGAGCCTGGCGGAGCGCCACTTCCTCGGCACCGACACCAGCGGTCGCGACGTATTGGCACGGCTGGTCTACGGCTTTCGCATCGCCATCGGCTTTGCTTTCATCGCGCTGGTGGCGAGCTATGTCATCGGGGTCAGCATCGGCTGCATGATGGGGTTCCTCGGCGGTCGGTTCGATCTCCTGATGCAGCGTTTCATCGAGATCTGGTCCCAGGTGCCCTTCCTCTACGTCATCATGATCCTGGTCTCCCTGGCCAAGCCGAACTTCGGCCTGTTCGTCGGCATCAACGTGCTGTTCGGCTGGATGGGGATCACCTGGTACATGCGCACCCTCACCTACAAGGAGCGGGCGCGGGACTACGTGATGGCGGCGCGGGCCCAGGGGGCGAGCACCCGGCGCATCATCTTCAACCACATTCTGCCTAATACCCTGATGATGATCGTCACCCTGGCCCCGTTTGCCGTGGTGGGCAACATCTCCACCCTGACGGCGCTGGACTACCTGGGCTTTGGCCTGGCGCCGCCGACCCCGAGCTGGGGGGAGCTGCTCTCCCAGGGGATCAACAACCTCGACGCCATCTGGATCGTGAGTTCGGTGGTGGCGGCGGTGAGCCTGGTGCTCATCATGGTCTCCTTCATCGGGGAGGCCATCCGGGAGGCGTTCGATCCGCGCAAATTTACCCGTTATCAGTGAGCGGTGGCGCCTTGCCAGGGCACATCGACAGGACCCTTAATGAAGACGCCCCCAGTGCAGGGGCATGACCAGGAAGTCAAACATGAACAATAAAATCAAATGGACAGGTGCTCTCTTTCTGCTGTTGAACGGATCCTGGGTGTGGGCGGCCAGCCTGCCCGCGGATCTGACGTGGGAGACCAACGACACCGACCCCGTGTTCGCCTCTCCCAAGGCGCTGCCCGGCGGCAACCTCAATCTCTTCGTCGACAGCTTCCCGCTGACGTTTCGCACCGTGGGGCCGGATTCCAACGGCTCGTTCCGCTCCTTCATCCTCGACAACCAGATGAGGCTCATCAGCTTCCATCCCAACACGGGCAACCCCATTCCGGCCCTGGCGAATGCCTGGGCCATCGCGCCGGACAGCCAGACCGTCTATTTCAGGCTCGACCCGCGCGCCAAGTGGTCCGACGGCAAGCCGGTCACCGCCGATGACTACACCTTCGGCTACGAGATGATGCGCTCCAAGGACATCAAGGGCCCCTGGTTCAACAACTACTACACCACCGAGGTGGTGGCGGTGGAGAAGATTGACGACCACACCATCCTGGTCAAGGCGGGCAGCCGCAAGGCCAAGCTCGATCTCCTCAACACCACCGAGCTGTGGCCCCAGCCCAAGCACTACTACAAGATGGGCCCGAACTGGGTAAAGCAGTACAACTGGGCCGTGGTACCCACCACGGGCCCCTACGTGATGAGCGACGTGAAGAAGGGCAAGTCCGTCACCTTCAGCAAGCAGAAGGAGTGGTGGGCAAAAGACGATCGCTACAACCAGCACAGGTTCAACCTCGACACCATCAAGGTGCAGGTGATCCGCGACCACAACATCGCGTTCCGCCACTTCCTCAAGGGGGAGCTGGACACCTTCGAGATGATCCTGCCCAACTGGTGGCATGAGAAAGCGGTCACCCCGGAGTACAAGCAGGGATACGTGCAGAAGGTGATGGCCATGACCGACACCAAGCAGGGGGGGCAGGGGGTTCACCTCAACGTGGCCAATCCCAAGCTGGCGGATCTCAACGTTCGGCTCGGCATTCAGCACGCCTTCAACATCGACAAGATGATAGAGACGGTGCTGCACGGCGATTATGACCGCGCTACCACCTTCGGCTCTGGCTTCGGGGCCTTCACCGACATCGCGCTCCCTGAGCGGGCCTACGACATCGCCAAGGCACGGGAGTACTTCGCCAAGGGCGGTTACGGCAAGCAGGGACCGGACGGCATCCTGCAAAACGACAGGGGAGAGCGGCTCACCCTGGCCCTCACCTACACCAGCCAGGAGCACTCCAAGCGGCTGACCGTGCTCAAGGAAGAGGCCAAGAAGGCGGGCCTGGATCTGGAGCTCAATCTGGTGGATGGCGCCACCGGCTTCAAGGTGATGCTGGAGAAGAAACACGAGGCGGCCTGGCTTGGCTGGGGGGGCGGCGGTCTCTATCCGCAATACTGGGAGTCCTTCCACTCCGACAACGCCAACAAGCCCCAGACCAACAACCTGTTCAACGTGGCTGACAAAGAGCTCGACAGCCTGATCGACGCCTACAACGTCGAGTTCGACATGGACAAGCGGGCCGCGCTTTCCCACCAGATCCAGCAGCGCATCTATGATCTCGCCATCTTCGTGCCCGGCGTTCAGCTCAACTACGTGCGAGCCAGCAGCTGGCGCTATGTGATGCTGCCGGAGGTGCCCGCCACCCGCAACACCCCGGATCTGCTCTACTGGCCCATGGATGGCTACCCCCACAGCAGTGGCGGCCTGCTCTGGATCGATCCCAAAGTGAAGGAGGAGACCCAGAAGGCCAAGTCTGACGGCAAGGCGCTGGCCCCCATCACCCTGATCGACAAGACCTATGCACATCATTGATGTGGCCCAGAAGGGAGCAGCAGTCATGCCCAACACACAGGCCACCGCCCCCGGCACCAGAGATCATGAGGGGCAGTCTCTGTCCCCCATCCTCGAGGTGCGGGATCTCGAGGTGGAGTTCGCCGTCGACGACGGCAAGATCAAGGTGCTCGACGGGGTCAGCTTCCAGGTCGCCCCGGGCAAGACCCTGGGGATAGTCGGCGAGTCCGGCTGCGGCAAGAGCGTCACCTCGCTGGCCATCATGGGGTTGCTGCCAAGGCCCCACGGTCAGGTGGTAGGGGGCTCCATCCGCTTTCAGGGGGAGGAGCTGCTCAATCTGCCGCCGGAGCAGATGTACAAGGTGCGTGGCAACCGTATCTCCATGATCTTTCAGGAGCCCATGACGGCCCTCAACCCGGTGCAGACGGTCGGCGATCAGCTGATGGAGGTGTTTCGCCTCCACCGCCCCGATTACAGCAAGGCCCAGCGCCGTGACGCCGCCATCGCCATGTTGAAGAAGGTGGGTATCCCCGAGCCTGCCCAGCGTTTCGCGGCCTATCCCCACAATCTTTCCGGCGGCATGCGCCAGCGGGTGATGATCGCCATGGCGCTGGCCTGCGAACCTGCCCTGCTCATCTGCGACGAGCCGACCACGGCGCTCGATGTGACCATCCAGGCCCAGATCCTGGATCTGATGAAGGAGCTGCAAGCCCAGACCGGCATGGCCATCATCTTCATCACCCACGATCTCGGGGTGGTGGCGGAGCTGTGCGACGAGGTGGTGGTGATGTATGCCGGGCGTGCGGTGGAGCGGGCCGATATCTATGAACTGTTTGACCACCCGCGCCATCCCTATACTCATGGTCTGATGGCCTCGATCCCGCGGCTGGAAGATGTGCCAAAGAGCCTGCTCAAGACCATCAAGGGTCAGGTGCCCGCCCTGCACGAGATGCCGGCGGGGTGCCGTTTCTCCAACCGCTGCCCCCATGCCACGCCCCTTTGCGTGGAGACCATACCGGTGACCGAGCAGTTGAGCGAACGCCACGGGGTGGCCTGCCACCACTGGAAGGAGGTGAGCCTATGAACGGCCTGGTGCGGGGACGGGGTGTCGCAGGACAGCCAGGCGGCGGGAAGGCGACCAGGTCGTCTGCTGCCATGAATCGTCGGGGATGGAAGTCATGACCAGCTTGTTGTCGGTAAGCAATTTAAAGCAGCATTTCAAGATGGGTGGCGGTTTCTTGCGCAAGCAATACACCGTCTACGCGGTGGATGGCATCAGCTTTGATCTCAGGCAGGGGGAGACCCTTGGCCTGGTGGGGGAGTCGGGATGCGGCAAGTCCACCTTGGGGCGTTCGTTGCTCAAGCTGTTCGAGCCGAGCGCCGGCTCTATCACCTTCGAGGGGCGTGACATCACCCACCTCTCGCCCAAGGAGATGCGATCCCTGCGTCAGGAGATGCAGATCGTGTTCCAGGATCCCGCAGAATCCCTCAACAGCCGCCACACGGTTGGGCAGATCCTGGAGGAGCCCTTCATCATCCACGGCAAGGGCAACGCCGAACAGCGCCGGACATGGGTGCAGGAGCTGCTGGAGAAAGTCGGCTTGCCCGGCAGCGCGGTGGATCGCTACCCCCATGAGTTCTCTGGTGGCCAGCGCCAACGTATCGGCATCGCCCGAGCCATCGCCCTCAAGCCCAAGCTGCTGGTGTGTGACGAGGCGGTGTCGGCGCTCGACGTGTCGGTGCAGTCCCAGATCGTGAACCTGCTGCTCAATCTGCAGCGGGAGATGAACCTCGCCATCATCTTCATCGCCCATGACCTGTCGGTGGTCAAGCACATCTCGGACAGGATTGCGGTGATGTATCTGGGCCGGATCGTCGAGCTGGCCGAGGCCCAGGCACTCTACCTGGCACCGCGCCATCCCTATACTCAGGCCCTCATCTCCGCCATTCCGGTGCCGGATCCGCGGCGGCGCAGCCAGCGCATCCTGCTGACGGGGGATGTGCCGTCCCCCATCTCGCCGCCGAGTGGCTGCCACTTTCACCAGCGCTGCCCCCATGCAACGGATCTGTGCCGCACCCGCTCGCCTGCCCTTGAGGCGTGCGGCGGGCAGGGGCATCAGGTAGCCTGCCATTTCCCCTTGACCGTGCAGGAGGCGGTGCCACTGGGAAAGGCGATATGATGCCGGCGCCCGCCACGTCGCGACCAGCATCGCTGCAAGGTGGCACCGAGGAGGCGCAATAAAGGCGGAAACGGAATAAAAAAATGGGGCCTGCGGGCCCCATCTTCATGGTTGGAGTTCAGGTTTGGCCGTGGAAATTCTGGCCCGGGCAGGACAGCGCCCCGATGGGGGTGGCTGCTGTGTGGATTGCTGAGTTGTTTTGTAGTTTTATTACGTTGCTAATTTCAACTTCCGGACAGGCGATATCAGGCGCCATAACGGAAGTAGTAATTGCGGGTTGCAGGCGCATAAGTGTCTTTCTCTTCAGCACCTTTCTTGCTGGTTGCACCCTTCAGGTGGAACAGCACTGCCAGATTCTCGAACATATGATGACCTCGTTTCTCTGTGGTTCATGGGTTGTGTGACCTTGGTCACGTTCTGATCCTAGGGGAATATGTGAGCTGGATCAACTTTTTGTGTTGTAAATTTACATAAATCATGGAAAGGGTTTTCAAATGCAGACCTGTTCATGGATACGGTTTCAAGCCAGGGCCGCGCGTGGAATCGGGGATATGAGAGAGGTGGCCGAGGAGGGAGCACAAAAAAGATGCCCCGCACGGGGCGGGGCATCGGTATGGTCGTGAGCTGGCTTACTTGGCCGGGATATGTTCCAGCACGTGAACCAGCAGGTGCCAGAAACGCTCGACCGCCGGGATGTGTACTTTCTCCCCCGGTGCGTGGGCGCCACGGATGGTCGGGCCGAAGGAGACCATGTCCCAGTCCGGGTAGGCGCTCTTGAACAGACCGCACTCGAGGCCTGCATGGATCACCATGACGTTCGGCATCTCGCCAAACAGGGTCTGGTAGCTGTTGCGTACCAGCGCCATTACTGGGGAGTCCACGTTCGGTGCCCAGCCCGGGTAGGCGCCGGTGAACTCGCAGCTGGCGCCGGCCAGGGTGAACAGGGAGCGGGTCATCTGCTCGATGTTCTCGCGACCGGAATCGATGAGGGAGCGGATCAGGCACTGCACATAGACTTCCCCCTCGAGTGTCTTGATGACACCCAGGTTGGTGGAGGTCTCGGTCACGCCCGGGATGGCGTCGCTCATGCGCATCACCCCGTTCGGGCAGGCCATCAGGGCATCCAGCAGGCGGCTTTGCAGGGACTCGCTCATGAGCTGGGCCGGTTTCTCCCGGGCGGTGAGCAGCACGGTGAGGTTGGCCTCGGTGGCGGCCAGCTCGCTTTGATAGATGCCGGCGTAGCGGTCCACCAGGGCCTTGAAGTCAGCCACGCTGGCGGCGGGCACCAGCAGGCTGGCACGGGCCTCGCGGGGGATGGCGTTGCGCAGGGTGCCGCCGCTGAGATCGCCAAGGCGCACCCCCAGCGGTTCGGCGGCTTTGAGCAGACGGACCAGCAGCTTGTTGGCGTTGCCGCGGCCGCGATGGATGTCGACCCCGGAGTGGCCGCCGCGCAGGCCCTTGACCTGCAGCTCGAAACCTTCACCCTCGGTGGCAGCGACCAGCTCCAGGGGGAAGCGGATATTGGCATCCACCCCGCCGGCGCAGCCCATGTAGACCTCGCCATCCTCTTCGGAGTCGGTATTGAGCAGGATCTCGCCTTCCAGCCAGCCCGCTTCCAGACCGAAGGCGCCGGTCATGCCGGTCTCTTCGTCGGTGGTCAGCAGCACTTCCAGCGGACCGTGCTTGATGGTCTTGTCGGCCAGCACGGCCAGGCAGCCCGCCATGCCCATGCCGTTGTCGGCGCCCAGGGTGGTGCCGCGGGCAGTGACCCATTCACCGTCAATGTAGGCATCGATGGGATCGGTGGTGAAGTCGTGCTGGGTGTCGGCGTTGGCCTGGGGCACCATGTCGATGTGGGCTTGCAGCACCACGGCCTTGCGGTTTTCCATCCCCGGCGTGGCCGGTTTCTTGATGATGATGTTGCCGACGGCATCTTGCTTGACCGCCAGGCCTTCTCCCTGGGCCCATGCGACGATCCAGGCGCTCAGTTGGGCTTCGTGCTTGGAGGGGTGGGGGATGGAGCAGATCTGCTCGAAGAATTGCCAAATCAACTTGGGAGACAGAGAACTGAGCTGTGCCACGTCGGGACTCCTTACCAGCATGGAAAATGTCGGGCCCCACTCTGCGGGCCGGGGAAGAGGATAACGATAATACAGTCAATCACGCAAAAATGTGAGCGATCAGCGCAAATGACGCTCTGCTTGTGCTGGGAAAGGGAGCATGGATGGCGAACTTCACTGCCTGCCTGATTCGTGTCAGCACAACATCAACTTTGTGATGCTGATCACAAAAATATTGTCTTTTTGGCGCCGGGTGGTAAATTAGCCGCCGTGGCCAGCCCACTTGTCAGGATGACAATCAATGCCTCCAGGGAACCGAAGCAAAGCAAGTGCGCCTCCATGGAACCGAGTGTCAGTTCAAGGATGTGAACCCGCATTAAGGTACGTAACTTGTTAAGCAATCAGGAGTTTATGATGTCAGGCAGCAATTCAACCTATTGGTTTGCCCAATCTCTCTATACCCAGGGCTTCAACTACCCGAATCCCTACGCCACCCGCCGTTAAGGCTCGCAGGCGTCACAGGTAACAGCAGCAGGTGTGTGAGGATCCTCTCCTCCCCCTGCTATTTTTTTGCCCGAATGTCATGGAATGTGTGTCAAACGGCTAACCTGTCGGTGTCGCCGGAGTCCTCCCAAAAGGGCGACAGAGCGGAAGTTGACGGACATTTCCTGTTTTTCGCATACGTTTGCCGCTCAATTTATCCATAAAGAGTGCTATCATACCGGCCCAACAGCCGGGCCGAGATCGGGAGTCCACCCGACATGGCCGCCAGCTACACCCCATCCCTGTTCGCATTGCATCCGTTTTTGCCGCCGAGGCGTCAGCCCCGAGGCCGAAAAAGTGCAAGCAAAATTCGGGAAACGGGGTGCCAGAATTGACCTGAACCCGTCTCTTTGCCGGGTTTCGCCTCATAAGTGATTGCTTTATAACTCGTTGAGATCGATAGCATGCCAAAAAAGTTCTATGTATCGTGGGATAACCTGCAACGCGAAGCGCGCCGTCTGGCCCGTCGTCAACTGCCTGTCAGCCAGTGGAAAGGGATCATCGCCGTCAGTCGCGGTGGTCTGGTGCCTGCGGCCCTGATGGCCCGCGAACTTGGCATTCGCAATGTCGAAACCCTCTGCATCTCCAGCTATGACCACGACAACCAGCGCGAGCTAGCGGTGGTGAAGGCTGCCACC
>Ga0247725_1001581_pt1 | contig 11193 bp, 9 predicted proteins | sample OKSTACKMCFT3sol_FD_183021 | JGI IMG/M metagenome (GOLD analysis project Ga0247725, IMG submission 183021) | Subsurface sediment microbial communities from gas well in Oklahoma, United States - OK STACK MC-FT3-sol | ecosystem: Environmental > Terrestrial > Deep subsurface > Rock core/Sediment... | reverse complement strand
GGCGCCGTTCGGCTGCCACGGCCTGAACCTGGCGGCGGTCACCGCCAGCCTGTGCACCGGCCGCGAGGCCCACGAGGACCCCAGGCGGCGCTACGTGGCCGCGGTGGTCGGCAGCCTGGCCTATCTGGCGCTGGGCATCGGCGGCGCCACCCTGGTGTCGCTGTTCGCCGCCTTTCCCGCGGCGCTGATCGCCGCCCTGGCCGGGCTGGCGCTGTACGGCGCGTTCAGCGAGGCGCTGGCGCGCAGCCTGAGCGAGACCACCGAACGCGACGCCGGACTGTTCACCTTCCTGGTGACGGCCTCCGGGGTGAGCTTCCTCGGCCTGTCGGCGGCCTTCTGGGGCCTGCTGTTCGGCCTCGCCGCGCACCTGCTGCTGCGCCTGCGCCGGCCACCCGTAGCGGCGCCGCGCGCCGCGCCCGCACGCGACTGACGCAAGCCCTGATCCACCCCCGCAACCGGCGCCCCGAGGCTGCCGGGCGGGTTCCTGCAACCTCGATAACAACAAGAGCACCACGACGATGACGCACACCCCACGCCTTTGCCTGCTGTCCACCGCCATTGCCGCCTGCCTGCCGAGCCTGAGCCAGGCCGGCGAGGGCGGCTTCATCGAAGACACCAGCGCCAGCCTCACGGCGCGCAACTACTACTTCAGCCGCGACTTCTCCGACATCGTCGGGCCGAACCGGCAGTCCCGGGCCGAAGAATGGGCGCAGGGCTTCATCCTCAACGTCAAATCCGGCTACACCCCGGGGCCGGTCGGTTTCGGCGTCGACGCCATCGGCCTGCTCGGCGTGAAGCTCGACAGCGGGCGAGGGCGGGTCAACACCGGCCTGCTGCCGGTGCAGGAGGATGGCGAGGCGGCCGACGACTACAGCCGCCTGGGCGTGACCGGCAAGATGCGTATTTCCCAGACCGAGCTGAAGGTCGGCGAGCTGCAGCCGAACCTGCCAGTGCTGGCGTTCTCCGATATCCGCCTGCTGCCGCCCAGCTACCAGGGCGTGAACCTGACCTCCAGCGAGATCGCCGGGCTGACCCTGCAGGCCGGCCACCTCAACTCCACCAGCCTGCGCAACGAGGCCGGCGACGACCAGATGATCGCCATGCTCGGTCACCTGCCGCAGCGCGGCGCGGTCAGCGACGCCTTCAACTATGCCGGCGGCGACTATGCCTTCAACACAGCGCGCACGACCGCCAGCGCCTGGTACGGCCAGCTGGAGGACATCTACAACCAGCGCTTCCTCGGCCTCAAGCACAGCCAGCCGCTGGGTGCCTGGACCCTCGGCGCCAACCTCGGCGTCTACGACTCGCGCGAGGACGGCCAGGCCCTGCTCGGCGAGATCGACAACCAGGCGGCCTTCGCCCTGCTGTCGGCCAAGCATGGCGGCCACACCTTCTACCTCGGTTACCAGGCGATCTTCGGCGACGACGCCTTCCCGCGGGTGTTCGCCAACATCGCGCCGCTGGGCAACGAGGTGCCGACCTACGAGTTCGCCTCCGCCGACGAGCGCTCCTGGCAAGTGCGCTACGACTACGACTTCGCCGCCCTGGGCGTGCCCGGGCTGGTGGCCGGGGTGCGCTACATCGCGGGTGACAACGTCGATGCCCAGGCCACCAACCGCGGCGGCCCGCGCTACGAGGGGCAGGACTGGGAGCGCGACCTGGACATCGGCTACGTGGTGCCGAGCGGCACGCTCAAGGGCCTCGGCGTGCGCGTGCGCAACGTCACCGCGCGTTCCAACTACCGCAGCGACATCGACGAGAACCGGCTGATCTTCAGCTACACCTGGCACCTGCCGGAGAATGCTCATGATCGCATCGCTTTTCGCCCTGCTCGCCGCCGGCTGCGCGGCGGCGCTGCTGGTGCTGGCCGGCGAACCACTGGGCCAGGGCCTGGCCGCCCTGGCTCTGCTGGCCGGCCTGGGCGCGGCCTGGCGGCCGGCGCCTGCGCCGCCCCCTGGCCTCGACAGCCTCATGCCGCCGCTGGCCGCGCCGGAGCCCGTGGTCGCCGCGCCGCCGTTGCCGGTTGTGCCGCCCGCGCCGCAGCCGCCGGTCGATCTGGCGCCGCTGCTGGCGCGCCTGGCCGAGCTGGAGCAGGCCATTGCCGCCAGCCGCGACGACATGCAGTACGCCGACCAGCTGGCGCGTGGCGCCGGCGAGAAGGTCCAGGCCAGCGCCGGGAGCATCCGCGCCGCCACCGCCACCATCGAGCGCCTGGCCGGGCACATGGCCCCGGTGACCCGGGTGTTCGACGACCTCGGCGAGCAGACCGAACGCATCGGCAGCATCGTCGGCAGCATCCAGGACATCGCCAAGCAGACCAACCTGCTGGCGCTCAATGCCGCCATTGAGGCGGCGCGTGCCGGCGAGCAGGGCAGGGGCTTTGCCGTGGTGGCCGACGAGGTGCGCCACCTGGCGCAGCGCGCCAATGCCGCCAGCGAGCAGATCCGCCAGATCGTCGGCAGCCTGCAGCAGGCCGCCGAAGGCGCGCGCAGCGGCCTGCGCCAGGTCGAGGAGGACAGCCGCGCGGGCCTGGGGCAGTCGGCTGACGCCCTCCAGGCCATGGCCGAGATGCGCGAGGGCGCCAGCGCACGGCTGCTCATCGTGCAGCGCATCGTCGAGCGCCTGGCCGCGCAGCAGGCCCAGGCCACCGAGCTGCGCGGCCTGCTGGAGGCCATGGCCTGAACAAGCTGTGTTCGATAATCGCACTGTTAAGCGATTATCGGATTGTTCGGCCACGGCCACGCTCCTAATCTGCAATCACTCCCACCCCAGTCCGGTGGCGTCTGCAACCCACGCGAGAACCACACGATGGCCAACATCATTTCCCTGGACGAAGCCATTGCCCGGCATGTCCACGATGGCGACAGCGTCGCCCTGGAAGGCTTCACCCACCTGATTCCCACGGCAGCCGCCCACGAGATCATCCGCCAGGGCCGCAGGGACCTGACCCTGATCCGCATGACCCCGGACCTGGTCTACGACCTGCTGATCGGCGCCGGCTGCGCGCGCAAGCTGATCTTCTCCTGGGGCGGCAACCCCGGTGTCGGCTCGCTGCACCGCTTGCGCGACGCGGTGGAGAAGGGCTGGCCGCATGCCCTGGAGATCGAGGAGCACAGCCACGCCGACCTGGCCAACGCCTACGTGGCCGGCGCTTCCGGCTTGCCGTTCGCGGTGCTGCGCGCCTATGCCGGCTCCGACCTGCCCAAGGTCAACCCGCTGATCAGGAGCGTCACCTGTCCCTTTACCGGCGAAGTGCTGGCGGCCGTGCCCAGCGTGCGCCCGGACGTCACCGTGATCCACGCGCAGAAGGCCGACCGCCAGGGCAACGTGCTGATCCAGGGCATCCTCGGCGTGCAGAAGGAGGCCGCGCTGGCCGCTAAGCGCTGCATCGTCACGGTCGAGGAGATCGTCGACGAACTGCAGGCGCCGCTGAACGCCTGCGTGCTGCCGGGCTGGGCGCTGAGCGCCGTGTGCCCGGTGCCGGGCGGTGCCCATCCGTCCTACGCGCACGGCTACTACGAGCGCGACAACCGCTTCTACCAGGCCTGGGACCCGATCGCCCGCGACCGCGGCCGCTTCCTCGCCTGGATCGACAGCCATATCCGCGGCACCGCCAACTTTTCCGAGTACCAAGCCTCGATTGCCCAAGCCAAGACTGCGGAGGCCAACTGATGAGCGCCTACAGCACCAGTGAAATGATGACCGTGGCCGCGGCCCGCCGCCTCGGCAACCAGGACGTCACCTTCGTCGGCATCGGCCTGCCGTCCAAGGCCGCCAACCTGGCGCGCCTGACCCACGCCCCCGACGTGACCCTGATCTACGAATCCGGCCCGATCGGCGCCAAGCCCAGCGTGCTGCCGCTGTCCATCGGCGACGGCGAGCTGGCCGAGACCGCCGACACCGTGGTGCCCACCGCCGAGATCTTCCGCTACTGGCTGCAGGGCGGGCGCATCGACGTCGGCTTCCTCGGCGCGGCCCAGGTCGACAGGTACGGCAACATCAACACCACGGTGATCGGCGACTACCACCAGCCGAAGGTACGCCTGCCCGGGGCCGGGGGCGCGCCGGAAATCGCCGGCAGCGCGAAGAAGGTGTTCATCATCCTCAAGCAGGGCCCGCGCACCTTCGTCGACAAGCTGGCCTTCATCACCTCGGTCGGCCACGGCGAGGGCGGTGCGCACCGCCAGCAGCTCGGCCTGCCCGGCGCAGGCCCGGTGGCGATCATCACCGACCTGTGCATCATGGAGCCGGAGGCCGACACCAAGGAGTTCGTGGTCACCTCGATCCATCCGGGCGTGAGCCGCGAGCAGATCAGCGCCGCCACCGGCTGGCCGATCCGCTTCGCCGAACAGGTGGCCGAGACCGCGCCGCCGCAGGACCATGAACTGCAGGCGCTGCGGGCCCTGGAAGCCCGCACCGCCGCGGCCCACGGCCAGGCCGGAGGTGAGGAATGAGCCGCGAGGTCTTCATCTGCGACGCCGTGCGCACGCCGATCGGCCGCTTCGGCGGCGCCCTGGCCGCGGTGCGCGCCGACGACCTGGCGGCCATTCCGCTCAAGGCCCTGCTCGAGCGCCAGCCGCGGCTCGACCCGGCGGCCATCGACGAAGTGTTCCTCGGCTGCGCCAACCAGGCCGGCGAGGACAACCGCAACGTCGCGCGCATGGCCCTGCTGCTGGCCGGCATTCCCGCCAGCGTGCCGGGGGTGACCCTCAACCGCCTGTGCGCCTCCGGGCTGGATGCGGTGGGCACGGCCTTCCGCGCCATCGCCAGCGGCGAGCTGGAGCTGGCCCTGGCCGGCGGCGTCGAGTCGATGTCGCGCGCGCCCTATGTGATGGGCAAGGCCGGCAGCGCCTTCGCCCGTGAGCAGAAGATCGAGGACACCACCATCGGCTGGCGCTTCATCAACCCGCTGATGCAGGCGCAGTACGGCGTGGACGCCATGCCGCAGACCGCCGACAACGTCGCCGACGAGTACCGGGTCAGCCGCGCCGACCAGGACGCCTTCGCCCTGCGCAGCCAGCAGCGTGCCGCCCGTGCCCAGGCCGAAGGCTTCTTCGCCGAGGAAATCGTCCCGGTGCTGATCAAGGGCAAGAAGGGCGAGACGGTTGTCGATACCGATGAGCATCCGCGCGCCGACACCACCCTCGAGGCGCTGGCCAGGCTCAAGCCGGTCAACGGCGAGGGCAAGACGGTCACCGCCGGCAACGCCTCGGGGGTCAACGACGGCGCCGTGGCGCTGATCCTGGCGTCCGCCGCAGCCGTGCAGAAGCATGGCCTGACCCCGCGGGCCAGGGTGCTGGGCATGGCCAGCGCCGGCGTCGCTCCGCGGGTCATGGGCATCGGCCCGGTGCCGGCGGTGCGCAAGCTGCTGGAACGGCTGAACCTGGGCCTCGAGCAGTTCGACGTGATCGAACTCAACGAAGCCTTCGCCGCCCAGGGCCTGGCGGTGATGCGCGAACTGGGCCTGGCCGATGACGATGCCCGGGTCAACCCCAACGGCGGCGCCATCGCCCTCGGCCACCCGCTGGGTGCCAGCGGTGCGCGCCTGGTGCAGACTGCCCTGCACCAGCTGGAGAAATCCGGCGGCCGGCTCGGCCTGGCGACCATGTGCGTGGGTGTCGGCCAGGGCCTGGCCCTGGCCATCCAGCGCGTCTAACCCGAATGGCGAGCCCGTGCCTGGCGCGGGCCTGAGGAATACCAATGCCTGTCATCGCTCTCGCCGACGGCGACCTGAACTATCAACTGGACGGCTCGGCGGATGCGCCGGTGCTGCTGCTGTCCAACTCGCTGGGCACCGACCTGCACATGTGGGATGCGCAGATTCCGCTGTGGAGCCGGCATTTCCGCGTGCTGCGCTACGACACCCGCGGCCATGGCCGCTCGCTGGTCACCCCCGGACCCTACTGCATCGAACAGCTGGGCCGCGACGTGCTGGCCCTGCTCGATGCCCTGCAGATCGAGCGTGCGGCCTTCTGCGGCCTGTCCATGGGCGGCCTGATCGGCCAGTGGCTGGCGATCAACGCGCCTGAGCGCATCGAGCGCCTGGTGCTGTGCAACACCGCGGCGCAGATCGGCTCCGCCGAGGTGTGGAACCCGCGCATCGACACCGTGCTGCGCGATGGCCCGGCGGCCATGCGCACGCTGCGCGATGCTTCGGTCGCGCGCTGGTTCACCGCCGCCTTCGCCGCCACCGAGCCGGCCAAGGTCGAGCCGGTGGTCGGCATGCTCGCCGCCACCTCGCCGCAGGGCTACGCCGCCAACTGCGCGGCGGTGCGCGATGCCGACTTCCGCGAGCAGGTCGCCGCGATCCGCGCGCCGACCCTGATCGTCTGCGGCACGGCCGACGCGGTGACCACGCCGGAGCACGGGCGCTTCCTGCAGGAGCGTATCCGCGCCGCCGAGCTGGTCGAGTTTCCCGCCGCGCACCTGTCCAACGTCGAGATCGGCGCGGCCTTCGGCGAGCGCGTGCTGGCCTTCCTGCAGGGCTGAACGATGGGCGCCGCCGGGGCGGGCGGTTAGAATCGTTCGCTCCTAGGTGTGCGCGGGTGGCAAGCGGTGGATCTTCAGCGGGGCTTCGTCCTGACCAGGCACTGGCGTGATACGCCGGAGGGGACGCAGGTCGAGTTCTGGCTGGCGACGGACGACGGCCCCCGGCGCGTGCGCCTGCCGCCGCAGCCGTCGGTGGCCTTCCTGCCGGTCGCCCAGCGGGAGCAGGCCGAGACGCTGCTGCAGGGCGAGCGCGGCGTCGAGCTGCGCGCCCTGGGCCTGCGCGACTTCCAGCAGCGCCCGGTGCTGGGCCTGTACTGCCAGCAGCACCGCCAGCTGATCGCCCTCGACAAGCGCCTGCGGGCCGCCGGGGTGGAGGTGTTCGAGGCCGACATCCGGCCACCGGAGCGCTACCTGATGGAGCGCTTCATCACCGCGCCTGTGCTGTTCTCGGGGCAGGCGCACGGCGATGGTGGCCTGGTCGAGGCGCAGCTGCGCGCCGACCCCGACTACCGTCCGCGGCTGCGCCTGGTGTCGCTGGACATCGAGACCAGCGAGCGCGGCGAGCTGTATTCCATCGCCCTGGAAGGCTGCGGCCAGCGCCAGGTGTACATGCTCGGACCGGCCAATGGCGCGGCGCCGCAGCTGGACTTCCAGCTCGACTACTGCGCCAGCCGTGGCGAGCTGCTGGAGCGCCTCAACGCCTGGCTGGCCGAGTTCGATCCGGATGCCATCATCGGCTGGAACCTGGTGCAGTTCGACCTGCGCGTGCTGCAGGAGCACGCCAAGCGCCTGCAGGTGCCGCTGCGCCTGGGCCGCGCCGGCGACGAGCTGGGCTGGCGCGAGCACCGCAGCCACAACCACTATTTCGCCGAGGCCACCGGGCGGCTGATCATCGACGGCATCGAGGCGCTGCGCTCGGCGACCTGGAGCTTTCCCTCCTTCAGCCTGGAGAGCGTGGCCCAGAGCCTGCTCGGCGAGGGCAAGGCGATCGACACGCCCTACCAGCGCATGGATGAGATCAACCGCATGTTCGCCGAGGACAAGCCGGCCCTGGCGCGCTACAACCTCAAGGACTGCGAGCTGGTCACGCGCATCTTCGCCAAGACCCGGCTGATCGAATTCCTCCTCGAGCGCGCCGCCGTCACCGGCTTGCCGGCCGACCGCAGCGGCGGCTCGGTGGCGGCCTTCACCCACCTGTATCTGCCGCCCATGCACCGCCTGGGCTTCGTCGCCCCCAACCTCGGCGAGAAGCCGCCCGAGGCCAGCCCGGGCGGCTTCGTCATGGACTCGCGGCCGGGGCTGTACGAGTCGGTGCTGGTGCTGGACTACAAGAGCCTGTACCCCTCGATCATCCGCACCTTCCTGATCGACCCGGTGGGCCTGGTCGAGGGCCTGCGCCAGCCCGATGACGCGCATTCGGTGGCGGGTTTCCGCGGGGCGCGCTTCTCGCGCCGCCAGCACTGCCTGCCGGCCATAGTCGAGCGCGTCTGGCAGGGCCGCGAGGCGGCCAAGCGCGAGGGCAACGCGCCGCTGTCGCAGGCGCTGAAGATCATCATGAACGCCTTCTACGGTGTGCTCGGCTCCAGCGGTTGCCGCTTCTTCGATCCACGCCTGGCGTCGTCCATCACCCTGCGCGGGCATGAGATCATGCGCCGCACCCGCGAGCTGATCGAGGCCGAGGGGCACGCGGTGATCTACGGCGACACCGACTCCACCTTCGTCTGGCTGCGCCGCGCGCACGCCGAGGACGAGGCCCGGCGCATCGGCCGCGAGCTGGTGGCGCGGGTCAACCACTGGTGGCGCGAGCACCTGGCGCGCGAGTTCGGCCTGCACAGTGCCCTGGAGCTGCAGTTCGAGACCCACTACAGCCGCTTCCTGATGCCGACCATCCGCGGCGCCGAGGAGGGCAGCAAGAAGCGCTACGCCGGCCTGGTGCGGCGTGAGGATGGCAGCGAGGAGATGGTCTTCAAGGGCCTGGAGACGGTGCGCACCGACTGGTCGCCGCTGGCGCAGCGCTTCCAGCAGGAGCTGTACCGCCTGGTGTTCAATCGCCAGCCGCACCGCGAGTACGTGCGCGACTACGTGCGGCGCACCCTGGCCGGCGAGCTGGACGAGCTGCTGGTGTACCGCAAGCGCCTGCGCCGGGGCCTGGGCGACTACCAGCGCAACGTGCCGCCGCACGTGCGCGCCGCGCGCCTGGCCGATGCCCACAACGATCGCCTGGGGCGGCCGCGGCAGTACCAGAACGGTGGCTGGATCAGCTACCTGATCACCCGTGCCGGCCCCGAGCCGCTGGAGGCGCTGCACTCGCCCATCGACTACGAGCATTACCTGAGCCGCCAGTTGCAGCCGGTGGCCGACGCCATCCTGCCCTTCGTCCAGGACGACTTCGCCCGCCTGCTCGATCCGCAGCTCGGCCTGTTCTAGGACGAGGTGTATCCTGCGCCGGCGAAATCGATGAGGGAGGAGGGCGCAGTGCGCTGGGACATCTTCTGCAGCGTGGTGGACAACTACGGCGATATCGGCGTGACCTGGCGCCTGGCCCGCCAGCTGGCGGCCGAGCACGGCCTGGCGGTGCGCCTGTGGGTGGACGAGCCGGCCGCCTTCGCGCGCCTCTGCCCGCAGGCCGACACGGCGCTGGCGCAGCAGTGGCTGGCCGGTGTCGAGGTGTGCCGCTGGACGGCGGACTTCCCGTCCGTGGCGGCGGCCGACGTGGTCATCGAGGCCTTCGCCTGCACCCTGCCGGCGCGCTACGTCGAGGCCATGGCGGCGCGCGCCGAGCCGCCGCTGTGGCTGAACCTGGAGTACCTCAGCGCCGAGGACTGGGTGCCCGGCTGCCACGGCCTGCCATCGCCACAACCGGGCGGGCTGCAGAAGTTCTTCTTCTTCCCCGGCTTCGTCCCCGGCACCGGCGGCCTGCTGCGCGAGGCCGGCCTGCTGGAGCGGCGGCGGCAGTTCCAGGCCGGTGCCGGGGCGCGTCAGGCCTTCCTCGCCGGGCTCGGCGTGCCACCCGTGGCCGGCGCCTGGCTGATCTCCCTGTTCGCCTACGAGAACCCGGCGCTGGGACCCTGGCTGGACGCCCTGGCCCAGGGCACGCAGCCGGTGCAACTGCTGGTGCCGCGCGGGCGCATCGAGGGCGATCTGTACCGCTGGCTGGGCGTGGCCGCTGCGCAGGCAGGCGACTGCTGGCAGCGGGGCAGCCTGCACCTGCACCTGCTGCCGTTCGTCAGCCAGGACGACTACGACCGCCTGCTGTGGAGCTGCGACTTCAACGCGGTGCGCGGCGAGGATTCCTTCGTCCGCGCCCAGTGGGCCGGGCGGCCGCTGCTCTGGCATATCTACCAGCAGGAGGAGGGCGCCCACTGGGACAAGCTCGACGCCTTCCTGGCGCTGTACCGCGCCGCTCTGCCGCCGCTCGCCGGCGAGGCGCTGACTGCCTGGTGGCATGCCTGGAATGGCCGTGGCGACATGGCGCAGGCCTGGCAGGCGCTGTGCGGGCAGATCGAGGCCCTCGCGGCACACGCGCAAGACTGGTGTCGGGAGCAGGCCTCTCGTCCTGATCTCGCCACGGCGCTGGTGCAGTTTCACCGAAATTGGCTATCATGCGCCGCCTAGAAATCTGTACCTCCATCCAAATCCGGATATTCGTATGAAAACCGCACAAGAAATGAAGGCCAACAGTGTGGCCCTGATCGACGGCCACCCGTGGCTGATTCAGAAAGCCGAATTCACCAAGTCCGGCCGTAACAGCGCCATCGTCAAGATGAAGCTGAAGAACCTGATCAACGGCTCCAAGACCGAGACCGTGTACAAGGCCGACGACAAGATGGAGCCGGTCATCCTTGAGCGCAAGGAAGTGACCCTGTCCTACATCAGCGGTGACGACTACGTGTTCATGGATCCGGAGTACAACTCCTACGAACTGCGCGCCGAAGACCTGGAAAGCGTCCTGCCGTTCATCGAAGAAGGCATGACCGACATCTGCGAAGCCGTGTTCTTCGAGGGCAAGGTGATCTCCGTCGACCTGCCGACCACCATAGTGCGCCAGATCGTCTACACCGAGAACTCCGCCCGTGGCGACACTTCCGGCAAGGTCATGAAGCCGGCCAAGCTGCGCAACGGTACCGAAGTCAAGGTCGCCGACTTCTGCAACATCGACGACTGGATCGAGATCGATACCCGCGACGGTTCCTACAAGAGCCGTACCCAGGCGCCGCAGGCCTAAGCCTCCGCCTCGTGTGAAAAACCCGGCTTATGCCGGGTTTTTTATTGCCCCGCGGAATGGGGGGCGCCGCTGGTGGCGCTCTGTCCCAGACTCTGCGCCATGCCAAGCGCTCGGGCGAATGCCGGGCCTGGCGGCCCTCAGACCTTCAGCCCCTGCTCGCGCAGGCGCTTGTACAGGGTGTTGCGGCTCAGCCCCAGGCTGCGCGCCAGGTGCGAGATATTGCCGCCGCAGGCCAGGTACTGGCTGGCCAGATCGCCGGCCTCGATCGGCGGCGCACCGGTGGGAGGGCTGTCGGCTTCGGTTTCCAGGTCGGCGAAGAAGTCGTCCGGCAGGTGTTCGGCGCGGATCGGCTGGTCCTCGGCCATGGCCAGGGCGATCTGCATCACGCTGCTCAGCTGGCGCAGGTTGCCGGGCCAGGGGTGGCGCTGGAACAGCTCCAGCACTTCGCGGCTCAGGCCGGCCCACTGGCTGGGCTCGCG
>Ga0247725_1001580_pt1 | contig 11204 bp, 11 predicted proteins | sample OKSTACKMCFT3sol_FD_183021 | JGI IMG/M metagenome (GOLD analysis project Ga0247725, IMG submission 183021) | Subsurface sediment microbial communities from gas well in Oklahoma, United States - OK STACK MC-FT3-sol | ecosystem: Environmental > Terrestrial > Deep subsurface > Rock core/Sediment... | reverse complement strand
CTACTCGGGCGATCAGGTCGTGCCTTTCGATGAACAACTGGTGGCCGTGCCGCTCGCACTGTTTTGGTCAGTTTGAGCGACACTCGCGGTTATCTGTCTGTGCTGCCGGCTAGTTTGGTAGTTCTCGCCGTATCGGCATCTGGTGGATTCGGCCTGTTACTGCTGCCCGTCCTGGTTGTAGCTGGGTGGGCATTGATCGCGGTTGGGGTAGCGCATGCGGTCAGTTCGCTGCTGCGCCGCAGATCCATCTGACCGACAGCTTGGTCAATGAACCCTCTCCCCTGGAAGGGGCTTTTGACTGATCGTTTAGGCGCCGTGATGTTTTGGGTTGCCCCGTGGGGTAGCCGCCCTCTAGAAGGCTACAAGCCGGCTAGAAGGGCGTGGCGAGGGTCAGGCGTCGAGCGCGAGAAATGCTTCGATGTCCTTGCGTACCCAAAGCAGGCGGCGGCCAAACTGGCGGGGCATAGGGAATTTTGGGGTTTGGCGCATGCGCCAGAGAGTCGTGCTGCTGCAACGGAACAAGTTGCGAAGCTCTTCACTGGTCATGAAGGGGTTGTCCGACATTTCGTGATCCTCCTCGGTGATGGGTGGAATCACTGTGCCAACCTCCAAATGATTTTTGGGGCGCTATCTGACAACATTCTGGTAGTTTTAGAAATTAGCCAATTAAAACAATGACTTATACAAGGCTATCGAGGCTATTTTTTCTATTTTCTGAGTTGACTGTGGCGCTGGGAGCTGGCCCATGGCTTCCTTCAAGCAAATCAGTGGATTAAGGCAGACCAGCGGGCAAGTGTTGAGCAAAGTGTTGAGCAAAAAGGCTGAGAACGAAAATGGCCTGTGCAGTATGAATGCACAGGCCATTGTTTTTTAACGCTTTATTTGGTGGGCCCACACGGACTCGAACCGTGGACCAAAGGATTATGAGTCCTCTGCTCTAACCAACTGAGCTATAGGCCCCCAGAAGGCCGGCAGATTATACCGGCGCGTTCTCGCCAGCGCCAACCGCTTGACCTGGTGGGAGAAATTTCCGGGTGAAGGCCTCGGCGGAAAGCGGGCAACTGACCACGTAGCCCTGGATCTGCAGGCAGCCTTCGGCGGCCAGGCAGAGTTCCTGCCACGCCTTCGGTGATCACCGTCAGTTGCATGCTGTTGCCCAGGGCGATGATGGCACGGGTGATCGCCAGGTCGTGCGGGTCGTCCGGCAGGCTACGGACGAAGGACTGGTCGATCTTCAGCACGTCCAGCGGCAGACATTTGAGGTAGCTGAGCGAGGAGTAGCCGGTGCCGAAGTCGTCGATGGCCAGTTGTACGCCGAGCTGTTTGAGGCGGTGGAGGATGTCCAGCGCTTCGCCGGCCTGGTTCATGATGAAGTTCTCGGTGATCTCCAGTTGCAGCAGCTCCGGCGCCAGGTTGTAGCGCTGCAACAGTGCGCTGATGCGTGGCAGCAGGCTCGGGCCGATGCCAGGCACGCCCCACAGATCGAGTTCGGTGGCGGTCTTGCCGATGGCCTGCTCGACGCTGATGCCGGTCTGTTCGGTGAAGGCGGTGTTGACCTCCAGCAGCACGCCGTCGACACGTCGGGCAATGATCAGGATGTCCGGGCATTGCTGGAACACCGAGACGAACTTCTGTTCCGACAGGCGCAATGCCTGCACGCTCTGCTTGGCTTCACTGATGTCGACCATCAGGCCGCGAATCACCTGGTGGTCGTCGCGTTGCTGCAGGGTGACGATATCGCGCACCCGCACCGTGCGCCCGTCAGTGGCGAGCAGGCGGTATTCCAGGGCGTGGTCGTTGCCGGCCGAGCATTGTTCCAGGCAGGTGCGCAGAGTGCGCTGGTGAACGTCCGGGTGCAGGTGGCGCTGCCAGAAGCCGGGCTCCAGCCATTCGTGCAGGGGGGGTAACCCAGCAATTTTTCCGCATGGGGCGAGACGTAGATGTAAGTGAGCCCGCTGGACTCGGTCTCCCAGGTGATGGCTGAGAGGCTTTCGACCATGTCGCGAAAGTGCTGCTCGCGGTTATGTAGTTCCTGCTCCAGCGCTTCGCGGTTGCGCATCTCGCGTTTCAGGCGGCGGTTGATGCGCAGGATGATGGCGATGACCGCCAGCAGACCGAGCAGGGCTGGCAGGCCGTAGAGCAGGGTTTCGTGCCAGACGTTGCGTTTGTCCAGCACGCTGCCGACCCAGGGTTCCTGCAAGGCAGCGATTTCTTCGGTGCTGGGCTCGGCGAAGAGTTTGTCGAGTGCCGACCAGCATGCTCTGGCCACGCGGGGCGGCCATGGCCAACTGATAGCGATAGAGCGTCTCGCCGCTGATATAGACGCCGTCGAGCTTGAGCTGGCGCAGGCTCCAGACGCTGGAGGCAAGATCGCCGACCATGGCATCGACCTGGTTGGTCGCCAGCGCCTGCAGGGCGGCGGCGATGTTGCGCAGCGGCAGCAGGTTGAGATCGGGGTGTTGCTGGCGCAGCAGCTCGTGCGGTGCGTAGTCGGCCACCACGGCAATCTTCAAACCGTACCGCTCATTGAGCTTTCTCGACTGCGGCCCGCCGTTGCGGGCGAGGATGGCGATGGGCAAGTCCAGGTAGGGACGGGTGAAGATCAGGTATTCCTGGCGTTTGGGTGTCGACATCACGCCAGGGAGCTGGTCGACCTGGCCCATGTGCGGCTGCTCCAGTATCGCGCTCCAGTTGCTGGGCTCGACGGGCTGCAGCTTCACGTCAAGACGCTCTTCGATCAGCCGTACATAGGCGGCGGTCAGGCCGTGATCGTTACCCTGTTCGTCACGAAACTCGAAAGATGGCCAGGATACATCGACACCCAGGCGTAGTTCGGGGTGGGCTGCCAGCCAGGTGCGCTCGTCCTCGTTGAGTGTCAGGGCTAGGGCCGTGGTCATCCGGTACGCCAGGCACAACAGCACAATGGCCGGCAAGCGGGGCGTAACGGCCTCGTTTCGCGATCAGTATCATTGTACTGTAGATCGGCCTGCTGGGATGGCAGTTTGATTGCAGCGTCTGCGCTGCCTTTGGCTGGCGAGTGATCGGGCGTGCTGCCAAGAAAGCAAAACCCCCGGCCTGGGCCGGGGGTTCTGGTATCACTCGTCGAGGAAGGAGCGCAGATGCTCGCTTCGCGTCGGGTGGCGCAGCTTGCGCAGCGCCTTGGCTTCGATCTGACGGATACGCTCACGGGTGACATCGAACTGCTTGCCGACTTCCTCGAGGGTGTGGTCGGTGTTCATGTCGATACCGAAGCGCATGCGCAGGACCTTGGCTTCACGGGCAGTGAGGCCGGCCAGCACTTCGCGAGTGGCTTCCTTGAGGCTTTCGACCGTGGCTACGTCGATCGGGGACTGCATGGTGCTGTCCTCGATGAAGTCGCCCAGGTGCGAGTCTTCGTCGTCGCCGATCGGGGTTTCCATGGAAATCGGCTCTTTGGCGATCTTCAATACCTTGCGGATCTTGTCCTCGGGCATTTCCATGCGTTCACCCAGCTCTTCCGGAGTGGGCTCGCGACCCATTTCCTGCAGCATCTGACGGGAGATGCGGTTAAGCTTGTTGATCGTCTCGATCATGTGCACCGGAATACGGATGGTGCGCGCCTGGTCGGCGATCGAGCGGGTGATTGCCTGGCGAATCCACCAGGTGGCGTAGGTCGAGAACTTGTAGCCGCGACGATATTCGAACTTGTCTACCGCCTTCATCAGGCCGATGTTGCCTTCCTGGATCAGGTCGAGGAACTGCAGGCCGCGGTTGGTGTACTTCTTGGCGATGGAGATGACCAGGCGCAGGTTGGCCTCGACCATTTCCTTCTTGGCGCGGCGGGCTTTCGCTTCGCCGATGGACATGCGTCGGTTGATGTCCTTGATCTCGGCCAGGGTCAGGTTGCACTCGGCTTCCAGGTCGGCGAGCTTCTGCTGGCAGCGCTGGATATCGGCCTGCAGAGCGCCAATGGCCTCGGCGTATTTGGCCTTGCCCTTGGCCAGGTTGGCGGCCCAATCCATGTCGATTTCGTTGCCCGGGAACAGACGCAGGAAGTCGGCACGTGGCATGCGCGCATCACGTACGCACAGCTGCATGATGGCACGTTCTTGCGCACGCAGACGGTCGAGGGCGTCGCGCACCTTGGTGACCAGGGCGTCGTACTGCTTGGGCACCAGCTTGATCGGCATGAACAGCTCGGCCAGGGTGGCCAGCTCTTCGATGGCCTGCTTGCTGCCACGACCATGCTTCTTCAGCGCCTTGCGGGCTTTTTCCAGCTGCTCGGCAACGGCAGTGAAACGGCGAGCCGCTTCTTCCGGGTCGGGGCCACCATCGCCTTCTTCTTCCTCGTCGTCGCCGCTCTCGTCTTCTTCTTCTTCGTCGCTTGCTTCAGCAGCGGCACCTTCCTTGACGGGAACTGGGGCGGCGGCTTCGTCGGGTACGCTGCCGTCATCCGGGTCGATGTAGCCACTGAGGATTTCGGCCAGGCGGCCGCCCTCGGTGGTAACGCGGGTGTACTCGGCGAGGATGCCGTCGACGGTGCCGGGGAAGTGAGCGATGGCGCTCATGACTTCGCGGATGCCTTCCTCGATGCGTTTGGCGATTTCGATCTCGCCTTCGCGGGTCAGCAGTTCCACGGTACCCATTTCGCGCATGTACATGCGCACCGGGTCAGTGGTGCGGCCGATATCGGTCTCGACGGCGGCGAGGGCGGCAGCGGCTTCTTCGGCTGCAGCCTCGTCGGTGTCGGCATCGGCCAGCATCAGGGCGTCTGCATCCGGAGCACTCTCGTGTACCGGGATCCCCATGTCATTGATCATGCGGATGATGTCTTCCACCTGCTCAGGATCTGAAATGTCCTCAGGCAAGTGGTCGTTGACCTCTGCGTAAGTCAGATACTTCTGCTCACGACCCAGGGTGATCAACTCTTTGATACGAGATTGCTGTTGCGCTTTTACGGACATAACACCCTATCCACTGAAGGTCTTGGCGGGCTGAAAACAAGCCGAGGATTATACCTCGGTTTTGGCTTTAGGCACCAGTTGGGGCTTGCTGCTCTGCGAGGAGGTCAAGCTGTAGTGCTCTCTGAGCAATGTCTTCTCCTCGTCTGTGAGCTCGCTGGGGCTTTTATGAATGATGCTGCGGAGCGCCTTTTCACGCCGCCTCTGCGATTGACTATTTGCAAGTGTAGTAATGGTGTCGAAAAACTGCTGTTCAAGGTTGTCACCCTGAATCAGCCATTCCTTCTCCGCCAGCGCCCGCAGCAGGCGACCTTGTTCGGTGCCGTGCCAGCGGGCGATCAGTTGCAGCGAACGCAGGTTGGGCGTTTTCTGCAGAGCACCGACCAAGGCCACGAGAAGCTGAGCGTAGGTGTCGTCTTCGTCGGCGAAATGGCTGACATCTTCGACCTTCTGCGCCAGGTGTGGATGGTGCAGCAGCGTGCGCAGGGCGATCAGGTGCGGTGATTCGACGCTCACGGCAGTGCGCGGGGCACGTGGTGCGAAATCGCCCTTGCCCTTCTTGTTCCACTTGCCGTCGCCATCCTTTTTCCAGCTACCTTTGCCGCTTTCGCTGCTGCGCTCGTAGTGCTGCCGGGGTGGTGCTGGCTGCTCGTAGCTGCCGACGTCCGGCAGTGAGTCGTAGTAGGCGCTATCGGGGATGTCGCCATAATCCGGGTAATCGCTGCTGGGCGTCTGGCTGCTGGCGCTCGGTGCGTGGCTGCGCGGTGCGCTGCCAGCGACCTGGCTCAGTGCTTCGCTGGAAAGGCCGGTGATCTCGCTCAGGCGCTGACGCATCAGGGCGCGCAGGTTGTTGCCGGGAATCTTGTCGATCAATGGTGCGGCCAGGGTGACCAGGTGCGCCTTACCTTCGAGCGAGCGCGGGTCGGCTTCTTCGCAGAGTTGATGGAAGAAGTAGTCGGCCAGTGGTTGTGCGTGTTGGTTGATGCGCGCGCGGAAGGCGTCGGTGCCTTCCGCGCGTACCAGGGTGTCCGGATCTTCGCCATCGGGCAGGAACAGGAAGCGTGCGCGGCGACCGTCCTGCAGGCTGGGCAGGGTCGACTCCAGGGCGCGCCAGGCGGCGTTGCGGCCAGCGGCGTCGCCGTCGAAGCAGAACAACACGCTGGGCACGATGCGGAACAGGCGTTTGAGGTGCTCTTCGCTGGTGGCCGTGCCCAGGGTTGCCACGGCGTTGCGCAGACCTTGCTGGGCCAGGGCGATGACGTCCATATAGCCTTCGACCACCATGATCTCGTCGAGATCGCGGTTGTGCTTGCGCGCCTCGTACAGGCCGTAGAGCTCCTGGCCTTTGTGGAACACCGGGGTTTCCGGCGAATTGAGGTACTTGGGCTTGTCGTCACCCAGCACGCGGCCGCCGAAGGCGATCACCCGGCCACGGCTGTCGCGGATGGGGAACATGATGCGGTCGCGGAAGCGGTCGTAGCGCCTGCCGTTCTCGGCGTTCTCGATCAGCAGGCCAGCGTCGATCATGACTTTCTGCTGCAGGGCGTCGGCGCCCAGTTGCTTGAGCAGATTGTCCCAGCCGGGCGGGGCGAAGCCGATGCCGAAGTCGCGGGCTATTTCGCCGGTCAGGCCGCGACCCTTGAGGTAGTCCACCGCGTATTTGCGCTGAGGATGGCTTTTCAGTGCCTGGCGATAGTGCTCGGCAGCGGCATTGAGCAGCGGGTAGAGCGGTGAGTCGACGGGCTGTCTGGGTTTGTGTCCGCGGCCACTCTCTTCGCGCGGCACATCCATGCCGGCGCGTTTGGCCAGCTCCTCGATCGCTTGGGGGAACTCCAGTTGATCGTGGTCCATGACGAAGCCGAGCGCGTTGCCGCCGGCGCCGCAGCCGAAGCAGTAGTAGAACTGCTTGTCGGGGCTGACGGTGAAGGAGGGGGTCTTTTCCTTGTGGAAAGGACAGCAGGCGCTGTAGTTCTTGCCGGTCTTCTTCAGCTGGATGCGCGAGCTCACCACATCGACGATGTCGGTGCGGTTGAGCAGGTCATCGATGAAGGATTGCGGGATCAGGCCGGCCATAGGCGCTCAGCATACTGCCCGGCGCGAACGCGGGACAACGATTGGTAGAAAAGCAAAAACTCCGCTCACTCGCTAAGGTGCGAGGCGGAGTCTTTCAAATGCAATGCCCGGCCAGGGCCGGGCATTCGAGCGTTGCGTGTACGGTATTAGTACAGGCGAACGCTGCGACGCTGCTCGCGCTGAACTTTCTTGGCGTGACGCTTAACAGCGGCAGCGGCTTTGCGCTTACGCTCAGCGGTAGGCTTTTCGTAGAATTCGCGGCTACGGACTTCAGCCAGTACACCGGCTTTTTCGCAGGAGCGCTTGAAACGACGCAGGGCTACGTCGAAGGGTTCGTTCTCTTTAACTTTGACGGCTGGCATCCAGGTCGTACCTATCTTCAATTACCGGTTTCAACGCTTGCCCGGCAGTTGGCTCGGGATGCGTCGGTTTTTAAGGGTTGCGGATGTTACCCCCTCGAGCCGAGGAATGCAAAGGCCTCTGATCGAAAAGCGCTGGCCGCTCCGCCGGGCGGCGCTTATCATGCGCGCCTTTGTTCCACGCGGCAAATCAAGGCTCAAGCTCCATGCTCGTACTGGGATTGGAAACCTCCTGCGATGAAACCGGCGTCGCGCTCTATGACAGTGAGCGTGGCCTGCTGGCTGACGCCCTGTTCAGCCAGATCGACCTGCATCGCGTCTACGGCGGCGTCGTGCCGGAATTGGCCTCACGCGATCACGTCAAACGCATGCTGCCGCTGATCCGCCAGGTGCTGGATGAGGCGGGCAAACAGGCCAGCGACATCGACGCACTGGCTTACACGGCAGGCCCTGGCCTGGTCGGCGCGCTGCTGGTGGGAGCGTCCTGCGCTCAGGCGCTGGCTTTTGCCTGGGGCGTGCCGGCCGTCGGTGTGCACCATATGGAAGGTCACCTGCTGGCACCGATGCTGGAAGAGCAGCCGCCGGCCTTTCCGTTCGTCGCTTTGTTGGTTTCTGGTGGGCACACTCAGTTGGTGCGCGTCGATGGCATCGGCCAGTACCAGTTGCTCGGCGAGTCCCTGGACGACGCTGCCGGTGAAGCTTTCGACAAGACCGCCAAGCTGATGGGCTTGAATTATCCGGGCGGCCCGGAAATCGCCAAGCTGGCCGAGCAGGGCGCGCCGGGGCGCTTCGTCTTCCCGCGGCCGATGACCGATCGCCCGGGGCTGGATTTCAGCTTCAGCGGCCTCAAGACCTTTGCGCTCAATACCTGGCAGCAATGCCGCGACAGCGGTGACGACCTCGACCAAGCCCGTCGCGACATCGCGCTGGCCTTCCAGCAGGCGGTGGTTGAGACTCTTACCATCAAGTGCAAGCGCGCGCTCAAGCAGAGCGGGTTGAACAGCCTGGTCATCGCTGGTGGCGTGAGTGCCAACAAGGCGCTGCGTGAGCATCTGGAGCGCATGCTGGGCGAAATGAAGGGCAAGGTGTTCTACGCGCGTCCGCGTTTTTGCACTGACAACGGTGCGATGATCGCCTACGCCGGGTGCCAGCGTTTGCTGGCCGGGCAGAATGAGGATCTGGCGATCAAGGTGCAGGCGCGTTGGCCGATGGAGTCGCTGCCGGCGATTTGAGCTCTCGTTGGAATTTACGCGTAGGAGCGAGCTCTGCTCGCGAAGCTTTTCGGTTCGCGAGCAGAGCTCGCTCCTACAGGTTTTGTTTTTCAGTCAAAAACGCCGCTCGCGTCCGGCGAAAAGGTCGCGAAGATTGTGACGGTGGCGCCAGACGATCAGCCCGGTCAGCACGCAGGCTGGCAGCAAGGCAGCCGGTTGTTGCCAGGCCAGCAGCGGCAGCGTCAGCGGCGTGGCGATCAGCGAGGCCAGCGAGCTGGTACGGGTCAACAGAAAGACCAGCGCCCAGGCGGCCAGGGCGAGCAAGGCGGCGGGCGGATAGAGGCCGAGCAGCATGCCGGCGGCAGTGGCGACGCCCTTGCCGCCACGAAAACGGAAGTACAGCGGGTAAAGATGGCCGACGACGGCCGCCAGGCCGATCCAGGCCTGTTGGTGCAGGCTGAGGCCGAGCAGCTTGGCGATCAGGATCGGTAGCAGACCCTTGAACAGGTCGCCGATCAGCGTCATGACGGCGAGCTTCTTGCCGGCCACCCGCAGCATGTTGGTGGCGCCGGGGTTGCCCGAGCCGCTGGCGCGCGGATCCGGCCCGCCGGCAAGTCGGCTGAGCAGGATGGCGAAGGACAGCGAACCGAGCAAGTAGGCAAGGATTGCCAGAAGCCAGAACATGGTGGCCATTCCAGGGCATGGGGTGGCCCGATTCTAACGAGGTGCAGCGCCCTTGTCGTGGCGCGGAGAGTGCGGTGGACAGAGTATTTATCGAGGGGCTGGAAGTCGACACGGTGATCGGCGCCTACGATTGGGAGCGCGAGATTCGCCAGTGCCTGCGTCTGGACCTGCAGATGGGCTGGGACAACCGCCCAGCAGCAGCCGGCGACAACCTCAACCTGGCACTCGACTACGCCAGCGTGTCCACGCGCATTCAGGCCTTTGCGGCCGAGTCGCAGTTCATCCTGGTCGAAACCTTCGCCGAACGGCTGGTGCAGACCCTGATGGACGAGTTCAACATTCCCTGGATGCGTCTGAAGCTGACCAAGCCCGGCGCAGTGCCAGCCGCACGCGGCGGCGTGGGCGTGGAGATCGAGCGCGGATGTCTCTGACGCGGGTCTTTCTCGGCCTTGGCAGCAATATCGAGCGTGAGCCTCACCTCGTTGCCGGCCTCGATGCATTGGCGGGGCTGCTCAGTGATATGCGCTGTTCGCCGGTGTTCGAAAGCCATGCCGTGGGCATCAAGAGCGGCAATTTCTTCAATCTGGTAGTAGTTGGCGATACCGAGCTGTCACTGCTGGAGCTGGATCGCCGGCTGAAATTCATCGAAGCCGACAATGGCCGCTATGCACCGGATCGCAAGGGCTTACCGCTGGATATCGATGTGCTGCTGTTTGGCGAGCAGGTCGGCAACTTCAACGGCCTGATCCTGCCGCGCGCGGAAATTCTCAAGAACGCCTTCGTGCTCTGGCCGCTGGCGCTGCTGGCGCCGCAACTGCAGCATCCTGTCGATGGTCGCTCGTTCGCCGAGCTGTGGGCTTCGGCGCAGATCGATCAGCAGTTGTGGCCAGCGGCATTCCAGTGGCGTGGCACCGAGTTGACGCCGCCAGAGTTGCTGCAGGCGCGCCCTGCGTAGGCGGCCTCAAATCGCCCTGGATTGCATCCGGGCTGCGGCCTGTTTCTGTTTGATCGCGCGCCTGTGCAGAAGCCCCGCCCCGGGGGCGAAAACGATTGTGGCCGTTCAGAAAGATTTGCGGTTTGGCCACGATTCGCCGCGAGGCGCGGCTCCTACAGGGAGGGCGCATATCGGTGTAGGAGCCCCGCTCCGGGGCGAAAACGATTGTGGCCGTTCAGAAAGATTTGCGGCCTGGCCACGAATCGCTGCGCGGCGCCAACAAGGCTATTGGTCCTTGTAGATCTTGAGCGCCTGCAGGCGCTCGCGGTTGAGCGCTTCGCCCAGCTCCGCCCCTTTGAATCCCTTCTCCACGAGCGGTTTGACCGGCACCTGCCGCGCTGCTTCGGCAGCACCGAGCAGGTAAGCAGCTTGTGGATAGTCGCGCTGCTCCAGACCCAGGCGACCACGCGCGTCCATCTCGCAGGCGGCGACGAATTCGACGAAACGTTGCGGGCGACGGAACACGTCGAAGCGTTGCAGCAGTTCCAGCAGCGTCGAGGGCCGCAACTCCAGCGCGCGATGGCCATGGGTATGAAACTCACCGACCAGCATGGCCAGCTCGGCGCAGTCGCGCGGTGCTTTGCAGCGCGCGTTGATCGCCTGGATCAGGCGCAGCCCCTTGTGCTCATGGGCAATATGCCGTGGCCACTCGGCTTCCGGCGTCAGGCCTTTGCCGACGTCGTGTAGCAGGCAGGCCCAGCGCACGTTCAGCGGCTGGTCGTGCTCCGCACACTGGCGCAGGACGCTGAGCACATGCACGCCGGTATCGATCTCCGGGTGGTGTGTTTGCGGTTGCGGTACACCGAACAGATCGTCCACTTCCGGCAGCAGGGCTGCCAGGGCACCGCAGTCGCGCAGTACCTGGACGAACACCTCCGGACGCGGCTCCATCAGGGCGCGGGAGATTTCCTTCCAGCTGCGTTCGGCGGTGAGGTGGGCCAGT
>Ga0247725_1001579_pt1 | contig 11216 bp, 13 predicted proteins | sample OKSTACKMCFT3sol_FD_183021 | JGI IMG/M metagenome (GOLD analysis project Ga0247725, IMG submission 183021) | Subsurface sediment microbial communities from gas well in Oklahoma, United States - OK STACK MC-FT3-sol | ecosystem: Environmental > Terrestrial > Deep subsurface > Rock core/Sediment... | reverse complement strand
CTAGAACACAACAGGCTGGTTCCCGGGTGCGCTTTGCACACCGTGCTGCTCGGGGATGAGATTCAACGGTGAGCTAAGCATGTAGTGCTGGGGATGGAGTGCCTTCGGACGGCGGTTCAATTCCGCCCACCTCCACCATTCTCACCTGCAAATCTAGCGTAAGTGGCTTGATTTTGCAAGGTTTTCTGGTGATTTACGACCCTCAAACGATGCCCCTTCAAGGTATCGTTTGAGGTATCGTTTTGCCCAAACCCTTCTTCTTGAAGCGTGCCAGCGGGCTCTATGCCCGCTTTCTTGTGCCCGTGGATTTGCGCCCGGTGCTCGGTTGCCGCTTCCTCGTTCGCGCCCTGCCCGGCCGAGGCGATGCCGCCCGACTGGTCGCTGCCCGCATGGCTGTGGCACTCTCGGAAGCATTCAAAGCGCTACGAACAGGGACGATGAACGACGACATCAAGGACATCTTGCGCCGGGTGCGCGAGAACGGGCACAACGACCTGACCATCCAGCAGGTGCGGCTACCCAACGGGCTGACGCTCGGCGGCGTGGAAATCACCACGGCCGAGGACCGCCGACTGTTCCGGCAAACCGTGCAGGACCTAAACGCCCTCGCAGCAAAGGACCCGCTCATGGCGGGCATGCACGGCTGGGAGCCACCTCGCCCACCCGCACCGCCTGCGCCTCACGCCGGCCCGCTCCTGTCCGAGCGCATTGACGTCTACCTCAGCGACATGCGGCGGGCCCAGCGCGCCGTGCGCAATGTGATGGACACGGAATACACCCTTCGGCTGTTCCTCGCCCTGGGCGATGACAAACCGATTGAAGAAGTCACAGCCACGGATGTGCGGGCGTTTCTGGATGCGCTGGCGGTCTACCCGGCCAACGCCAGCAAGAAAGCCGTGTTTCGTGGCCTGACGCCCAAGGAAGTGCTGGCGAAGGCCAAAAGAGGCGGCCACCCGACCTTGCTGGAACGCACCCAGGAAAAGCGTCGGGACCATCTGGCCGCTTTCTTCAACGCCCAGGCCGACGAGGCCCTTATTCCCAAAGCCCCGCACAAGGCCATCATGAATCGCTCCAAGTCCCAAACCGACGCCCCGACCCGCGAACCGTTCACGCCGGAAGAGCTGGCCGCGCTCTTTGATACCGAAGCATTCCCGCTGTGGGCCAGCAAATACCCGCACCGCTGGTTCGGCTCCATCCTGGGCGTGGCCACGGGGGCGCGCGTCAACGAGGTGGCCCAGCTCTACGTGGACGACGTTGCAGAGGTGGGCGGCCATTGGGGCATCCACATCCGTGCCCAGCGCCCGGACCAGCGGCTGAAGAACACGCATTCTTCGCGCTTCGTCCCGTTGTCGGATAACGTGCTGCAGTCGGGGTTCCTGACGTTCGTCGAGGACGTGAAGCGGGCCGGGTTTGACCGCCTGTTCCCCCACCTCCAACACTCTGAAGCCGGGGGCTATGGCGACACATTGGGGGACCAGTTCCGCGCCTACGCCATCAAGCGCGGCCTCACTGGCCGCCTGAAGTCGTTCCATTGTTTCCGCCACAACGTGGCCAACACGTTGGTCAACGAACTCGGGGCGGCCATCCAGGTGACCCAGGAAATCACCGGGCACGACTTGACCTTGCCCAGTGGCCTCAAGCACTACGTGAACCCTGGCACCATCCCCAAGCGTTTTGCGGCGTTGAACGAATACGGACCGCCCGTGCCGCTGCCGGCCTACGTGCCGGGACAGTTTGACCGGGCCTTTAAGCAAGTGGCCCACATCGAGCGCCGCAGGGAGAAAGCCGCCAAGACGCGCCAAGCCAAGAAAAGCAAAACCCCCGCGTGAGCGAGGGCTTTGGGTGTTGGCTGGCCAAGGGGAGAAAACTGAAATGTCTCCAAGCCCTCGGGGCGCTTGGTCGCTAACTACGATTTGGCTTGCTTTTCGCGGGCGCGTCGATTGCCTTCGTCAATCATCCTACGCACGGTGCTGTTCAAGTCTGCTTGCGACTGCGCAAGTGCTTCGGCCTTCTGATGCTCGCGCCGAGCTCCCGCAGGGTCAAAACGCCCGTTAACCCAGTTCGCTGGGTTCTCCTCCGGAAAGTCCTCAAAATAGTCCGACCATTCGCCCACGGCATGCCTCCTAGCAGGGTGTGGGCGAACAATACCCCGCCGCCAGTCAAACTGCCAGGGATACCGCCCCAGCGACGGTATGCACTTGAGTAAGGCGTCAAGCCATGGACTTGCGGGCCAATGCACCACGCATTTTCCCGGTCTTTTTCCCTTGCCGGGCGACGTGGGCCGCCTTGCGTTTCTTCTTCATGGTCTTGCGCAGGTTCTTGCCCCGCGTGTCGTAACCGGCGGCTTTCAGAAGTTTGTCTGCCGCCTTGGCGGCGGCTCGGCGAGTGGCACTGTCCATCCCCAGTTTTTAGCGCGTTTGGCTCGATGCGCAAGGGGGCGGCGCGCGCCGATATGCTTTCCTGAAACAGAAAAAGCCTGCACGGGCCTGCCCTTCTTCCCCTTAAAGCTTAGCTAGGCTCCCCTGCTTTGCCCTTCATCTTGGGGGTCGCCTGCGGCTCCCCCCGACGATGAAGGGCAAAGTCTCCCCTAGGACCTCCGCGCGAAGCGGCAGGGGTGACTTGGCCCCCGTTGGTTACCGCCCCGGAGGACGGCCCGACAGTCGGGCGCGGTGATAGAAGGACTACACCGCTACGACGGATTCACACGGTCCAACCGCGCCGGCTCAGGGTCCCGTCACCACTATGTGGCGTCTCTCCTGTGGGCTTGCCCGCTCCCCAGCCGTCGCTGGGAAATATCATCCTAGCTGCCATCCTTGGGCCACAAACCGTTGATAGTCGGACCGCGACAGGGCACACGAGTGGGGCCAGATTGAGCACTCCCCACGCCTCTGCGACGCTTGAACTACCTGGTTGGCGCAGGTTGCAGGCCATACAGCGCCCGGTCCCCCTGCTTCAAAGCCTGCGCACTCCGGTGGCGGTCAGCCCAAGCCCTTGCGGGCTCCCAGATATCCTTGTGCGCAGCCGGTCTTTCCACCGACAACGAGTTACGGCTACCAACGGCCTTCGGGCTGGGCAGACAGGGAGGAGAGAAAGGAGGGGGGCTTGCGGGTCCGTCCAGGCTTGTTAGAGTGGCCTCAAGGGGCCTTGCCTGGGCATGTCGTAGCGCTATCTACCTTGCTCGCCTCCGAGTCGGTCAAACTCGGGGGCCATGGATTCAACTTATGACGCCCTCGGCTTTTGTCAAGCCGGGGGCGTTTTTTGAGAGAGGAAACGATGGCTGCCTTTTTGTCTGGGTTCTTTAAATCCAAGGAAGAGAAGGAAATACGTCGCGAGCTTGTCGCGTTTTTGTCTCCCCACGTATCTGGTGCTCTCATCCTGCCGGAAGCACTAGCGTTCATAGAACGCAAAAAGCGCGAGCTAGTCTCTGACGTAAGAAGCGGCGAGACATCCATTCGCGACGCAAGCATGCTCGCTTCAATGAGTGTGATTTCTGCGCTGCTCGGTAGTGGACAGCATCATGTTTACAGAGGAACTTTGAGCAATATTGGGCAAGACATGCTTTCGGTTTTCGTCGAAAGCGTAGAGCTACTAGTCAAAAGTGAATACTTTTCTCCCGATGACAGTTCTCGTCTGCTGGAAGGATTGAAACAGCGCATTTCAGCCGTGGGGTAAATCCCTGGCTTCTATGGCATCGGGCGTTTCCGGCGAATCTCAAGGCTAGCTCCTTCGCTGGGCCTTATGGAGGCCGGATTAGCGCCCGGCGTTGCAGCTAGCTCGCTGGTTGGTGCAAAGGCGGGGGCTGGCTTAACCTGTGGAAACTGCTTCGGGAACTGTGTCAAAAAATCTGCCTTGGCCAGCTGGAACGCCACCTCGGCCTTGCTCTTGGCCTCTCTGGTCGTATCACGGAGCTTCCGAGCCTGCTGCTCCTGCGTCTTGGCTTGCCGCTTTTGTTCCTGCGCCGCCTGGGCGGCCCGGTCTTGGACGGTAGGCCGTCCCACCTTGCGCAGCGTTGTGGAAAGAAAATCTGTGGGCACCGGGTTCATGTTGGCTTTGCCAACGGCCGAGCGCCGAGCTAGACGGGCCTCGTCCCGGTCTTTGCTCGCCTTCAGATAGGCAGCGCGGCATTCGACCACGTCTGTGTGGCACCGCAGGAGCATGCGAGAGGCAGAACGTTGCTCGGGCGCGGCGTTGCTGGACTGAAGCGCCCGGCGCGCCACTTTGAACATCTGTTCAATCATTTCCTCTAGATTCTTCGCCGCTTGGTCTCCGGCCATGATTTCCGCCTGCCTGTTCTGTGTGTGTTTGCGTGAAGCCCGCTCGATGCCGGCCGCCCCTTTGCCCTGCTGACCGCCCCCAACGGGGGCCGGCCGGGGCATGGATGACCCGGCTTTGTGCGTAGCGGGACGCTGTGCACGCGCCTGGATGGCGGCCCCTGCCCTGGGTGTCAGCTCTTGGGCTGAAATCCTGAGCACCGCTGGACGAGGGTCGTGATATCGCGGTGCATCTGGCCGCAAAACACGACTAAATCCGCCGGCTTCGGGCGCTCGTCGTCCCCCCGCGGCCAAGCCAGGGTTAAGGCTGTGGAGTGGGCGCAGCGCAGGCACGCGCTCGTCGCCAGTTCCGGGTTTTCGGACTCGGAGAGCATCAAGGCTACTTCGGGTGAGAGCCGGGGCGCGTCGGCGCTGGGGGTTAGTTGAAGCTCGGTCATGGCGCGGGGCCTCGGTGGGGGATGGCTGGGCAGCAGCGCGCAAGCGCGCCGACGATTCTTTGCGACGTTCCAAAAGCGCTTGCGCGTGCAATGCCTGCTCGTCCACGTGAGCCAAACGGCCCTCCGCAGCGGCCTGGGCCTTGAGTGCTTCGAAGCGTTCGGTGTGGGCGGTGACGCGGCTATCAGCCGCTTGGCGGACGCGGTCGTTCCGCCTGGCGCGCGGCAAGCGCTCGCCACGGCGGCGGGCTTGCGTGACCGCTTTGCCTTCGTGCTTGGTCGCCGGGCGGTCCAACTTGGCTGCCGTGGCGAAATCATCTTTCTGGACGGCGTCCGCCTGCTGGCTCAATAGCGAACGGTGGTCCACGCGGGCCGCCACGCCTTCGCTGGCCAACATGCGATTGACGGACGTGGCCCAGAACTCGCGCTCCGTCTCCGCCAAGGTGGGTTGCTTGGCTCGTTTGCAGGCAATCGGGTCCAGCGCCACAGCCTTTTTCCCCAAACTTCCGTCCGGGTTGACGCTGCATGCACTGAGCAGGATGTGGGCGTGGTGATTGCGCTCGTCCCCGCCCTTGCTCGGTTCGTGGATGGCCACGTCAGCGGCCACGCCGTAGCGCTCGGCCAAATGGCGGGCAAAGCCATGCGCCAGTTCTTGGCGCTTCTCGGCAGAGAGCTCGGCAGGAAGCGCCACCTCCACCTCGCGGCAAGTGATGGCGTCTCCGCGCTTGTGATGGGCCTCGACCCGGTTCCAAAACTCGGCCCGGTCTGCGGTCTGTTCGCCGGGAAGGCAGAGCGCGGAAAACGCGACGCCTTGGCGACGCGTGTAATCGTGGACTGTTCCGGTCAAGGCGTCTTCAATCCGCACCCCTGCACGATAGGCAGCGCCAGCGGTGGACGAATGTCCCCCTGAGCGCGAGTAAGCCTTAGCAGTGAGGTGGTAAATCGCCAATCCGGTCTCCGATCGCAGCCCCTTGGGGGGCGAGAAATGGGGGGAGAGGCGTCACGCGAAGCGTGGCGTTGGGGTGTCGGGGGCGTAGCCCCTGACCGCACGTAATCCCGAAGGGATTACTCTAAGTGCGCTCTTGTTGTTTTCTTTGGGCGCTTCGCACCCGCATCAAACTTTAGAGAACCGGGGCTGCTCGCTGCGCTCGCTGGCCCCCTGAATCAGAGTTACATGCACAACGAAACTGTCAAGTTTTTAGCCAAAAGCAAAAGCGGCGCTCGCTGCTCGCTCGCGCCAGAAAATGGGCGTTGCCCCTTGCGCTCCGCGCTGAATCTGCTTGCATGGTTTATCAGGACTTAATGCAGGCGTGTCGTGGCAGATATTGAAAAGCAAAAACTAAAACTGGCGAAGATGTTGGAAGCTGCGGCGAAGGAGCAAGCAAAACTCCTAGTCGCTGAAAAGCAGGAGAAAGAGCGGCACGCCCGCCAAGCCGCGCGCGACAAAGCCAAGGAGCGCGCCAAGCTGTTCCGCTCGGCCGACGCGCACCGCAAGATTGGGTTGGGCGGACTGGTCATCGCGGCCGGTGCAGACGGCTGGGATGAGGCAGAGATTGTGGGTGCTCTTTTGCTCATCGCCGGCCAACTCGAGCGCGAACCACAAAGGCGGGACCAACTGCGCGAGCGTGGCATCAAGCACCTTGAAGCACGTGCGGCCGCACGAGAGGCGGCCAGGTCATGACCGACGAGAAAAAACCCACTGACCCGCTGCTTGAACAGCAGAGGGAGGCCCTGCGCACCCACTTCCTGGGCTCGCTGGGCGACCTGCTCGACGCGCGTCGCAAGCGCAAGGCGGAGTGCCCGCCGTCCCCGCCAAGCGCTCCCCGTGGCCAGAAGCCGGGCGGCTATACGCTGGTTGAGGTGTTGTTGGTGATGGCCGCAATGTCGGCCATGGCCGCCGCCGGCTGGCTGCTGTTCGGCCCCACTTCAGTGGCCGCCGACGTGAAACAAACTCAACTAGATTTCAGTGAAACCGCCAACGCCATCGACCGCAGCCTGGGAATCCTGGGCGGCTACTCGGGCCTGTCCACCTCGCTCGTGCAAACCGATGGCCTGGCTGCGCAGCGGCTGCGGCACAGCGATGGCCTGCGCAATGCATGGGGCGGCTCGGTGTCGTTCTGGCCGAACACGGTGAAGCGCGGGAACGACTCGTTTTTAGTCGAAACGCGCGACGTGCCCAAGGCGGCATGCGCCAAGTTGATTGCCGCGATGGCCGGTGACCCGGCCGTGGCGGATGCGCAAGTCAATGGCGAGAGCGCCTATGTGGACAATAAATACGACCCAGCCAGCGCCGCCGTTGCGTGCGAGCAGCACGGCGGAGATCGTCTGGGGTTTGTGTATTTCTCTGGATTAGCGTCCGGGTCCTCGGTCGCGGTGTCGTCCATCGGATTGCCTGCGGCTCCGCCGTCGGTGGACCCGGTCAACCCAAGCACTCCAGTGGGCCCGGTCGATGGCGCCCCCAACGTGGACGATGCCACGCCGGGAATGCCTGGCGTGGTGCCGCCGGGGCCGCCCGTTGCGCCGCCACCTGCCGTGCCTACGGCCCCGCCGGCTCCAGCGACGCCGACGAATCCCGAGCCGACGCCGACGGTTTTGCCTCCGAGCACGCCAACGGTTTTGCCAGTCTGCACGGTGCCGCCGACGCAGACGCAAAACGTGAACTGCCAGGCAGGACAGATTGGGAATGTGACGCAGCAACGCACGGGCTACTGCGGAGAGGTAGGTGGGCCGTATGAGGCTTGGGCCACGGCGGCCTATGGCCCTTGGGTCACCGTTTCGAGCACCTGCGCCCCGGCATGCGTGGCCCCTTCGCCCACGTCAGTGGCCATCACCCGCACCGCGCCGGCCGAAAGCCAAAACGTGGGCTGTCCGGCTGGCCAAGTGGGCGAGCACTGGCAGCAGCGCAGCCGTGTCGAGAATGGCACCCGCACCACGTCCTGGACGTGCCCGGCTCTCACTGGGTCCCCGGTGTCGAGCGTTTCGGACAGTTGGAGCGGCACCTACACGGCCACCAGCGGGTGGGAAACTACGTCCAACACTTGCGCCACGCCTGCCCCTGCATGCGCCAACGCGACAACGTCGCCGTTCGTGGTCACCCGTTACCGCGCCTGCACGGACAGCAGCGGAAGGACCAACAGCGGCAGCAGCGCCCAGCGCAATCCTGCCACGGGTGATTACTGCACCACGTGGCAACCGTTGACGAACCCCCACGGTGGTAACTACTCGGGAAACAACAGCATGTCCATTGAAATCAGCTACCAAGGCAAGACCTACATGTGCGGCTATAGCGGCACCTTGGGCAACAGCAGCACCGGCGCGCTACAGGGTTTCTCCAGCGCCCCTCTGCCGCCCGGCATCACCTGCGGTAGCGTGAACTTCTTCGCTACGTCGCAAGGATGGGGCGGCGGGTTGAATATCCTGGGGACGGGTCCAAGCTACGTGACCTGTCCGTAAAGAAAAGCCCCGCAAATGCGGGGCTTTTTATCACTTCCGTTCCCGCGTTAAGGAGTCTTCACCAGCTGGCCCGGGTCGACGTCGAAATGGCCCAGATTACGTTCCGTGCCACGGCCTTCCTGATAGAGCAGTTGCCCTTCCGCAACGAGGTATCCAGGGCCAGATGCGTAATCACCACCAGAGAAGTAGGCTCCTCCCACTCGCTCGGAGCGCCCGCGCTTCACCATCCGCCCCGTCACCAGCGGGTTCTCACCGTAAAAGGCCACGTCCGCCGAGGTGGGAAGCACGGAACGGGTGTGGGGGTGGCTGTGAATCGACAGCTTCAACGCATGCATGCCGAGGGGCACGTTTGCCCGGGACATAGAGCAGGTCATGGCCCCCTTGGTGGTGCCCAGGCGGACACCAAACCGTTCGCTGTCCGCCGACTGGGCAATCATCCCGCAGACTTCATGCCCACTCTCTTTGGTGTAGCGGTCGAGGACCGGGGCAACCCGCAGCATGAAATCATCGAGCCCCTCCCCGGGTTCGCTCACCATTTCCGCGATATGCACACCTTTCCAGCTGGGCTCCGTTCCGGTGGGCGGAATCGAACCACCCTGCGCCCACGCCGGGCCACCGGCCACCAATGCCACTACCGCCAAGAGTTTCCACAGCATGCCGTCCTCTTTCGAGAACGGCCGCCCACGAGCCCCTTATCGCACCTGCATGCTACGATTGGGTATCGTTTGAGGTATCGTTTTGAGGGTGCGGTGTCGCCGGCTTTTCCTTGCAGTTCAACTGCTTAGGAACGGGTGCCGGGACGATCCGCCCACCTCCACCAACGAACGGTTCGTCAAGGACCGGAGAAGCCCGGAACCCCCCGCATCACAAGGGTTTCCGGGCTTTTTTATTGTCCGCAGCAGACCGGGGCAATCCGTTTCAATCCATGAGACGGTGGGGGTATATCAAGGGGTATCCGACCGCACCCACTGAAGCGATACCCCCAATGCCTCTGACCGACGCAGCCATCAGGCGCGCCAAGCCGCAGAAGATCACCGACGTCGGCGGCCTGTACCTGTACCTGTACCTCTACCTCACCCCGACCGATGCACGCAGCGGGCGCTGGAAGTACCGCATCGCGGGCAAGGAGAAGCTGCCGTCGATTGGCCTGTAGCCGGACCAATTTCTGAATCGGTTGCCCGCCTCCAGCTGGTCAATCCCTACGACCATTGCACCAGCTTCGGTCGCTCTCACGCACCCTCCCACTTCACGCCCGGTGGGAGGTCTGCACTTCGTTAGCCGGGAAGATCCAGTACCCGACCCCGTCGTTGCACACCACGGCATAGTTCAGCTCGAAAGTGACGTCTTTGGCCCAGACTGGCCGGACAATGTCGCTAAAATTCATGATCTCCGACATCAATTCTGACCCAAGGCGCGCCTAATAATTGGGCTGCAGAACAATTTGGTGTCGCCTTCGACCACATCCACCCTGCCGCCCCAACGAGGATTCAGCACTAAAGTCGCTGCATCTCGAATTCCATCGAGCATCGTAGAACTGGAACTCGCCCCATATTCTGAAGCCATCGCTGCGGAGATTTCAGATCATTTTTTTGGCGAAGTTCACGTCTCGGCGGCGGCGCTGCGAGAAACGAAATTTCACAACACGGTTGACAGGTCCAGAGGGGGCTCGCAAGGATGACCACCCCAACAACGGGGAAACAAGGATTCCATATCCGTGATCTAAATAGAACTGAAGTTGCAGAGATTTCGGGTGGTTCGGGTAGCATTCAATTCCAGATTGGTCGGAGCAACGGCACTCACGTGCGTAGAAACTTCGAGAAAATCGGAGAAATGGCGTACCGCTATGGCCGAATCGCACCATTCAGTGGAATCGGCGCTGCAGGGATGATCTGGAAGCACATCATGATGAAGTGATGCAGTAACCGAAGCCCCGACCTGAGTCGGGGCCTGGAACATGGGAACAACATTTGTGATCAACAAGATAGCGCTCTGGAAGCCTCGCCCCATCGCAGAAAACAAAATATTCGCGGCGGCGATCGCAATAGTCAGCGTCGGTGCGGCGCAAGGAATTCTAAACCATTTCGACGTTTTCGGATCGAAAGCCATGACCGAACTTCTAGCCTTCCTTGTCTGCGTTTGGCTTTTCCCCAATGAGCCGGGGAGAAAGTGGACATTCCCCCTTGGATTGAGCTTGGTGACTATCGGGCTATTGGGAGGGGCAATTTGGGTTTTTTTCATTGGATTTCCCCAGAGGCACGAAACCAACTTCCCCCTCCTATCGGACGTGCCCTTGAAGTTCTATATCCTCGGTCTAGTGACAAGCTGCATCGTAGCTCCACTATTTGAGGAGAAGACTGTGAGGCATCTCCTTTGGGATGGAGCCTCCCATTACTTTGGGAAACTGGCAGCCACCATCGGCGTAAGCGCGCTATTTGCAGCGGTTCATGTCGATGGAATGATTTCGGCCTTCCTCGTCTCGGTAACCCTCTGCATCGGAACGCAATTCTTCAACCTCAACTCAGCGCAGCGATCAATAATTCACGGCATCATCAATTTATCTATGCTGCATTGGGTTCTTCTGTATCCGACACTCCGTGAATTTATTCAGTCAACCTTTGGTTCGTCATCGTAACCACAGGAGCGGGGTTGGCGCTTTTTTAGAATAATTTATCGCTAAAGCATGGGGAACGGGAACCAACAATTGCCTCCCCTGCTTCTGCCCGCTTGGCGATTCTGACAGCACCATCGCTTTGCGTCTCCGCTGCCTTCTCTTTCCATCCCAAGATCACATTATTGAGGGTCTAGCCCATTGAAGTCGTGATTCAATCCGAGGCAGCTGAATGCGGGCTCGCCTGCCTGGCCATGGTCGCCTCGCATCATGGCAACACTCTCGCAGCGCCTTGACGGGGAACCAGAAGGACGGCGACACGAAGCAGTCTCTATATCGAGTCCTGGTCTCGTTGGATCAGCAGGGAGTGCTGGCATACGGGAGGATGGAGCCGCTTCGCCCTGGCATGCAACTCGAGGCAGATATCATGGGGGAGCGTCGCAAGCTTTA
>Ga0247725_1001578_pt1 | contig 11217 bp, 21 predicted proteins | sample OKSTACKMCFT3sol_FD_183021 | JGI IMG/M metagenome (GOLD analysis project Ga0247725, IMG submission 183021) | Subsurface sediment microbial communities from gas well in Oklahoma, United States - OK STACK MC-FT3-sol | ecosystem: Environmental > Terrestrial > Deep subsurface > Rock core/Sediment... | reverse complement strand
GATGAAGAAACAGCACAAGCAACTGGGAAGCGTATATTTGAGCTTTGCACTGAGCAAAATAAGCCAAAGCTCGAAGCTCTATTTAAAGAGCTAATTGAAAGTGACGGTCGTTCAGGAAAAGGGGCGTGATAATGCGGATTAAGCCGGGGGGCGGTAAGTGGCTGTTGGCCGCGCTGTTATCGGGTTCTATAGCGGGGGGAATTTGTCTCTTTGTTGGGCTCCCGCAGATTCTAGCTAATGTCATTCCCTTTGGTGTATCAGCTGCGGTATTTTATGCGGCTAGAAGTCAATGGCAGGAGTAGACAGCATCTTGAGATTTATGAACCTGCAACGAATTAAATTTATTATATGGCGTCTGGTGATGTGCAAGCTTGGCTATCACTACAAAAAAACACCGACAGGAGCGATTCCTAATTTTTGTGGAGCATGTGGTTATGCTTTTAATCCTAATGCATATCAAATTTACGAAATTACTTTCTTAGATGGTTCTTCACTGACGGTTTCAGCTACTAATGAATTTCATGCTAAAAATTTGGTGTGTTTTGAGACGGGTTTTATGGGCGTACCATTAATAAATAAGGTTAAAATCCACGAATCTAATATTAAATCAGTAGTATTAGTTTGCGATAAAATTTAAAATTTTTACCGCAAACTATCTTAACTTTGTGCAAGGGAAATAAAATGTCTGATAAATCTAAGGTTATAGCACAACAAGCAAAAATGGTTAAAGAGCAAGTAGAAATTATTTTAAGAAATTATGAATTGAGTGATGCTGACAAAGATAAAATCTCAACTGACATTGCAGATGTTATTTTATCAGGTTGGGATCTTAAGTTGAACGATTTGCTCTTTCCTAACCCTAATCAAAAATGAAAGTAGCTAGAATCTACATGCGTGTGAGCGCCGATGACCAAGATTTACAGCGTCAAGAGCGCCTTATATCCGATGCAAAGGCGGCGGGGTACTATGTGGCCGGGGTTTATAGAGAAAAAGCCTCGGGCGCTCGCTCAGACCGTCCAGAGCTGCTACGCATGATCGCAGATTTGCAGCCGGACGATGTGGTAATTGCTGAAAAACTCGACCGGATTAGTCGTTTGCCGCTGCTCGATGCTGAAAAGCTGATCCAGAGCATTAAAGATAAGGGAGCCAAGCTGTCTATCCCGGGGCTAGTTGATCTGTCCGAGCTGGTTGATGATGCGAGTGGGGTTGCCCGGATTGTTTTAGATTCAATCCAAAGCCTGTTGTTGCGCTTGTCGCTTCAAGCGGCGCGGGATGATTACGAGCTGAGGCGGGAACGTCAAGCGCAGGGCATTGAACAGGCCAAAATGAAAGGTCTTTATGAAGGCCGAAAACCCAATAAGCAATTGCATCATTTCATCATTGCGTTGCGTGGCGCGGGTGACTCAATATCTCTCACGGCCACAAAAGCATGTTGCAGTGAAGCTACTGTAAAACGTGTCTGGAAAGAGCATGTGAAAACGCTTAAAAGTCTTGAAGCAAAGGAACTGGATTAATGGTCTTTATCGATCAAAAAACGTTTAGTGAGTTAGATTGGCATTGGGTTCGTAAGTTTAGAGCAAGTAAGTGTATCGATACGTTAGAGATCCAAGCGTCCGGCGCTGAAAGAAAAGTTTCTGAAAATTTAAGTCTCTCATATCAAGAACGTTCGGCTAATCTGTCATCAATTAACACTGCATATTGTTTCCGAGAATTAGAGCTGCAAGGATTCTAAAAAGGGCGATACCCGCGCTTCTCCGGGTTCGCTAACCGCTCATCCCCTTCGGGGACTAAAGCCCTACATATCGCTATCGCAAAAGCACACAGTCTCGCTCAGAGCTAGGCAAGTGTGACTAAGCGGCGCTCGTTTCTTTCGGTGTCATGTTTGCCCCAGGATTATCCCTATCGTTTATCGCTTCCGTTTGATCTGTCGCTGACCACAACCCGCCCGGCAAGGGTTCGCTGCGCCGCTTCGCGCCCTTGTCAGTCAGAACGATGGTAAGCGGACAGAACGTCAGGCGAAAACGAAGATGATAATCCCAAACGGAGCAAACCAGCCATGACACACTCAATCACTACTCTTGCAAGTCTCACTAAGCCTATCGCTGAACAAGCCAGCAAAGAAGCTAAAAGCAGGCTCTCCAAAGACGATATTCAAAAGAACACCATAAAAGAGAAGGTGGCTGTGCCTGTATACGACTTCCGCAATGCCATTGATAGCCTGTTTGATATGGTTAACGTCCATTATCACGCTTGCGTGGGAAGTGGGGAAGTTGCGGACTTTTTAGCACGGTTGAAACGCAATCATGCAAGGCTTTTAGGGCTGACATCCAAAAGGGCTAAACCCTATGACTTTGAGCAATATGAACGTGCTCTAGCAGCTGCTGAGGCATGTTATCCCAAAGCAGAAGCTAGACTCGCCCAAGCCAAAGCAAAGGAGGCTAAATAATGTCTCAGCACCAATATTGGCAGTTATTAGATAACACCTTGACGTTTATTAATACTGGCACTTATTCCACGGTTGAGGAAGCTATTGAATGTGGGGCTGCGTATGTATCTGGTGATATTACCGCACTTGAAAGCTATACAGATGGAAATGTAACGGCTTTTTTAGATCTGAAAGATGCGTTAAGTGTTTATTCAAAATGCCTTGGGCACAGTGATATTAAGGCTTTTTTACGTACATCTATGGGGTATATCTGCATCGATGATCTTGATTAATTTTGTTTTATATCAACTGGATATGTTAGGTTAAATATTTACACCGCCCCAAAAGGGCGGTATAATCTTTTTGTTGGTCGGGAATAGTCCATGACCCTAAACGGAGATTGATCCATGTTTGCAGCAAATCAAGAAAGCGAAGCGGTCAAAGTTCAAAGAGTAATGGCTTGGCTGGGTGATATTTATGTTACTAATGGCGTGCTTGCGTTAACACAAGCGCCCTCTGATAAATCGGCACTCTCAGAGTTATTTTATCGCCATGCTTCGGGTGATTGGGGGGATATGGGGAAGGCCGATAAAAAATTAAATGACGATATGCTTGTTAAGGGGGGGCGAGTGCTTTCAACGTGGAGTCTTGGGGCTCAAAAGATTTTTATCATTACCGAGCCAGATAGAACCCGCACCACTGCAATGTTGCTAAATGATTATTTATATGGTCATTAATGTTTAATCGTTCAAGAAAGCGCACTCAATGAGTGCGTTTTTTCTTTGCCTTTGTGTAGAACATTAAAGATATACATATTTATTGGTAAAGTGTTTACATCGCCCCAGTGGGGCGGTATAATCTCTTTGTCGGTCGGGAATAGTCCATGACCCCAAACGGAGATTGATCCATGAACTCATACTATAAATTTGCCCCTAACGTCTTTGCTGCAAAATGTCGCGAAAAACACCAAAAAGGTGATGTTATTCCAGTCTGTTCTAAGCACGGCACAGAAAGGGATCATATTGTGTTTAACTTTTTGGGCAGCAGTGTTAACGGCGAATTTCATTATTATTCGATAGTTCGGTTAGATGGTTATAACGCACAGGAACACGCCAAGGCCAAGGCCGCGAAATATGGTGATTGGGCAAATAAGGCGGCAGTTAAAAGTGATGCGTGTGTTAGTGCCGCTATGGAAGGGCATGAGTTTTTATCGCTCGGTGAGCCTATCAAAGTCGGGCATCACAGCGAAAGCCGCCACCGTGCGCTTATCGCTCGAAATCATGCCCGGATGGATAAGAGTATAGAGTTACAAAATAAAGCGGAATCCCACGCATCCAAAGCGGCGTATTGGGCGAGTAGAACGGACGTTATAAACCTATCGATGCCTGAAAGTCTTGAATATTTCCAACATTTACTAGAAGTCGCACAGGATAAACACGCTGGCCTTAAGTCGGGTAAATATCCAAAGCGTCACTCTTATTCGCTTCAATATGCCAAGAAAGAAGTTAACGAATGTAAGAAAAATTTAGAGTTGGCCGTTAAGTTATGGGGCGAACAAGAAGAATAAAATAATTGTTTACACCGCCCCATTGGGGCGGTATAATCTCTTTGTCGGTCGGGAATAGTCCATGACCATTTTTAAAAGGAAATATCCTATGTTTTATCGTGTAGCTACTGAAGGTTTTTCTTGTTCTGTCGAATCTTGCCGTGGTGACTTTGGCTTAGTGCTGGGTCGTCATAATGATTCTTATGCGGCCTCTCAAGCGGCATTTAAAGGCCGTACCTCAAGCAATGTGCTTAAACGCATTGAACAAACTGTGATTGAATACAATGGCGATAGCCTAAAGGTCGGTGAAAACCACCGTGAAATATTTTGGATGCTGTACTGTGATTTAAGGGTTGGCGTCCAAGCTGCTCGATGCGCTGATGTGATTGAAGCCATTCGCACGGGGCAAAAGTCTGACGAGGCATGTGCTAATCTCCATTGTTTTGACGAGTTTGGCGCGGATATGTCCTTTGATGATTGGTTTGCCAAGTTTGAAAAAAGCGCGTTAGAACTGCTTGAAGAACGCGATTTTAACCGCCAAAAAATGGCCGAAATGAAGGCTAAACAGGCGAGCGTGGTTGAATCCTTTCAACAGGCCGCATCCGAGTACACCTATTCATTTCCTGCTGTGAAAGGGATTCAAGCCAACAAAGAATTTTACATTGCCCAAGTGCCGTTTAAATACTTGGTTAAATTCTTCACTTTCGCGGATGAAACCCTACCCGCTGAACTACGGGCGCAGCGTGTCGTTAATCCTGCCCATGCGCGAGATATTGCTGATTATGTCGTGTCTAACCGTGATAGCTACGTGCTGCCCAGTCTCACAGTAAGCGTTAACGCTTCTATGGTGTTCGACCCGCTTAATGTCGGTGGCTTGGCTGATCGCCTTGGGGTTCTGCGAATCCCTGTTGATGCCACGTTGTTGATTAATGACGGCCAGCACCGCCGTATGTCTGCGGAAACATTTATTCAATTAGATAAAACGCTTAGAGACGAAACTATCCCAGTGGTGTTTTACTTTGACGAAGGGCTGGCGCGGTCAAAACAAATGTTTGCTGATCTGAATGCAAACCTATCTAAGCCCAGTGCCGCGATTAACGCGCTCTATAATCTACGCAATCCGTTTAACCGCTTTGTCCTCGATGCGCTAGAGCGTCATCCAGAGATAAACGCCTTGGTTGATAAAGAAAGAACAACCATCGGCGCGAAAAGCGTTAAATTGTGGTCGCTGGTGCATTGGAAAAAGTTTGCTGAGAAATTACTCGGGGTGAGTGAGGCGGGATTTGCAAACCTTCCTGAAAATGAAACCGAGGCTATGGCTAAGTTTTTCGATACCGTGGTAGGTAACATGCAGCCGACATTTAGGCTTTTAGATAGAACCATCACAGGGGTAATTTCGTCTGAAACCCTCAGAACTGATTTTATCATTGGTCATGCTGTATTTTTGGAGTCGCTGGGATTGGCTTTGAGTGTGCTTGCGGATAAAGCGCCGCAAGTTACGCTCGATGCCATGAAGCCCCTATCTTCTCTTGCATTCAATAAGGACAATGCTCTTTGGGCTGGTCGTTGTGTTAAAGCTGATCGCATGGTTAAGAATAACGATAGCGTTAAGCTTACTGCGGCGCAGCTGCGCCGAACAATGGGATTAGAGCTTTCTAATAGCATGATTGAAACCAGCTTGCGGCACGGTTTAGATTACTAATCTTCAATAAGAACGGGAGCCGCGCTGCGGCTCTCCTTCATTCAACATACTAAGAGATTGGCTTATGAGTGAGTCTGTATTGCCGTTAACTATCGCTGATTATGCGCCGTTGCCCTGTGTCCGTCCTAAATTTGAACCGGGTTACGAGCCCCCCAAGGCGGCAGAGGTAAAACAGCTTAGGCTGCTAATGGGGTACTCTCAGGCGCAGCTGGGCGTGTTGCTAGGAAAGGCCATTTCACAAAAAGGCTGTGATAAGGTCTATAAGTGGGAATTGCCTGAAACGAGCAAATATCATAAGCCCATTGAGTATTTAGCATGGCGTCAAATGCTTTACTGTGCTGGGCTGGCGACCATTGAGGATGACATTGCGATTGCGGCCAAATATAAAGAGATCCTAAACGCACAGAACTTGTAGCCCCCAAGGGGAACCCGCTCTATTTCACACGCTCACAGGTTCGCTAGTGAAACTAAGCCCTCACCCGTTCGGTCTTAGCCCATTCGGGTAACGATCGGGGCTAGTTAAGCAAAAATCAAAGGCTTTCACTGTTAATTGCAAAGTGCCTCTACGTTGTGACGTTTTTTGCGTCATGGCTCCCCCGTTGTTTCACATCTACGCACTCGCTAGTCGTTCACTTTTGCTTAGTCACAACCTGAATCGCAAGGGTTCGCTACGCCGCTTCGCGCCCTTGCCATTCAGAACGATGCCACGCTGCAAGTACGACAGGCGATAGCGAAGATGATAACGAAACAACAGGAGAAAGCGCCATGACACATTCAACTTACCCAACTACAGGCACTAAGCAGTTACCAGCGACCAGCGTATCCCCGCTGGAGCAGTCAGGCTCCAACAAAAATGATATTAGCGCCGAAATTATGGCTCTCTCAAAATATCAAGGCTTGAGTCGTATGATTGCTGACACCAAAACGAATATTAGTAACTTACGCAATATCTTAAGTAAAAAACACTATCACGCTAATTACTTAGCCCAATGCAATGACAGCTTAAAAAACTATGAGCAGGAATTGATCAAGCTTGAACTCGCTAACGAGCTGGCCGAGCAATTGAAACCTAAGCGAGTGCCTATATCACAAGAAGATTTTAACGAAGTTGCCGAAGTTGCCGCCAGAACAGGGCAGTTAAAACGGCGGGACGGTGAGTTTGGGGCTGAGTTTGCCATCTTCCTTAACGGGCACTTGATGATGATCAGTCAAGTTAACAGCGAAGATGAACGGGAATTTTATAAATATTTCTAGTTTCATTAAAGGGAAATGTTAGCCTATAGGTTAATATTTCCCTTTGTGCTAATTCTATCCAGTGTTATAATGCTTGCAGTAACAGGGAGTTTTTAATGTTTGAATTGATTTTTCATCCAGAGGCCGAATCAGAGATCTTAGCATTGGCTAGTAACGTGCAAGGTAAGGCACTTCGGGCACTGGCAAAGCTAGAAGCAGAGGGGCACCAACTGCGCTATCCTGACACCGCCCCGATAAGGGATGGTTTGTTCGAGTTAAGGGCAGGGGGGAAGGATATTACCCGCACCTTTTTTGCGTTTAGCAAAGGGAAACAAATCTATATTTTACGGACGTTTGTTAAGAAAACCGCTAAAACGCCACCGTCAGAAATTAAACTGGCATTATCAAGATTGGAGCAATTTCTATGACCACTAAAGTAAAAGGTGTTTCATTTGCCGATGTGAAAGCTAAAGCATTCAGAAATCCAGAAGTGCTTGAGGCGTACTTGGCAGAACAACGCAAAGATGAATTAAAGGCGCTTTTGGCTCAACTGCGTAAATCTGCTGGGATCAATAGCGCACAAGTAGCGGCCAAAATGGGCGTGACCCCTGCCACTGTATCTAAGCTAGAAAATCGCGCTGATAGAGCGAGCCTTGAGACATTAGAACGCTATGCCGCTGCCTGTGGCGCGAGCCTTCAAATCAGTATTCAGCAATCACCTATCAATGTATAACAGTAAAGATATACATTAAAATAATTGTTTACACCGCCCCGATGGGGCGGTATAATCTCTTTGTCGGTCGGGAATAGTCCATGACCCTAAACGGAGATTAGTCCATGTTTTCAGTTGAAGAACAACGCATTTTGGCTCAAGCCGCTGAGATTATCCGCTCTAAACTTATTTATACCCCTGTTTTTACTAATCCTGACTTAGCGCGGGAGTTTTTACAAAATCAATTGGTTGCTCGCGAGCACGAAGTTTTTGCAATGTTGCTGCTGGATAGTCAGCATCGTTTAATTCAATTTGTGGAGCTGTTTCACGGCACGATTGATTCCGCCAGTGTTTACCCTCGGGAAGTGATTAAAATCGTGTTGAAGTATAACGCTGCTGCGGTCATTTTTGCCCATAATCACCCGTCTGGCATATCCGAGCCAAGCCAAAGCGATAGACGTATCACAGGGCGGTTAACTCAAGCGTTAGCGACAATTGATGTGGCTACATTGGATCATTTTGTTGTTGGGCGTGATTCTGTTACCTCGTTTGCCGAACGTGGCTGGCTCTAAATGACATTGGCCGCGTTGTGGCCTTATTTGTTCCGTGGGCTGCAATGCAGCCCTAAACAACCAAAGAGAAATTTTATGGAAACTACAACTCAATATTGCAATTCTGTGCCGCTAACAGTCGATGCGTTTAAAAATCGCCCATGCTCATTGCCAGCTTGTCATCCTGACTATGTGCAGCCAACCCCCGAAGAAGTTGCCGCGCTGCGTGTACTACTAGGGTTTTCGCGTGAAAAACTGAGTCTTTTTGGTAATGTGAAACTGTCTAACAAAGGTAGTGGGGCGGTTCGCAAGTGGGAGTCGCCTTTAAATTCTACAGAGAACCGCCCTGTTAACTATGGCGTTTGGCGCATGATGCTTTATGCGGCTGGGGTGGCTTCTATCGATGATGATTTAAGAGCGTTGGATTTATAGAGGGCTAGGTTATGCGTTTTTTTGACGAATTGAAACAAGTGATGTTAGAAGGGAATGACCCTGAAACTATCGTTATTGCTACCGATGACTTTTGCTGTACCCGTCGCAGCAACAGAGCGAGCTTTGCATTTGAAAATGTGTTTGGCGCTTATCGTTACCCTGTATCGCTTAATTTCTTGCCGTCAGGGGCGGTTAATGTCGTTGTTGGTGGTGGGCGCTCTCGGTGTCATGCGAATGATATTTTTATCATCGAGGACGATTCGGCTAATGATAATCCGACACTTGAACATTTGAAATTTTTGGTTGTGGCCGGAGGGCTTAACTTCAATGTTTCGGCTAGTGTTCACTCGCAGCTAAAAGAGCATCCAGAGTTTAAACAGCAAAAAAGCATGGTAGAGTATCAAAATATTTAGCAATTATCCCCCCTTAACAGGGGATGGTTGTATTAATTTAGTTTGGCGTTATCCCCCCTTAACAGGGGATATTTGGAGGGGATTTTGAAAGTAGGGCGATTGCTCCAAGGGCAAGTATCTGAAAAGCAATTTCAGTGCTTGCTTCGTTTTACGAAGTTCAATAGTGAGAAAAAGATTGATGCGTTACGAGCTTACTTAGTCTCAGGGTATCATATGGCGTTTGCTTACACGTCTAATGATTTGTCAGCTCAGAAGTTCCATGAAGCCTTAGCGGTGCTAAATGAAAAGTGGTCGATACATCAAGATTTGATCGATGCGACCAATGAATTATCAAGCTGTGGCCAACATAGATAATACTGACTATGCTCGATACTCAAGAGTGGGGGAACCCTGCCGTTAGAGGGTTCCCATTGCAGCTATTACAGCAGAGTGACTAACGCGACAATAACTGAACTAGCCAGTGCAAATATTGATGCAATCATGCTGAATTTGGCTAACTGCATTCCCTTTGCGCTTTCATTCGATAGAATCGTTTTAAACTCAATCAGTGAGCCATTAAGTGTTTTAGATAGCTGGTTATTAAAACTATCAATTTGTTCACTGGTTGCGCGTTCTATATTGGCGCGAGAAGCATTTAACGCAGCCGAAATAACCTTTTCAGCCTTATCCTTAGATTCTTCGCTCAATTGTTTCATTGAAAGCTGAATTTCTTCCTGAAATGCTTTTAATTGATTTTCTTGTGCCTCAGTTGCTCTTTTAAGCAGCATTTCGTTTATGGTGTATAAAATCAGTATTGGATCGTCACGACCAATACTGATGTTATGGATCTTGGCAATGTCTTGAATGACTTTTTCTATTTCTTGGCTCATACGATTGACGCCGCAGTGATTAACTTGAATATATCGGTTTTAAGCATTTTTAAACGCTGGCGATTCATAATCGTTAGTGATTCATCGTTAATCGCTTCATCAAATGTTTTTTTATCGCGCAGCATATCTTCAAAATCACGCCCAAACGTTTCTTTTTTCAGTGTTGGCAGCTCGATAATAGCCGATACTTTTTCTTTGTTAACTGTATAGGCTTTCATGTTCTCAAAAGATTTACCCTCAGCCTCAATCGCTCCCCAATAGGGGTTTAACCAAACAACAAAAGAGCAATTTTCAGGATATTGATTTACTAGAGAGACAAAGCCGTTCAACGTATCAGATAGAGCCTGACCGCCTGTAATAACGGTATGAATAATTAACTCATGGCCGAGTTCTTGGATAATGTCTGCTATTCCATTCTGAATAATATAGCTTGATAACGGCACAAAAGAGCTTGCGCCGTTATCAATGATAATATCATTTTCGGTTTGGGCGATTCTTTCAATAAGCGCGTCAAAGCTGCGAATATTGATTTCGTCATTTTCTAATATTTTAAATGTGTCTACTTTTAATGATTTGTAACTCGCAAAAGTGGCATTTACTGGATCGGTATCAATACAAGTCACTTTGTCTAGTTGAGCTGTTTTGTATTGAGCAATTAGCGAGGCCACTAATGATTTGCCTACACCGCCTTTGCCTTGCAGTACTAAATGAATTTTGCTCATAGGTTTACCTTAAATTAAATCGCTTTTTTGGGGTTCGGGATTAAATTCAAATTTTTTTGGTTTATCGGCTTGTACCTTCTTCGGTGCCTTAATTTCTTTAAGAGCTGGAGCCGGGGCTTGCTCATTGGCCGCTGGTGCAGAAGCGGCGGCCGCTGTTCTGATAGGTTTTTGCTGGTACTTTTTCACATACCCGCGAAACGTGTCATACGAGCACTTGAGCTTTCCTTGATCCGTTAAGTATTCATGGATCACTTTCAAGTTATACCCTGCATCAAGCGCCGCAAAAACTTCATCCGATACCGCAAGAAATAGCACCCACCCACCTTTACGGCGGTTTTTGTCTTTTTCAGGGCGACTTGCAAACCATTGATCTATGCCACTGGTGCCTTTAACCATATAAATCTCTTTTCCGTATTTATCGCGTTTTTTGCGATCATTTATCACTGATTTTGATCTGATTTACTCCGTATAAGCTGCGTAGAATGCAGGTAAAACGGCGTTTTTACGCAGTTTATCACCCAATTTTTCAAGATCAAGCAATAAACGGAGTATGTACGTTGTTTGTGCGGGCTCAAACCTTGGTGTAAAATGGCTTTTAAAACGGGCAGGATG
>Ga0247725_1001577_pt1 | contig 11238 bp, 18 predicted proteins | sample OKSTACKMCFT3sol_FD_183021 | JGI IMG/M metagenome (GOLD analysis project Ga0247725, IMG submission 183021) | Subsurface sediment microbial communities from gas well in Oklahoma, United States - OK STACK MC-FT3-sol | ecosystem: Environmental > Terrestrial > Deep subsurface > Rock core/Sediment... | reverse complement strand
ACAAGAGCATCAGCGAAATTCTTGATGAAGAGCTGACCGAGGACAAGGATTGACTGGCTACGTTCTCACTGAAGCGGCAGAGTCTGACCTGCGCGCCATCGTTCGCTACACTCGCAAGAAATGGGGCAACGCCCAGGTGCGTCAATACATTGCTAAGTTGGAAAAGGGAATGGCTAGTCTTGCCGGTGGGCAAGGGGTATTCAAAGACATGAGTGATCTTTTCCCTGATTTACGGATGGGGTGGTACGAACATCATTACATCTTCTGCTTACCTCGTGAGGATGCACCTGCCCTTATCGTAGCTATTTTCCATGAGCGCATGGATCTGATGACACGATTGGATGACCGGCTCAAATAGTAATGGCTTTTTTAAAATCATCACTGGTCAGTGGCAATGCAAATCACCGGTCAGTTTAAATGATAACCCTGGTCAGTCCTCATGCAATTCGCTGGTCAGTTGGTAGGAGAATACTCATTTGATCTCAGCATCTTGAGTTTTAATCTCCGTATCTTGAGCCTTGATCTTGGCCAACATCCTCAAGTAATCAATATATTTTTCCTTGATCTCTACGCCTAAATTAGCAGGTGTTGGTGCCGAAAAATCAGCAATGATATCTGCTAATGCATTGTCTGTAGTGTGTCCAATGCCTATCATCCTATAACCTTGGAATTTCACCAGGGCTTCCAGCACCTCTGGTTCATTGAATATTTTAAATTCGCTTTCACCGCCACCACCACGGATGACCGCGAGAATGTCTGATTTTGCCTGAGTTATTTCTTTGGCCAGCTCGAATTTATCAAGAATGTTGACGTATTTTGTGTTGATCTGGAAGTAATCACGAATGGGTTTTAAGCCGCCTATCAAGTCATCTTCAGTCTTTGCATTCTTAGCCGTGATGATTGTGATCGTGACATTTTCTTTAAGCGGAAATGGGCGAGCACCTGTTTTCAATCGAAGGATGGTTTGTACCTTGTCTAAGTTTTCTTTATATTTTGCGCTCTGAGATAATGATTCGGCCGCTTCTAAGTCAGAAACATGGATTTTGAAACCTAACCGGTTCCTGGTGTGGGTGCCAATGTCTGCTTTGACGACGCCGGTCACTTTAACGAATTGACCAGACGATATTTCTCGCTCTTTAATGAGGCTTTTAGGAATATCCATCAGGATCTGTTCCTTGCCCTCGTTGAGAGCCACATTGTAGAGTATTGTGTATTTTGGGGATTCGTCTATTGTTCCAATTTCACCTTGGACTTGGATAACCATTGATTTCTCAGTTTTAATGAGATTAATGGCCTTGTCAGTAATTGATTGGAACAATTGCTGAATTGAGGTTACGGTATAAATCATTGCATGCCTTATTTTTCTGTTTAGGCAATGATACCCAAAATCAAGCTGCCATCATTTCCGGCGTGTAGAAATTTTTTTCCTTAATATTTTTGTTGATGATATCGATGGCATTGGCAAGATCGTTACCGGTGATATTATCTAGCACATCGCTGAATATCGATATTGTGTCTTTCAATGCCTTGAGGCCCGGTCCATCCAGTCCGAATGCCCCACTCTTTTCATACCTCTGTTTTGATCTATACAACCCGTTCTTGGCTTCAATAATGAATGGTTCGTAACTCTTCTCATGGAACACACCCTTTACCATTACCGCGCATATTTCTACCATGGTTGCCAGCTTATGAAAGTGGTCTATGTCCGCAACGCCCCTTGACATCGCGAGTATGGAGACGTCCACGTCACTCAGAAATTTTGTTTTTACAGTTTCACTCAACGGCCGGGCCATGACCAAGGCTTTAAAATGCGCGTTTGAATTCAGCTGCTTGGGCTTGTATGCCTTGCTACGCTTTCTAAGATTTTTACTCATGATTTGAATTTCTTTCAACTCGCAAAATAGTAACAAATTGCGCGTTATTATGCAGTTGCTACAGGCACGTAATGGGCGCGTAGCACGTTAAATTGATTTTATTGACCACTTGTGTCGTCAGAACTATTTTCGTCGCCCACAAGGTAAAAATCTTCAAGGTTTTCACTACGCACGCTCCCTTCCGAGTTATCGCCTACGTAGTCTATGAATTCGTTGTCCATATTGGTCACAATCACTTCGTGGCCAAACTCCCTACAAATTAACTTGGTACCTAATGCAATCATTACAGCTTACCTCTTTTTCTTAACTTATTTCTGACTGGCTGAGAGTCTTGATATGATGCCCATGATGTCTACCACTGCAGAGCGGTAACCATGATCAAACTCATCTTGGGCATATGTTGATTCAAGCTTATTAATCTCTGCTAACAGGGCATCTGGTTGAATTGCGAGCTGGGCATTACTAATTTCCTCTGACGACAGTGAGATGCTTGGTGATTCCATTAGGATGGACCTTTCCATAATCAACATTGAAGACTTTTCCTAGGTTTAAATTAAACACATCCTTGTCAGGGGGAGCGCCCCACTCTACCCTTCCCCGGCCAACCACTAGGCCTTGATACTCTACAAGTGCGTTGGGATCTGTACGGCCATATCCATTACGAAAATGAACAGCGTCAAAGTGCTTTGGACTCCCATCTTTGTTCAGTAGCCGCTTTGCCCAGTGAGGCTTAATTTCACGGTATTCGACGGTTTTGACCCCAGATACAATCAGGTCAAACCATTGTTTCGTTAATGTGAGGTGAAGAATCTTCATTACGCAGTGAGTTGTAGAGGTTTGTTTTCAGTAAGCATGTTATGGATGTTGTAGCCACGACGCTCCAGTACAACGCTTACGGCCCCGGTGATATAGTCATTGGCACGCTGACGGTCATGTTCATCCTTGGAGTCCAGGTAATACGTGACATTTCCAAAACGCCACTGGTCTTTTCTGTTTTTCAGTTCCTCTTGAATTTCTTTATCGAATTTTTCAGCATCTTCGTAGTGGGCCATGAATTCATCATTACCAGAACCAAATTCTGGCAACCAGGCTTTCAATTTTCCAACGCGGATATTAAATCTCTCTATGAGCTTTTTATCAGTTGGGAACAGGTGCATAGTTGCGCGGCCAGGGTAATAGCGCACGTCAAAGTATTTAGACGAAATGCGTTCACCATTTCTTAACTCGGTGATGTGATTTTGAAACACATCCTCCAGGCCACCCTCAACAAGGGGCAAGCCTTGCTCTACAGGGCCTACCACTTGTCCGTTTAACAGTTCAAAAGTCTTGTCGTAGTCGCGGAGTTTCTGCATGGCCTCCCACTCCAGTTGGCCTGAGAAACCAATCCTGAAATAAGGCAAAACAATTCGACTCATTTTGATCCTCATGCCCGCAGTACGGTGCTTGTTATTAGATAGCCAGCCAAGGTAGTAAACGGTATTTTGTGAGTGGTAGCGGGTAATCGATTCAAAGCAATTCAAGATCATTTCATTCTGGATATCGCCCTGTTTTTCTAAAATCCCAAGCAAGAACCCGTAGATATTGGCCTTACTAAATTCTAGTTTTTTGATATTCTCAAATTCTTTTTCTACCGTTTTTTGTGCCGATGATGAAAGTTTTGACAGAACGTCCGATGATCGCAATACATTGGCCCACGCACGATTTTTGAGATCGAGGTACATTTCATTGATGGTCTGCGTAACCCATTTGACCGTTGTTTCTTCGGTACTGAAGTTTGAGTGCATGCGTTCCATCGTGCTGCCCAGAATGTTGCGATAGTAAGCTGCTCTGGCCATGGCGAAGACCTGCTGTCTGTTTGCGATCGTGGCGGCCTTAAAAGCAATCACCAAGTTTTCAATGGTGGAATTTTTCAATGCCAGCTGGTTTTCTTGTTCATACCCAAGCCCATGATCCTGTTCTTGCTCACTGCGCAAGCCCTCCAGTATGTCGCCGGCTAAGTCTTCCATGAATAGACTTTGCTTGCGCAGGTAGATTAATGCGATATCCACATTGGTTTTACGCAAGGTGTCCTCAGACATGAATGCTTCCGTCATGAATTCAACCTCACCATGTTTTTCAATGAGGTCGGCCAGCATGCGGCGTTCTTTGGTGTAAGGGTTAGTGATGGTTTCCTTGTTAAGAATGGCAACAATCTCGCCATCAAAAAGAATTTCCCAAGCGTGCAGAACATGGTTTGCACCCTGGTTAAATGGCGGGTTCATTATGATATGGCTGTAGTAGGAGCCTCCCTCGAAGGTCAAAAAGTCCAGACCTACAACATTAGCTCCCTTCTCTCGTAACAGTGGGTGCTTGTCCATATCGATTTCCACTACGTCCACGTCACGCAAAGCGTATCGGTGCCCCTTCCAATGCGGATTCAAAAGCGCACCATCCCCCGCAGATGGATCTAATATCTTCGTAAAATTTCTGTTTTTGAACTTTTCCCATGCTTTATCGGCTAGGCTTTGAGAAGTTGGGTAGAATTGCCATTTTCTGTATAAATCCCAATTTTTGTCTGAATGCATGATATTTCCTTGTGTCTTAAATTAAATCTAAAACACAAAATCCGGAAATCAAGAGCTGGTGGCGGCTATATCTCACAATCTTTATTGTGCTCGCTTGGTGTCTCTAATTGACTTAGAGTGTATGCAAGTTTGATTTGGAATGCGTCGTCATAAACACGCATTTTCGTGTGGATATTCAGAATAGAAAAAGCCGGGCCATTCCCCGGCTGTCCCATTTTCAACCTACATTATTCGATGAATTCTCGTATGCCCTATTTCTTTTAGAATGCGTCCCTTGGCAATACGACGTTCCACGACCTGTACTGCCTGATGCGCCAGGTTACCTGGTAACGGAGTATCAACAGCATGAGGCCCAGCTGCTTCATTCAATGTTTTGCAGATCCAAGACAGAATGCGTTTACATTTAGTTGGACTCAGCCCTTCGCATTCGGCAATCCTTATCCGTAATGGACCGCAAATAATTTCATTCGCTTCGTGCCGCCATTTTCCTTTGATGACTGGCGCGGTGTTGGAGTCATGTTCATTGACTTGATTTCCTAGCATGTCACGCTCCCTTCCAGAACACTGGGACTGACCGATTCTTGCGCGAGTCTTTCTTGCTCGATTGTCAGTTTGTATTCCACGCTCTTACCGTCATTCAATTCAAAGCTTTTGCGAACGGAGATCAAATAATCAGCAGCTGCGGCACTTTCTGCGTCTTTTTTGGACATGCCAGACTGCATGAGCTTTTCAACATCATTCAGAAATTGTATTGATTTGGCATAACAATTGGCTAATTGGTCAAACACTGAAATCGTGGGTATCAAAAGCATTGAATTCTCCGTATCTTCAAATTCAATCTATCACTCACTTTTTTGATTTCAATACCCCACACAGATCTTATTCTGTTGTCGTTCCATCATCGTTACACTTGATTTCCAGACTGGAAATTTTGATTTGTTTTTTCAAAAGTGTGAACTATACGAAAGTATGAATGCTGCATGCCTGGAGTGAATTCCAGTGAATATGAGCAGCAATTCCAGCTAGTTGAGCAGATATTCCAATTCCAATGAGCAGTTTATTCGAATACTCAATCGATGCTCTTGAATTACTGAGGTTGATTGATACGATGAATTTATTTAAAGGATAACTTCATGAATCAACCCATTGTGTTTATGCCTCGGCACAACAATGCTGATTTGTTCAATACGGATAACTATGAGGTCTCAACAAATGCCGAAGTCGATGCCATGCTGCAAGAAAATGCAGTTGTGGCAATCGGGGTGTCCGGTGGCAAGGACTCTCAAGCTGCGGCTATTCGATTAATTCAGTATCTGGATGAAATTGGGCATACCGGTCCACGTGTAGCAATTCACGCCCATTTAGGCTCCGTAGAATGGGTTGATAGTTTGCCAGTTTGTGAACGGCTATGTATAAGGCTGGGTATCGAGCTGATTGTTGTGAAACGTGCTGCAGGTGGTTTGATGGAGCGTTGGGAGACACGGTGGAAGAATAATCTGGCACGTTACGAGAGCTTAGAATGCGTCAAATTAATCTTGCCCTGGAGTACGCCAGCGCTACGCTTTTGCACCAGTGAAACGAAGACTGCTACTATCTGTGCCGAATTAACCAAGCGTTACCCCGGCCAGAAAATTCTTTCTGTCACCGGTGTGCGCCATGCTGAAAGTTCGGCACGTGCACACATGCCTATTTCGTCACCACAACCAAAGCTATCAGCCAGAAAGTGTTTTGGGCTCAATTGGAATCCGATAATTACCTGGTCTACGCCAGCTGTATATCGATATCTTGAAATGGAGAATGAGCAGCTTCATGAGGCTTATACCACCTATGGCACCAGTAGGGTTTCCTGCACTTTCTGCATTATGGGTTCAATCGGTGACTTGATTGCATCCGCTAGCTGTCCTGACAATGCTTCAATTTACCGCAGAATGGTCGAATTGGAAATTAGATCAACCTTCGCGTTTCAGGGCAACCGGTGGCTTGGAGATGTAGCACCACACTTACTTACCCCTGAACAGGTACAGGGTCTTCAAGAAGCTAAGCGGCGTGCTGCTATCAGGCAAGAGGCCGAAGCTTTGTTGCCAGCGCATTTGATGTATAAAAAAGGATGGCCAGAAGCTATTCCGACAATCAGCGAGGCCATGCTGATCGCGTCAGTAAGGCACACAGTTTCTGAGACCGTTGGGATCCAAGCTGATTACCTGGAGCCAACAGCAATTATTCAACGATATATCCAACTAATGGATGCTAAAAAAGCTGCTTAAATTGCATAGGTGCCTGTTTATTAAGGCATTCAACAACACTTTCATTTTGTTGATTTGCTAACATGACATTCACACTGTCTCTAATTGGCATCATGGAAGAAAAGCAAGAAGTCTCAAAACCCGCTGTGAGTCACTTTGATCGACTGAGGATCAAGGCGGGGATATACTTTTTCTTGTTTGTAGGACTTCCTGTTTTCACATATGAGCTGATTGACAACGATGTCTCATTCAGTCTCGGCAAAGGTGTCTCATGGCACCTTCATTCACTGGCAGCAATATTTGGCTATCTGGCCTACGTGTTTCTGATAATGATGATCGTAGTTATTGGAAATGCGGTGAGTAAGGAAACAACCAGGAGTGAAGATCAGGCAAACGAATCAAAAATCGTGTTCTGCATCATTATGATTGTGATGTTTCTTGGCTTTGCCTACATCAATCAGGGTGATCCCGACATTAGAGATAGGCGAATAGTAAAAACAATTAAAGTGACCGAGAGGGTCCAGAATGGTGTTGCAATAAAGAACACCTGAAAATATAGGCGATATATATAGTATTAACCATATATACTCTGCAAGCCTTATTATTCCTCAATCGGCGTTACGGTTATGGATCGCCATCCGTCAATGAGACCTAAACGCTCATACTCACGAATAATTGGTATCAGCTCGGGTGCCAGCTCATGAACTAAGCGTTTTTGCTCCCTTGCACGCTCCATTTCGCTCTCAGTCAGAGGCCGCGGAGTTTTTTTAACGTATTCACCTTCTGGCTGGATTGGCTGGTCGGGAACCGTTGGCGGCAAATAGATGTTTTCGTCACCCATGCGCTGAACCCCGAGTAATGTAGCCTTTAGTGTCAACATGCCAGGCGCTAATATCGCACTTCTCAAGAAGGTTTGACTTTTTAGCTCCCGGAATTTTTTTTGCTGATTTTCGGATAAATTCCTCAATACAATCACGGTTCTGACAATGAGTTGTATAGAAATCCAAAAATTTACGAAATAAAGTTTGGTTGTACCAGATATCAAGCGGATTTTCAGAATTCATCCTATCAAACACCTTTTGTGCTGACCTCATGAGCTTCTGAAACTCAGTCTTTTTCTTCTGATCCATAACGCTGACCATGTCTTGGTGTATTGTTTTCCCACCTGGGAAGCTAGCCACTTTATAGGCAATGGTTATTTGCAAGATGTCCGTTATTGGAATAAATATTCCGGGGGGTGGTGAAATTATGCAAGGTGCGAATGTGAAAACAAATCCTGATTTTTCAGATTCAGGATCATCACTTTCATCATGCTTGTAATTCACGTTGTTCTTAACCGCATCGTATGGAATCACTTTTGAGCAAATAGATTGCCACCTGATCCACTCATATAAATTCAAACCATAATCATTGTCAGGAGATACGCGTAGGGTTTCAACAATGGATACTATTTGATCGTATGACTTTGCCCCTTTAGCTTTATTAGCTTTTGCAGAAACTATTACCAGGTTGCCCACCGTGTAACCCGAGTCGTTATGAATTCGGTCGACCGACCAATCCGTTTCGGCGCCACTGCCATGAGTTAGTGCAACGTTTGTAATTGGGCAAATTGGCGTATCTATCTGTTTAAGGTAATCCGGAGTTATGTTCTCATCAAATGCCTTGCCCCTGGTGAATGCGTTAAACCGCAGCTGAAGGCATTTTCTTTCGTAACGGTCGCTCTTGCGTTGATGGGCGCGAGAAGCAGCCTCCTGATAGCCTTTTACGATGTCCTGATACTCATTTGCATGAGGCGGCAAGGTGGCCGAGTACACGTAATAGTCCCACCCGATGTGGAAGCCGATCTTCTGTATTGTTCCCTGATTCTCAATCATTTGTTTTCTCAATCTTCAATACCAATGTATCACCAGGTTGCCCTCAATCAAGAGGATTCATAGTGATAATTGTATTGGCTTAATCAAGTCGCATTCTTGTTGAATGCATCACAAATCAACATCGTATCCAGAACGGGATAACGGTGGTCAATGCAATGATATTGATTTTTCAGGATGCCCTGATATTCTGATTTTGAGATTTAGGGCATTAGTATGACAGAGCGTTTAGCAGGACCTTCACCAGTATGGACAAAGATTTGTCTGGAAAAGGCGCAGCAACGATTTCCAGGTAGGGACATTGAGTCGCTTTATTACATCGCCAAACTGGTCCCACACAAAGGAAAAACCAGAAAGGCAATCAAGGCTAGATGTGCAAAAAAAGAATTATTCTGGATGAATCATGGCTATGCTGGGCGCTACTATAAGATTACACCTGACCGGATTGTATTTGTGCTGGCAGCTCCAGAAACAGTTTTAACTGTGTTCCAGCTTTAGTGGGTCAAGGGAATAGTTTCTTCGCTATAGCACTGCCGTTTTGAGTCAATGACCAGCCACCTTCGGTTTGAGTCAGCACGCCTTTTTTGATGAGCGATGTAATGGTGTCTATATTGCATATTTTTCGATTATCCACCACGACCGCCGAGCCCTTACCTCGGTTCGCTTCAAATCCGCCGGCAATCAATCGCAAAATCTTCATTTGGGCTTGGGTAAGCTTTATTTCTTCAGTCATTTAAATTCCACACACTACAGTTCTAACCAGGATGTCATTTTCATAGTAATTGACGGTGACATTCCCCACGCAGCCTTTTTTCGCAAGGCGATTGACCACGGTGCCGCGATCTACGGTCCAGCCTTTCCTTAAAACCGTTACCGATTTCCCGGATTTGTCTTCGGCAAAGAACCCGACCTCCTGGCGCACATGCTTGGCCTTATATTCCATGGCTTTGTCGCGGCCATACCACCAGTCAATAAGGCGCTCTTTGTTTTTGGCTTCGTTGAATAGGTGTTCTGAGGGCTGCCGCCGGGATAGTTTTTTGCCCACCCGGATCATTCCCAGCAGTCCAGCGGACCATCCGGCGTGTATGTCGGTGTTATACCGGCCACAATGTTCCTTCACGACCTCAACCGAGTTATGTTCTTTCTTCATTTTTTCTCGGACTATCTAAAAATTTGCTCATTCAAGACTAAATCATCATTTCCGGCGAACCTCAAAGCCGATCCCTGAATGTACTCCAACATACAATCAATGCCTATCCATCGCCTACCCGAAAGCTCGGCTTGCTTGCCAACAGTGCCAGAGCCAAAAAAGTTATCCAGCACCAGGTCATTGACGTCCGTGAGGAACTTGATCAGCTTCAATACTAACGCGCCTGGCATCATGGCCCCATGGGTTGGCCAGTTACGTTGTCGCAAAATATTGTTCAACGCACGATTTTCCTTATCAGTGTGCGAGAACTCCAATACATTTCTTGGGATGCGACCTTCCGTCATCGCTGAATAGCTACCTGGTTTTACAATGTAGGCGCCATCACTGTTTGATGCAAAATGTTTCGCGCCGCCCCCCTCAATATATTTCTTGTGTTTTTCTGTATGAGGCTCAAGAACACGTCTATTATTTGCTTTGCACTCCAAAGGATCGAGCGCGAACCAGTATATTGGCTCATAAGCTACATTCAGTTGCTGTCTGGTTTTTGACGCCCATTGCAACGGGCCCGGAGGCTTCGATTTATTCCACCAAATAAATTCGTCCATCTTGAAAAGACCCAGCCGCTCATTTAAGGCAATAACGAGCTTTTCCCTGTACAGGCTTCGTGATGGTAGGCCTTCATCAAATATATCGTTAGAAATATTTAAACAAATTGACCCTTGCCTGTGCATATTTTTTACCACTGGTTCAAGCGTTTTGCAAATGAAGTCAGTGTATTCGGCAACAGTCGGGTTGCCGTATGCCCTTGGCTTCCGTAATGGATATGGTGGCGATGTGAGACAAAGCATGATTGGCTCATCAAGGTTTCTTAACGCTGTTTGATTGTTACCCCAAATAGCGATCCCTAGATTTGTTGAATAGGCAACCATGGCCACATTATTCCTGATCTTTGTCAGCTTACCCTTACCTTCTTCGGTTAGCTGCCAAACGCCACGCTCACCTTCTACTCGCTCAATCAGCCCGAGTTTCTTCATCGTTTGCTGATGCCAACGTACCTGCCGCTTAATCAGGTTTTGCTCTTGCCCGCTTTGTCCAATTTGGACTTTGACAGTCAGTTCGCTTTCCTGCAGACCAGCACGTTTTGCAACTTGTCCATAAAGCTCTTGTGTGCTCAATGGGAATTCTGGACGCTGGGCAAACGCTTCGGCAACGTGGTCAAAGAGATGCATTTGCATGCTATTTAACCATTTCAGTTTTTATGGCCGCATGGCTCTTGTAATTCACAAGCCAGATATCATCTGGGTCAATCCGTTCGAAAGCGCCCTTGTACGTTTCCAGGGTGACTCTCTGGATGTTTTCAGACAAAACGAGCGTTGGCGCCTCGAAGTCATCACGGGTCAGAACTTCATCTAGGGGTCGTCTCAGAAAACGGAAAATAAAGCACGCTAAGCCGGTTGCAGCGGCCGTAGCGGCCTGAACTTGCCCGCGCCGATCTTGGCGCTGCTGCGCCAGAGGTAATCGCCGGTCAGGTTGATG
>Ga0247725_1001576_pt1 | contig 11238 bp, 8 predicted proteins | sample OKSTACKMCFT3sol_FD_183021 | JGI IMG/M metagenome (GOLD analysis project Ga0247725, IMG submission 183021) | Subsurface sediment microbial communities from gas well in Oklahoma, United States - OK STACK MC-FT3-sol | ecosystem: Environmental > Terrestrial > Deep subsurface > Rock core/Sediment... | reverse complement strand
TCCAGCGCGAACTTGGTCGGCCGGATCACCCAGCGGCTTTCGAACATGAAGGCCAAGGTCCCGTCGATCTTGTGCGGCGCCAACTCGGCCTCGGTGGCCTTGCGGTGGCTGGCCACGTCGGGGCCGTGATCGCTCATGCAGTTGTGCAGCGACGCGCCGCCAGGCACGAAGCCGCCCTCCTTGGCGTCATAGGCGCCATGGACCAGCCCCATGAACTCGCTCATCACGTTGCGGTGGAACCAGGGTGGGCGGAAGGTGTGCTCGGCCACCATCCAGCGCGGCGGGAAGATTACGAAGTCGCAGTTGGCGACGCCCGGCGTGTCGCCGGGCGAGGTCAGCACCGTGAAGATCGACGGGTCGGGGTGGTCGAAGCTGACCGTGTTGATCGTGTTGAACCGCGACAGGTCATAGCGGTACGGCGCGAGATTGCCGTGCCAAGCCACGACGTCCAGCGGACTGTGGTCCCAGTCGGCCGCCCAGAGCGCGCCCTGGAACTTCTGGATCACTTGCGTCCGCGCGTCGACGTCCTCGAAGGCCGCCACCGGCGCTTCGAAATCGCGTGGATTGGCGAGACCATTGGCGCCGATCGGCCCCAGCTCCGGCAGGCGGAAGGCCGCGCCGTAGTTTTCGCAGACATAGCCGCGCGAAGGCCCCTCCACCTCGACCCGAAACCGCACGCCGCGTGGGATCACCGCGATGTGCCCGGGGCCAGCGGTGAGCACGCCGAACTCGGTGACCAGGGTCAGCACGCCCAACTGCGGTACGATCAGCAGCTCGCCATCGGCGTCGTAGAAGACGCGGTCTTTCATCGAGGCATTGGCCAGATAGATGTGGACGCCGATGCCCGACAGCGTCGCGGCGTCGGCGTTGCCGGCCAGGGTGACGAGGCCGTCCACGAAATCCGTCGGCGCGGCCGGGATTTCCAGCGGGTTCCAGCGCAGGCGGTTGGGCGTGACCGGGCCGCCGAACGCCGAGACCAGCTTGTCCTGCGCATAGGGCGCGTATGGCCCATGACCCGCGCTGGGCCGCAGGCGGTAGAGCCAACTGCGGCGGTTCTCGTGGCGCGGCGCGGTGAAGGCCGAGCCCGACAGCTGCTCGGCATAGAGGCCGAACGGAACCTTCTGCGGCGAGTTCTGCCCCACCGGCAGGGCGCCGGGATGCGCCTCGGTCTCGCAATAGGATCCGAAGCCGGTTTGGTAGCGGAGGTCCATCGACGCCCCTCTCAATTTCTTGAGCACAATTACAGTGTCATCCCGGACGGCCTGCAAGGCCGATCCGGGACCCAGGGGCCGGCGCATTGCGGTCGCCCCTGGGTCCCGGCTCTTCGCTGCGCTACGGCCGGGATGACACGCAAGGTTAGGCTTGGATCAAGCCTCGACCGTGATCACCCCGCGGCGGATCTGATCCAGCTCGATGCTCTCGAACAGGGCCTGGAAGTTGCCGTTGCCGAAGCCTTCGTTGCCCTTGCGCTGGATGATCTCGAAGAAGATCGGGCCAAACAGGTTCTCGGTGAAGATCTGCAGCAACAGCCCCTCCTCGCCGACGGCGCCGTCGATCAGGATGCGGTTCTTGCGCAGGCGCTCCAGGTCCTCGCCGTGGCCGGGCACGCGCTTGTCGACCAGCTCGTAATAGGTCTCGATCGTGTCCTGCAGCTTCACGCCCCGGGCGCGCAGCTTCTCGACGGTCTCGTAGATGTTGTCCGTGGTCAGGGCCAAATGCTGGATGCCCTCGCCATTGTACTGGCGGATGAACTCCTCGATCTGGCTCTTGTCGTCCTGGCTTTCGTTCAGCGGGATGCGGATGGCCTTGTCGGGGGCGATCATCGCCTGGCTGAACAGGCCGGTCGCCTGGCCCTTGATGTCGAAGTACTTCTGCTCCTCGAAGCCGAAGACCTGGTTGTAGAAGGTCGACCAGGTCCGCATCTGGCCGCGGCGGACATTGTGGGTCAGGTGATCGAGCAGATCGAGGCCGACATTGTTCTTGGCCTCGGCCAGGGCCGCGCCCGGAACCTGCTCCCAGCTGTCATAGATGGTGCCGGCGTCGCCATAGCGGTCGATCAGATAGAGCAAGGAGCCGCCGATGCCTTCCAGCACCTTGGCCCCCTCGCCCAGCAGCGAGCGGCTGGCGTCGCCGGGCTTGGCGCCGCGCTTCACCGCTTCGGCGTAGGCCGCCTCCGCGTTCTCGACGCGGAATGCCATGCCATTGGCCGACGGGCCGTGCTCGGCGCGGAAATCGGCAACCTGGCCGGCCGCCTCCTCGTTGACGATCAGGTTGATGCGACCCTGCTTGTAGCGGGTCGCGGCCTTGGTCGGATGCTGGCTGGCGGCGACGAAGCCCAGTTGCTCGATCAGCGCCTTCATGGCGGCCGGATCGGGGCTAGTGAACTCGACGAACTCGAAGCCGTCGAGGCCCAGAGGATTCTGGTCGGTGACGAGGGTCATGGGCGGCTCTCTCCCTAGAATTCTATTGCGCCAACGCCGCCGGCAGAGCGGCGATCAGGGCGTCGTTGTCGGCCGGCCGGCCGATGGTGATCCGGACCCAGCCGCCGGCGACCGGCGTCGGACGGATGATCAGCCCCTCCTGCAACAAACGCGCGGCGGTCGCGTCGGGACCAGCGGGCGCGCGCAGGAAGACGAAGTTGGCCTGGCTGCGGGTATGCTCGACGCCCAGGTCGTCCAGCGCCGCCTCGATGCGGCCGCGCTCGGCGATGGTCAGGGCGACGGTGCGGGCTAGGTGCTCGGGATCGTTCCAGGCGGCGAGGGCGGCGGCCTGGCTGACGGCGGTAACGTTGAAAGCCGGCCGCAGGCGGTCGAGATAGCCGACCAGCTCCGCCGACGAGGCGATGCCGTAGCCCACGCGCAGGCCGGCCAGGCCATAGGCCTTGGAGAAGGTGCGGGCCGAGACCCAGGGACCGCCCCAGGCGTCCAGCAGGGCGAAGGTGTCGAAGGCCTCGTGGTACTCGCGATAGGCCTCGTCGACGAAGACCAGAGTCGAACGCGGCGTGACCGACAGGATCTCCTCGATGTCCGAGGCGGTCAGGGCGTTGCCGGTCGGGTTGTTGGGCGTGCACAGCACCAGCAGCTTCGGCCCCTGCGCCGCGGCGGCCTTGAAGGCCGGCACGTCGAGGTCGAAGTTGGCCAGGCGCGGCACATCGAAGATCTTGGCCTCGGCGCAGCGGGCGAAGATATCGTAGGCTGGAAAGGTCGGGCTGGACATCAGGATCGCATCGCCCGGGTGCAGCACCGCGCGGAACAGGTAGTCGATCAGAGCCTCCGACCCCGGCGAGACCACGATCCGGGCGGCGTCGACGCCCAGACGTCCGCCAATCGCGGCGCGCAGCGTCTCGCAATAGGGATCCGGATAGAGCTCTGGCTCGGCGATGGCGGCCGCGACGGCGGCGGCGACCTTGGGGCTGGCGCCCAGCAGGTTCTCGTTACTGGCCAGCTTGGAGAACTGGGACCGCCCGGTCCGCTTGCCCGCCTCGGCCAGGGTCATGCCGGATTTGTACGCCTGGACGCCCTCGAGAGCCGGCCGCATGGGCGAAGCGGGCGTGGCGGTGACGGGCTTGCGATCCAGGACGAGCATGCGGCCGCTCCAAAAAGACGAGAGCGGGCAACTTATCGCGGGGCCGAAGTCAGAACGTGGCGATCATGACCAGGATTAACGCCCTCTAGGTCATATCATGCCAATTTTGGCACTTGATCTTCATCAAAGTGATCAGTCCAGATAGTCCAGCGGCAGGGCGGTGGAATCCTTCAGCGTGTCGAGCACGAACGACGAGCGGATGTCCTTCACCGCCGGCATCTTCAAGAGGCGCTTCATGGTGAAATCGGCATAGGCGTCGAGATTGGGCACCGCCACCTTCAGCAGGTAGTCGTAGCCCCCCGTCATCACGTAGCAGCCGACCACCTCGGGCTCGCGCAGAACCGCCTGCTTGAAGGCCTCGGCGGCCTCCTCGCTATGGCGATCGACCTGCACTTCCACATAGGCCAGCACATCCAGCTTGGCCTTGCGACGATCAAGTAGCGCGACGTAGCCGCTGATCAGGCCCGAAGCCTCCAGCTGCTTGACCCGCCGCAGGCAGGGGCTCGGCGACAGCCCTACCCGTTCGGCCAGCTCGACGTTCGAGATCTTGCCGTCCTCCTGCAGGATCTGGAGGATCTTTCGGTCGGCGCGAGTGAGCTTCATCGTGACCGCTTTTCGCCTGTCATTGGCATGAAATGACTGGCTAGCGCGAAAACAACCGCCAGGCGAGACGATAAGCGCGTTACAGCGCCTCGCAATAGAACCGCCCCGGCTGCGGCCCGTCCGGATACAGCGCCTGGAACCGATAGAGCACCAGCACCCACTCCGCCTCTTCCAGGCAGACGCCAAACCGTTGCGCCACCCAGGCCGCCGGGGGCTCCTGGAAGTCGTCGTTGGCCGCGTCGTCGCTCAGGTTCAGCTCCATCGCGGAAACGGGTCCGGCAGCTTGGCCCAGGCTTTGGGGCCGAAACCGAACTGGAGGTCGGATAGCAGGCAGGCGTCGAAGCCTCGCGTCAGGGCCTCGCGGTCCATGTTCTGGCCGATCAGCACGATCTCCTGGCGACGGTCGCCGTGGATCGGCTTCCAGACCTTCTGGATCGCCGCGCGCCAGGCCGGATCTTCGGGCCAGTAGTCTTCAGGCGCGCTGGCCCACCAGCGGCCATGCGGGCCGAACTGTGTGACCGCGCCGGCCTGGCTCCAGCCGCCGACGCGATCATAGCGGGTGGCCAGCCAAACGAAGCCCTTGGATCGGATGACCCCTGGCCACTCACTGTCGAGCCAGGCTTTCAGCTTCTCCGGATGGAACGGCTTGGACGCCCGGTAGACGAAGTGGCTGATGCCGTACTCCTCGGTCTCGGGCAGCACCTCGCCCATCAGCGCCTTCTGCCAGCCCGCCGCGCCTTCGGCCCGAACAGGATCGAACAGGCCGGTGTCCAGCACGTCGTCCAGGGCGACGCCGCCGCGTTCCGAGCGGACGATCCGCGCCTGCGGATTGAAGGTCGCGATGATCGCCTCGAGGCGGCCCAGGTCCTCCGCGGACACCAGGTCGGCCTTATTCAGCACGATGACGTCGGCGAACTCGATCTGCTCGACCAGCAAGTCGACAACTGTCCGCTCGTCGCCCTCCCCCGCCGTCTCGCCGCGATCGGCGAGGCTGTCGCGCGAGCCATAGTCTCGCAGGAAGTTGAAGGCGTCGACGACCGTGACCATGGTGTCCAGCCGCGCCACGTCCGACAGGCTCTGGTCGGCTTCGTCGCGGAAGTCGAAAGTCGCGGCGACCGGCATCGGCTCGGAGACGCCCGTGGACTCGATCAACAGGTAGTCGAAACGGCGCTCGGCCGCCAGGCGGCGCACCTCCTTGAGCAGGTCGTCGCGTAGGGTGCAGCAGATGCAGCCGTTCGACATCTCGACCAGGGTCTCGTCCGTGCGCGACAGGTTGGCGCCGCCCTCCGCGACCAGAGCCGCGTCGATGTTCACCTCGCTCATGTCGTTGACGATGACCGCGACCTTCTTGCCCTCGCGGTTGGCCAGCACATGGTTCAGAAGCGTGGTCTTACCGGCGCCCAGGAAGCCCGAGAGGACGGTCACGGGCAGACGGCGATCGATACGGCCGGAAGGCTTGGGAGCTTGGACGGTCACGCGCGCCTCTTGCGTTACAATGTAACACCACTAGCGCTTCACCAAATCCAGCTCAACAGAAATGTTATGTTATAACACCACGAGTGACTAAGGCCTCAAATGCAAAACGCCCCGGAGTCTCCTCCGGGGCGCTTCGGCTATTATCTAGGGCCCCGCTTGGGGTCGCCTTTTCAGTTGGCCAGGCGACGCAGGAAGGACGGGATTTCCAGGTCCTCGCCGTCGTCGGTCTGCGGCGTTTCAACCGGCGCCAGCTGCGGGCGGACGCTCTGGGTCGTGCGAGCCTGCGGCTGCGGGGCCGAGGCCTGCTGCTCGTAGCGTTGACGACCACCGCCGAACATCGAAAGCCAACCGCCTTGCTTCTGCGGACGACGCTCTTCGTAGTAGTTGCTGCTGTCCGAGAACAGCGGCTCTTCGGCGACCTCGTCGACCAGCGGGTCGACGATGCGGTTCACCTGCCGGGCCACGCGCGGTTCCTCGGCGACGGTCGGCTCATCGTAGTAGAGCTCGGCTTCCGGCTCCGACTGGGGCGCGGACATGACGATCTCGGGCTCGGGAGCCGGCGCAGGTTCCGGCGCCGGAGCGAAGGCCGAAGAGAACGCCGTGGAGGGGCGTTCCGCCGGACGCGCGGCTTCATAGCGGGCGGTCGGACGAGCCGGTTCCGGCTGCGGCGCCGGGGCGCGGGCCGTGTCGGCGATCAGCGGCTGGGTCGTGGTGTTGCGGGTGACGGGCTTGGGCTCGATCTGGGCGATCGAGGCGCCGTCCATGCCGGTGGCGACCACGGACACGCGGATTACGCCTTCCAGCGACGGATCGAAGGCCGCGCCGAAGATGATGTTGGCTTCCGGATCGACCTGGTCCGAGATCGCGTTGGCGGCCTCGTCGACTTCCAGCAGGGTCATGTCCATGCCGCCGGTCACGTTGACCAGCACGGCCTTGGCGCCCTTCAGCGAGACTTCGTCCAGCAGCGGGTTGGCGATGGCGTTCTGGGCGGCCATCAGGGCGCGGTCTTCGCCGGCGCCCTCGCCGGTGCCCATCATCGCCTTGCCCATCTCGGTCATGACCGTGCGGACGTCGGCGAAGTCGAGGTTGATCAGGCCCGGCAGGACCATCAGGTCGGTGATCGAGCGGACGCCCGAGTGCAGCACCTGGTCGGCCATGCCGAAGGCTTCGGCGAAGGTCGTGCGCTCGTTGGCGACGCGGAACAGGTTCTGGTTCGGAATGACGATGAGGGTGTCGACGTAGCGCTGCAGCTCCTGGATGCCGCTGTCGGCCAGGCGCATGCGGTGACGGCCTTCGAAGTGGAAGGGCTTGGTCACGACGCCGACGGTCAGGATGCCGCGCTCGCGAGCGCACTTGGCGATGATCGGCGCCGCGCCGGTGCCGGTGCCGCCGCCCATGCCGGCGGTGATGAACACCATGTGCGCGCCATCGAGGTGCTCGCCGATCTCGGGGAAGGACTCTTCCGCGGCGCTCATGCCCACTTCCGGGTGCGCGCCGGCGCCCAGGCCTTGCGTCACTTGCACGCCCAGCTGGATCCGCCGATCGGTCTTGGCGAACTGCAGCTGCTGCGCGTCGGTGTTGGCCACCACGAACTCGACACCCTCGAGGCCCGCCTCGATCATGTTGTTCACGGCGTTACCGCCAGCGCCGCCAACACCAAAGACCACGATGCGCGGCTTCAGCTCGGTCGTACGCGGCGCGGAAAGAGAAATAGCCATGGGACCCTCGCGTCCTTACGCCGAAATCGTCAAATTAGACCTCGGCGACACCCAATCGCCGGGGATGCCTCGACGATCGTGTTAACAGAACAACCACCATCGTTAATCGGCAGTTAACTGCATAATCTGAGTCGGGGTCCGGTCGAGCGCGGCCTTGGGATAAATTGTGGTCTATCAACAGAAAACCCAAGCGAACCAAGGGTCCTGACGGCGTCCACAGACATCTGCGACCGAACGCCGCTGAGTCTCTATTCTGGCGAATAGCCACGCTTTGAGCAGCAAAAAAGGCCCGCCCGAGGTGCTCGGAGGGGCCTTTAAAGTTAAACAGTAGAGTTAATCACGCTTAAGGTTTGAAGGCCGAAGCAGCCTCGACCTAGAGGTTGTCGCGCAGCCAGGCGGCGGCGCGCGAAATGGGGCTGGCGTTCGGATCCAGGGGACGCTTGCGGGCGACGCCGCCGGCCAGGGCCTTCGACGAGACGGCTTCGCGCGGACCAAAGGCCGTGCGGTGCAGCGTGCCGGCGGCGGCGCAGAAAGCCGGGCCGGAGGCGGCGTCGGCCAAGTGGGGCACGCGACGCGGACGGCCCAGGCGCACCGGGCGATCGAACACGCGCACGGCCACTTCGCGCACCCCGGCCAGCTGGCTGGCGCCGCCGGTCAGGACAATGCCCGCGCCCGGCTCGACCGGCGCGCCAGAGGCCTTCAGGCGCTCACGCAACAGTTCCAGCGTCTCCTCGACGCGCGGCTGGATGATGCCCTTGAGCAAGCTGCGCGGGGCGATCACCGGACCCGCGCCCGGATCGTCGCCGCGCGGCGGCGCCTCGATCATCTCGCGATCCTCGTTGGCCGAGGCGATGGCGCTGCCGTGCAGGGTCTTGATGCGCTCGGCGCCGACCACCGAGGTCTGCAGGCCGCGCGCGATGTCCTGCGTGACGTGTCCGCCGCCGACGGCCAGACTGTCGACGTGGCAGAGCGCGCCGTTGTTGAACACCGCCACCGAGGTCGAGCCGCCGCCCATGTCGATGCAGACGGCGCCCAGGTCCATCTCGTCCTCTTCCAGGGCCGCCAGGGCCGAGGCGAACGGCGCGGCGACGATGCCCTCGAACGACAGGTGAGCGCGTTCGACGCAGTGAGCCAGGGTGTGGAAGATGTTCTCGTTGACCGAGACGACCAGCAGCTCCAGTCCCAGCGAGCGTCCGAACATGGCGCGCGGGTCGCGGATGCCGCGCTGGCCGTCGACCGACCAGGCGATGGGCAGCAGGTGGATCGGCTTGCGGCCCGGAATGCGCACTTGCGCGAGCGCCGAAGCGATGGCGCGCGACAGGTCGCCGTCCGAGATCGGGCGGGCGCCCAGCGAGACCTGGGCGTGGACGCGGTGACTGGCCAGTTGGCCGCCGGCGGTGCAGACGCTGACGCCCTGGACGTTGACGCCGGCCACGGTCTCGGCGCGCTCGACGGCTTGAGCGATCGCCTGGGCGGCCTCGTCCAGATTGACGATCGCGCCGCCGCGCACGCCGCGCGACTGGACATAGCCGACGCCCGAGGTCGTCAGGGTGCGGTGCTCGCGGTGGATGCCGTCGGGCTTCATGATGAAGCACGTCACCTTGGACGCGCCCAGGTCGACGGCCGCGATGGCGGGCTGGCGCACAAGCGTCGCCTTCAGGCCCTCGCGAGCCTGTTTCCGGTCCTCCATTCGCGACATCGCTATCGTCACCTCAGCCCATCAACCACATTACGCCCCGTTCGCCGCGGGCTGCCCAGGCAGCGCGGCGTCACGAGGTCTCACAGCCACCATTTCGGGGTCGCGCAGATCGATCCGCGCGAAACCCATGTCGAGGATTCTCTGCCGCTGGTCGAGCTGATCCAATTGAATCAGCGCGGATTCTTCGTCAATGGCCGGAAGCTGGATCAGCGATCCGTCCTTCAACCGAAGATCCCAGCGGCGGTCGTCCACCCGCACCATCGCCTCGAGCCGATCCCGTAGGCGCGGACGCGAGGCCACCGCCGGCAGGATCAGGCCCGCGGCCTGGTCGGCGCCCTGCCCCACCACCAGCGGCAGCTGGGGGAAGCGCGCGGGGTCCGCCTCGTTGATCACCCGCCCCTCGGCGTCGATCACCTTCATCCGGCCCTGGTTCTGCCAGACCGCCAAAGCCGGCCGCTCCTGGACGGAGATCAGCACGGTGTCGGGCAGCATCCGCACCACCTGGACGTCCTTGACCCAGCCCACGCCCTGCACCCGCTGGCGGACGCCCGCCAGGTCCATGCCCAGCGTCGGCTGGTCGAGGTAAAGGCCCGAGGCCTTCAGGATGTCAGCCTGGGCGGTCGAAGACGCCCCACGGATGTGGACGGTCTTCAGCTTGAACCCGGCGGAAGCGAACGCGCCGTCGACGCCATGCGCCATCGCCGCGCCGATACGCTCGGCGCGGTGCCCTGTGGCCAACATCACCACCAATCCGAGACCCAAGGCCGCGCCCGCGACGCTCAGGGCGACCGTGGGCGAGAGGCCCACGCCCTTGGCGGCGTGCAGCTTGGCGGCCGGCTGAGCGCCACGCGGCGCGCCCCGACCCTTGCTCGGACTTGCGGGCGCTTCGGCCCGGGGTCGCCTAGGCTTAGGCGGTCCCCCCCGCGTTACGGCGGGCATAAGCGTCCTCCACGATCCATAGAACCAACTGATCAAACGGAATCCCGACGTGGGCGGCCTGCTCGGGCGCGAGCGAGGTCGGAGTCATGCCGGGCTGCGTATTGACCTCTAGAAGGACCAGAATGTCGTTAATGTCGTCATAACGAAGGTCGGACCGAGTCACACTTCGACAACCAAGAGCGGTATGGGCCAACTCGGCCATCCGCATGGCGCGATCCCTTACGCCATCAGGGATCGGGGCCGGCAGGACGTGGATCGAGCCGCCTTCCGAGTACTTGGCCTCGTAGTCATAAAAACCTGTGGATGCACGAATATCGGTGACCGCGAGGGCTCTGGGACCATTCGCCTCACCCATCACCGCGACCGCCAGTTCGAGGCCTCGGACATAGGGCTCGACCATGACCTCCTCGCCATAAGTCCAGCTTGGCGAAGCGAGTTCTTCCGGCGGACGGTTGGCGCCTTCCTTGACGATGAAGACGCCGACCGAGGAGCCCTCGGCGTTCGGCTTGACCACGTAGGGCGGTGGAAGGACGTGGTCGCGGGCGACGTCATGACGGTTGAACAGGCCGCCGCCGGGGACGATCACGCCGGCCGCCGCCAGCACGGCCTTGGCCTTGGCCTTGTCCATCGCCAGGGCCGAGGCCAGCACGCCGGAGTGGGTGTAGGGCAGCTTCAGCGTCTCGAGCACGCCCTGGACGCAGCCGTCCTCGCCCCATTCGCCGTGCAAGGCGTTGAAGACGAGATCGGGCTTGGCCGCCGTCAGCACCTGGGCGATGTCGGGCCCGGCGTCGATCCGCGTGACCTTGGCCCCCAGCCGTTCCAGCGCGTCGGCGCAGGCGGCGCCCGAGACCAGGCTGACCTTGCGTTCCGACGAGGGCCCGCCCAGCAGGACGGCGATGTGGCGGCCGGAGAGGGGCTGGTCGGTCATTTTCCGGGAGACTCTTTGGAAGGCTGTGGCGTTCAGCCACTCCTAGTCAGCCCCGGCGCGCCTGCCAACCGCAAGACGCGCAAGCGCCCCCTCCGTCTCGTCGCCTTCGGCGCCGATCCACCTCCCCCGCTCCGCGAGGGAGGATGAGCGGCTTTCCTCCTCACCCGCGATGCGGGGGAGCAACCGTGTTGAGTTCAGGCGGGTCTCCAGTCGGCTTGGTCGCGGATCATGGCGTTGAGCGTGACGAGCAGGCGACGCATGCAGGCTGTGATGGCCAGCTTGGGCGGCTT
>Ga0247725_1001574_pt1 | contig 11245 bp, 8 predicted proteins | sample OKSTACKMCFT3sol_FD_183021 | JGI IMG/M metagenome (GOLD analysis project Ga0247725, IMG submission 183021) | Subsurface sediment microbial communities from gas well in Oklahoma, United States - OK STACK MC-FT3-sol | ecosystem: Environmental > Terrestrial > Deep subsurface > Rock core/Sediment... | reverse complement strand
GCGCTGGGCACACAGGCTCACGCCGCTGAGCGCAGCTGGAGCTACACCTATAACAGCCTGGGCCTGGTGGAAACCGCCGATGGCCCGCGCACCGACGTCAACGACGTCACGACCTATACCTACGATGCCCAGGGTCGTCTGACCCAGGTCACCAATGCGTTGGGCCACATCACCCAGCTGTCGAACTTTGACACCTACGGCAACCCGCAGACCGTCATCGATGCCAACAACGTCACCACCACGCTGACCTACACCCCGCAAGGCTGGCTGGATTCGGTAACCACTGCCGGCAGCACCACCAGCTTCGATCACGATGCGATCGGCCAGATCACCAAGGTCACCCGTGGCGATGGCAGCTGGCTGGAGTACACTTGGAACGATGCCCGGCGCCTGACCAAGATCACCAACAATCTCAATGAGTCGGTGGAATACGGTTACGACACCATGGGCAACCGCAAGTCGCAGATCCTCCGAGATGCGTCGAACAGCCTGACCCAGCAGCAGACATGGGTGTACGACGAGCTTGGCCGTTTGATGCGCGCAATTGGTGCCGAAGGGCAAACCCAGTCGTACGGGTATGACCTCAACGACAACCCGAACCGCAGCACTACGCCCAAGCAGCACAGCACGATCAGTGGTTACGACGCGCTGAATCGCTTGGTATCCAGCACCGATCCGCGTAATGGCGTCACCATCCTCGACTACGACGCCCAGGACAACCTGACCAAGGTCACCGATCCGCGCAGCGTCGTCACCGAGTACAAGTACGACGGTCTGGGCAACCTGAAGCAGCTGATCAGCAAGGACAGTGGCACCACCACCTACACCCACGATGACGCCGGTAATGTACTGAGCAAGACCGATGCACGGGGTGTAGTGACCACCTACAGCTACGACGCGCTGAACCGCCTGAAGACCAAGCAGTACCCGGCCAATCCGGCGCTCAACGTGCAGTACCACTACGACATGACCGCCGACGGCAACCACGGTATCGGGCGTCTGACTGCCGTGCAGGATGCCAGCGGGGTACTCGGTTACCACTACGATGCCCGCGGCAACCTGGTCGAGCAGATCCGCTCCGTCGAGGTGGCGGGGACCGATACCTACGACTCGCTGGAATACGGCTATGACAATGCCAACCAGCTGACCCGCATCGGCTACCCGGGCGGCTTTGCCGTGGAGTACCAGCGCAATGCCGCAGGGCAAGTCAGCGAAGTGGACATCGTCATCGGCAATCAGCAGCCTGCGGCCTTTGCCACGGGCCTGAGCTACATGCCCTTTGGTCCGCTGAAGAGTCTGACATGGGCCAACGGCCTGACCCTCTCGCGCAGCTACGATGAGGACTATCGCCTGCGTCAGCAGAGCGTCGGTCCGTGGCAGGCCACCTATGGCTATGACGCCAACAGCAATATCGAGAGCTTGCAGAGCGGCCTGTTCGGTGACCTGCAGTACAACTACGACGAGCTCGATCGCCTGACCCAGGAAGAGCAGGCGCTGGAGCGCAAAACCTACAGCTACGACGCTGTCGGTAACCGTACCCGCAAGACCACCACCTCGCTGGACAATGGCCAGGCGCAGAACAGCACCACCTCGACCCTGACCTATGCCAGCGACAGCAACCGCCTGACCCAGATCGACGACCAGCCGGTGATCAGCGACGCGGCCGGTAACCTCACCCAGGACCGCGCCAACCGCGAGCTGGAGTACGACGCGCAAGGCCGCCTGAGCAAGGTCAAGATCGGCGGCAACGTCGTCGGCGAGTACCGCTACAACGCCCTCGGTCAGCGTACCCACAAGATCACCGAGCTCTCGGTGGTGACCTTCCTGTACGGTCCGGACGGCCAATTGCTTGGCCAAACCCGCTACAACAGCGCCGGCACCAAGCTGATCAGCCAGTACTACCTATGGCTGGACAGCATGTCCATCGGCGGCCTGACCCTGCACTTCAACCCGAACGGCTCAGTCGCCGGCAGCACCGCCTTTTACCTGCACGCCGACCACCTCAACACCCCGCGTCTGGCCACCAACCAGAACGGCCAGGAAGTTTGGCGTTGGAAGTCCGATGCCTTTGGCGATGGGTTTGCCATCAGCCAATCGAACAGCGGCCTGGATGAGATCAACCTGCGCTTCCCGGGGCAGTACTACGACAGCGAAAGTGGGCTGCACTACAACTACTTCCGCGATTACGACCCGCAGACCGGGCGGTATGTGGAGAGTGATCCGATTGGATTAGCTGGCGGCTTAAACACTTACGCTTACGTTGGGTCCAATCCAGTAGGGTTGGTTGACCCTAACGGACTGAGTCCTACAGCTGCTGCAGGCGCAGGAGCTGGTTTTGCTGTCGGTGGACCTCCTGGTGCAGTGGTTGGGGGGCTTATTGGTCTTGGGCTGGGTGCCTGGGGGGCAAATGCTGCTTGGGATGCCTATCACGACGAGGCTAGTGAGGATGGCAACGCATCAGCTGGCACGAGCCCAGGAACTGCGGCAGAAAGGGCCAGAGAGCGGAAGGAATACAGCCGGATTTGCAAGACACCCATACCGCCGACAGGGGACCAATGCAAAGACGCTAAGGCCAACTTAGAGAGGCTTCAGCAATGTCTGGCCTTGCGTGAGAACTTCAGCAAGAAATGGTTTAACGATAATGAAGCCGGCCACGTTACAGAGATCAATAACACTAGGCAGGCCATTGAAAATCTGAAGGACTTCCTGAGGAGGGTTTGTGGTGAGCAATGTAACTAATCAAGAGAAAATTTCTCTACTGCTCGCAGAGTATTCGACTCTTCCCGAGTTCAGCGGGCTGGAATGCGCAGATGTTAATAGCCTTAGTTTATTTGGGGATAGACCAATCCACATTGCCGCAACGCGCGGTGACATTGATGAAATTCAGCTGATATTGGGTCACGGAGCTGACATCAACTGCAAAGGGGAGCATGGATATACAGCCCTGCACGATGCAGTTGAGCAGGGGCATAGCGCAGCTGTCGAATACCTTCTAAATCAGGGTGCAGACCCTGAGTCACTAAATGATGATGGAGTCTCGCCTGCTGAACTTGCCAAGCTGCTCGATGAGAGTGAGATTCTTCACTTATTTGAGCAAGGAGCTGGTTAAGGCCTATGCGAGCCGCTACGAGATAACCCCCAAGGTCGTAGTGGCTCGCGCACATGTTATTTATGAGCGTTCAATCAATCTCTACTTCCCCTCAAGAAGCTACATCGGCTGGCATTTAGCTGAGCGCTAGCTGTATCAATTTCGCCAGCAGGGTGTTCAGACTTTTTCGGTTCAAGGTGTCAGGTTAGGCCAGCAGGGTGTTCAGGTTGGGCCAGCGCCTACATCTGTGGGGGCCAGAAGATTTCATACGGCCTGCTGGTTTGGATTGATACCTTGTGCCGAAAAAATTTGAACACTCTGCCGTGTATAGAGCTGCAAACGTCGAGCTGACCACCCTCCGGCCAAGGGGGACTCACGCCCCCCTTACCTAAGGCCATAACCATCACTATCTAATTCGTGGCCCGCGCCCTCCACTTCGTTGCCCAGGCCGTACGACTTTTTTGAATGTTTAGTGCCCTCATACTCGGCACGAATTCGCTTTTCTAAATCCAGCGTCATCTCTAAACCATTGAACGACGCGATGATTAAGCGATGTGGAGGGTAATCAAGACCTGCAAGGACTTCTTCGAAGGTTTCTGTATCCTCTAGCTCTTGACCAATCGCACTACCTGGGGCACATAGGCCAAAGGTAAAAAATGATGCTAAGTCCCAGCCGCATTTTCGAGTGTCTATGCGAACATACGAAGCCGTTTTGTCAGATTCCTTCAGGGAGTTCTTTCCGAATAATGCGGGTATCGATGCTACAGTCGGTAGAAAAGTATCGTTCTCAAGCTCGCTCCAGTTATAGAAGAGATAGAAGTCTCGCACGAAATTATTGAGCTTCTGCAATTGTGTTTTTGACTCAGGACCTGTCGGATCACTTCCTATGTTGGCTTTAAAGCTCCGACTCACCTTCGCCTGCAGCAGCACTAACTTTCTGACCTTGAGATCTCCGAGGTTAATATCGACTAGAATGCCGACGTCTGCTCCGAGACTAGCTTCAGCAGCCATGCCACCTAGCCGCATGGTGGACAGTACAGCCTTGGATTGAGGGTGCTTCAAGAGATCGACTCTCGATCCCGCCCAATTCTGGAGCTGCATGGCGAGGCCCTTTGTTAAAGCGCCGGAGAGATTTTCCTCATTTGCAGGTGAGCGACTTAGATCAACGGCAAACTCTTGACTGGCTTGAAAAAGCGCCCAATATATTGGCCAGTGCGCCTCGTAAATGTAGTGTTTCAGGGACGTAATGTGGTTGATCAAGGAGGGCCATGAGTTAGCAGGCGCCTGTGCGATACTTTGTGCCAAAGTACGATCTCGCAGCCCCCTAGAGATAAGCAGCACAGAGTCTTCAGCTATGGCCGAGTGGTGAAAAGTTGAGCGAAATCCGACAGGCCCAAAAGTTGCTTTTAGTAAAATATCATTAGCCTCATCCTGCCATTCAGCATACAGGGTTTCTGGCGGCATTGATGGACACTTCAAATTATTAGCCTGACGGAGTGCGCCGCTTAAATCGCCTGCACTTAATCGCTGATGTATTTTCTTTACGTCCTCAGCAATTGAAGTGCTGACCTTGCGACCTGCTTGAATTGCCCGCCCTATGTCATGCAGCTTGGCAGATAGGCTCTTGGCCTGCCTATCTGCTTCGTCATAGCGAGCAATAGATTGAACCACCTCTTTTCTCTTGGCCGCTTGCGATTCAGATTCTCTTATCAGAATCTTTGAGATATCCAGAATGAGATTAGACTGTTCATCACGCTCTAAGATTTTTATCCGCTGTTGAAGCCTTTTGCTCGCCTCTTTAACAGATGCCTTCGCATGCCAGACTGCAGAGTAGCGCTTAAAACCTTTCAGCTCCCGAGCTGCTTTCTCGTTATATTGAAAATGCTCTAATGCTTGCCTATAAGGAGCAAGAAGGCTAGACCTGAGCTCTTCTGCAGTCTTGCGGGGTGACGCCGCGATATCTAATAGTTCTACTTGGGCCTGCCCCCTAGCCTTGTCGATCTCCTTTAGCAAGGACAACAGATATTTTAATGATGTGCCAATACTTCCGAGCGCATCCTTTAGATGCTCTTCCATGGTGAAAGCCTGATTGGATATAGTCATATTAGGCAGGTAAAGACGCACTTAAAAATATTAGAGCCTTTGCCGCTGCCGTTTCAGCTAAATTTAGCTAACCACCAGGCGGCATAAGAAGTCAGTGAATGGTATCGATGAAAAGGAGGTCGCAGCGGACGTCTAGCCGCTTCGTTTCTCCTACTCTCGGAAGAAATGCCGCCTGCAAAGGTTCAGGTATTGGGATGAATATCTGGTTCTTCATCACAATGGTGCAACTCTCAAATGATCCCCCTCCAGAAGATGGCGCCACAGGTTCACTCATCTGAACATCGTAATAGAGGCCAACCTCGCCAGAGTGATGTTCGAAAATAAATAATGCTTTCTGCCCCCCCCATACCACGGAGGTGCGGTGTGGCTGCAGAAAGAAATCACCTCTCTCTTCTCGAATACGTTTACTGATCGCAAGGAAGCATCGGTAACCTTTTAGGGGAGGATCACCATCTTCAATTGTCAGCAATTTTCTATCAGTTGAAATGTCTGTCCGTAGGATGGAAGGCATTGCACCAAAGTTGGGAGAGGAATCGGCATTGTGGTTAGCGAATTGCTCCCCTTCGGAGACATCAGGAACAACATCGCGGACACGCCCTGTAGATGAAGGCTCAAGAACTTGGTGACTTCGCCTTGCAGCTGCAACCTTCACGGTTGCCTGATCCATAGTGATCTTGCCTTCGAGATAGTCCGTCCAGAGAGACGTCAGGCTCTCAAGGTCACTACGCTCATACTCGAACACATCACGAGTACGCTGGAGAGTCTTTAGAAAGGCTTCCGTTCCTTGCCTGGTGGCGCTAGGAACAAGTTGACTTACCCTCGGAAAGATCACATTCCGTACGAAGTCTTTTGCAAGGTGGCCAAACGCGCCATACTCCTTCTCGTAGATTTGTAGGATCACCCTAACATTTGAAGCCTCGGGATTAAGCACAATAGAAACGGGGTTTTGCCCGCTGACCAGTATTGGCAGGTTATGGGAGATGCTGCCGAAGCTTATGTCGGTGGACAAAAAATAGTCCGAGTTCAAAATTTCTGCGAGACGGAACGCCAAGGCCGATTGCGGCATAGTGAGCTCTGACTTATCGAGTCTCTTTAGGATCTTTGGCTCGTCTGTAAGAAGCTCAATCTTTCCATAGCGTGACAAATACTCTTGTTCACACTGCCTACGTTGCGTATTACGGGCGAGCTGAACAAGAGGGCGCTCGCTAGAGGCATGCATCAACGTGCCTGGATCGCTACCTGTGTAGAGAAGAAGCGGCTTTACCTTACTTGCCTCTGCCAGTTCGCCCAAAATCCCAGACTCGCCTGGCTCAATACGGGCGCGGAGCTGACCACAAAGGTCCCAGCGACGATGGCTAGCAACCCAATTTATGAACGCCTGGTTGTTATTAGCTTCTGGTCGATTCGCAAGATGCTCCGAAATCAAGGCGTCGAGAGGCGGCCCAAATAGGTTGAGAAACTCTAGGCTGTCCGTTGTAAGAGCCTCTCGTCCCGCCGTCGGCTTTAATATGAGGAAATCGGCTACGCCGCCGAGTTGGTAAGCTGAATTAATCGAAGCTGTCGCAAGGCCAAAGCGATTCCGAAAGGTTCGAATCGCATTTACTCCCTGTCGAAGCAGCATCTGGCCGACAATTGGGTGTCCATTAAGTCTGATGTTGGAGAGATCCACTCGGACCTCCCCTGAGCCTGTAGATGTACCCGTCATGGATACATCCGCAACAAGGTGGGGGCCAAGCGCAACGCTGGCGCCACTCCACCGCCAACTCACGGATAGCTCAGCAACGGCCTGTTCTATTGGGGACTGACTGACAATGACGCCATTTACGGAGACTGGGATTTCTACAAAGCGCACAAATTCCGCGATATAAGCCACGGCCTGCGCCACATCAATTGAATTACCTGGCTGCATCGTTGCAATGACGAGACTCCCAGGCTCACCGGTGAGCGGCGCGCCTGTGAACTCGATGCAGTCATCTGTAACGGAAAGAGTTGAGCGCTCGGCGACGCATCGCGTCCGCTCAGGCACTCTCGTGCTCTCGCTAACCACTTCAAGCCTGTCCGCGATACCAAAATTAGCCATCGCACCAATGCCAAAGGTTCCGACGACGCCAGCAGCCCGAGCTTCGTCAGTGTTCTTTGAGCTAGAACCGGCTCGCCAAAAGTGCTCTCGCAGTTCCTGGCGGGACATGCCGATACCATTGTCCGAAACCCTGATCTGAGTCGGCTCTATCACCACATTGATTGTTGGCTCAAAAGCTTGCCCTGCGTGCTTGCGCAGCATGATTGCATCAAATGCATTCTGCACATTTTCGCGCAACAAAGCATATGGAGAGGGATAGATTTGGGAGGCGAGCAGCTCAATCATCCGGCTGATGTCGACGCTAAACGGAATTGCGTCCTTCGATCCACTAGTCATGACATGGTCCGCTTTTTAAGTTCGATATTAACTTGCAGGTCGGCTTTAATCGACTCAGGCAAGGATAACCGTATGGCATGATCAGCGATCACAGACGCCGCTGCCTGAGCATTACCAACAGCGAGATAGGCGTCTATCAGATGTACCAACTCTTCGATTGTCTGCGGGATACCCGTCATTTCAATCAGCTTCAGGGGACCACTATGCGCAGCCGCCGCAAGAAGCAAACGCCGCCCAAAAGCATCTGTGGAAATATCAATGCTCGATAGCAGCTGCAACGTTTCAGCAGCGTCGCCCCGCCCGTGCAGCGCATCCTCTGCTTTCCGCAGAATGGCAATACGCTCTTCACCAACAGGGTTTTCAGGCCTACCTGCAGCATCTAGTGGTGTGGTCCATTCAAGATCGACATAGCTGCGTCCTTCGAAGTCGCGCAGTACTGCGCGCGAGAATAGATTGGCAAATCGCATTTCTCGGATATGGATACGTGCGCCTGAATAATCGTCTCTGATTTCAACGATGCTGTAGCCGCGTAGAGACCCCATGGGCAATTCTCGCCGGCCGGCACATAGCGAGCCTGCACTGGCAACCACCATAGTCTCTTCGTCCAATAGCCGGGCATGCTGCGGTGTAATTTGAACCCTGTGCTGATGGCCGTAAAGGCCGAGCCGAAATCCGCGCCCGATCATGCCGCGCACAACCTCAATATCCATGTAGTCCATGCGCTGCGGTGGGCCCTCTATATCATGGTGCCAAACTGCGATACGTAAACGCCAAGGACCTAGATCTTTCAGGTCCAGGTGTGCTTGGGCTACTGCCTCACGCGATATCTCGCCGTGAAATGCGAAGCAATCATTGCCCGAGCAAGAGTTGAACGCAGCAATGCCTATGCGCCCATTGTCGAGGCTATAGAGATTTGCATCTGACCACGGGGCTACCCGCAGCATTTCGCCATGTCCCGAGTAGAAACGCTCAAAGAATGCCCAAAAGGCCGCCAATCGCTGGCTATATAGAGTCTCATCTTGGATTTTGTACAAGCAGCGAGACTTCCAGTCCCATCGGTAAGGCGAGGCAGGCTCAAACAGCGCAACAGGAATATTTGAGGGCAGATCCTTGTCCTCAACTGGCACCATCGAACTGAAGGCGACGTTCCAGTCGATGTCATGGTTCCCAGGGACAATGATGACCTTGGTGCGATCACCATTTAGGAATCGGTCAGCAAGACTTACGAGGAAATCGTGAGCCACACCATATTGCGCGGCGAGTTCGCTCTCGAAATCAGCATAATGAAGGGGGACCCCTTGAATGACGTCACCACTAACAACTATCGCGTCAGGCGGCCTGATCGGAGGGTCTTCCCGCTCATAGCATTCACGATCGCTAATGAGTGCAGATAGCAGCTCTGAGTTGGAAATCGGGTCGTTCTTTGCGCGATGGAGATCCGTGATATGCAGAATTGAATACATTGGTATGGACACACTGGCTCGGCGAGTTTGCTCAGTTCAGGAGGTCAACGCTCTCTTCACGACACTACCAGTCGGGCTGGAGCTTCCGCCAGCGTTTCAGTCGTTTGCCGAACAGTCCTTCGAGGTCTCGTGTCTTTTTAAAGGACCGCATAGGCGTGTCATACACATGCCTGGATGCACACAAGAAGTTTAGAGACGCTTAACTGTGAGCAAGCAGACTGGACTACCCCCGCTCCAATAGACATTTCCCGACCTCACAATGAGGCCTGTTCAAAGGCCTCGGGACTGATGCCACCCAGATGACTGTGGCGGCGGGTACGGTTGTAAAACACTTCGATGTAATCGAATACATCAGCCCGGGCCAGGTCTCGGGTTTTGTAGATCCGTTTACGGATGCGTTCTTTTTTCAGGCTGCTGAAAAAGGACTCGGCCACCGCGTTATCCCAGCAGTTGCCTCGCCGGCTCATGCTGGGCTCCAGGTTGTTGGCTGCGCAGAAGCGCTTCCAGTCATCGCTGCCGTATTGGCTGCCTTGGTCGGAGTGAACGATCACTCGTTCTTTGGGTTTGCGCCGCCAAAGGGCCATCAGCAGCGCGTCCAAAGCCAATTCGCGCGCCAGGGTTGGTTTCATCGACCAACCGACCACCTTGCGCGCATACAGATCCACCACCACAGCCAGGTACAGCCAACCCTGCCAGGTACGGATGTAGGTGATGTCGGTCACCCAGGCCTTATTGGGAGCATCGACAGTGAACGCTCGGTTGAGATGATTGGGCGCAATGATGGAGGGGCGCCCGGCGATTGGGCGTGGCGCCTTGTAGCCCCGTAGCGCCTTGATCTTGTGGGTGCGCATCAAACGAGCAACACGATGCTTGCCGCAGGTTTCGCCGGCTTCCCGCAGATCACCAAAGACACGGCGCGCACCATAAACACCGCGACTGGCCACGTAGGAGTCACGGATCAGTTGCAGCAGGCGGCTGTCTTCCCGTTCGCGGTCGGAGACCGGCTTGTGCAGCCATTGATAGAACCCGGCACGAGCAATCCGCAATACCCGACACATCGTGCTGATTGCATGTTGGTGGCGATGCTCGTTGATGAAGCGGTACTTCACTCGGGCTCCCTGGCAAAGTACCGCGCGGCTTTTTTTAGGATGTCCCGCTCTTCTTCCAAGCGCCGCATCTGCGCTCGTAGCCGCAGAATCTCGCCCTTGGCTTCGAGCAGCTCGCTGGCCTGCTTCTCGGACTTATCAGGGGTGACGGCCTTCACCCATTTGTAGAGGCTGTGGGTAGAGACGCCGAGGCGAGCGGCAATCTCAGCCACGGAATATCCTCGCTCAACGACCTGTCTGACGGCTTCAGCCTTGAATTCCGGGGTGAATCGCTGGGTGCTCATAGACTTCCTCCTATGCTCAGCATAGGCCGGGGATGTCTACCGGAGCGGGGGTAGTCCACAGCCCTTTTCAAACCGTCCGTGGAAATGGGGTAGAACCCTTTAACCACTTTGAGCTAAGCGGGACAGGCATCGCCGAACAGAGGGGGCACTCCCTAAATGCTGGAAAACCTTAGTGGTCAGTACTTCTCCCTCTGGAAACCGCTGGCTGGCATCCAAGATCATCGTGGAGATCGATTTCATGCTGATTTGCCAGCTACTTGCTCGGGAGCAGCCCCCTGGAGGGGATCAGCTCTGCAACAGTCAAGGAAGGCCCTTGTAAGGGACAGAGACGCCCCTCAGATAGGAGCCATTGAGGCACAGTAAACTCGATGCTTTGCCGCATCCAGGGAGTGCTGACATTCTCTTTGAGAGTAGGTACGGCCTGATGCGGTCTTGAAGTCATAGCCCAATACTCGCTCATCCTGGTCATAGACCCTCACAAGCTCGGTGAGCATCTCCATCGTCCAGTTTTTGGATCCATTCAGCCGGGCTGGCAGCACGACCTGAACTGCCTCGATTAGTGTTCCTACCGCGCTCTTTTCCAGCATGAGCTCAAGCTCTTCCTCTGTCGGGATCAGGAGCATTGTTCTCCATGCTGTTGCCTTCTGGGGACGGTTAACTGCGTATTTCGGAGCATCGTGACCGGCCGTTTCGGTTGATCGTGACCGGTCATTTCGCTAACGCGTGACCGCTCATTTCGGTAGCAACGTGACCGATTTTCCGCCTGTTCCGAAACAGGCGGTCAC
>Ga0247725_1001573_pt1 | contig 11245 bp, 10 predicted proteins | sample OKSTACKMCFT3sol_FD_183021 | JGI IMG/M metagenome (GOLD analysis project Ga0247725, IMG submission 183021) | Subsurface sediment microbial communities from gas well in Oklahoma, United States - OK STACK MC-FT3-sol | ecosystem: Environmental > Terrestrial > Deep subsurface > Rock core/Sediment... | reverse complement strand
CATCGACCCCGAGCGCGCGGGCCAGCGCCTGACCGAACTGCTGCAACGCTCGGGCCTGGAGGAAATCCGCGAAGCCCAGGCGACCTTCGCCAAGGAGGCGTCCTACGCCTTCCAGCCGCGCGAGCGCGAGGGCGAGCCGCGCATGATGCTGGCCGAGGCCGGCACGGGCGTCGGCAAGACGCTCGGTTACCTGGCGCCGGCCTCGCTGTGGGCCGAGGCCAATGGGCCGTCGGTGTGGGTCAGCACCTACACCCGCGCTCTGCAGCGCCAGATCGAGCGCGAGAGCCGCTCGATCTATCCCGACCCCAAGGAGCGCGCCAAGAAGGCGGTGGTCCGCAAGGGGCGCGAGAACTACCTGTGCCTGCTGAACTTCCAGGAGCAGATCAACGGCGCGCAGCTCGGCAATGGCGACCTGATCGGCCTGGCCCTGACCGCGCGCTGGGCGCGGGCGACGCGCGACGGCGACATGACCGGCGGCGACTTCCCCGCCTGGCTTCCGACACTGTCCGCCGTGCCGCCGTCGGCCCAGGCCAGTCCGGCCAACCTGGTCGACCGGCGCGGCGAGTGCATCCACGCCGGCTGCCAGCACTATCGCATCTGCTTTATCGAGAAGGCGGTGCGCGCCTCCAAGCGCGCCGACCTCGTCATCGCCAACCACGCCCTGGTCCTGACCCAGGCCGCCTTCGACGGCGCCCGGACGGCGCGCGGGCTGAAGGGCGACAATGAGACCACCAGCCTCAAGCGCATCGTCTTCGACGAGGGGCACCACCTGTTCGAGGCGGCCGACAGCGCCTTCTCCGCCGCCTTGTCGGGCGCCGAAGCGGCCGAGCTGCGCCGCTGGATCCGGGGCCCCGAAGGTCGGGGGCGGCGGGGCCGGGGGCTTGAAGCCCGTCTGCTCGACATCCTGGGCGACCGCGAGGGGGCTCGGCAGGCGATGGGCCAAGCCATCCACGCCGCCGCCGCCTTGCCGGGCGAGGGATGGTCGGGGCGTGTCGCGCCGCCGGACGGCCAGATCAATCCGATCGGGCCGATCGAGAACTTCCTGGTCGCCGTCATCGAGCAACTGCGCGCCCGCACCAGCGAGCGGGGCGGCGCCGATCTGGGCCTGCAGTGCGACGCTCGCCCGCCGATCGATCTCGTCCGCGAGCGGGCGCCCGAGGCCGCCAAGGCGCTAGCCTCGATCGAGGCGCCGCTGCTGGCCCTGGCCCGCGCGCTGGAAGACGTTCTGGACGAGGAGGCCGAGCACCTGGCCCCCTCTGAACGCGCGCGCATCGAAGGCGCGCTGCGCGGCCTCGACCGCCGCGCCCGCATGACCCTGCCCGCCTGGCGCTCGATCCTGAAGGCGCTGGAGGAGGACGACGTCGATCCCAGCGAGACCGACCCCGACTTCGTCGACTGGTTCGAGGCCACCTTCCTGTACGGCCGCGTCGTCGACGCCGCCTGCCGCCGCCACTGGGTGGACCCGACCGAGCCGCTGCGGGCGGCCGTGCTGTCGCCGGCCCACGGGGTGCTGGTGACCAGCGCGACCCTGGTCGATCCGGCGCTGGAGGACCCCTTCGCCCTGGCCGAGATGCGCACCGGCGCCGCCCGGCTGCCGTCCGCGCCCAAGGTGCTGCGGCTGGTCTCGCCGTTCGACTACGCCAACAACGCCAAGGCCTTCGTCGTCACGGACGTCAACAAGGAAGACCCGCGCCAGGTCTCGGCCGCGATGCGCGAGCTCTTTCTGGCGGCCGGCGGCGGGGGGCTTGGCCTGTTCACCGCCATCCGCCGCCTGAAGGCCGTGCACGAGCGCATCGCCGCGCCGCTGGCAGACAACGGCCTGGCGCTCTACGCCCAGCACGTCGATCCGCTGGAGGTCGGGGCGCTGGTCGACATCTTCCGCGCGGAGGAGGACGCCTGCCTGCTGGGCACCGACGCCATCCGCGACGGGGTAGACGTGCCGGGACGGTCGTTGCGCCTGCTGGTCTTCGATCGCGTGCCCTGGCCGCGTCCGGACGTGTTGCACAAGGCCCGCCGCCTGCGGTTCGGCGGCAAGGGCTATGACGACGCCGTGGCGCGGGCTCGCATCAGCCAGGCGTTTGGCCGCCTGATCCGCCGCGCCGATGATCGCGGTGTCTTCGTGATGCTGGACGCCGCCGCGCCGACGCGGCTGTTCTCAAGCTTGCCGGAGGGCGTCCAGATCGAGCGGGTCGGGCTCGTCGAGGCGATCGAGGCGACCACCGCCTTCCTGGCCAAGAAGACCGAGGACCGTCCCGGCGGCGATCTGGCGGCTTCCTGACTTAAAGTCGTCGAATTTTCGCAATGAGGACGTCCTAAAAGTCCGCCATGGGAAGGGCCAGTTCAGGAGCGTACCCGATGACCCGACATGCCGACCCCGCGATCGACGAAGCCGCGACTCCCGCGCGCGCCCGCTCTGCCCGCGCCCTGGTCCAGGCGGTCCGCTGGCGCACCGGGCTCTCGCAGGCCGATTTCGCCTCGGTCTTCCACATCGATCTGACCCTGCTGCAGGACCTGGAGCACGGCGAGGCTCGCCTGGATCCGGCGCTGGCGGCCTATCTTCGGGTCATCGACCACGCGCCAGAGGTGGTCCGCGTCGCCTTGGGGCGCGCCTCCTAGACTGACGCCCGGCATCCATCCGCTCGCCTCGCGCCGACGTATCACGGCGGAATTGGAGCGCGTCATGCGGTTTGGGATTTCGGTAGTCCTGGCGATCTGGGCGGCTTGCGCCGCCAGCGCGCACGCGTTCGACCTCACGCCAAAGGCCCAGTCGGCGCTCAAACGCGGCGAGGCCTATGCCGAGGTCACGCCTGATCCCGATGGCGTCGCCGGCCACGTGCGAGCGGTGATCGACATCGATGCGCCGATCCAGAAGGTGTGGCGCACCATGACCGATTGCGCGGCGGCCAAGGTCATGATCAGCACCTTGACCGGCTGCCGGGTGGTCGAGGGCGATCAGGCGCGCGGCTGGGACATCCGCGAGCACATCACGCGCCGGAACCTGATTTTTCCGGGCATGCGGATCGTGTTCCGCTCGGACTACGAGCCCTACAGCCTGATCCGGTTCCGGCTGGTGGAGGGCGACCTCAAGATCCAGCAGGGCGAATGGCGGCTCCAGGGTCTGGATGGCGGCCGTCGGACCCGCGTGTTCTACGAGAATCGGCTGGCGGTGGATTGGCCCGTCCCCAAGGCGCTCATGCGCGAAGCGCTGCGGCGCGATACGCCCAAGGTGCTGATGAACCTGCGGCGCGTCTGCGAATAAGGCCGGCCGCCGCGCCACGCGGATTCTCAGTCACAATCCCAAGGCGGGAGGAACATCGGTCGTCAGTGCGCTGAGCCGCTAGGTCCTGCGACAGCCGGACGCGTTGTCCGCCGACTGATCTTCGGCGAATAGCTGGAGATCAGGTTTGAGGCGAGACCGCGCCCGGAGCGGCGGCGTTCGACGCTGTCCTGTTGGGGAACAGGACGACGCCCCCGGGTTCGTTTGAATCCGGGGGCGTTTTCATGTCTGGCTTAGCTGCAGCAGACCGCCACGCAGCGCCGGGCGAGGGTCTCGGTGGCGTCGAGGAACGGGACCGAGAGGTCGTCGGCGCTCAGCACCAGCGGCACTTCGGTGCAGCCGGCGACCACGCTTTGAGCCCCCTTGCCGACCAGGCGATGGGCGAGGGCGGCCATGGTTTCGCGTGAAGCCGGTCCGACGTCGCCATGCTTGATGCGATAGAGCAGGGCCATGAACTCGACCTGTTCGTGGTCGTCGAGCGTCACGACCTCCAGGCCCATATGGAAGAAGCGGTCGCGGTAGAGGCCCAGCGCCAGGCCGGTGCCAAGCACGCCGACCGTGCTCGCGCCCTGCGCCCTGGCCGCGAGGCCCGCCGTTTCCAGCATGTCGACCAGAGGCAGGCCGCTGGCGCGCACGGCGTCGGCATAGGCGTGGGCGGTGTTGCAGGCGATCGCCAGCACCTGCGCGCCGGCGTCCCTCAGGCCCGCGGCCATGCCGGCCAGGACCGGGCCGGGATCGGAGTCGCTGTGGTTCCGGTCGGGGACCTTGGGATTGATGTCGACCAGGACGCGCAGGTGATCCTGCTCGCGCTGGACCGGCGTGGCCGCCTGCAGCTTGGCGAGGAAGTCGAGGGTGGCGGCAGGCCCCATGCCGCCCAGGACGCCGAGGACCTTGCTCATCGGTTCGCTCCCTAAAGCGCCGGCTCCAGCACGCTCTGATAGCCGAACAGTCCCTGAGCGCCGCCCGTATGCAGGAAGACGACGCGTTCGTTCTTGAAGGCGCCTCTGCGCGCCTGGTCGATCAGGCCCTTCATCGCCTTGCCCGAATAGACCGGGTCCAGCAGCAGGCCTTCGGTGCGGGCGGCCAGGGTCAAGGCGTCGATCACGCCCTGGTCGACCAGGCCATAGCCTTCGCCGACATAGTCGCAGTCGGCCACGACCGCCTCGCGCCTGACCCGCCCGGCCGCGCCGATGGTCTCGGCGGTGGCGACGGCCAGGTTGAAGACGTTCTCCTCCTGTTTGGGCTTGGGGGCGCGGACGCCGAAGCCCAGGATCGGAACATCGACCGACAGCGCGGCGAAGCCGGCGACCAGGCCGGCGTGGGTGCCGGCGCTGCCGGTGGCGGTGACCAACCGGTCGATCTTCAGGTCCATCTGGTCGGCCTGGACGATCAGCTCGCGGGCGCAGTCGACATAGCCCAGCGCGCCGACCGTATTCGAGCCGCCGCCCGGAATGACATAGGGCTTGCCGCCGCGCTGGCGGACGCTGTCGGCGGTGGCCTCCAGCTCGGCGACCATGTCGGTTCCGGCCGGCGCGTAGCGGATCGCCGCGCCCATCAGCTTGTCGAGCAACACGTTGCCGTTGCCCATATAGTCACCGGCCTTCGAGCCCGTGCGCTCCTCCAGGATCACCTCGGTCTTCAGGCCAAGGCGCGCGCCGGCGGCGATCGTCTGGCGCACGTGGTTGGACTGCACCGCGCCCTGGGTGACCAGGGTGTCGGCGCCCCGCGCCAGGGCCTCGCCGAGCAGGAACTCCAGCTTGCGGGTCTTGTTGCCGCCGCCGGCCAGGCCGGTGCAGTCGTCCCGCTTGACCCAGAGATCGATCCCCAGCGCCGCGCCCAGGCGGGGCAGGGGCTCCAGCGGCGTCGGCAGGTGGGCGAAGCGGGCGCGGGGGAAGCGGGCGAGATGCATGAACTGTAGTCCCTCGGAATGTCGCTGCTCTGTTAGCACGACTGGCGCGCGCCGCGATGATTAGGTGGCGCCCCCGCGGGCCCCTTGGTGATATGATCAATCCTTGAGAACCGGCGCTCAAACGACCGGCTCCACGGAGGAAGACATGACCCGGATGATTCCGTACGTCGCGCTGGGCGCGGCGGCTTTCCTGTTCGCCGGCGCGGCCGGCGCTTCGACCCTCATCATCGGCGGCGGCTCGGCCAACGAATGCTCCGACGCCGCGCTCAAGGGGCGGTCCGACGACCGCGCCGTGCTCGCCTGCACCACCGCGCTGGAACTGGAGAACCTGAACTTCCGCGACCGCGCCCGCACCTATGTGAACCGCGGCGTGCTGCAGATGCGCCAGCATCAGTTCGCGGCGGCGCGCGCGGACTTCGACCAGGCGTCGAGCATCGATCCCAGCCTCGGCGAAGCCTATGTGAACCGCGGCGCCACCCTGGTCGGCGAAGCGCGCTATCAGGAAGGCGTGGCCCAGATCGACAAGGGCCTGTCGCTAGGCGTCAAGGACCCCGAGCGCGCCCTCTACAATCGCGCCCTGGCCAATGAAGGTCTCGGCAATCTCCGCGCGGCCTATCTCGACTACGCCAAGGCGGCGGAGCTTAATCCCGATTGGGCGGCGCCGAAGACCGAGCTGGCGCGTTTCACCGTCAAACGGCCCTGATCCGCGCCTGAGCGGCGCGGCGGGCCGTTCCAACTGAAGGAGCGACGCGTCGCGTGCGAAAGGTCCTTTGCCTATCGGTTTGCCTCGCGGCTCTGGGCGGGAGCGTCCAGGCCCAGAGCCTGCGCGAGATCGAGGCGCGCAACGCCGCCGCCCACGCGCTGGAAGACGTCCGGCGAGACCTGCTGGCCAGCCAGATCGAGGCCTCCAATGCTCAGGAGCGCGCCCGGACCGACAGCTTGCTGCGCGGTCTGGAGCAGCAGCGCGCCAGCTCGATCCTCACCGCGCCGTCGATGACCGTCCCGCCCGCGCGCGCCGTGGACGATCCTGCGCGCCGCGAGGCCGATCGCGCCAACGCCATGAGCCGTCTCGATCAACTGACCCAGGAAGCGCTGGCGCAGAGCAACGCCCGCATGCGCGCCATACGGCCCGCGAGCGAACCAAAACGCTGAAGACGAAGAGGTTTTGATGGAGTGGGAAGGCGGCCGTCGGTCCGGCAACATCGAGGATCGGCGCGGTCTGGGGCCGGTGGGCATCGCTGGCGGCGGCATCGGCGCGGTGGTGCTGGCCGCGATCGGCTATTTCGTGTTCGGCATCGATCCGCGCACGACGATGGATGTCGCCCAGGGGCTGCAGCAACCCGTGCAGCAACAGGGCGTCCGAGGTGAGGTCTCTGATCGCGAAGGCCAGTTCATCGACGTGATCGAGACCTCCAACCGCGAGGTCTGGTCGCCGATCTTCCAGCGTGAAGGCGTGGACTACAGGCCGCCCGAGGCGATCGTGCTCTACAAGGAGGCTACTGGAACCGGCTGCGGGACCGGGCAGTCCGCCATGGGACCTTTCTACTGTCCGGCCGACCAGAAGGTCTATCTGGACCTGTCGTTCTGGCGGGAGCTGGAGGGCCGCTTCGGCGCCAAGGGCGAGTTCGCCCGCGCCTATGTCGTCAGCCACGAGATCGGCCACCACGTCCAGCATCTGCTGGGGGCCGATCAACAGGCCCGCCGCCTGGGCGCGCGGGGCGAGGAGAGCGGCTCGGTGCGGCTGGAGCTGCAGGCCGACTGCTATGCTGGCGTCTGGGCGGCGCACGCCGGAGAAGCCTCGGGCGGGCGGATCGTGATCAACCGGTCCGACATCCAGGACGGCCTCGGCGCGGCCGCCGCCGTCGGCGACGACACCCTGCAGAAGCAGACGCAGGGCCAGGTCGTGCCCGACAGCTTCACCCACGGCACAAGCGCCCAGCGCATGCGGTGGTTCAGCCGCGGTTACGAGCAGGGTGATCCGTCGGCGTGCGACACCTTCTCGGCCGCGAGCCTTTGATCTCTGTCAACGCGCGGTCGTTCAGCAAGCGGGAGAGTTCGACCATGTCCATGACCTTCACGAGCGAAGACCGGGTTCTGCTGGACCGCTACATCGAGAGCGTCCTGCTGCGGTTCAACGACGGTCGATATGATCTCCAGGAGGCGACCCGCGCCCTGGCGGAGAGCTTCATCCAGGTCGGGCGCGGCCAGCCCGACGTGCTGATGCACATGCGCGGCGTGGTCGAGGCCGGCGACGACGCCTGACGAGCTTGACCGGTATCAACGCTTGACCTCCACGTCAGCGCGCCTAGTGTCCGACCCTTGTTCACCGGGGGGCCGCGCGCGCGGCTGAGATTGGGCTTCCGCCCTGACCCGTAGAACCTGATCCGGGTCATGCCGGCGAAGGGAGGGAACGCGGGCGCGGTCTTGATAGGCGTCCGTCAGACCGACTCAAGCACGCACGTCCGGGTCTCCTTGGAAGCTTGAGGAGCGCCCGAAATGAACATCCAGACGACCATCAAGGCCGTGGCCGAGACGATCTCGACCGGTCCGATCCCCGGCTCGCGCAAGGTCTACCAGGCCGGCGAGCTGTTTCCCCATCTGCGCGTGCCCTTCCGCGAGGTGGCGGTCCACCCGTCGGCCAACGAGCCGCCGGTGACGGTCTATGATCCGTCTGGCCCCTACACCGATCCGACCGTCGCCATCGACATCGAGAAGGGCCTGCCGCGCACCCGCGAGGCCTTCGTCGTGGCGCGTGGCGACGTCGAGATCGTCACCGATCCTCGCCAGGTGAAGCCCGAGGACAACGGCTTCGCCCAGGGCAAGCACCTGGCCCCGGAATTTCCCGACCAAGGCCGCAAGATCTACCGCGCCAAGCCGGGCAAGCTGGTCACCCAGCTGGAATACGCCCGCGCCGGGATCATCACGGCCGAGATGGAATATGTCGCCATCCGCGAGAACCTGCGCCGCGAACAGAACGCCCCGTGCGTGCGTGACGGCGACGATTTCGGCGCCTCGATCCCGGACTTCGTGACGCCCGAGTTCGTGCGCCAGGAAGTGGCTCGCGGCCGCGCCATCATCCCGGCCAACATCAACCACGGCGAGCTTGAGCCGATGGCGATCGGCCGCAACTTCCTGGTCAAGATCAACGCCAACATCGGCAACTCGGCCGTGCTCTCGACCGTCGCCGACGAGGTCGACAAGCTGGTGTGGGCCACCCGCTGGGGCGCCGACACGGTCATGGACCTGTCGACCGGCCGCAACATCCACAACATCCGCGACTGGATCATCCGCAATTCGAGCGTGCCGATCGGCACGGTGCCGATCTACCAGGCGCTGGAGAAGGTCAATGGCGTCGCCGAGGACCTGAACTGGGAAGTCTTCCGCGACACTCTGATCGAGCAGTGCGAGCAGGGCGTCGACTACTTCACGATCCACGCCGGCGTGCGCCTGCCGTTCGTGCCGCTGACCGCCAAGCGCGTCACCGGCATCGTCAGCCGCGGCGGCTCGATCATGGCCAAGTGGTGCCTAGCGCACCACAAGGAGAACTTCCTCTACGAGCGCTTCGAGGACATCTGCGAGATCATGCGCGCGTACGACGTGTCGTTCTCGTTGGGCGACGGCCTGCGTCCGGGCTCGACCGCCGACGCCAACGACGAGGCCCAGTTCGCCGAGCTGCGCACCCTGGGCGAGCTGACCAAGGTCGCCTGGAAGCACGGCGTCCAGGTGATGATCGAAGGGCCGGGCCACGTGGCCATGCACAAGATCAAGGCCAACATGGACGAGCAGTTGAAGCACTGCCACGAGGCCCCGTTCTACACCCTCGGCCCGTTGACCACGGACATCGCGCCTGGCTACGACCACATCACCTCGGCCATCGGCGCGGCGATGATCGGCTGGTTCGGCACGGCGATGCTCTGCTACGTCACGCCCAAGGAGCACCTGGGCCTGCCCGACCGCGACGACGTCAAGACCGGCGTCATCACCTACAAGCTGGCCGCCCACGCCGCCGACCTCGCGAAGGGCCACCCGGGGGCCGCCATGTGGGATGACGCCATCAGCCGCGCGCGGTTCGAGTTCCGCTGGGAAGACCAGTTCAACCTGGCGCTCGACCCCGAGACCGCGCGGAAGTTCCACGACGAGACCCTGCCCAAGGAAGCGCACAAGACGGCGCACTTCTGCTCGATGTGCGGTCCCAAGTTCTGCTCGATGAAGATCAGCCAGGAGGTTCGCGACTTCGCGGCCGCCAAGGCTCCGAACGAAGTGGAACTCGGCATGGCCGCCATGAGCGAGAAGTTCAAGGAGCAGGGCTCGGAAATCTATCTGAAATCCGAATAGGGCGTTTGACGCGCCGCAAGGCGCCGCGGCGGGCGGCGGCTAGGCTTGAGCTTTCGGAGCCGCCGCCATGCCGACCCGCCGCGCCCTGATCGCCGCCACGCCCCTGCTGGTCGCGGGATGCTCTGGCGGCGACAACCCCTACGATCGCGCCGTCCGCGACCTCTGGCGACTGCCGGACCTGGGCGGCGGCGGCGTCCCGATGATGGCGCTGATCCACGCCGCGACCCTGGCGGCGAACGGGCATAACACCCAACCCTGGCGCTTTCGCGTCGAGCCGCGCGCGATCGAGATCCTGCCGGACTTTTCGCGCCGCACGCCGGTCGTCGATCCGGACGACCACCACCTGTTCGTCAGCCTGGGCTGCGCCACCGAGACCCTGCTTCAGGCGGGGCTCGGCTACGGCTGGGCGGGCGAGCCGGAGATGCTGCCGGGCGGCGGCGTCCGCATCGCCCTGTCCAGCGCGCCGGCCCGTCCAGACGCCCTGTTCCAGGCGATCCCGCGCCGCGCCTCCACCCGGACCGCCTATGACAACCGATCGGCGGACGCGGCCACGCTGCGACGGCTGGAGGCGGCCGTCGGAAAAGATGTCGGACTGCGTCTGGTTCTGGATCCCGACCAGCGAAACCACCTGACCGACATGATCGTCGCCGGAAACAGCGCCCAGCTCGCCGACCCGGCCTTCATGCGCGAGCTCGTCGACTGGATCCGCTTCGACGCCGCCGAGGCCTTGGCGCGGCGCGATGGCCTGTTCGCGGCCGCCTCCGGCAATCTGACGACTCCGCGCTGGTTGGGCGAGCGGCTCCTGCCGCTGGTCATGACGAAAAAGGGCGAAGCCGAGCGTATCACCCGCTGGATGCGCGGCTCGGCGGGCGCGGCGATCTTCACCGGCCCAAGCGAGACGCCCGAGGGCTGGATCGCCGTCGGCCGCGCCTTCACCCGCTTCGCGCTGACGGCGACGGCGGCGGGCTTGAAGCTGGCTTTCCTCAATCAGCCGGTCGAGGATCCGCCGACGCGCCGCCGGATGGCCGCCTGGATGGGCGAGCCGGGCAAGCGACCCGACCTCGTCGTCCGCTTCGGCTATGGACCGGACTTGCCGCGCGCCTTGCGCCGGGCCGCCCAGGCTGTCGTGCTGGCTTAGAACCCGCGCGTCGTCCGCGTTGATTTCACTGGCCTTGGCAGGCGGGCGGGAGCGCCAAGCCTATCGAGGAACTGATGGCTGAGATTCGACGAAGCGCGCGTTGAGGGTGGGACCGGGTCCCTCAGTCCAAGCCTTGTTTCCGTATTGAAACATCATTGCGACCATTGAGGTCTGGTCGCACGAAATGTGACCATATTTCAAAGCTTCACCACCAGCTAGGCGCGCGCAGGACACACTGGTGCGCGCTTTATCACACATAGTCCTTTGATAACGCCGGGGGCGTTGCTATGCGGGACGACCCGTAAGGAGCGGCGACCCCCAGCGTTTGCGTCGCATTCGGTGCGACCTGATTGCAACTCGTCTTCCGTGGGCCGAATGACCCTTTCCGTGCTTCTCTATGGGCTGGCCGCCGCCGCGCTCGATCCCGCCAACGCCGCCGTGGCCGCCCCGCAGCTCTCCGCGTCTCCGGCCGCCGAGGAGCAGAAGCAGGCGGCGCCGAAGGACGATGGTTCCAACGAGGTCGAGGGTGTGGTGATCCAGGCCGACCCCCGCGGCAAGGTCGAGGGCGACATCAAGCCGGATATCG
>Ga0247725_1001570_pt1 | contig 11257 bp, 10 predicted proteins | sample OKSTACKMCFT3sol_FD_183021 | JGI IMG/M metagenome (GOLD analysis project Ga0247725, IMG submission 183021) | Subsurface sediment microbial communities from gas well in Oklahoma, United States - OK STACK MC-FT3-sol | ecosystem: Environmental > Terrestrial > Deep subsurface > Rock core/Sediment... | reverse complement strand
GTTCGACGGCGGCTACAGCAGATACGGCGCTTACGCCAGCGGCGGCGAAAGTCAGGGCCGCCATCAAACGCTTCAGTTTCATGCCTTGCTCCTAGCAGGATGGTGTTGTGTTGGATGGAACGGGCCCAAGTATCTGCAGGCCACGTGAACACTCTATGAAACGAATGTGACAGTTAAATGAACGTCGACAGGTTCGAGGGCGGCAGAGAGAAAGCACTTCGGATGGTCTGGGAGAAGTGTGAGTGATACCGGACTGGCAAGTTTGTGTGCGTATTGCTCACAGACTTAGCACTATCCGACCTTATTCCAGTTCCCGAACGCTTCGGGTAGATCTCTCCAGGGACATCCCGTGCGCATGCGGTACAGCATGCCCTCCACGCTCATTCGTAGATCACGCTTGTTGTAGATGGCCTTGCGCAGCAGAATTTCCCGCAGCTTCGACCAATGTTCATCACTGAGCAATAATCGGGGCATTGCAAACTCGTATCGATGTTGGATCAGAGCTTCAACGATACGAGTATGCTCTTATATATCAACTGGTTAGCGCGAAACGGCAACAGCCCCTAGCGCAGCACCATGCTGAGCAGATGATCGGCTATCAGGCGGATCGATAGCACTTGCCGCACTCGGCTTCAGGCGTGAGGTTCAGGGAAAACGCCAGCCGAGGAACTTGCATGCCGAGCATCAACCCCAACCGCGAGAATCTGCTGGAGTTCGCCCAGCGATACACCGATCCTGATGCTCAATCTGCTGCGTTTCAACAGCCAAGCTGCTTACAACACCAGGCAGCCTCCATGCGCCCTGCAGCGGGCGCGAAGCCTATGCGCGCTACAGCCGCACCGCGCTGAGCAAGGTCCGCGGGGTGGGTGGTGAGGTGCAGGTGATGGCAGACGCCCACCTGGCTTTGATCGCACCGAAGCAAGAGCAGTGGGATCTGCTTCTGCTGGTGCGCTATCCTTCGTCAGCAGCCTTTTTGAGCATGCTCGTGGACCCCGATACCAGGCCGCCACCGTTCAGCGCAGCGCTGGCCGACTCTCGGCTGATCGGCACCACGCCTAGCTGAGCTCTATCCTGCCGCCTGCAGATTGAGCACCAGTAACCGCGCTGCAGTTTCGGCGTCCGGCTGGCCGTCGTAGTTGGCCGGGCGATACTTCATCTGGAAGGCGGCAATGACATTGCGCGTCGCCTCATCCAGCTCACCGTGCTGCGGCACCGTGTAACCGTTTTGCGCCAACTGCTCCTGGAACCACTGCACGCTGGGCAGGCTGGTGCTGAACAGCGCCTGTTGGCGCGCCACGGCGTCCTCGTTCGGCCAGGGCGCCAGGCCCTCGTCGGCCAGACGCTTCCAGGGGAACAATGGGCCCGGATCGACCTTGCGCTGCGGCGCCACATCGCTGTGCGCGATGATCGAGCCCAGCGGTAGCTGGTGACGCTTGACGATGTCCTTGAGCAGCACGATCAGGGTATCGATCTGCTGCGGCGCGAAGGGTTGCCAGTAGCGCCCCGCCGGCGTCTGGTAGTAGCCCTGGTTGACCAGCTCGATGCCGATCGTGGTGCTGTTGAGCCAGGTGCGCCCCTTCCATTCGCTGACACCGACGTGCCAGGCGCGACGGTTCTCGTCCACCAGGCGGTAGACGGTCGGCGGTGCATCACCGATCAGGTAGTGGCTGCTCACCTCGGTCTGCGTCAGCAGATCGAGCGAGCGTTGCAGGTCAGCAGAGGTGTAGTGCAGCACGACGTATTGCACACGGCTGTTCTGACCGGTCGCGGTGTGACTGTCATCGATACGTAGACCACCGGTACAACCGGCAAGCAGAACAAGAACTAGGGCAAGGCAAAGAGACTTCATGCGTGACCGAATACGCTCTGCAGGTTGTCCAGCAGCAGGTCGACGCTGAGCATGATCAACAGCATGCCCATCAATCGTTCTACCGCCATCAACCCGCGATTACCAAGAAAACGCTGCAGGAACGAAGCCTGCAACAGAATGAATGCCGTCGCCGCCCAGGCCAGGATGACCGCCAGGTAGAGCTCCCAGAGCGGCCCGGTGTGGGTGTTGCGCAGGGTCATCAGCACCGCAAGCGCTGAAGGTCCGGCGACCGCCGGCGTGGCCAACGGCACCAGTATCGGCTCGCCATCCGGCACGTCGCCGAGCAGGCCCTGCGGGCTGGGGAAAATCAGGCGCATGGCGATGACGAACAGGATGATAGCGCCGGCAATCGCGGTTGCCTCGCGTGACAGACCGAGGCTGGTGAGGAATTTGTCACCAAAGGTGAGGAACAGCAGCAACAGACCAAGGGCGAACAGCAGTTCGCGCGCGGCGACCCACAACCGTCTGCGCGGCTCGACGTTCTTCAGCGCGGCAATGTAGATGGCGATATTGCCGAAAGGGTCGGTGACCAAAAAGATCAGCACGGCGATGCTGAAGATGTCCATGGGCGTCTCCGGTGTCTAGTGCGCATAGTCTAGGGCCTGAAGGGGTCCCCTCGCGAGTCGGGGCACGGTCAGATTCGAACATTTTTAGCGCGCGTGGAAATTTTATGACCGGTAGCGCTGTAATGGTTCCAGGAAACAACACCCGAAGAAATGCATACAAAGTAGCATCCAATATTTCAACAAAATATCTGCATTGACCGTACAAGAACAACAGCAAATAGCTTTCCATGACCTCCACCACCCAGCGCCCCGAGGACGAAAACCTTGGCCTCGGCTCCAATCTGCTCTACGGCCTGCAGCACGTACTGACCATGTACGGCGGCATCGTCGCAGTGCCCCTGATCGTCGGCCAGGCGGCCGGTCTGTCGCCTGCCGATATCAGCCTGCTGATCGCCGCCTCGCTTTTCGTCGGCAGCACCACCATCTCGCGCCTGTCGATCCTGCTGACCATGGTGATCGGCACGCTGGTCGCCCTGGCATTCGGCATGGCCGACTTTTCCAAGGTCAGTGAAGGGCCGGTGTTGGCCTTCCCGACTCCGTTGCATTTCGGCGTGCCGGTGTTCGAGGTGCGCCGGCATCGTGCTGTTCGCCACCGAGCGCAGCCTGCGCTACCGCAACATCGCCGCCCTGCACGATGGCGACCACTTCATCGGCGGCAAGCTGTACGACGCTCAGGGCAATGAGGTGCCGTTGCAGGACGAGGACGATCACGTACCACGAGCACGAACCACTGGAGCAACCAGCAGGGACCCAGCCGAGGCAACATCCTAGAAGGAGTGAGTGGTTCGTACGGAAACCGCGGCGCCTGCCGCTGCGGCTCGACGGAGACGCGATCAGGCAGCCTGCTCGACGCGGTTACGCCCCGCGCCCTTGGCGCGATATAGCGCCTGGTCGGCACGTTCGAAGGTGACCTCGGCCGCCTCGCCATTGCGAAACTCGGCGATACCGGCGGAGAAGGTGATGGTCACCGGCTCACCCTTGAAGTGGAACGGGCAGGCCTCGATTGCTGCGCGCAGGGTTTCCAGAAGCTGGACACCTCCCTCCAGCGGCGTTGCAGGAATCAGCAGAACGAACTCCTCGCCACCAAAACGGGCGATGAAGTCGGTCTTGCGCAAACGCTTGCTGAGCTCCCCGGCGATGATCTTCAGCACTCGATCACCTGCCAGGTGGCCGTAGCCGTCGTTGATCCGCTTGAAGTGATCGACATCCAGCACCGCCATCAGCAACTGGCCGCCATAGCGCTGGCGTCGGGCAGTCTCCAGGTCGAGGCGCTCGCTCCAGGCCGCGCGATTAGGCAAGCCGGTCAGAGGGTCGAGCAGCGATTTCTGCCGCTGCTCCTCGATATGTTGGCGAAACTGTTGCGCCTCGAGCTCCATTTCAGCGACACGCTTGACCAGGCCCTGCAGCCGTTCCGCCACGTCATCCTCACCACTGTCGCGCTGACGCTGATGATTGCTGACGCTCTGCAGCAGGCCCTCCAGACGCTGCTCCAGCGCCTGCTTGAGCGCGTCCAGATCGGCCGCCTCCTGCACGCTGTTCTGCAAGTCGCTGACCTGATCGCGCAACTGCTGGTTGAAGTGGCGCGTGCTTTCCACCGAGGCGGTATAACCCTCATGCGCTTCACTGAGGGTGCTGATAAAGGCGGCCAGGCGCTCGTTGAGCTGCTTGAGATAACCGGCGAACTCACGCTGGCCACTGTCGGTGACTGCCAATACCAGCACAGCCAGATCGTCCAGCACGGGTACCAGTTCGTACCAGTTGAGGTTGCCCTCCAGACGCTGGCGCAGCGCATCGCCTTGCGGCTGATGACGTGCCGGCAACTCCAGCTCGTCGAGCAGGCTGCGCAAGCTGCTGGCGATATGCGGGGCCACCGCGCTGTATCCGGGTTCGCTGCTGGGCAGGGAGAACGGGCTGTCGCCTGCATCCTCCGGCGGCACCAGGCCAGGCGGCAGTGGCAGGCTGTCGAGCATGGGCGCGGCGTCGTTGGCCTGATGCTTTCTCTTTGCCAAGCTGGCAACCGCCGCTGGCTCGCTCGCAGGCGTGAGGACCGCTGGCGTGCGCTCTGCACTCTCGGAGACAGTGGCAGGCTCAGATATAGGTGCAGGTGCAGGTGCAGGTGCAGGTGCAGGTGCAGGTGCAGGTGCAGGTGCAGTGTTCGCGATCTCTTCGCTGCTTTCAACACGCGAGCCGAAGAGGCGCTGCAGCAAGCCGGGTTGCTCCTGCACCGGGGCTTGCAGAACGCTCAGCGCCTGCCCTTGCAGGTTGCTCAGTTGGCTGAGCAATGCGGGCAACAGATACTGGTGGCTGGTGGCGTCCTGCAGTTGTTTGCCGAGTGACTTGAGTGCCTTGCGTACCTCACGCGGCGGCTGCAGACGTTGCAACTGTTCGATCAGGCCCGCCAATGCCGTGGCGGCCTCGCCGGCACGCTGCTGACGGCGCTGCTCGGAATCCAGCACGGCCTTTTCCAGACGCGGGATAAGGCCGCCCAATGCAGCGTCCATATCGTCGCGGCGAAGAATTTCGCGCATTTCCTGCATGCACTGATCGACCGCCTTGTCCGCGCCCTCGGCGGCCAGGCTGCTGCGCACCAGCCCCCGGCGCAGCAGATCCAGGCGCAACTCCCAGCGGCGGTCGAGCTTCTCCTGCTGTTCCAGGCTGCTCAGGTACTTTTCTTTCCAGCGCTGCGCGTCATCGCTCATACGGCTTACTCGGGAGATGGCGTGTTCAGCATAGGCATTTGCGCGCCATTCTGTGCTTCCGGCAGGCGGATTTCCACGGCAACGGGAAGGTGGTCGGAAATAGGCTGGCTGAGCACGTCGACACGCCCCAGCTCAAGCTCCGAGCTGAGCAGGATATGGTCGAGACAGCGCTGCGGGCGCCAGCTGGGGAAGGTCGCTTCGACCTGCGGTGCGAGCAGGCCGAGATCGCGCAACGGGGAGTTCTCCAGCAGGTCGACAGCTTGTGTGTTCATGTCGCCCATCAGCACCAGGTGGCGAAACTCGCTGACACGCTCACGAATGTAGGCCAGTTGCCGCGTTCGGGTGCGAGCTCCCAGCGCCAGATGCATCATCACTACACCCAGTGCATGCTCACCCTCGCCCAAACGCAGGAAGATCGCACCACGCCCAGGCGGGCCGGGGAGCGGATGGTCTTCCAGCAGGGTAGGCCGCAAGCGGCTGAGCACACCGTTGCTGTGCTGGGCGAAGCGCCCGAGATTGCGATTGAGCTGTTGGTACCAGAAGGGAAAGGCCCCCTGCTGGGCCAGGTACTCGACCTGATTGATGTAGCCAGAACGCAGGCTGCCGCCATCGACCTCCTGCAAAGCCACCAGATCGAAGTCGGCGAGCAGATCACCGATGCGCTGCAGGTTGCCGGCACGCCCGGCGTGGGGCAACAGATGCTGCCAACTGCGCGTCAGGTAATGGTGATAACGCTGGGTATTGATGCCGACCTGGACATTGAAACTGAGCAAGCGCAATAGGCCGTCAGCTGGCCAGTCGGCATGGGGCGAGCAGTGCGGGTTGATCTGCGGGTCGCACAGACCAACCGCACGTGTCTTTCGCCAGCGGCGCAACATGCTTCGCGCCTGTGGCCGCTTAGAGCGCGGCACGCTCCTTGGCGATCAGGTAATCAGCGACCTCGAGGGTTTGCTGCGGGCCACCGGCCGAGCCCAGGTCGAAGCGATACTTGCCACCGACGACCATCACCGGCACGCCAGTGATCTGATAGGCCATGGCCAGTTTCTTGGCCTTTTCCATCTGGCCTTTGACGGCGAAGGAGTTGAAGGTCTTGAGGAAGGCATCACGATCAACGCCCTGGGTGGCGACGAAATCGGCAAACTCTTCGGCCGAAGCCAGCTTCTTCTTCTCCTGGTGGATGGCGTTAAACACGGCGTCATGCACCTTGTGCTCGACCTTCATGCTTTCCAGGGTGATGAACGCCTGACCATGCACGTTCCAGATGCCACCGAACAGCGCCGGCACGCGGACGAAATTGACGTCGTCCGGCAGCTTCTCGACCCAGGGGTTGAGAGTCGCTTCGAACTGATAGCAGTGCGGGCAGCCGTACCAGAACAGCGCCACCACTTCGACCTTGCCAGGCTTGGACACCGGCACCGGGCTCTTCAGCTCGACATACTGCTGGCCGGCTACCGGTTCGGCATGGGCACTAAGGCCGAACAGGCCGCTGATCGCCAGAGCGGCGCCAAAAATCAGGTTACGCATGGGGGTACTCCTCAACTGGATAAGCGTCGCCCTAAGTGGCGATTTGAGACTATGACTCGCTACCGCTGGGCCGGTTCCGCCCATTGTAGCCATGGCACATACGAAAAAGGGCGACCGCAGCCACCCTTTGTCTTGCCAAAAGCAACAAGCCCTTGGTCTTTTGAGAATTTCGCGAGCTAGAGCCCGGCAAGGAAGAAACAGGAGAGGAACGGTCGGAGTCGCGGGCGACTGTACTTTTGTACATTCGCATGACTCGCTCCGTTCGCCCCTCCGGATCCGCCCTGAAGGGGTTTAGCCGCAAGCGGCTTCCGATCCTGTTTCTGACGCCGCAGGGCCGACGCGCAGCAAATTATCAGTGCAGACCCTGGATGAAGCTGGACACGGCTTCAATATCCTTGTTGCTCAGCTTGGCCGCAATGGACCGCATGATCATCGCGTCGCCATCGTTGGTGCGGTTGCCTTCACGGAAATCGGTCAGTTGCTTGGCGGTGTACTGCGCATGCTGACCACCCAGGTGCGGGTAACCAGCGGCGGCAAGACCGGCACCGTTAGGCGCATGGCAACCAATGCAGGCCGGCATCCCTTCTTCCAGTTTGCCGCCACGGAACAGCGCCTCACCACGCTCGACCAGCTTGGGATCGGCAGCACCAACGCTCATCTTCTGACTGGCGAAGTAAGCGGCGATGTCAGCCATGTCCTGATCGCTGAGGTTATCCAGCATGCCGGTCATCTCGATCACCGGACGGGCACCGGACTTGATGTCGTGCAGCTGCTTGAGCAAGTAACGCTCGCCCTGACCGGCCAGCTTGGGGAAGTTTGGTGCAGGGCTGTTGCCATCGGCGCCATGGCAGGCAGCACAGACAGCGACTTTGCCCTGACCGGCTTCGGCATCGCCAGCAGCCTGTGCCACGCCAGTGAGGCCCAGGGTCAACAGCAGACTCACGAGTACTTTGTTCATCAGCTAATCCAATTACGGCTAAGAGAGAAAGGGTTATCGAGCGGGCTTACTCACTCGGTCATCAGCTTGATGACCGCCTGGTAATCCTCGGCCGAGCAGTCCATGCACAGGCCGCGCGGCGGCATGGCATTCAAACCATTGGTGACACTCTGCACCAGTGTATCCATGCCCTTGGCCAGACGCGGCTCCCATGCGGCCTTGTCGCCCTTCTGGGGCGCCGTGGGAATCTGGCCGTTGTGACATACACCACAGGAACGGTCATACACAGCTTGCGGATCCTGAGCAGCATAGCCGTTGAACGACAACATCATAACGGCAGCAGCAAGCAGCATTTTCTTCATCAGATCAACCTCATCAGGGTTGGGAGCGTCCTGCTTTCTATCGAGCAGAGATGTAATCGCTCCCGGCAATTGGGTTCCTGCGGGTGGGACAAAGCGCACACAAAATCTGCGGCATTATATACTGGCAATACTGAAACGGAAACGACGCTCCCTGCCGCTCCCTCTGGAGTGCAGCAGGTGCGCGGAAATGTCGCAAGCCCTCGAACCACTGAACAGGAATCGAGGCATCCACCGGATACCCCCATGCTCCCGAAAAATCCCATCATCGGTCTGTGCCAGCAGGCCAGCTTCCTCATCAGTGCCGCCAAGGTCGACCAGTGCCCCGAGGACAGCGGCCTGGAGGTGGCATTCGCCGGCCGCTCCAACGCTGGCAAGTCGAGCGCGCTCAACACCCTTACCCACGCCAGCCTGGCGCGCACCTCGAAAACACCGGGACGTACGCAGTTGCTCAACTTCTTCCGCCTGGACGACGAGCGTCGCCTGGTCGACCTGCCCGGTTACGGTTATGCCAAGGTACCGATCCCGCTCAAACAGCACTGGCAGAAACATCTGGAAGCGTATCTGGGCAGCCGCGAGAGTTTGAGCGGTCTGGTGTTGATGATGGATATCCGCCATCCGCTGACCGAGTTCGACTGTATGATGCTGGACTGGTCGGTAGCCAGTGGCATGCCGCTGCATATCCTGCTGACCAAGGCCGACAAACTGGCTTTCGGCGCAGCGAAGACCACTTTGCTTAAGGTGCGCCAGGAAATTCACAAGCAGTGGGGCGAGGGCATCAGCATCCAGTTGTTCTCGGCGCCTAAGCGTATGGGCGTGGAAGAAGCGCAGATGGTACTGGCCGGTTGGTTGGATCTATTGCCGCAAGAGGATGAGGAACAGGAGTAGGGTGCGACGCACACCCGGCATGCACGGTCTGCTCCCTCTCCCATTTATGGGAGAGGGCTGGGGAGAGGGTGGTTCAGGCGACGCTCGGCATCGCCGGATAAACCCTCTCCCGCCCTTCGGGCACCCTCTCCCGGAGGGAGAGGGTCATCAGAATGCCGCTAGCGGCCTTTTTACAGGCAAAAAAAACCCCGAGCTTCGTATGGGGAGGGAGAAGTTCGGGGTTCAAGGTCTGAACCGCTAGGGCGGGGTTCAGATGTCTGCCAACACTTAACACAACAAAGGAGCATTGAAGGGCTTAACGGCCATTCATGAACTCTGACCGGGTGGGTTTACAGAAAGTTCATCGCCGCCTTAAAACCATTTGCAATAAGAAAGCGCCTTTTGATTCCCTGAAACCCAAAAGCTAAAGCGGCCGCGGCTTTACGCCGCGGCGACGGGGCTTAATGCGCTTCGTCCCAGTTGGCGCCGACACCGACTTCCACCAACAGCGGTACGTCCAAGTCGGCGGCACCACTCATCAGGCTCTTGAGTTTGGCGCTGACCTCGTCGATCAGTTCCTCACGCACTTCCAGTACCAGTTCGTCGTGCACCTGCAGGATGATGCGGGCGTCGATGCCGCTGTCCTGCAGCCAACCATCCACGGCGATCATGGCGCGCTTGATGATGTCCGCCGCCGTGCCCTGCATCGGTGCGTTGATCGCCGCGCGCTCGGCGCCCTTGCGCATGGCCTGGTTCTGCGCGTGGATTTCCGGCAGGTACAGGCGCCGGCCGTAGACCGTCTCCACATAACCCTGCTCGGCAGCCTGCGCGCGGGTGCTTTCCATGTAGGTCAGCACCCCCGGGTAACGGGCGAAGTAGCGGTCGATGTAGGCCTGCGCCTCCTTGCGTTCGACATCGATCTGCTTGGCCAGGCCGAAGGCGCTCATGCCGTAGATCAGGCCGAAGTTGATGGCCTTGGCCTTGCGCCGCTGGTCGCTGGTCACCTCTTCCAGTGCCACACCAAACACCTCGGCAGCAGTGGCCCTGTGCACGTCCAGGTCATGGTGGAAGGCATCGAGCAGACCTTTGTCCTTGGCCAGATGAGCCATGATGCGCAGCTCGATCTGCGAGTAGTCCGCCGCCATCAGCTTGTAGCCCTTGGGCGCCACGAAAGCCTGGCGGATGCGCCGGCCTTCGGCGGTGCGGATCGGGATGTTCTGCAGGTTCGGGTCGCTCGACGACAGGCGGCCAGTAGCGGCGACCGCCTGGTGATAGCTGGTATGGATACGCCCCGTGCGCGGGTTGATCTGCTCCGGCAACTTGTCGGTGTAGGTGCTCTTGAGCTTGCTCAAGCTGCGGTACTGCATGAGCACCTTGGGCAGCTCGAAATCTTGCTCGGCCAGTTCCGCCAGTACCGCTTCGGCGGTGGAGGGCTGGCCCTTGGCAGTCTTGCTGATCACCGGGTAGCCGAGTTTTTCGTAGAGGATCACGCCGAGTTGCTTGGGTGAGGCCAGATTGAATTCCTCACCGGCGATCTCGAACGCCTTGCGCTCCAGCTCCACCAGTTTTTCGCCCAGCTCGACACTTTGCTCGCCAAGCAGCTTGGCGTCGACCAGTGCGCCGTTGCGCTCGATACGCGCCAGCACCGGCACCAGCGGGATCTCGATTTCGCGCAGCACCTTGGCCAAGGAGGGCACGGCTTCGAGGCGCCCCCAAAGCTCCTGATGCAGACGCAAGGTCACGTCGGCATCTTCGGCGGCGTAGGGGCCGGCCTGCTCCAGAGCGATCTGGTCGAAGGTCAGTTGCTTGGCGCCCTTGCCGGCGATGTCCTCGAAACGAATGGTGCTGTGGTTCAGGTACTTCAGCGCCAGGCTGTCCATGTCGTGGCGGGTGGCGGTGGAGTCCAGCACATAGGATTCGAGCATGGTGTCAAAGGCCACACCCTGCACCATGATCGGTGTGCTGGCGTTGGCCAGAACATTGATGTCGTACTTGGCGTGCTGGCCGACCTTGGCCTTGGCCGGGTCCTCAAGAATCGGCTTGAGCGCCTTGAGCACCGCGTCGCGGTCGAGCTGCTGCGGCACGCCCATGTAGGAGTGCGCCAGCGGGATATAGGCCGCTTCGCCGGCCTTGACCGCGAAGGACAGGCCGACCAGTTGCGCCTGCTGGGCGTCGATGCTGGTGGTCTCACTGTCGAAGGCGATCAGCTCGGCCTGCTCCAGTTTCTTCAGCCAGGCATCGAACTGCGCCTGTTCCAGCACAAGCTGGTAATCACCGGTGCTTGCCGGTGCGGGTTCAGCGGCCTCTTCGGCGGCTGCGTCAGTCGGTTCGGCGAACAGATCGCCAGCCGGCGCAGCAGTCTTGGCCGCCAGTGACTTGTTCTGGCGCAGCAGGTCGTCCAGCCAGCTCTTAAATTCCAGTTCGCCGTAAAGCTC
>Ga0247725_1001569_pt1 | contig 11265 bp, 15 predicted proteins | sample OKSTACKMCFT3sol_FD_183021 | JGI IMG/M metagenome (GOLD analysis project Ga0247725, IMG submission 183021) | Subsurface sediment microbial communities from gas well in Oklahoma, United States - OK STACK MC-FT3-sol | ecosystem: Environmental > Terrestrial > Deep subsurface > Rock core/Sediment... | reverse complement strand
GCTGAGCGTGCTTTATTTTCCGTTTTCTGAGACGACCCCAGTCTCAAGACAAAACCTGCGCTTGATATTGCATTCCTGCCCCCAGGCCAACATGTCAGACGACTGCCATTCACCATATGGGTTTGGAAAGAAATCGCAATGTAGATCAGAAAAGACCTTGTTGCTGTTCTTCTCGGGCAAAACATTCAATGCAAACTGCGAAAGGCGTTGGGTTTGATACCCATTGACCCGTTCGTAGTCGTAAAACAGGATGTGGCTTTCCCTGTCTATTTGCGTCCACTTTAGGAGGGTAACATCCTCCCAACTCACCCCTGTCTCGCATATGAACAGGAATGCTCGGAATAAGTCATGCTGGAACTTTTTTGCTGAGAGTGAGGCTCTAAGTACATTGATTTCATCATAGGTCAGTGGGTGGTACAAAGGTGAGTTATTGCGCATGATTTCTCTCCGTTTGGTCAAGTGCAGGAGGAGAGTAACCACGGCGGAATCAGAATTAAATAAGTGCCAAATCAAGAGCAGACAAGAGCAGCCAATAAAAATTAGAAGAGCTGAGCCAGCTCGCACTGTGGCGTTTCGCGGCCTGCGTTCCGTTCATACATTGCCCTGATGCAGAATTAGACTTAAAGTGTGATTACCCTTTATTCACCGGAGTTACTCATGCAAGGTATTATTTCTTTCCCTGACGTTATCAAAGGCCTCGTGGACGATGCTTTCGATACGGTTGAGGCTGCCAAAATAGGCCTCAACGCCTCTAAGGATCTGTACCATTTTCAGAAGGCGGTTAATGAACATGGTGAGGAGACTGTCGTCCAAGAGACAGCGAGGGTTTTGAAGGAACGTTACCATTGCTCTTATGCGGAGGCTTCCGTGGACGCTGGTAATCGTGTCCGTGCAGCCTTGGAGTTGGTCAAAGGCCAAGACACCTTCAAGACAGTTCGTGATAATCTCAACAAGAAGTGAAGGCGTCCATTGCCGGTGACAGCCGATTTGCTCCTTGTCGAATTTAAAGAGCCCCTCATCCAGGGGCTCTTTTCATATCTGCAACACTAGACCGGGCTATTTCTCGATGGCACGTCCATCGCTAGGAGCGCTAGGGAGAGGGGCCATTGGCTCACCAGCACCCTTCTTATCAAGGAAACCTCCATCCACTGGCTCACCTTTGGCTTCATACTTAGGTGAGCCGAAGAGAACCCCCACTCCATGACTAGGGGTGTTGATGCTCCTCAACTCACCCTCTTTCGGTTTGTCTGGTGCTTTGTCGCTGAGGATCATCACTGCGACGAATATCACAATTGCGCCTACGAGCGCGATAGCCCACAGTCTCCTCATTGCTACTTCCCCTGCTGTTGCTGGTAGACCCGACGTATTCTGGATGGCGCTGGTGCGTTAACGAAGATCCCTGCCGATGTAACCCAACTGTCGGAGCAGTGGGCATACTGAGTCATGATCAGGTGTTCCTGCTCTGGAGTCAGCGTCGGCAGCCCACCCGTTGTAGCCGCTGCCTGGTAGGCAGTAAATATTGCCGCAAGCTCGTCTGGAATGGTTTCCGTAAGCTCCAGGATCGGAACGCCTGACTCTGCGGCAAGCTGTCGCATGAGGTGGCCTGCAAGCAATTGCAGCTCTGGTTTGACGTACCGGGTCATAACCGTGTTTGCAATGTAGCCAGTTCTGCCGCCCGACGGTGTAGGGATCGAGTATTGGTGGAGCTCGTCTTTGAGTTGTGACGGTGTTGCCAGATAGGCCTGATAGACCTTCTGAGCTTCATAGTAGCGCTTGGAGGCTTCGGACTTGAATGCCTTCAAGGCTTCTTGATCACCCACCATCATAGTGACCTCATAGGGTCTAGCTATGGGGATCCGCTCTTCACCGGCAAGATACCCGCCACCTATATCGCTATGGGCTCCGTATAGAGGGATCTCACGATGGGTCGAGCTGATTGAGTTGAGGGCGAAGTTGACCCGGTATTCGTGGTGCGCGGTGAGTTGAACCACCTGATCGGCACATCCGGGGGCCAGGTAGAGTGACACCCCCAAATTGTTGTCATCGGAGGTATCCAGACCATCTGCCGCAGAGCCGATAGCCGCTACAGTGTCGAACAGGCCGACAAACCCCACTCGAAGAGGCCTTCCCAGGTTTAGTGCGAGCAGCTTGTTGATGAAGTGCCGCGCAGCGGCTGCGCCGCGACTAAACCCGAATACATCAACGACAACACTGCCGGGGGGGAGGGATTGAACATGGGCAGTGAGCTGATCCAGGCCCATTTGCGCTTTCATGATCACACCGGTTCCACCGATACCAAGAGCTAGGCCCTTTGTGTCGTCCGCCAAACCGGATTGGGTTCCGATCCCCTCGATGTAGATGGCCTTCCCCGTGTAGGCATTGTGTAGACGTGCCACATTGGTAAGGCCGTTATCGTATGACGTTCCAGCGCCAATCAACTTCTCTATTGACGAACACACGGCATCACTGGCTCTCTCGCATTGCTCCCTGAGCTTGCTGTTGTGCATGTTGTTCTGGGTGCCATCGAAAAAGACGCCGATCCGGGTCTCTAAGAGATCCACCAGCGGAAGGGGTTTCAGAACGAGAGGAGTTGTTACGGAGTCAGCGAGTGCAGAAGCTGGCTGTGAGTCTGCTAGTGTGGAAGCCGGTGGTTCTACTGGTGTGCTGGCTGTTTTGGGTCGGGGCCCCATATTATCGCCAACGGTTGTTCCTTGTGCTGGAAGAATTACATTGCTCATTGATGGGCAACCGCAGGCAACATAGTCTCCTTGCAGCGCCACAGGCCCACCTGGACCGATGATGGAGCGAGGGCCAACGGCAACGATAGGGCCCTGTCCTACTTTGCAAGCAGGGCAAGTCGCTATCATTCCGATATATGTTGTTGGATAGCCTTCGCTGAGCCAACTGCTGTCTCCCTCTTGGATCATCCCACCCGTGCTAGTCGGATCACCTTTCCTTGCCACATTTCTCATCAAATACCTCCATTTTGGGATAGGAATGATACTTCAAATGAAGCTTACGAAAGCTGAATGAGATGAAATTGTAAGCGATAAGCGCCGACTTCTGTCGCGCCCAAGGAGAGTCGAAAACACCAAAATACGCATTGACTACACATTGCGCTCGATCAACAATCTACGTAAACACATCAACTTACGCAATGAGGGGTATTCATGGAGTTTCGCTATCCAACGGCAGCGGCAGAAGTTAATGCAGCCAAGCTGAAATATCTGACAAAGAATTTGAGCGACCCTATCTCGGGAAAAAATGAATTTGAGCGCCTGACGAAAGAACTGGGTAACTCAATAGACGGATATGCGACTTGGCATCCGGTGCTAACGATCCCTAGAGATAGACTAAGGCCAAATGAAGATCGAGCTGGTGATTTGTTCCGTCTATACAAAGGCCTCGATCATGTAGTCAAGTTCGTCAAAGGCTTTGTTTCATGCCCTTATAGTGAAGAGGCTGCAAATTCGCTAGTAGAGCAAGTGCGCAATGTTCCAGGTTTAGATGCGTATCGTCTTGATAAACCACTTTACCATGACAACGCTTATCCGGTCGTTGTGGTGGCGACCGAAGTCACCCTTGAGGCGGATGGAACTATCCGCAGTCGTGATGCCATCGCATGGTGCGTTCAAGAGCTAGTTAGAAATGCTCGCCAAGCAGAAGTGGCTGAAACATGGTGGAACCTCAAAGGTGAAATTCTTGGTGAACCACATGGTTCGCGTTCATCACTGCTGGTTAATCAGTTCACTGGTGGGCACATGCGAAAAATCTTGGACGCTTTAAACAGCAGTGGTATGTACGGCCCAGTTAAAGAATGGTCTCTGGAAATGCTCTCGAAGAAAAAGAGAGTTCTGATAGCTGAGACCCTGCTCCGCACAGCACTCAAAAACTATGATGTCAATCACCAAGCATTTGAATTTGAACTAAATGGAGAGGTATGCCAAGCCGAAGTGCGAGACACATGGAGTGATGGCGCCGAATTGTTTATTCAGGTCACAATTGGTAATAGTGACCTAGTAGTAAGTGGCTTTTACTACCGGGAAAATGACTGTTTGGAATCATCGGATCCCAAAGGAAAAAGAGCTATTGCGGAAAAATTCTTATAGCGCTGATTGCTTGTATAAAACCTCATAGCCCTGCCTCCCCGGTGGGGCTTTTTCTAAGTTTAAAAAAAAGCCGCTACGGGAGCGGCAAGAAGAGCATGGTGGTCACATCGGGTAGCAACCAACGCGCCCTATCTTCTCGCAAAAAAGGACTCATGTCACTCCCGCCTTAATGGGTTTAAATGAGGTGCTTATCCATCCAGGCCGCCTGTCGTAACAACGCAATCGCATCAGATGAGCTCACTTTCCAAGCTTCCGCCAAACGCCGGATAAAAAATACGGCGGCCTCCATCCGATCATCGGCAGACAGGAAATGGTGAAGCTGCTCTCCTCGCTGACTCACAATAAGAGCCACCCCTGCTTTACCATTGTTGTAAACCGCAAAGCTCTTGTTATTGGCGTCCCCGTGGTAAGACCCAGCAGCCTCCTTTCGGAGACCAAACAACACACCACAGACGGCGTTCAACTCTCCCTTGGTAAGCTGCACTGTTATTTTTTTCTCCCAGTTTGGGGAAGAACGTGGCTTCGAGATCGGAGCAACCTCGATGCTGACTGTCGGGTAGTTCGCCTTCGTCATGGTGTACTGGGCGTTCAGGCCTGTCCGCTTGACTGGATCCTGTTGCCCATCAGAGTAGAACTTGATGCTTTCACCAAAATCGTTTTCTTCGCTCATTTGGCTACTCCCTTCAAGATCTTAGCCGCCTGGCTGGACAGCCCCTCGAAGATGGCGCTACTGATGTGCTCTGGGAAACCGGCTGGCAGCTCAGCCGCTACTGTGGCAACCACCTCCTCTGTCTTGGTAGCCATGTCGAACATAAGTTGAGCGGCGGTATCTTGTGGGAACCCGACATGGGCGGCGGTACTGATAAAATGACGAGGCTGGATCATCGCAAAATGGTATTGGCGGTTTTTGCCTTGGAGCGCCATCCCCATCTTTGCCTTTTGAGCAGCAATTCCCCCGCTTTTGAAGATAGGAAAAGCAGACATGACATCGTAGAGGGGGGTCATCCTAAATGACGATGCAGGCTCAATGAAGATGGAGAAGTTCTTCCCGTGCCCATCAATCGCGGCCAACATCCAGAATAGGATCTGCGACTTGAAAAATTGCTCTCTATCCTTAGCCGCAAGTCTGGACCCCAACAACAACTTCATTGCGTCAGCAATACCTGGCCCTCCATGTGACTCGTATTTGAGCGCAGGAGCGATCCCAAGAGCTTGGCAGAAGTCTTCTTGGGGCAATCGTAGAAGCCATTCGCCGGATTTAGACCAGCGCCGGTCAAAACGCTGAACGACAAGCACCTTCTTCTTGCCGAACGTTGCTAGGTCCGCATTGGCGACGTCAAAACCGAAGGCCTTTGCAATGCGCAAACAGAGCCATTCATTCTCACAACTCTCACTGAGATCGATGTTATTTTGAACAATCTTACCAATGGGTAGCTTAAAAATATGGCTTGTTGGGGTGCTGCCCAGGGGGCGTTGCCAGCGGTCCTGATACCAAAGCAGTGCAGTTTTCTCTTGGGCTCCGGCAATCGAGATCCGAAAATCAGCATCCTCTGCCATCCCAAGGGGCGCTTCCTGGTAGCCTTCAAGCAGTTGCTCAATCTGAGCTTCATCCAGAGGCTCTGCAAGCGTCTCCATTACAGTTGGGATGTCCGCATCGGGGGAATAGAGCTGGATAGCTCCAACACAATCCCGGCCAACACTCGCCAGCAAATCAAATGGATGTGTTGTCTCAACTCTGAACCTAGCCTGCATCCTGGCAATAATTGCCTCTGAGTCGGGTAGGAGGTTGCTAAAGAAATTGAAGACTTCACTTCCTGTGATCCTGCCATGACCCAAAGGCAGTGACATGGAAATGGCGCGTGAACCTGGTTCCGAGATCCACTCCGGGGCATACTGAAATGACATGGCCCCTTTGTTATCTCGGTACAGTGTTCCTACGACCTCACCATTCATCGCCACTGTTAGCGTCTGCATTTTCATGGCTTACCACTCCCTATCCCAGACTTTACTATCGTCCAATGTTGAACCCCGCTTCACGACATGAAGCTCCAGATCCAGTGCAGAAAGGAGCTTGAATAGCGTCTCCAGCTTGGTAGATTCTGGCCGTAGTTCAAAATCAGAGACGGTCGTCTGCTTGATTCCGACCTGTTTCGCCGCCTCTGACTGCGTTAGTTTGCTGAGCTTGCGCTGGTCACGCACCGCAGCCGCAAGCAAGGATGGAGATGTCACTTTCATTCTTACCCCCTTTAGAGGTTATTCTAAATATATCCCCTACAGGGGTTAATTTCATTTTAACCCCCACAAGGGTTATTTAGATAATAACCTCTATAGAGGTTATATATCAAGGTGAGCACCCCGAAGCTTGCCTGCCATCGTAGGTGCATGGTCGGGGGCCCTCGGTGCCTTGGGGCTCGATGGACTGTTGTCGGTGGCGGGTGTGGGGTGGGCCCTGGAGCTCGGCTGCCAGCAGGGGGAATCCCGCTCAGAGGCCCACGGTGAGCCGGTAGTAGCTCTTGAGTTTGGGGGGGGGGACGCTCAACGACCCACTTCATATGCAACACTTAATCATGTGCCACATGATTAAGGCGTGTGCGGATAATTCAGAATTCGAGACGCCGACTGGCCTGTTTCAAGCGCTCATCTCCCCGGCGATCATACTTCTGCGTGGTCGTGACACTGGCATGGCCCATCGCATCCTTGACCGTGATGATGTCCTCACCATTGTCCAGCATGGCCGATGCAAAGGTTCGGCGAAGATCATGTGGAGCGAATTTTTCCAACCCTGCCTCAATTCTCCTGGTTTCAAGAATGTGATAGATAGCCTGGTCCGTCATTCTGTCGGCGGTGACATCATCAAACCGCCTGATCCGCTGAAACAGAGCTCCGGGCTGCTCACCACGAACCTCATTCACCCAACGCATAAGCCGCTGCCAAGCCCCGTCAGGCACATAAGCGATGCGCTCTTTGTTACCCTTACCCAGCACCCGAAGCGCCTGCTCCCTGGCGATGACGCATTCCATATTGAGGGCGACAACCTCCGAGCGCCGAAGCCCGCACCCGACTAAAACAGCAAGGATGGCTGCGTCACGCAACCCTTTGGAGCTCCGATCGTTTTCACATGTGAAATAAAGGGCTCTGACCTCGTGCTTTTCGAGGGCTCGCCCGTTGGGTAAGCGAGAGCCCCTCACCGAACGCACCTGCTTGATATGCTGGTAACTGTCGGTATCAATCTGCTTCATTGTCCACGCTTCCAGGGCAACTCCTTTCAGCGCAGCCAAGTAGGTATTGATCGTGGCTGGAGCGCGGTCAGAGTCGCTGAGTATTTGGATCACAGCTTGGACATGATGCCGCCTCATTGAGCTCCAGGCACAGTCACGAAGGTTCTGAAACCCGATCATCTTGGCGACAATGTTGAGGAATGACCCCATTGTCTGCCTGCTTCGCTTTGACCCGAGACTCATCAGATAGGCGACGGCAGGGTTGTCCTGGATGTTTCGGAGCGAGCTCGATGACGGCAGCAGTTCACTGCGGACGGTTTGTTCTGACGGAACGCTCGCTTTCACATGTGAAAGCGAGCCTTCTCGGTCGTTGTTCGTATCGTGCAAAGTTACCTCCTAAGCCCCACCGCAACGAGAAGCAAATCCCATATTTTGAGGTGGAGAGGTGGATCCTCCTCTATATCTTGCGTTTCGTAGCTTTGTATCAGCGGTTCAAACTTGGCTGGGTTGCACAGCAACTCGTAAACTGTTCGGTTGGGCTTGGTGATTGGCTTGTTCGGGGTGAATCCATGTTTGTTCTGGAGGTACAGCGCTATCGCGCCACTTCTTGATTCGCCGTAATAGCAATGAACGAAGATCTGATCGATACCACTACCAGCCAATCCATCCAGGAAGGTGGACAGCCTTTCAGCCTGGGAAGAGTCGATATAGGAGGCGTAATTCATCCGGAACGCAGCCTTCATCGTGTGGATAGTGCTCTCAGAATAGCCGCCATCATAGAAGCTATCGCGGTACAGCAGCTCCCACGGACCGAGAGTGGCAGGGGACTTATCAGGATCAGTTATGGAGATCATGGCCGCACCGGCTACTGGCTCCAGCCTTTCGGCCTCAGACTGGCTGATGAAGATGACATTTTTCGTGGGCCTCTCCCACAATTTGTTTTCGTTTGGCATCGAGTTCTCCACTCAGGGTTACTGACCTAGCATCTTAGAAAAGGCGGTCTGCTGGCCTTCGCTACAAGGTGCGAAACCGACGAATGCACCGGCATTAACCTTGAGCTCATCAAAGCGTCCGTCGGTATCCCGGTAGTAAACCTTACGCTTTCCAATTCCACCTTCGAGGTTTGCGGCCAACCAGGAGATCACCGCATCAGCATCGCTCGTAACTGATGCTCCTTGATCCAGATCGATAAGTATCAGGTTGGTGTCCGTCTGGAGTGCTATCTCGAAGGTCGCTCTTACATCAAAAATCACTGATCACGCTCCTCGTAAAAAGTGGGTATTCGCTACCACCTATCCTATTTCAAAAACACTACTTTTTCAAAGTGTCATTTTAATAAGTAGAGGCAATCACGCAGAGAACGCGCCAGATTTACGGTAATCATCATAATTACCGTAATACGATAATTTGGGGTGTTGTAGCAAATTGGTATATTGTCGCGCTGGAACATACTTGCGAGGGGTCGGCATAACAGCGATAGTGAAATTCATAATGTGCGGGTGCGAGAAATAATATGTATAAGAGCCTTGAAGAGCTGATGGCGGGTATTTACGAGATGGCCGCACCACATGGCATCATCTGTAACGAGGTTTCCAAGTTCCTTGCGGCCAACCAGGTCAAGCCAGAAGACATAAGCTCCGGGATCTGGTTTTTTCTATGGCTTAAATCAGCCCCCAAGGATGCAAAGCCAATCCAAAAAGAAATCCCCGGATTCGGTGTCGTTCTAAACATGCCGACTTATGGCGGAACCCTCAACGAAGCAATCACTAAGTTGATCGAGAATGAGTGCCGTCAAATACAGCTTGCCGAAGGACATCCTAGCCTTGAGGCTTGGCTTGAATTGGTATTGGCCGGTCGAGATGACGAAGAGGAAAATGAGGCTGCGGCCAGTATCGTGGACTTGCTTAATGGGTGTCACGACTTGCTGGATACAGCAATAATTAACTACCTCTCCAAGGTGGGTAAAATAAATGAACAAGAAATCTTGTCGCTTATTTATTATGGGGAGCTGTGTGATCACTCTCTTTTTGGAACCCCATTTTCAACGTTACACATCCCGAGTGAAAATAACATCCATGAAAGCAATATTATCCCCATTAAAAAAGGAGCCAGTTAGGCTCCTTTTTATTATTCATGGTTTGCTTTGCGAAACCACATCATCCCATGTATGCAAAACCTTCGATAAGTGCTGATGCTTGCTAGTGAAGTCTTTATCATCCAGAAGAGCTTTAAATGGCGCGTTCAGGTCGCTACAAGTGACGTTTTTCCCGATCATAGACAAAGTATCTTGGAGAGAGCCACCAGCAGCATCCAGCCCCATTCTATCGACAGTCTCACTACTCACCATTGCCTGAACAACATTGGTGAATGCCGTCGAGTTGAGTTGTTCAACACCAAGAACCGTATTGCATTTCTGCTCAACTGCTTGCTTGTACTGGATGGTGTACTTTGCAGTGATCGGTGACATAGTGTTCATTGCAAGTATATATGAGCCCACCTCATTGTCCGGTAATGTAGCTGCGTAAACTGACGAGCATGATGTGGCAGCGGATATTATCAAAGCTATCAACTTCTTATTTTTCATTTCCCTTTATTCCCTTTTAAATATATCGTGAATATCCCCGCTCCAGGTCAATACATCATTCATTGCGCTCAAACACCGTCACGAGAACGCGCTTCTTGTTGTCATCGTTGATCACCATTAGGTACTTGAACTTGGAATCGCGGTGGCCCCAGACTTCCACGTTATCGACGCGGCCATACTTTCTGGCTTTATGGCGAGCAACCTTCTCGTCAAAAGGCTGGACCTGTAGCTCCGGATGCTGGAGGCGGCCAACCAGTGAGGCCCACGGTTTTTTGGGGTCTCCAGAGGTTATCCGGGCCTGATACTGATCGATGGCATGTTGAGTAACCAGGACGGGGCCAATGGCCGGTGTAGAGATTTCCTCATGGGTCTGGGTATAGGCCTGCTTGTCCACATCGAGGAGCTCGACATTACCCTCCCCTGGCTCATCCATAAACTCCATGCTCTGCGAGACCTCAATGGTTGCGCCTTTCAGACGACCGGTGAGGCAAGAAGCAAACTTGAAAGCAAACTTCTTGCTGGATTTGCCCATCGCCAGCTTCTTGATTGCGCCTTTAGACACCACCAGCTTGTAACCAGAACCGGCACCAGGTTCGCGGCAAAAAACCTGCTTATCCAAGGCCAGATAGCGAATGGCTACGAGCTCAGCCAATAGGTCAGCTTCCTCGTGATCAAAATCAATATGAACATCGAGGATGCCTTTTCGCTTTGTGCCGACGCGCCAAAAAACAAGAGCTGAGTTGTTTGATGTTTTTTTAGAGACGGTGGTCAATATCATCATGGCAAATTTCTCCGTTGCTGGGATAGTGGTCGGCATCGCCGCCAGCACCCCTGTTCGATAGGGTTCATTTAGATGCTATCACGGGATTTTAAAATGCAACCTTGGTGACTGTCTATTTAGCATCCCCTGATAGGTGGTAGGCCCGGATCAAACGCCCCTCCCCCCCGCCAACGGTTCTGCCGGATAGACGTCGCCAGCTTGACCTGCTGGTCGCTGCTGAGGAACTTACCTACCCACCAAAAAACATAAACGCCAGGTATAAAAAAAGGGCCAGCTATTGCTGGCCCTTTGTTTCATGTTCGCGATTATGACTCAGGCGTTGTGATGCTTTTTTTCTTTCTGTCTCTCATGGTAGAGATACAGGCTACCGCCAGTGACGGCAGTGAAAAATATGAGCAACCCCAACATGCCTAATGTGAATGCGTTCATTCGACCCCCTTAGGAATTGCTGACCTTGGTTAAGATTATACCATAGATCCACAGGATAACCCCAATGACCAACACCAAACCGGCTTCTTCGACGGTTATGGTGTCCCCAGATACAGCCAATCCTACAATACCAACACCGATAGC
>Ga0247725_1001568_pt1 | contig 11277 bp, 7 predicted proteins | sample OKSTACKMCFT3sol_FD_183021 | JGI IMG/M metagenome (GOLD analysis project Ga0247725, IMG submission 183021) | Subsurface sediment microbial communities from gas well in Oklahoma, United States - OK STACK MC-FT3-sol | ecosystem: Environmental > Terrestrial > Deep subsurface > Rock core/Sediment... | reverse complement strand
GTGGAAAACGTCTGCAAAGAGTTCAAGCTCTACAACAGACCCTGGCACAGGCTCAAAGAAGTCGTCATGCGCCGCAGCTTCCACCGCACACACAGGGCGTTAGACAACATCTCGTTTCGTGTTGCCAGCGGAGAAACGCTGGGCATTCTTGGCCGCAATGGCGCTGGCAAGTCCACGCTCCTGAAGATGCTCAACGGTGTCCTGCTGCCTGACGCGGGCCAGATCAAGATCACCGGCAGGGTCACCGGTTTGCTGGAACTTGGCACGGGTTTCGACCCCAATCTGAGCGGCCTGCAGAACATCACCGGCAACGGCCTGCTGCTCGGCATGACTCGCCAGCAGATCGAGGAGCGCCGCCAGGCGATCGTCGAGTTCTCAGAGCTGGGTGAGTTCATCCATGAGCCGATCCGCACTTATTCCTCGGGCATGAACATGCGCCTGGCCTTCTCCATTGCCATCCATGCCAACCCGGACACCTTCCTTATCGACGAAGCGCTTTCGGTCGGTGACGGCCACTTCCAGCAGAAGTGCATGCGCCGCATCAAGGAATTCCGCGCCAACGGCGGCTCGATCATCTTCGTTTCCCACGACCTGAATGCGGTCAAGATGATTTGCGATCGCGCCATTGTCCTGAGCGAGGGCAAGATCGTTGCCGACGGCGATCCTGAAGATGCCGTCAACATCTATAACCAGTTGCTGGGTGCCGACGAAGAGGAATACAGCAAGCGTGAGTTGTTGGAAGCCGGTTACGGCACGCGCCAGGCGATTCTCGAAGACGTCACCTTCTGCGGGCAGAACTCGCAAAGCTCAATACTGGCCAGTGGCGACACCGGAACCCTGGATGTGACGATCGCCGCGCAGTCCGATCTGCCGGATGTTTCGCTGGGCCTGATGATCCGGGACCGTTTCGGCCAGGACATCTTCGGCACCAACAGCCACTACCTGAGCTTCCCGATCGCCCTGGTCAACGGTGAGCGCAAGCACCTGCGCTACAGCTTCCCGATGCGACTGGCGCCGGGCAAATATACAATCACGCTTGCCCTGCATGACGGCGCCGATCACACCATTAACTGTTACCACTGGCGGGACAACGCCATTGGTTTCGAGGTGGCCGGTATTACCGGGACATTCTTCGCCGGCGTATGCGACCTGGCTCCGACGCTCCAGGAAATACCATCCGAGACTTTCAACGGAACTGTAAGTAATGCTGATACCCAATAACCCGGACCTCGACTTCCAGGAACTCAACCGTCGCATCGAGGCCGAGGTCGAGCGTTATCGGCTGGGCAATAGCGAGCGAGCGCTCCCGGTATTCAACCCTTCGCCGGCCGAGCGCTATGACCGCCCGTATGGCTGGATGCAACTGATTCAATTGGAGGACGAGGCGCTGGCCCGCGCCGCCTACCCAACCCTGATCGGTCGCAAGGCCGAAAACAGTGAATTGCAGAGCACCCTGCACAAGTTGCGTTCCGGTTGGGACAAGTTCGAGGTCCTGGCCGAGTTGCGTTACTCGCCTGAAGGCAACGCGCACAATGCTGATGTACAAGGCCTGCGCCGAGCGCGTCTGAAGAACACCATTCGCCGCATCCCGGTGGTGGGCAAACTGATTCTCAGCGCCTACGGCCTGATGCTGACCGAGGCGCGTAACCGCCACTACATCGCCCGCCTGGACCTGCTGACCCGCCAGATCAAGCAACACAACGGCGAAATGCTGAGCAACAAGGATCAGTTCCAGACTCACCTTCAGGAACTCAATACCTACTTGCAAGACCATCAAAAAGTCTTGCAGGAGCACCACGAAGAGCAAAAACACCAGGCGGAACAATTCGCACGCCTGGAAGCCGAACTGAAACAGTCCCGGACCGTGCAACAAGAGCTGCGCGCCCGCCTGCAGCAGCTGGAGCGCCAGCCGCGCCAGGTGGCTGTCGCCGCGCCGCAAGAGACTGCCGCAGCGGTACCGGCTGTTCTGCAACACCAAAGCAACATCCCGGACAGTTTTTACCTGGCCTTCGAAAACCGTTTCCGGGGCGACGCCGAAACCATCCGTGGTCGCCAGTCCTATTACCTGCCGATCCTCGATGCGATCGTGCCGCTCAACCACGGGTTGCCACTGGTGGACATCGGCTGCGGCCGGGGTGAATGGCTGCAAATGTTGCCTGAGCACTACTCGCGCATCGGCGTCGATCTGAACTCGATGAATGTCGAGGCCTGTCACGAGCAGGGTTTGAGCGCCGTGCAGCAAGACGCGCTGTTGTGGTTGGCGCAGCAGCCGGAGAACAGCCTGGCAGCGGTCACCGCGTTCCATGTGATCGAGCACCTGACGTTCGAGCAGTTCAACACCCTGCTGGATGAGTGCCAGCGCGTACTCGCTCCCGGCGGCGTGATCATCTTCGAGACACCGAACCCGGAAAACCTGGTCAGTGCCGCCACGCACTTCTACACCGACCCGACACACCTACATCCGCTGCCGCCGGCTTTCACCGAATTCCTGGTGGAATTCAAGGGCTTCGAGCAGGTACAGATCCATCGCCTGAACCCGATCCCGCGCGAATACGCACTGAATGAAGATTCTGAAGTCGCTCGCCGTTGTGATGCCTTGTTCTACGGTCCTCAGGACTATGCCGTAGTGGCCAGCAAGAGCCTGACATGACCCCAGTTCGCATCGATCAATTCGCCCCCAGCGTTGCCGCCGGGGACGGCGTTACCAACGGCCTGCTGTTCACTCGAAGCCTGCTGCGCGACCTGGGTTACGAGTCGCACATCTACAGCTTCAACATCCCCGAGCAGATGGCCGGGGAAGTGCTGCCCGCACGTACCTTTCATCCGTCCAAATGCTCGCTGCTGCTGTATCACCACTCCATGGGCCACGATCACGGCCCATGGCTACTGGACCAGCGCTGCCCCAAGGCACTGGTCTATCACAACATCACGCCGCCAGAGTTCTTCCCCGCGGGAAGCGGCCTGCGTCGCTATGCCGAAATGGGCCTGGAGCAGCTTGAGCTATGGCGTGACGAGTTCGTCCATGCCCTGGCCGACTCGCCGCTGAACCAGAGCGAACTGATTGCCGCTGGCTACCCACGCAGCAAGACCTTGCCCTTGTTGGTCGATACCCGCCGGCTGGAAGGGCCGACTGCAGAACCCGGGTTCATCGCCCGGCAAGAGAGCGACACCCGGTACTACCTGGCGGTCGGCCGCCTGGCGGAGAACAAGCGCCAGTACCTGCTGATCGAGGCGTTCTACCATCTGCTGCAGCTGCAAAAGCAGGCTGACTCCAGCCAACCGCCGCAGCGCCTGATCTTGGTCGGCGACACCACCAGCGAAGCCTATGCCCGGGGGCTGGAGCAGTACATCTTTGATCTCGGCCTGCAGGATCAGGTCCTGCTGGTTGGCAAATGCTCCGAGCCGGAGTTGCGCTGGCTGTACCGCAATGCCCATCAATACTGGTGTGCCAGCGCCCACGAAGGCTTTTGCATGCCGTTGCTGGAGGCGAACTATGCCTCGCTTCCGGTGGTCACACAGGCACGCTCCAACATCCCCGATACCCTGGGCGAAGGTGGACTGCTGCTGGACAGCGACGATCCGATCGTCTTCGCATTGACCTGTCATTTGCTCAATACCGAGCCCGGCCTACGGGAAACGACGATCGCTGCCGGCCTGCGTAACCTGCAGCGCTATGAGCGCGACAACCTGCGCGACGCGCTGGTGCAGTGGCTCGGTCAGCTTGAATTTTTACCGCCTTGTGATGGAGCAAAACCGGATGCCACGTCTACTACTCACAGGAGCTAACGGCTTCGTTGGCAAGATACTGACGCGCCGCCTGCAGGACGTGGGCTATCAAGTGATCGCGCTGAGCAGTAGCGAGCCCCGGGCCGACCAAGGCGCCGATGAGCACCTGGTGTGCGACATCCGGGACGCGGACGCGTTAGAGCAGGCCATGGCGCAGGCCAAGCCCAGCCACGTCGTGCACCTCGCGGCTGTCTCGCATGTGCCGACCAGCTTCAAGGAGCCGCTGCGCACCTGGCAGACCAACGTCATGGGCAGCATGAACCTGCTTGAAGCGATCCGGTTGCAGGCGCCGGATGCATTCGTGTTGTTTCCCAGCTCTTCGGAAGTCTATGGCGCCGCGTTCAAATCAGGCCTGGCGCTGGATGAACTGACGCCGTGCGAGCCGCTAAACCCTTATGCGGCCAGTAAGGTGGCGGCCGAAAGCGCGTTCCGCGAATACTTCCGCCAAGGCATCAAAGGCGTGATTGCCCGCCCGTTCAACCACATCGGCGCCCAGCAGAGCCCTGACTTTGTGAGCGCTTCGTTCGCCCGGCAGATTGCCCTGATCGAAGCGGGCCTGCAGGCACCGGTGCTAAAGGTCGGCAACCTGGAAGCTACCCGGGATTTTCTCGACGTCCAGGACGTCTGCAGCGCCTACATCGAGCTGCTGAAACTGACCGACAAGCCGAGCCACCCCATCTGCGTGAACATCGCCAGCGGCCTATCGCTGCAGATCCGGCAGGTCCTCGACCTGATGCTGTCGTTGAGCAGCGCCACCATCACGGTGGAACTGGACCCTGAGCGCTTGCGCCCTTCCGATATTCCGGTCGCGCTCGGCAACAGCACACGCCTCATGCAATGCACCGGCTGGACACCCAGCATCCCGCTGGAGCAGACCCTGAAGGAATTGCTGGACTACTGGCGCGAGCAGGTCAAACACACCGATTAAGCACAAGCTCGCTTCTGCCCCTGCCCTAATGGGCCTTGCACCGGTCGAATTCAGGTTTGACCAGCTCGATCAGGTGACGGGTGTACAGGGTTCGGGCGGCGGCTTTGAGGTGGTAGTTGGTGTCAAAGAAGCGGTCCATCGGATACAGCGTATCCAGCGGCGAGCCAACATAGTTCAACCCGTGTAAACGTGCCTGTTCCGGCAGAGAAGTGTAGTAACGGCGCTCTTTGCCCTGGTGGTAATCCGCCCGATCGAGCATCGGTGGCGGCACGAACACGGCACATCCACCGGCCGCCGTCACCTCATCGGCCAGCGCCTTCCAACTGGCCCAGTTGGCATTCCAGGCGTGGGCCTGCGCGCCATAACGCTCAACCCCTGAACGCTCAACCAATTCATGCATCCAGACTTCCTGCTGACTGGATTGGGTGTTGATCTGATCGCCGTATTGGTCGAGGTTCTGTGGGCCGTACAACCCGCTCACCTTGAAACCCGACGGCAAGCCCCGGTAGCCATCGACGGCGCGTAAAAGCGGCGTCAGCCAGAACACCTGGGCCAGCTGCACCAGGTTCACGTCCAGGCGCCGAAATCCCGGGTGCCCCCACCAGTAATCGATGAAGGACATGTTGATCGAATAGCGACCATGGAACATCGGGTATTCCACCGGCAGCACAACCCAGTCGCCGGGCTTGATGGCCTGTCGGGCGTAGCTCTGGATGTAGGGCGACAGGATCCCGGCATTGACGCCCAGGTTGACCACTGGACGGCCCAGGGCCTCGGCCACCGCCTTGGAGTCCACGCCGAACATCGCCGCGGAGCCTGCGACCACCAGCACCTTGGGTTGTTGGATCGTGTTCGCCTGGGCCAATTTGTACTCATAGGCCTTTTCGACCCAATGCGTGCTGGGCACAGGGCGCCCGAGCTGTCCGGCCAACATCAACAGCCACAGCACGCCCACCAGCGCTAAGCCAAGCAAGGCGCCCCGTAGAAAACCACGAGATGACGTCTCCGATTTCATGGCCACCTCAGAAGTTGAAATACAGGAAGGCGCGATCAGGTGCACCGGCCAGCGCCTTGAGCACCATGAATAAACCGACGGTCACCAGCAGGCCGCGGCCAAATGCACCCAATGTCAGGCACAAGCGACGGCTGCCCGGCAAGGTCAGGACCATCGCCAGCAGCGCCACACAGACCCAGGGCAAGCTCTTGTCGATGTGCATGCTGGCCACTTCCCGAAGCAGTACCAAAGGCTCGAAAGCCCAGGTCCAGCGCCAGTCTGCCAGCCCTTTGAACATATGCAGGCTGGTGGTCAGCGAGTCGGCACGGAACGGAATCCAGGCCAACATCACCACCAACAAGGTCAACGGCACTGCGACAACCTGCGGCAGCCGCCAGCGGCTCAGGTGCCGCCAATAGTGGTTGATGACCAACAACAGGCCATGCAGGCCGCCCCACAAAATAAACTGCCACCCCGCGCCATGCCAAAGTCCGCCTAACAGCATGGTGATCATCAAGTTGTTGTTGGCCATCAGCCGCCCGCGCCGATTGCCGCCCAGCGTGATGTACAGGTAGTCACGCAGGAAATGCGACAACGTGATGTGCCAGCGGCGCCAGAACTCGATGATCGAGGCGCTCTTATAAGGAGAGCGGAAGTTCGCCGGCAGCTTGATGCCAAACATCAGGCCCAAGCCAATGGCCATGTCCGCATAGCCGGAGAAATCAAAATACAGTTGAAGGCCGTAACTCAACCCGGCCAGCAGCACACTCGGCCCCGGCAACGCGCCCCCTGCCTGGGCGTGATCGAACAGCGCGGCGACGCCTGGTGCCAGCGGATCAGCCAGCAACACCTTTTTCATCAGACCCACGGTGAGCAGCGAAATACCCAGCTGCCAGGTCAGTGGTCGATTGAACCAGCCTGCGGCTATCTGCGGAAAAAGGGTGCGGGCATGAACAATGGGGCCGGCGATCAGTTGCGGGAAAAAACACACGAAGAAGCTGTACTCGAGCATCGTGCCAGTGTCCGGCAGACGGCGGCGGTACAGGTCCATATGCCAGGCAATTTTCTGGAAGGTAAAAAAAGAAATGCCGAGCGGCAAAATGATGTGCCAACTGGCGGAGGACGGCAAAAAAGAGAAAAAGAACCCCGCGTACTTGAAGTACGCAAGCACCGACAGATTGAACACCACCGCCACGACCAACCAAAGCTTGCGGCGGGTTTTCACCTGCTGCAGGCCCAGCAGGTAATTGACGACAATCAGCCCCAGTAACAGCCCCAGGTAGCGCCAGCTCCACATGCCATAAAACACCAACGAGGAAATGACCAACATTGCCAATGCCGGCTGCTCGAGACGAAAACGCCGCAACAGCAGAAACAGACCATAAACCGCCGGAAAAAACAGCAGCAGGAATGCATACGAACTGAAGATCATTAGGACTACTTGGTGAGGTACTGGCAGGCACAGCGAGCAAGGCGCCCGCTGCAGTTATCGAAGGACTTCCCGTTACAGGAAGTCGCGTATATCGCGCTCGAGGCGCCGACCGACCCAGATCGAAACGGTCAACAAACCCAACGAGAAGAGCGTCAACACACCGAGTGCAAACAGGTTTGGCATTTGCCCGGTGATAAGTGCTGCCCGGTACGCGAGCACCAAGTGGTAGAACGGGTTAAGCGCCACCAGATGCTGGATGAACCCAGGCAGGATATTGGCGACATATACAATCGGCGTCAGCCAGAACCAGAACTGGACGACCACGCCGACCACTTCCTTGATGTCACGCATGAACACCGAGAGGATCGCGCAGGTGATGCCCAGCGCGTAGGCCAGCAATTGCTGGCACAGGAAAATCGGGATCCACCACAGCAAACTCCAGGTGAAGTTAAAGCCAATGGCGATCAAGAAAATCATGAAGAAACCGGTGGCGATCAGGTAATGCACGGTTTCGCTCAGCACTACATATAAAGGCAGCGACCACAGCGACATCCGTACTTTACCGATCAGGTGGGCCTTTTCGTGAAAGACCTGAGTGATACGCGTCAGCGTGGCAGAGAAGCAGTTCCAGGCCAGCAGACCACTGACCAGATAGACGCTATAGCCCCAAGGCCCCAGGTCCTGGCCCAACCCGCCCAGGCGCATGCCCATGATGCTGGAAAACACCAGGGTAAAAATAAGGATGTTGATCAGCGGCAGGATGAAGGTCCAGGCCGCGCCGAGCATGGAAGCAGAATGCCTGTCGATCAGATCCTGGCGAGTGAAGTTGAGAATCAGGTTCCAGTTCATCAGGCCATCCGGTACAGAAGAAAGGGCCAGAGGATACGCACTCTCCAGCTATAAAAAAACCCGCCTTTTAAGGGGCGGGTTTTCTTGAAATCAGCTTGCGATGGGCCGAAGCCCATCACAACTATCAATCACGAGGCAATTAAGCTACGTGGCTGATAACGCCGTTCGCGAAGGAAACTTGCGAAACGTCGGTAACGCCAACCAGTTCGATGATCGATACTTTGTCGGCTGGGTTTGCGGCCAGAGTAGCGTTAGTAACGGTGGTGTTGCCTTCAGCAGCAGTTTCGATAACGGCTTTAACGTTACCCGATACAGCGTCTTTGAAGAAGAATACTTCCAGCGCGCTGTTGTTGGCACCGTGGATGCCAGTAGCGTCGATGGTAGCAGTCTTGTTCAGAGTGTAGCCTTCGCCCAGGTAGATGGAGTCTTTACCAGCTTCCAGAGTCAGCGCGCCGTCCGAAGAGGTTACATTGCCTTTAGCGAAGTAGAACACGTCGGATTTATCAGCAACACCGGTACCGCTGATCACGCCGAGAGTATCGCCCAGCACTTTCAGAGTGGTTTCAGCAGTTACTTTTTCGCCAGCTGCTTTGTTAGCTGCTACAGCAGCGTCGTAAGCATCAGCAATGGCTTTGTACGAACCTTCCAGAGCGTCCAGAGACTTGGAAGCGTCTACCTTAGCTTTGGCAGTTGCGTCAGCTTGGTAGTCGTTTGCCCAAGTAGTGCCTTCAACGTTTGCCGTAAGGTCAGCATTTACCTTAACTGCAGTGTCAGCCTTGGTGAATGCGTCGAAGGCTTTGTTGTAGGCCTGGTCTTTAGCAGCCAGAGTACCAACGGTAGTGAAGTTGGTCACGCCCGAGAAATCGGTAGCAATTTTGGCAACGTCAGTAGCCGAGGTAGCTTTGTTAGCCAGGAAATCGTAGATCGCCTGAGCCTGAGCAGCTGCAGTCGTAACGACTCCTTTGTCGATACCAGCATCAGCCAGAGCTTTGTTCCAGACAGTAGCGTTGGCAGCGTTGGCACCGTAGGCAGCCAGAGTACCAACGGCCTGATCAGCATCAGCTTTAACAACTTTCGAAGTAGCAGCCAGGGCTACAGCAGCTTTTTCGTATGCAGTGATCTTGTCGATCGAAGCAGAGTCCTTAGCGATCAGGGCTGCACGAGCAGCAACCAGATCAGCAGCAGCAACGGTTGCATCGCCAGTCAGTTGCAGAGTGGTCTTGCCACCCAGTGCACCACCACGAGCAGCAGTCAGATCGCCAGCCAGTTCACCGGTCAGAGTCGTGTAGGTATAAGCGTCGTCAGCAAGTGCTTGACCCTGGTCAGCCAGCTGTGCGTTTGCAACAGTCAGAGTAACCAGTTGCTTTTCCAGAGCCAGTACGTCAGCAACTTTGGTGGTTTCGAAAGCGGTTTTGGCAGCGTCAGCAGCCAGAGCCAGTTTCAGAGTTGCAACGCTTTGTGGGATAGCGATACCGCTCAGGGTGCCGTCGCTCAAGTGACCTACAGCTTTAGTTACGCTGAGAGCAGTGTCGTCAACACCAGAAATGATGGATTTGGCATCAGCGGCTGCGTAGTTAGCGCCAGCAGTCGAGGTGTAAACTTCGGCAACCAGTACTTTGTTGGCGATGATTTTAGCGTCAGTCGCGCCAGCACCTGCAACGAAAGCGGTCAGCAGTTGGTCAGCGTTGACGGTAGCGCCACCACCAGTAGTCCAGTAAGCCAGGCCAGCAGCGTCTGGAGCACGGCCGAACAGGTTGTTGTAAATTTTAACAACGGTGTCGGAACGGGACAGACCGGCGTAAGCGTTAACGTACTCTGGTTGCTCGTTAACGAAGTTAGCGCGCAGATTTTCCAGAGTAAGAACAGGCTTTTCAGCGTTCAGTTGCTGGGACCAGTAGTCCAGACCAGCCTTGTCGGCAGCGCGGCCCAAGTAAGCAACATACAGCTGTTGAATCTGTGCAGTGGTAATAGCTATTACGTTTTCATCTCCAATATGAGTCGATATCGACATCCAGGCTTCCGTTCGGATGAGAGCCCGTCGGCCCCAGCCTGTTGCCACGTCCCGGTAGGCCGTGGCCCCCTTTATGGGAAATCAGCTTTCACTGACCCTTTACCAGTTATTTTTCCGGGACTTTTATTAAGTCCTTCAGAGTGATAACTGGCAATTGCCGGGCGATCATACATGCCAAATTAGCGGCGGAACAATAGCTGAAAGCCTTCTTTTTCATCATGTCTGTAGGAACTTTCTGGCAATTCATTAAAAAAACTGGTTACTTTCTGACCACTAAAGTTTTAATACTTTCAGCAGAGAGGGCGATTAAAACGTTACGTAGACGGGCCGAAACGGTGGACCATCCATGGTTGCGGATCCAATCGGTCTGCCGAGCCAGCGGGCCGGCGTCAAGATTTTTACGCAAGCCATCTGCCATTGATTGGCTATCAGTGCCCGGGAGGAAGGTCACGGCATCCGCCACGTCCTCGAAGATGGCCAATGGGGTGCAAAAAATCGGACGACCGGTACTCAGGCCCCAGCGTACGGCAGCACTCGAAGACTCCTGGGTATGTTGATACGGGAACACGATCGCATCGGCCATTCCCAGCCACGCCAGAGACTCCTCGTCAGGCAGGTAGTCGGTGATCAAGGTGACTCGCCCCGCCAGATCCGGCGCCTGAATCCGCTGACGGCAGGTTTCGGCAAGCGCTGCCGAAGCGGGTACCGGATATTCAGCATTGACCAATAGCAGGTGCAGAGCGTCGTCATGCTTGGCCAATAGGGCGAACGCCTCGATCAGTTCCGGCATGCCTTTGTGGGGCAATAAAAAGCCGTAACTGGCAATAATCGTTTTGCCTTTCAGGTTTGCGGCTTTCTGACGCGGTCCCGGCGCCGGCGCCGGGGTATCAATGACCCCGTGAGGGAACAGCAGCAGGTTCTTGCTCAGGCCAAAGCCTTTAAGGCGATTGAGGTCACCCACACTGTGTACCAGCAGGCGCTCTGAACCGGCCAGCGACTCCCGCATATCGGACAACGACTTGAGCTTGTCGCCATGCTGAACATCGGCCGTGGAGTGGAAAACCACCAGCGTACGGATGCCGCGGCCATGCGCCCAATCCAGCAACGAGGCGAACGCCTGCAGCCCGAAGAAGGAGAAGTTGAACTGGAGCAGCAACGTATCCACGCCGGAGCGTTCAATGGCGGCTTTCAGACGATCCAACGGATCGAAATCGCCCGCGCTCCAGCAGCGTTCAATGTTTCCCTGATCGGCACTGGTCAGCACTGCGTCATCGTTG
>Ga0247725_1001566_pt1 | contig 11297 bp, 7 predicted proteins | sample OKSTACKMCFT3sol_FD_183021 | JGI IMG/M metagenome (GOLD analysis project Ga0247725, IMG submission 183021) | Subsurface sediment microbial communities from gas well in Oklahoma, United States - OK STACK MC-FT3-sol | ecosystem: Environmental > Terrestrial > Deep subsurface > Rock core/Sediment... | reverse complement strand
ACCCGCACGTACGCTTCGCAGACCTTCAGCGCCAGGTCACGGGACTCCAGCACGTTCATGCCACCGAAGAGCACGAAGGGCTTGTCGTTGGCGATCTCGATGTCGCCGACGCGAACGATCTTCTGCTGCATGCTCAGGCCTTCTTCGCTTTCTGGGCCAGGGCGGCCTTGACGAAGCCGCTGAACAGCGGGTGGCCGTCACGCGGGGTGGAGGTGAACTCCGGGTGGAACTGGCAGGCGACGAACCACGGATGGTCCGGTGCCTCGACCACTTCGACCAGGGCGCCGTCGCCGGAGCGGCCGGTGATCTTCAGGCCGGCTTCCTTCAGTTGCGGCAGCAGGTTGTTGTTCACTTCGTAGCGGTGGCGGTGGCGCTCGACGATCTCGTCCTTGCCATAGCAGGCGTGAACCTGCGAGCCGGCCTCCAGCTGGCAGGCCTGGGCGCCGAGGCGCATGGTGCCGCCCAGGTCCGAGGCTTCGGTACGGATCTCGGTGGCGCCGGTGGCGTCCTGCCACTCGGTGATCAGGCCGACCACCGGATGGCCGCTGGCCTTGTCGAACTCGGTGGAGTTGGCGTCGGTCCAGCCCAGTACGTTACGGGCGAACTCGATCACGGCCACCTGCATGCCGAGGCAGATGCCCAGGTAGGGGATCTTGTTCTCGCGGGCGTACTTGACGGTGGTGATCTTGCCTTCCACGCCGCGCAGGCCGAAACCACCGGGGACCAGGATGGCATCGACGCCTTCCAGCAGGCTGGTGCCCTGGTTCTCGATGTCTTCGGAGTCGATGTAGCGCAGGTTCACCTTGGTGCGGTTCTCGATGCCGGCGTGGCTCATCGCTTCGATCAGCGACTTGTAGGCATCCAGCAGCTCCATGTACTTGCCGACCATGGCGATGGTGACTTCCTTCTCGGGGTTCAGCTTGGCGTCAACCACGCGATCCCACTCGGACAGGTCGGCACCGCCGCACTGCAGGCCGAAACGCTCGACGACGAAGTCGTCCAGGCCCTGGGCGTGCAGCACGGAAGGAATGCGGTAGATGGTGTCGACGTCCTGCAGGGCGATGACCGCACGCTCTTCCACGTTGGTGAACAGCGCGATCTTGCGGCGGGAGGACAGGTCGACCTCGTGGTCGGAACGGCAGATCAGCACGTCGGGCTGCAGGCCGATGGAACGCAGCTCCTTCACCGAGTGCTGGGTCGGCTTGGTCTTGGTCTCGCCGGCGGTGGCGATGTAGGGCACTAGGGTCAGGTGCATCAGCATCGCGCGCTTGGCGCCGACCTCCACCCGCAGTTGGCGGATGGCTTCGAGGAAGGGCTGGGACTCGATGTCACCTACGGTGCCGCCGATCTCCACCAGGGCCACGTCGGCATCGCCAGCGCCTTTGATGATGCGACGCTTGATCTCGTCGGTGATGTGGGGAATCACCTGGATGGTGGCGCCCAGGTAGTCACCACGGCGCTCCTTGCGCAGCACGTCGGCATAGACGCGGCCGGTGGTGAAGTTGTTGTTCTGGGTCATGGTGGTGCGCACGAAGCGCTCGTAGTGGCCCAGGTCGAGGTCGGTCTCGGCGCCGTCCTCGGTGACGAACACTTCGCCGTGCTGGAACGGGCTCATGGTGCCCGGGTCCACGTTGATGTACGGGTCCAGCTTGAGCATGGTGACCTTCAGGCCCCGCGCTTCCAGAATGGCGGCCAAGGATGCCGAGGCGATGCCTTTCCCCAATGAAGAAACAACACCACCCGTGACGAAGATGTAGCGCGTCATGAATAACCCTAGAAGTCAGCGTTTAGGCGGAAGGCCGCCGGAGAGAGCGAATCGGGCCTGGGCCCGGAATCTGGAACAGTGCCGAAACGGCAAGCACCTGCCAGTTCCGAGGGAATCGGCAGGTGCTCTGTAAGACGGGAGCGTAGTCTACCGGAAAGACCCTTTCAGCTCAAACCTTGGTCATTCGTCGGGGGTGTCCAAGACAGGGTCCAGCCCCCCTCCCGAGGGCCCTCCAGCCCTTGAAGATTGGGCACCGCAAGCAGTTCGTCGCCTCGGTAGAGCAAGGGCAGGCGACCCCGGGCAAAAGCCGGGAAACCCCGTTCATTGAGCAGCCGCTTGAGGTCACGTCGCCCCCGCCCGTCGAGCTGCATCGACTCCCCGCCTTGGCGATAGCGCACCTGCAAGGGACCTTCCGGACCCCGCCCTTCGATCCACACCACACCATTGCCGTCCAGGGCCAGGGGATGCTCGGGGTTCGGCCAGGGCTGCGCCGCCGGCACGACATCCAGCCAGGCGTTGCCGAGCCACCAGAGCCGGCCACCTGCGCGACGCAGTTCGCCACCAGCCAGGCACCAGACCGGTTCGGCATCCGGTGCGGCATCACGCAGGGCCACCCAGCCCGCCCAGTGATCGCTGTCGGGCATGGCCGTGAAGGGGGCGAGCCAGTGACGCAAGGCATTGCGCTGCCGTGGCTCGGACAACGCCAGCAGCGGATCGAGGGAGAGGGTCGGCAAACCCAGCCAGGGGAATACCTCGGTGTCTCGCGCGGCAGCCAGATCGATGGCAGCCAACTCCCCCAGCAGCGCCTCCCCCTCGGCCAGGTGCGCAGCACTGCGGGCCATGCCGCCGAGCGCGCGCGGCCAGCGTGACACCAGGGCAGGCAGTACGATCTGTCGCAGGTAGTTGCGGTCCAGCCGGGTGTCCTGGTTCGACGGGTCCTCGACCCAGTCCAGCCCTTGCTCCCGCGCATAGGCCTCCAGGTCCTGGCGGGCCACGTCCAGCAACGGCCGCAGCAAGTGACCGTCGCCCAGAGCGCGGCTAACCGGCATCCCCGCCAGACCCCGCACGCCAGCACCGCGCATCAACCGGAACAGCAGCGTCTCAGCCTGATCGTCACGGTGCTGAGCCAGCATCAGCACCTGCCCCCCCTCCACAGCCTGCTCGAAGGCGCCATAGCGCGCCCGACGAGCGGCATTCTCCAGGCTGGCGCCCTCCTCCACGACAACGGAGGCATGCATCAAGGGCACACCGAGTCGGTCACACACGGCCTGGCAATGGGCCGGCCATGCCTCGGCAGCCGCCTGCAGGCCGTGATGGACATGAAGTGCGCTGAGCGGCGGCACGTCACCCTGGCGGGAGAGCACAACGAGCAGATGCAGCAGGACGGTGGAGTCGAGGCCACCGGAGAAGGCGACCATCCACCCCGGCGCGGAACGCCAGGGCAGGGTGCGGGACAGCAGGAGGGAATGGAGCGAGCGGGCCAGTGGCGAGCCCTCATCGGCCCGCCCCGGCGCGTGGCCCTCAGGCCACGCCATAACTCATCAGGCGCTCGTAGCGACGGGCCAGCAGGTCGTCGACCGACAGCTTCTTCAGGGTCTTGAGCTGGCCGAGCAGCTCCTCGCGAATCGACTGGGCCGCAATGGCCGGCTCGCGGTGGGCACCGCCCAGCGGCTCCGGAATGACCTTGTCGACGATCCCCAGGCCCTTCAGGCGCTCGGCGGTGATGCCCATGGCCTCGGCCGCGTCGGGCGCCTTCTCGGCGGTTTTCCACAGGATGGAGGCGCAGCCTTCCGGCGAGATCACCGAGTAGGTGGAGTACTGCAGCATGTTCAGGCGATCGCACACGCCGATGGCCAGCGCACCGCCGGAACCACCTTCGCCGATCACGGTGGCGATGATCGGGGTCTTCAGACGCGCCATGACCCGCAGGTTCCAGGCGATGGCCTCGCTCTGGCCGCGCTCTTCGGCATCGATGCCCGGGTAGGCACCAGGGGTGTCGATGAAGGTCAGGATCGGCATCTTGAAGCGCTCGGCCATCTCCATCAGGCGGCAGGCCTTGCGGTAGCCCTCGGGACGGGGCATGCCGAAGTTGCGACGGACCTTCTCACGCACTTCACGGCCTTTCTGGTGACCGATCACCATCACCGGCTGGTCGTCCAGGCGGGCTACGCCGCCGACGATGGCCGCGTCGTCGGAGAAATGGCGATCGCCATGCAGCTCGTCGAACTCGGTAAAGATGTGGCTGATGTAGTCCAGGGTGTAGGGCCGGCGCGGATGGCGGGCCAACTGGGCGATCTGCCAGCTGGTCAGGTTGCCGAAGATGCTTTCGGTCAGGGCGCTGCTTTTTTCCTGAAGGCGGGCAATCTCGTCGCTGATGTTCAGCGCATTGTCGTTGCCGACCAGGCGCAGCTCCTCGATCTTGGCTTGCAGGTCAGCGATCGGCTGTTCGAAATCCAGAAAGTTCGGGTTCATAGGCTTCCGTCGTGCGCGTGGGGCCAGGCGGCTGGGTCCATTTGGCGCCCTACCTTAAAGGAAGGGCGCATGTGGGTCGAGAGAACGCGGCGCGTCAGCCGCGTCTCACCGGTAGTGCAGGAAGACGTTGTCGCGCCCGAACTGGTCACGCAATGCCTGAATCAGCGTATCGGCCGGGTCGATGCACCACTGCTCGCCGAACTGCAGCAAGGCCCGGGCACTGGGACCTGCGTAGTCGATGGTGATCGGGCAGGAGCCCCGGTGGCGCCCGCACAGGTCGGCGAGCCAGCGCAGGCGGTCGCCTTGCAGGGCCCTGTGGTCCACCTTCATCCGCAGGCTCTCGGCCAGCCCGGTACGCGCCTCCTCCAGGCTCATGACGCGCTTGGCACGCAGGCGCAGGCCACCGGAGAAGTCGTCGTGGCTCACCTCCCCTTCCACCACCACCAGCGCATCGGTCTGCAGCAGGGTGTGGGCAGAGGCGAAGGCATCGGCGAACAGGGAGGCCTCGATGCGCCCGGAGCGGTCGTCGAGGGTGATGAAGCCCATCTTGTCGCCCTTCTTGTTCTTCATCACCCGCAGGTTGACGATCAGGCCGGCGATGGTCTGGGTATCCCGCGCGGGCTTGAGTTCGACGATGCGCTGGCGGGCGAAGCGGCGCACCTCGCCCTCGTATTCGTCGATGGGGTGGCCGGTGAGGTAGAGCCCCAGGGTGTCCTTCTCGCCCTTGAGGCGCTCCTTGAGGGTCAGCTCCTTGGCCCGACGGTGGTTGGCGTAGACGTCGGCGTCGGGCTCGGCGAAGAGCCCTCCGAACAGGTCCATGTGGCCGCTGTCGTGGCTGCGGGCGGTCTGCTCGGCGGCCTGGATGGCCTCCTCCATTGCCGCGAGCAGCACGCCCCGGTTGCGGTCGATGCCAGCCTGGTAGGCCTTGGGCTCGTCACTGAAGAACGGCCCGAGGCGATCCAGCGCACCGCCACGGATCAGCGCTTCCAGCGTGCGCTTGTTGATGCGCTTGAGGTCGACACGGTTGCAGAAGTCGAACAGGTCCTTGAACGGCCCGCCCTCGTCACGGCATTCGACGATGGCCTCCACCGGCCCCTCGCCCACGCCCTTGATCGCACCGAGGCCGTAGATGATCTGCCCGGCGTCGTCGACGGTGAAGCGGTAGTCGGAGTTGTTCACGTCCGGCGCGACGATGCGCAGCTTCATGCTGCGGCACTCTTCGATGAGCGTCACTACCTTGTCGGTGTTGTGCATATCCGCCGTGAGCACCGCCGCCATGAAGGGCGACGGGTAGTGGGCCTTCAGCCAGGCGGTCTGGTAGGAAACCCAGCCATAGGCGGCGGAGTGGGATTTGTTGAAGCCATAACCGGCGAACTTCTCCACCAGATCGAAGATGTTGCCCGCCAGCTCGGCATCGATGCCATTGCTGGCACAACCTTCGATGAAGCCGCCGCGCTGCTTGGCCATTTCCTCGGGCTTCTTCTTGCCCATGGCACGACGCAGCATGTCCGCGCCGCCGAGGGTGTAGCCCGCCATCACCTGGGCGATCTGCATCACCTGTTCCTGGTACAGGATGATGCCGTAGGTGGGCTTGAGCACCGGTTCGAGGCCGGCGTACTGGTAGTCCGGGTGCGGGTAGGAGAGCTCGGCACGGCCGTGCTTGCGGTTGATGAAGTCGTCCACCATGCCGGACTGCAGCGGCCCCGGACGGAACAGGGCCACGAGGGCGATCATGTCTTCCAGGCAGTCGGGCTTGAGCTTCTTGATCAGCTCCTTCATGCCGCGGGATTCAAGCTGGAAGACCGCTGTGGTCTCCGCCTTCTGCAGCATGTCGTAGGTCTTCTTGTCATCCAGCGGGATGCGGTCGATGTCCACCAGCGGCAGGCCGTTCTTCTCCTGCTCGCGGTTGATCATCTCCATGGCCCACTTGATGATCGTCAGCGTGCGCAGGCCGAGGAAGTCGAACTTCACCAGGCCGGCCGCCTCCACGTCGTCCTTGTCGAACTGGGTCACCAGGCCGCCGCCTTCCTCGTCACAGGCGATGGGCGCGAAGTCGGTCAGCTTGGTGGGGGCGATCACCACGCCACCGGCGTGCTTGCCGGTGCCCCGGGTGATGCCTTCGAGCTTGAGGGCCATGTCCCAGATTTCCTGGGCTTCCTCATCGGACTTGAGGAAGTCCCGCAGGACCTCTTCCTGGTTGTAGGCCGCCTCCAGGGTCATGCCCACTTCGAAGGGGATCATCTTCGACAGGCGATCGGCCAGGCCGTAGGACTTGCCCTGCACACGCGCCACGTCACGCACCACCGCCTTCGCCGCCATGGAGCCGAAGGTGATGATCTGGCTCACCGCATTGCGGCCATACTTCTCGGCCACGTAGTCGATCACGCGGTCGCGGCCGTCCATGCAGAAGTCGACGTCGAAGTCGGGCATGGAGACGCGCTCGGGGTTGAGGAAACGCTCGAACAGCAGGTCGTAGGCCAGCGGGTCGAGGTCGGTGATCTTCAGCACGTAGGCGACCAGCGAGCCGGCACCCGATCCACGGCCAGGCCCCACCGGGACGCCGTTGTTCTTCGCCCACTGGATGAAGTCGGCAACGATCAGGAAGTAGCCGGGGAAGCCCATCTGGATGATGGTGCCCAGTTCGAACTCCAGGCGGTCGATGTAGAGCTGGCGCTTCTCTTCGTAGTCCGGGGTCGTCTCCTTCGGCCAGAGCACCGCGAGGCGTTCTTCGAGGCCTTCGTAGGAGGCGTGGCGCAGGTAGTCGTCGATGCCCATGCCATTGGGCGTCGGGAAGTCGGGGAGGAAGTGCTTGCCCAGGCGCACGTCGATGTTGCAGCGCCGGGCGATCTCGACGGTGTTCTCGATGGCGTCGGGGAGGTCGCTGAACAGCTCGGCCATCTCTTCCGGTGACTTCAGGTACTGCTGGTTGGAGTAGTTGCGCGGACGGCGGGGGTCGTCGAGGGTCCGGCCTTCGCCGATGCACACGCGGGTCTCGTGGGCCTCGAAGTCGTCGGCCTTGATGAAGCGCACGTCGTTGGTCGCCACCAGCGGTGCTCCGCAGCGATCCGCCAGGGCCACGGCCGCGTGCACATGTTCCTCGTCATTGACGCGGCCGGTGCGTTGCAGCTCCAGGTAGAAGCGATCCGGGAACACCGCCTGCCACTCCGCCAGCAGGCGTTCGGCGGCTGCCGGGTCGCCGTTGAGCAGCGCCATGCCGATCTCGCCTTCCTTCGCGCCGGACAGAGCGATCAGGCCTTCGGCGGCCTCCTTCACCCAATCGCGCTGGATGATCACCAGGCCGTTGCTCTGGCCATCGGACCAGCCACGGGAGATCAACTCGGTGAGGTTGCGATAGCCCTTGCCGTCCATCGCCAGCAGCGTCATACGGCTGAGGGGGCCGTCTTCGTCCAGGCTCGCCAGCCAGATGTCGGCGCCACAGATGGGCTTGATGCCGCCACCCTGGGCCGCCTTGTAGAACTTGACCAGGGAGCACATGTTGCTCTGGTCAGTGACCGCCACCGCTGGCATGCCGGCAGCCGCCACGGCCTTGATCAGGGGCTTGACCCGCACCAGGCCGTCGACCAGGGAGTACTCGGAATGGAGACGGAGATGCACGAAGGAAACGGTCATGACGATCCTTTGGAAGAGGCAGAAACGGCAGGGCCCGGATTGTACCGGGCCCGATGGTAAAGCTACAGGTTTGCGCTCAGCGGGGAACCGGGGTCAGCGGCGATCGTCCCAGATGCCGGGTTCCAGCTTGTCCTGGATCTCCGGGTACTGGCTGGCATCGAAGGTCGGCAGCTTGCCGGCCTTGCGCTGGGCGTTGTAGTCCCGGGCCAGCTTGATGGCCAGGTTGGAGAGCAACAGGATGGCGATCAGGTTGGTGATCGCCATCAGCCCCATGGACACGTCCGCCAGGTTCCAGACGAAGGGCAGCGACGCCAGGGCGCCGAACATCACCATCCCCAGCACCGCCAGGCGGAAGACCAGCAGACCGCCCGGGTGGTTGTGCTCGAGGAACACCAGGCAGTTCTCGGCGTAGAAGTAGTTGGCGACGATGGAGGTGAAGGCGAAGAACAGGATGATCACCGCCAGGAAGTACTTGCCCCACAGGCCCACCTGGCTGGTCAGCGCGTTCTGCACCAGCATGATGCCCTCGCCTTCTTGAGGGCCGGCCAGGAGGATGATGGCCGCCGACGCGGTGCAGATCAGCAGGGTGTCGATGAACACACCGGCCATCTGCACGTAGCCCTGGGAAGCCGGGTGCGGCGGATAGGGCGTCGCCGAGGCGGCCGCGTTGGGCGCCGAGCCCATGCCCGCCTCGTTGGAGAACAGGCCACGCTTGAAGCCGTTCATGATCGCCGCGCCAATGCCGCCGGCCGCCGCTTCGTGCCAGCCGAAGGCACTCTTGACGATCATCACCAGGATGCCGGGCAGTTCGCTGGCCTGGGTGATGATCAGCACCACGGCCACCAGCAGGTAGGCGACCGCCATGAAGGGCACCGCCAGCTCGGAGAAGCGGGCAATGGAGCGCAGGCCACCGAAGATGATCAGTGCCGTGATCGCCACCAGGGCGAGGCCGCTGATCCACAGCGGCACGCCGAACGCACCCTGCATGGCGCCGCTGATGGTGTTGGCCTGGACCGAGTTGAAGACGAAGCCGAAGGCCAGGATCAGGAACAGCGAGAACAGCACGCCCATCCAGCGGGCACCGAGGCCTTTCTCCATGTAGTAGGCCGGGCCACCACGGAACTGCCCCTTGTCGTCACGGATCTTGAACAGCTGGGCCAGGGTCGCCTCGACGAAGCCGGTGGCCATGCCGACCATCGCGATCATCCACATCCAGAACACCGCGCCAGGGCCACCCAGGGTGATGGCGACGGCCACACCGGCGACGTTGCCGGTACCGACCCGTGCGGCCAGCGAGGTGCACAGGGCCTGGAAGGAGGAAATGCCGGAATCATCGGCCTGGCGGCTGCCCTTGAGCACGCTGAAGGTGTGCCCGAAGTGGCGGAACTGGATCAGCCCGAGGCGGACGGTGAAGTACAGGCCGCAGCCCACCAGCAGCCAGATCAGGACCTTGCCCCAGATGAAGCCGTTGAGCGAGTTGACCACCAGGTTGGCCATGTCTTGCATGAGGAACTCCTTGGGCCGCTTATGGCGGCACTCAGTGAAACGCTGGAATACCCGGATGAAGTATCGCAGCGGAAAGATGATCTCGCTGGGGCGCCCGGTTGCCGACTGAGAGGCAGCGCATGGCGTCCGCGAAGCCACGCGGGCCTTGAGACGAGATCAGACGATCAGGGTGGCGGATCAGTGCCCGGTTTCGAGCAACTCCCGGACGGGCGCGAACGAACGCCGGTGGATCGCCGTAGGACCGAGGCGTTTCAGCGCCTCGAGGTGCACCGGGGTCGGGTAACCCTTGTGCCCGGCCAGGCCGTAGCCCGGGTAGAGCGCGTCCAGCTCGGCCATTTCACGGTCCCGGGAGACCTTGGCCAGGATGGACGCGGCCGCAATCGCGGGGACTTTCGCATCACCCTGGACAACAGGCGCGCTGGGTACCGCGAGCCTGGGGCAGCGGTTGCCATCGATGAGGGCCAGTTTCGGGGTCACGGAGAGCCCCTCCACCGCACGCTGCATGGCCAGCATGGTGGCGTGCAGGATGTTCAGCTGGTCGATTTCCTCGACCTCGGCCCGGGCGATGCACCAGGCCAGTGCCTTCTCGCGAATCTCATCGAACAGCGCCTCGCGGCGTGCCTCGGAGAGCTTCTTGGAGTCGTTCAGGCCCAGGATCGGGCGGGCCGGGTCGAGGATGACGGCAGCCGTCACCACCGGACCGCACAGCGGGCCGCGACCGACTTCGTCGACGCCTGCCACCAGTTCCTCGACCAGGTCGAAATCCATGCCCATCTGCATCAGCGCGCCTCCGCCAGTTGCAACACCGCCTGGGCGGCTTCTTCGGATGCATCGCGACGCAGGGCGCGATGAATGGTGTCGAAACCCTCGGTCTGCGCCTCGCCGCCGTCGAGCAACGGCGACAGGGTCTGGGCCAGGGCTTCGGGGGTTGCGGCGTCCTGGATCAGCTCCGGCACGAGCAGGCGCTGGGCCAGCAGGTTCGGCAGCGACACATAAGGGCTCTTCACCAGGCGCCGCAGGATCTTGTAGGTGAGTGGCGCCAGCCGGTAGGCCACCACCATCGGGCGCTTGTAGAGCAGCGCCTCCAGGGTGGCGGTGCCGGAAGCGATCAGAACGGCATCGCAGGCGGCCAACGCCTGGTGCGAGCGTCCATCGAACAGGGTCAGCGGCAGGTCGCGCCCAGCCAGCATCTGCTCCAGCTGCTCACGGCGCGCAGCATTGGCGCACGGCAGTACGAACCGGATTCCGGGACGCAGCGTGCGGAGCTGCTCGGCAGCATCGAGGAACAGCGCACCGAGCTTGCCGACTTCGCCACCCCGGCTACCGGGCATGAGCGCGACGACACTGCCCTCGGCAGGCAGGTCAAGGGCCTGCCGGGCGGCAGCGCGGTCCGCCTCAAGGGGGATGGTGTCCGCCAGCGGATGCCCGACGAAGCGGACCGGCACCTGGTGCTCTTCGTAGAAGCGCGCTTCGAAGGGGAACAGGGTGAGCATGAGGTCGCAGGCGTCGCGGATCTTCAGCACCCGCTTCTGCCGCCACGCCCATACCGAGGGGCTGACGTAGTGCACGGTGCGGATACCCGCCTGACGCAGCTTGAGCTCGACACCCAGGGTGAAATCAGGCGCATCGATGCCGATGAAGACGTCGGGCCGGGCCTCGATCAGGGTACGGATGAGGTGCTTGCGCCGACGGAGCAGTTCGGGAAGGCGTCCGAGCACCTCCACCAGCCCCATCACCGCCAGGCGCTCCATCGGGAAGTAGGAAACCAGCCCCTCGGCCTCCATCAAGGGACCGCCAACGCCGATGAACTCGATATCGGGGCGGTGGGCCTTGAGGGCCTTCATCAGGCCGGAGCCGAGGATGTCACCGGACGCCTCGCCAGCGACCAGCGCGATGCGCAGGGGACGGGCCATGGCTCAGCGGG
>Ga0247725_1001565_pt1 | contig 11306 bp, 9 predicted proteins | sample OKSTACKMCFT3sol_FD_183021 | JGI IMG/M metagenome (GOLD analysis project Ga0247725, IMG submission 183021) | Subsurface sediment microbial communities from gas well in Oklahoma, United States - OK STACK MC-FT3-sol | ecosystem: Environmental > Terrestrial > Deep subsurface > Rock core/Sediment... | reverse complement strand
GCAGATGCGTGAGGCGGGGCTGCCGCACACCAGCGCCGAGCAAGTGGTGACCGACAACGAGAAGCAGGCTCTGCTGGCTCATTTGAAGAGCAGCCACGGCGAGAAGCTGGAAGAGCCGCGCAAGATCACCCTGCAGCGCAAGACCACCACCACCCTGAAGGTTGCCGGTAGCAAGACCATCAGCGTGGAAGTGCGCAAGAAGAAGACCTACGTCAAGCGCAGCCCGGCCGAAATCGAGGCCGAGAAGCAGCGCGAGCTGGAAGAGCAGCGCGCCGCCGAAGAGGCCGCCCGCCTCAAGGCCGAGGAAGAGGCGCGCAAACAGGCCGAGGCGGAAGCCCGCAAGCAGCAGGATGCAGCCGCCCTGGCAGCTGTCGAGCCTGTCGCGGCCAGCGAAGCCCCGGCACCTGCTGCCGTGGTCAACGAAACCGCAGCCGCGGCCGTGGAGCGCAAGAAGGAAGAGGCGCGTCGCGCCGAGAAGGACAAGCCTGCACGCAGCGACGACGACGAGCGCCGCGACCGCAAGCATGCCCAGCATCGCCCGACCCTGAAAGACAAGGTGCCCGCTCCGCGTGTCGCTCCGCGCAGCACCGACGAGGAAGTCGATGACTTCCGTCGTGGTCGTGGTGGCCGGATGAAGCCGAAGAAGCGTAATCAGCACGGGTTCCAGAGCCCGACAGGACCTATAGTGCGCGAAGTAGCGATCGGCGAGACCATTACCGTAGCCGAGCTGGCCGCCCAGATGTCGGTCAAGGGCGCCGAAGTGGTCAAGTTCATGTTCAAGATGGGCTCCCCGGTGACCATCAACCAGGTCCTGGACCAGGAGACCGCGCAGCTGGTCGCCGAGGAAATGGGCCACAAGGTCAAGCTGGTCAGCGAGAACGCCCTCGAAGAGCAGCTGGCCGAGTCGCTGAAGTTCGAAGGCGAGGCCTTCTCCCGTGCGCCGGTGGTGACCGTGATGGGTCACGTCGACCACGGCAAGACCTCCCTGCTCGACTACATCCGTCGTGCCAAGGTGGCCGCGGGCGAAGCCGGCGGCATCACCCAGCACATCGGTGCCTACCACGTGGAAACCGACCGCGGCATGGTCACCTTCCTCGACACCCCCGGCCACGCCGCGTTCACCGCCATGCGTGCCCGTGGTGCCAAGGCCACCGACATCGTCATCCTGGTGGTGGCGGCCGACGACGGCGTGATGCCGCAGACCCAGGAAGCCGTGCAGCACGCGAAAGCGGCTGGCGTGCCGATCGTGGTTGCGGTGAACAAGATGGACAAGCCGGAAGCCAACCCGGACAACATCAAGAACGGCCTGGCCGCGCTGGATGTGATCCCGGAAGAGTGGGGCGGTGATACCCCGTTCGTACCCGTTTCGGCCAAGGCCGGTACCGGCGTCGACGAGCTGCTGGAAGCCGTGCTGCTGCAGGCCGAGATGCTCGAGCTGAAAGCCACTCCGGCGGCCCCGGGCCGCGGCGTGGTGGTCGAATCGCGCCTGGACAAGGGCCGCGGCCCGGTGGCCACCGTGCTGGTGCAGGACGGTACCCTGCGCCAGGGCGACATGGTGCTGGTCGGCGTCAACTACGGCCGCGTGCGTGCCATGCTCGACGAGAACGGCAAGACCATCAAGGAAGCGGGTCCGTCCATCCCGGTCGAGATCCTCGGCCTGGACGGCACCCCGGATGCCGGTGACGAGATGATGGTGGTGGCCGACGAGAAGAAGGCCCGCGAAGTCGCCCTGTTCCGCCAGGGCAAGTTCCGCGAGGTCAAGCTCGCCCGTCAGCACAGCTCGAAGCTGGAGAACATCTTCGAGACCATGGGCCAGGACGAGAAGAAGACCCTCAACATCGTGCTCAAGTCCGATGTGCGTGGCTCCCTCGAGGCCCTGCAGGGTGCCCTGGCCGACCTCGGCAACGAGGAAGTCCAGGTGCGCGTGATCGGTGGCGGCGTCGGTGGTATCACCGAGTCCGATGCCAACCTGGCGCTGGCCTCCAATGCCGTGCTGTTCGGCTTCAACGTGCGTGCCGATGCCGGTGCGCGCAAGATCGTCGAGCAGGAAGGCATCGACCTGCGCTACTACAACGTCATCTACGACATCATCGAGGACGTCAAGAAGGCGCTCACCGGTATGCTCGGCAGCGACGTGCGCGAGAACATCCTGGGCACCGCCGAGGTGCGCGACGTGTTCCGTTCGCCGAAGTTCGGCGCCATCGCCGGCTGCATGGTCATCGAGGGCACCGTCTACCGCAACCGTCCGATCCGCGTGCTGCGCGACGACGTGGTGATCTTCGAGGGCGAGCTGGAATCCCTGCGTCGCTTCAAGGACGACGTCGCCGAAGTGCGTAACGGCATGGAGTGCGGTATCGGCGTGAAGAGCTACAACGACGTCAAGGTCGGCGACAAGATCGAGGTGTTCGAGAAGGTCCAGGTGGCTCGTACGCTCTAAGCGCGAGTTGCAACACGCGACGCCCGGCCCCGCATGCGCGCGGCCGGGCGTTTGCCGCTTTTGAGCCCGCACGCGAAGGCGGCGGGAGAGGTAGGAAAAATGGCCAAAGAATACAGCCGTACCCAGCGCATCGGTGACCAGATGCAGCGCGAGCTGGCGCAGATGATCCCGCGCGAGGTGCGCGACCCGCGCCTGGGCTTCGTCACCGTCACCGCCGTGGATGTCAGTCGCGACCTCGGTCACGCCAAGGTGTTCATCACCCTGATGGGCGAGAACGCTGCCGAGAAGATCAAGCTCAACCTGGAAATCCTCAACGAGGCCGCCGGCTACCTGCGCATGCTGCTGGGCAAGTCGATGAAGGTGCGCAGCGTGCCGCAGCTGCACTTCCATTTCGACGAGAGCATCTCGCGTGGCGTGCACCTGTCGGCGCTGATCGAGCGCGCCGTGGCCGAAGACAGCAAGCATCAGGACGATTGAGCGTGGCCCAGGTCAAACGTATCCGCCGCCAGGTCAGCGGCATTCTGGTGCTCGACAAGCCGCGTGGCATGAGCTCCAACCAGGCCCTGCAGAAGGTGCGCTGGCTGCTCAACGCCGAGAAGGCCGGGCACACCGGTAGCCTCGACCCGCTGGCCACCGGCGTGCTGCCGCTGTGCTTCGGCGAGGCGACCAAGTTCTCCCAGTACCTGCTGGACGCCGACAAGGGCTACGAGACCCTGGCCCAGCTCGGCGTCACCACCACCACCGGCGACGCCGAGGGCGAAGTCCTCGAGCGCCACGAAGTGACCGTCGGTCGGGAGGCCGTGGAGGCCGTCCTGCCGCGTTTTCGTGGCGAAATCAAGCAGATACCGCCGATGTACTCGGCCCTGAAGAAGGACGGCCAGCCGCTCTACAAGCTGGCTCGCGCCGGCGAGGTAGTGGAGCGCGAGCCGCGATCTGTTACTATCGCGCGCCTAGATTTACTGGCCCTGGAGCAGGCGCAGCTGCGCCTGGCCGTGGCCTGCAGCAAGGGTACCTATATCCGTACCCTGGTCGAGGACATCGGCCAGCTGCTGGGTTGCGGTGCCCATGTGGCCGAGCTGCGGCGCACCCAGGCCGGGCCTTTCGGGCTGGCCCAGGCCATCAGCCTGGAGACGCTGGAGAAGGTCCATGCCGAAGGCGGCAGCGAGGCCCTCGACCAGTTCCTCCTGCCGGTGGACAGCGGCCTGGAGCACTGGCCGCTGCTGCAGCTGTCCGAGCACAGCGCCTACTACTGGCTGCACGGCCAGCCGGTGCGGGCACCGGAGGCGCCCAGGTTCGGCATGCTGCGGGTGCAGGATCATACCGGCCGCTTCATCGGCATCGGTGAGGTGAGCGAGGACGGGCGCATCGCGCCCAAGCGTCTGATTTCGACCGGCGCCTAGCGTCGGCAGGCGCCCCGGGTTGCGGCTCGGGGCGATGGATTCGGTCGATGCGACCGGAGCGAGGGTGGCTGTCAGCAGGCACGGTCATTCCTCTTTTTTAAACACGGGACTGGTTCCCGGCCTGTTCACTCAAGGAGCCCATCATGGCACTGAGCGTTGAAGAAAAAGCCCAGATCGTTAACGAGTACAAGCAAGCTGAAGGCGATACCGGTTCTCCGGAAGTGCAGGTTGCCCTGCTGACCGCCAACATCAACAAGCTGCAGGATCACTTCAAAGCCAACGGCAAAGACCACCACTCCCGTCGTGGCCTGATCCGCATGGTCAACCAGCGCCGCAAGCTGCTGGACTACCTGAAGGGTAAGGACACCACTCGTTACAGCGCCCTCATCGGTCGCCTGGGTCTGCGTCGCTAAGACGTGCACCTGAAGTGAGAAGCTGGGAGCACGGGGTTGCAGGGCGGTTGATACCGGCCGGCGGCTTCGGGCTTCCAGCTTCTGGCTTTTCAGGGGTATGACAACGGGTCCGACTCCCGGCATTCCCCCCGATTTCCCCAAGGCAACAAAGAGAAGGAAAACACCGTGAATCCGGTTATCAAGCAATTCAAGTTCGGTCAGTCGACCGTCACCCTGGAAACCGGCCGCATCGCCCGCCAGGCCTCTGGCGCCGTGCTGGTCAGCATCGACAACGACGTCAGCGTGCTGGTCACCGTGGTCGGTGCCAAGCAGGCCGATCCGAGCAAGGGCTTCTTCCCGCTGTCCGTGCACTACCAGGAAAAGACCTACGCCGCCGGCAAGATCCCGGGTGGCTACTTCAAGCGTGAAGGCCGTCCGAGCGAGAAGGAAACCCTGACCTCGCGCCTGATCGACCGCCCGATCCGCCCGCTGTTCCCGGAAGGCTTCATGAACGAAGTGCAGGTCGTCTGCACCGTGGTCTCCACCAGCAAGAAGACCGATCCGGACATCGCCTCGATGATCGGTACCTCGGCTGCCCTGGCCATCTCCGGCATCCCGTTCAACGGCCCGATCGGCGCCGCCCGCGTGGCCTTCCACGAGGACACCGGCTACCTGCTGAACCCGAACTACGAGCAGCTCAAGGCATCCAGCCTGGACATGGTGGTGGCCGGTACCGAGACCGCCGTGCTGATGGTCGAGTCCGAAGCCGACGAGCTGACCGAAGACCAGATGCTGGGCGCCGTGCTGTTCGCCCACCAGGAATTCCAGGCCGTGATCCAGGCCGTCAAGGAATTCGCCGCCGAAGCCGGCAAGCCGACCTGGAACTGGACCGCCCCGGCCGAGAACACCGCGCTGCTCAGCGCCATCAAGGCCGAGTTCGGCGAGGCCATTTCCCAGGCCTACACCATCACCATCAAGCAGGACCGCTACAACCGTCTGGACGAGCTGCGCGACCAGGTCGTGGCCAAGTTCTCCGGCGAGGAAGGCCAGCCGTCCGCCGGCGAGGTGAAGGATGCCTTCGGCCTGATCGAATACCGCACCGTGCGCGAGAACATCGTCAACGGCAAGCCGCGTATCGACGGTCGTGACACCCGTACCGTGCGCCCGCTGAAGATCGAAGTCGGCGTGCTGGACAAGACCCACGGCTCCGCCCTGTTCACCCGCGGCGAGACCCAGGCCCTGGTGGTCGCCACCCTCGGCACCGCCCGCGATGCCCAGCTGCTGGACACCCTGGAAGGCGAGAAGAAAGACCCCTTCATGCTGCACTACAACTTCCCGCCGTTCTCGGTGGGCGAGTGTGGCCGCATGGGCAGCGCCGGTCGCCGCGAGATCGGCCACGGCCGTCTGGCCCGCCGCGGTGTAGCCGCCATGCTGCCGAAGGGCGACGAGTTCCCCTACACCATCCGCGTGGTGTCGGAGATCACCGAGTCCAACGGTTCCTCCTCCATGGCCTCCGTGTGCGGCGCCTCCCTGGCGCTGATGGACGCCGGCGTGCCGATGAAGGCGCCGGTGGCCGGTATCGCCATGGGCCTGGTGCTGGAAGGCGAGAAGTTCGCTGTGCTGACCGACATCCTGGGTGACGAAGACCACCTGGGCGACATGGACTTCAAGGTCGCCGGTACCGCCAAGGGCGTCACCGCCCTGCAGATGGACATCAAGATCCAGGGCATCACCGAGGAGATCATGGAGATCGCCCTGGGCCAGGCCCTGGAAGCCCGTCTGAACATCCTCGGCCAGATGAACCAGGTCATCTCCCAGTCGCGCAGCGAGCTGTCGGCCAATGCCCCGACCATGCTGGCGATGAAGATCGACCAGGACAAGATCCGCGACGTGATCGGCAAGGGCGGCGCCACCATCCGCGCCATCTGCGAAGAGACCAAGGCCTCGATCGACATCGAGGACGACGGTTCGATCAAGATCTTCGGCGAGACCAAGGAAGCGGCCGAGGCGGCCAAGCAGCGCGTGCTCGGCATCACCGCCGAGGCCGAGATCGGCAAGATCTACGTCGGCAAGGTCGAGCGCATCGTCGACTTCGGCGCTTTCGTCAATATCCTGCCGGGCAAGGACGGTCTGGTGCACATCTCGCAGATCAGCGATCAGCGCATCGACAAGGTCACCGACGTGCTCAAGGAAGGCCAGGAAGTGAAGGTCCTGGTACTGGACGTGGATAACCGCGGCCGCATCAAGCTGTCGATCAAGGACGTCGCCGCAGCGGAAGCCTCGGGCGTCTAAGCCGAGACCATGCTGCAAAGGAGGGCCCTGCGGGGCCCTCTTTTTTTGCCCGCGGTTTGCCCCGACAATGGCGCCTGGTGCAGTACCCACAAGGACGTCAGGCGATGGAAATCAGCCACTGCCGCTATCACCCCGCACAACCCGCCACCTGGCATTGCCCGCCCTGCCAGCGCGACTACGGCGATTGCTGCATCCCGCTGAATGCCGAGGCCCCCGAGCAGGATCCGAGCTGCCCGCTGTGCCATGGCCCGCTGCAGTTCCTCGGCGCAGCCAACACCGCGCAGCCCTTCTGGCAGCGCATCCCGGCCTTCTTCCGCTATGGCCTGCAGCCCGCCCCGCTGGCCTTCGCCGCCCTGCTGGGCCTGGCCAGCCTGTTCATGCCGCCCTGGAAGCTGCTGTGGCTGGCGTTGTTCTGCGTCGCCACCAAGTACCTGCAGAGCGTGATCGAAAGCGCCAGCCTGGGCGCCCGCGAGGCTCCCAGCCTGCGCGGGGCGCTGGATGGCGAGGGCTTCAGCCTGTTCTGGCGGCTGCTGGTTATCTTCTTCATCGGCTTCGCTGTCGTCTGGCTGGCGGCCGACTTCGACAGCGAGGCGCTGTTCTGGGCTGCCACCCTCGGCGTGCAGCTGGTGCTGCCGGCCAGCATCATCCGCCTGGCCCTGGACAAGACCCTGGGCGCGGCGCTGAGCCCCGACCAGGTGGGGCTGGTGATCAAGGCCATGGGCTGGCGCTACCTGATCCTCTGGGCCTTCCTGTTCATTCTCTGGCAGTCGCCGGGCTGGGTCGCCTACATGCTGGCCGGCGGCCTGCCGCAGGTGGTGCTGGTGCCGCTGGCGACCCTGCTGTTCGGCTACTTCAGCGTGGTGATGTGCGCCATGATGGGCTATGCGGTGTTCCAGTATCAGGGTGCCCTGGGCTATGTGGCGGTGGAGGAGGGCGCGCCGCGCGGCCTGCCCGCCGAGGAGTACCGGCGGCGCCGGGCGCTGGCCGAGGCCGAGATTCGCCTCAAGGAGGGGCAGAGCGAGCGGGCCCTGGATGTACTGGCCCAGGCGCTGAACGGCATGCCCGATGATTTCGCCCTCAACGAGCGCTTCCATCGCCTGCTGTTCGGCATGAATGCCCGCGAGCGCTGTCTGCGTCACCTGCAGCACTACCTGCCGCTGGCCGCGCGGCTCAACCCGGCGCAGGCGGCCACGGCCCTGCTCAATGCCCGCCAGTTCAAGGCTGACTACCTGCCGGAGGATGCCCAGGTCTGCGAGCGGGTCGCCCAGGCGCTGCTGGAGCGGCACAAGACCCGCGAGGGCCTGAGCCTGCTGCGCAACCTGCATCGGCGCTTCCCCGACTATCCGCATATCCCGCGGGTCTACCTGCTGGCCGCGCGCGGCTTCGCCGAGGGGCTCGGCCAGGTGGAGCCGGCGCAGCAGCTGCTGGGCTACATTCGCGCGCGCTATCCGCAGTCGCCGTTGCTCGGCGAGGTGGAGCGCCTGGAGGAAACCCTGCGCCGGCTGGCGGCGCAGGCCTGAATCAGCGCGCCAGGTGCTGCTGGAGCAGGGCCAGCTGGCGTGTCTGCTCGGCTTCCGGGTAACTGTCGCGCAGGAAACGGCTGAGCTCGGTGACGCCGCGCAGGTCGCGGCCCTGGCCGAGCAGGCGCGCCAGCTGCAGGGTCAGCCCCGGGAGCTGGGCCGGGCGTTGCGCGCCCTGGCTCAGGCGCCGCCAGGCACCCAGGGCGCGCTGGCCTTCGCCGGCGCGGATCAGGGGGGCAAGCAGGTGCAGCTGCACGGCCGGGTGCAACAGCAGGCGCTGCCCGGCCTCGCCGCTGTCGTCGGCGATGCGCCTGAGCAGTGGCAGGGCCTGCTGGCCGTCCGCCAGGGCGAACAGCTGCTTCAGCACGCTGCCGAGCAGCGCCTTGTCCTGGCGTCCGCGGGCCACGGCATAGAGCCGCTCCAGCAGCTCCGCACGGCCTGGATAGCGATTCAGCAGCTCGGGCCCGCGGGCCGCGGCCTCGGCCAGGGCGAACTGGCCGAGCTGCCGGTCCAGCGCCGCCAGCTCGCGCTTGAACGGTGCGTCCGGGTCTTCCTTGTGCAGGTAGGCTTCGTCCACCTTCAGGCGCCCGCCCTGGCGCGGCAGCCAGACGGCCAGGAAGCCGGCCAGCAGGCCGCCCAGGTGAGCCAGGTAGTTGACGTTGTCCCCGGCCTGCAGCAGGCCAAACAGCTCCTTGCCGATCCACACTGGCAGTATCCACAGGGCCGGCGCCCTGAAGTAGCCGATCAGCGGGCCCAGCCAGTAGAAGAAGTTGATCCGCCGCAGGCCGAAGACGCCGACATACATACCCATCAGCCCGGAAATGGCACCCGAGGCACCCACGCCGGTGACCCAGGCCGGATCCACGGCCCACCACAGCAGGTGCGCGGCGACCCCGCTGAGCAGGTAGAGGCCGAGGTAGGCCCAGCGGCCCAGGGCGATCTCCAGGGCGAAGCCGAAGATGAACAGGAACAGCATGTTGCCCAGCAGGTGCATGAAATCGCCATGCAGGAACATGGCGCCGAACAGGCCTTCGAGGCTGAAGCGCGCCGGGACGAAACCGAAGCGGTAGGCACTGATGCGGTCACGGGCCTGTTCGGCCTTGCTGCGGGCTTCCTGCCAGGCCCGGTCGGTACGGAAGTCGGCACGCTGGTGCAGCCGCTGTTCGAACTCCAGGTCGTGGAGAATCCAGGCGGCCAGCTCCTGGCGGCGCAGGCCGTCGACATAGGCGCGCTGGTCGCCGTCCAGTTGCTCGCGGCGGGCGACGTCCTCGAGGAACAGCGCCCGCTCGCGACCGAGCAGGCCGCCGTCCAGGTAGGCCTGCACGGCCAGCGTGCGGCGTTCCTCGTCGCCACCCTGGTAGGCGAAATAGATCAGGGTATTGAGCAGGATCAGCAGGAGGGTGATCAGCGGTGGCCGCTTCCAGTCCAGCGGATGCTCGGCGGGAATGATCAGCATGCGCGGATGCCTCTGCGCTTAGCCGCGCCGACTGTCGATGCGCTTGAGCACGCCGCCTTCGATCAGCAGGAAGTACTGCATGCCGCCTTCGGGGGTGTAGACCCATTCCTCCTGCGGCACCTCGATGTTCTGCCGGTCGCTGACGACGTAGCCGACCACGCTCTTGCTGACCGGCTGGCCGCACTTGTTCAGTATTTCGACGCTGCGGTCGCCGGTGCTGGCGATGCCCTTGGCGCAGCGCAGCGAGTCGGCACGGGCATCCAGGCTGGCGATGGCCAGCAGGCCGGCGATAAGGGGGGCATGCAGTTTCATGAGGGTCATCCTTGAGTGACGAGCGGGCTTCAATTGCCCCGTTTGCTTTCGATCCTGACCAGGCGGTTACCCTCCAGGCGCAGGAAGTAGTACATGCCGCTGCGGGGCCCGTAGACCCACTCCTCGATGGCGACTTCGCTGAGGTAGCCGTAGTAGTCGCGCACTTCGCGATAGCCGAGCAGGTCCGCGCTGACCGGTTCGCCGCACTTGTCGCGGATCTCGCTGGCGAGATCGCCGGTGCTGATCAGGGCGCTGCCGCAACGCAGGGTTGAGCCGGCGTGGGTGGCGACGGGCAGCAGGGCGAGGCTGAGGATGAGCGCGCGGTACATCGGGGGCTCCGGGAAGCGACGGCGCCAGCCTACACCGGCGCCTCGCGGCTGTCAGCGGTTGCGTTTGCGCTCGATGCGGGTCAGGCGGTTGCCCTCGAAGGTGAGGATGCTGAGCATGCCGTTGTCGGGGCCGTAGACCCACTCCTCGATCTTCAGCTCGCGGCGATCGTAGCCGCCGAGGGTGTAGCCCACCAGGTCGCGGTAGGCCGGCGCGCCGCACTTGCGCTCCACCTCGAAGGCGCGGTCGCCGACGCTGACCAGCTGAGTGCCGCAGCGCAGCGTGTCGGCCTGGGCGGCGCAGGCCAGCAGTGCGCCGAGCAGCAGGACGGGGCGGCGCATCACTGGCTGCCCAGGTGCAGGGCCGTGGCGACCTGGCCATCGGCCTGGGCCTCGGCGCGGGCGACATCGAGCAGGTAGATGCGCTGGTCTTCCAGGCCACCACGCTCCACCAGGTAGTCCTTGATGCTGGCAGCGCGGGCCTGGGCGAGCTGGCGCAGCAGCAATTCACTCTGGCCCCAGGACTGCAGCACGGCGTCACGCATCTTCGCCGCGCGCTCCTCGTCCGGCAGCTCCTTCCACTCGGCCGGCGGCTGCTGTTTGAGGCGGCTGCGGTAGATGCCTTCCAGCAGCACCGGCTTGTCGTCCTCGTCCACCACCAGCTCCGTGGGCTCGGCGGGTACCTGCTCGCCGCTGCGCTGGAGCATCTTGTACTGGGTGTTCTGGTACTCGCGTTCGAGGCGGGCGAGGGCCAGGGGCGGGCCGTCGCTGCTCTGGGCGCTCATGCCTTCGACCTCCAGGCGCAGCACCGGCCGCTCCGTGAGGGCGGCGGCCAGGGTGTCCAGAGTCTTCTGCGCGGTACCGTCCAGCTGGTCGCTGCCGGCGGCGAAGCGGATCTGGCTGAGGTCGGTATCGCCGCCGCCGACCAGGCCGGCGATGAACTTGAACGGCGCCTGGGCGGCACGCAGCACCAGGTTACGCAGGGTCTGCCAGACGATGGGCATGACGCTGAACTCGGGGTTGTTCAGGTCGCCCTGCACCGGCAGCTGGATGTCGATGTTGCCCTGGGTGTCCTTGAGCAGGGCCACGGCCAGGCGGATCGGCAGGTCCACGGCGTCCTTGCTGTCCACCTGCTCGCCCAGCTGCAGGTCTTCCAGCAGCAGCTTGTTCT
>Ga0247725_1001564_pt1 | contig 11308 bp, 7 predicted proteins | sample OKSTACKMCFT3sol_FD_183021 | JGI IMG/M metagenome (GOLD analysis project Ga0247725, IMG submission 183021) | Subsurface sediment microbial communities from gas well in Oklahoma, United States - OK STACK MC-FT3-sol | ecosystem: Environmental > Terrestrial > Deep subsurface > Rock core/Sediment... | reverse complement strand
CCGTCGAGCACCGGCATCTCGCAGTCCATCAGCACCAGGTCGTACTGGCGCTCCTTCATGGCGCTGAGGGCTTCCTCGCCATTGCTGGCGGTGTCCGGCTGCAGGTTGAGCTTGCTCAGCATGCCGCGGATGACCTTGGTGGAGATGCTGTTGTCCTCGGCGACGAGGATGCGGAAGTCGCCGGGGACGTTGAGCGGCGAGCTGACCTGGGAGCCGGGGAGGGTGGCGGCGCCGCCGGCGGCGCGCTGGACCAGTTCGTCGGCCAGGGTGGTCTTGAGGGTGTAGCCGGCCACCGGCTTGGCGAGGATGCGCTTGATACCGGCGTTGCGGGCGATGATCTTGCTCGGCGCGTTGCTGATGCCGGTGAGCATGATGATCAGGATGTCGTGGTTGAGGCTCGGGTCTTCCTTGATCTTGGCAGCCAGCTGCATGCCGGTCATGCCGGGCATGTCCTGGTCCAGCAGCACCACGTCGAAGTATTCGCGCAGGTGGGCCTTGGTGCGCAGCAGGGCCAGGGCTTCCTTGCCGGACGGCACGGCGCTGACCTGCAGGCCCCAGGCGCTGCATTGCTGCACGAGCACCTTGCGGCAGGTGTCGTTGTCGTCCACCACCAGCAGCCGTGCGCCCTGCAGCGGGCCGTCGAGGTCGGAGGCGGGCTGCTCCAGGCGCTGGGCGTCCAGGGGCAGGGTCAGCCACAGGGTGCTGCCCTGGTTGCCGCCGCTCTGGATGCCGAAGTCGCCGTGCATCAGGCGCACCAGCTGGCGGGCGATGATCAGGCCGAGGCGGCCGCCGAGCTTGGTGGCGGAGAGGAAGTCCTTGCTGTGCAGCTCGGCGTTGAGCAGGGCGTCGCGCTCGCCTGCTTCCAGGGGGCGGCCGCTGTCCTGCACGGCGATGCGCAGGCGCGGTTCGGCGCCGCTGGTGTCCAGGGCGACCACCAGCAGGATCTCGCCTTCGTCGGTCTGCTTGAAGGCGTTGTCCAGCAGGCTCAGCAGCACCTGGCGCAGGCGCGTCGGGTCGCCGCCCACCACGCGGGGCACCTGGGGCTGCATGAAGCTGATGAGCTCGACCTTCTGCTGTTCGGCCTTGGCGCGGAAGATGTCCAGGCAGTCGTCGATCAGGGCGTTGAGGTCGAACTGCACGTCGTCCAGTTCGATCTGCCCGGACTCCAGCTTGGAGATGTCGAGGATCTCGTTGATCAGGGTGAGCAGTTCGTTGCCGGAGCTGTGGATGGTCTGCACGTAGTCGCGCTGCTTGGCCGACAGCGGGGTGCCCAGCAGCAGCTCGGTCATGCCCAGCACGCCGTTCATGGGGGTGCGGATCTCGTGGCTGATCTTGGCCAGGAACTCGCCCTTGGCCTTGAGTTCGGCGGAGCTGGCGGCCAGTTCGCGGCTGACCACGAAGTCGTCGAGGAGGATGCGCCGCTGGCGCTCGCTCATGGCCATGCTCATCAGCACGCCGCTGACGCTGGTGACGCTGAGCAGGCCGAAGGCCAGCCACTCCGACCGCACGGCCCAGTAGCCGAACAGCGCCGGCAGTGAGCCGAGGAACGCTACGCAGAACACCAGCAGCGCCAGGGTGAACAGGCGCGCCGGGCGGTAGCCGGACCGCCAGTGGTGCACCGCCACGCCGAAGATGCTGAGCCCGGTGACGGCGCCCATGCCGTAGACCAGCTGGTTGAACTGCAGGTCGGTGGCCACCAGCAGGAGCAGGCCGGTGATGCCGATCACCACGGCTTCGCTGAGCAGCAGGCCGTTGAGCGGTGTGTCGGGGCAGACGCGGCGGAAGAAGCTGCCGGCGAAGGCCAGGGCGCAGACCATGGCGGCCAGCATGGAGAGGTTGGCCAGCTGCGACTGGGCGCCGGGCCAGAAGTCCAGCCAGGGGCTGCTGATGCCCAGCAGCGCCAGGGCAGTGGCGATGATGCACAGCTGGGTGGCGGCCAGCCACAGGCTGCAGGCGGCGCGGGCGTAGGCGAAGCGCAGGACGTTGTGCAGCACCAGCATCACCAGGCTGCCCAGCAGCAGGCCGAAGAGCAGCGGGCGGCTGTCGTCGGCGGCCATCAGCGCGGCGCTCTGCAGGCTGATGGTGGGGCGCAGGGCGTGCTCGGAGGAGAGCCGCAGGTAGAGGTCCAGGGGCTCGCTGCGCTGGGGCAGCGGCAGCAGGAAGTCACGGCTGGGCAGCGGTCGCTCGGCGTAGGGCAGGCGGCTGCCGGTGCGGATGTGGTCGATCACCTCGCCGTCCTGCACCACGTACAGGTCGAGGTAGGAGAGGTAGGGGGCGAAGACCCTCAGCAGCCGTTCGTGCTGGCCGGCCGGCAGCGGGTAGTGCAGCCAGAGGGCGCTCTCGCCGCCGGGGGTGTAGAGGCGGTCGAGGTCGACGGGGGTGAACTGGGCGATGGATTGCTGGGCGCGGACGTCGTCCAGCTGGAGGCTGGCGGCGGGGTCGAGCAGGGCGCTCCAGCGCGGCGCCTCTGCGGCGTGCAGGGGATGCAGGCACAGCAGGGTCAGCAGCAGGCTGACGCAAAGTCCTATGGCATTCCTGAGCCGGCGCACGGCGAGGTCCCTTCATGAATGAGTGGCCGGATTATAGCCAAGGCCCAGCCGGCGGAATATGACAAAGGCGGCCACTTGGGCCGCCTTTGCGAGGTTTTACCGGAACTTTACCTACCTTCAGCCTTCGCCGCGTTCGCGGGCGATGGCGCGGTAGCCGATGTCCTTGCGGTAGAAGCAGCCGTTCCAGCGGATCTTCTCCGCCAGGCGGTAGGCCTGCTGCTGGGCGTCGGACACGCTGGCACCGATGGCGGTGGCGCAGAGCACGCGGCCGCCGGCGGTGACCACCTGGCCGTCCTTGAGGGCGGTGCCGGCGTGGAACACCTTGCCGTCGAGGGCGGCGGCGTCGGCCAAGCCTTCGATGACGTCACCCTTGGCGTAGTCGCCCGGGTAGCCGCCGGCGGCGAGGACCACACCCACGGTGGGGCGCGGGTCCCAGGTGGCTTCCACCTTGTCCAGGGCCTTGGCCAGGGCGGCCTCGACCAGCAGGACCAGGGAGCTTTCCAGGCGCACCATGATGGGCTGGGTTTCCGGGTCGCCGAAGCGGCAGTTGAACTCGATGACCTTGGGCGCGCCGCTCTTGTCGATCATCAGGCCGGCGTAGAGGAAGCCGGTGTAGACGTTGCCTTCCTCGGCCATGCCGCGAACGGTGGGGTAGATCACCTCGTCCATCACGCGCTGGTGCACGGCGGGGGTGACCACCGGAGCGGGGGAGTAGGCACCCATGCCGCCGGTGTTGGGGCCGGTGTCGGCGTCGCCGACGCGCTTGTGGTCCTGGCTGGTGGCCATGGGCAGCACGTTCTGGCCGTCGACCATGACGATGAAGCTGGCTTCCTCGCCGTCGAGGAACTCCTCGATCACCACGCGGGCACCGGCGTCGCCGAAGGCGTTGCCGGAGAGCATGTCACGCACGGCATCCTCGGCTTCGGCCAGGGTCATGGCGACGATCACGCCCTTGCCGGCGGCCAGGCCGTCGGCCTTGACCACGATGGGGGCACCCTTCTCGCGCAGGTAGGCCAGGGCCGGCTCGACTTCGGTGAAGTTCTGGTAGTCGGCGGTGGGGATCTTGTGGCGGGCCAGGAAATCCTTGGTGAAGGCCTTGGAGCCTTCCAGCTGGGCGGCGCCGGCGGTGGGGCCGAAGATGGCCAGGCCACGGGCGCGGAACAGGTCGACCACGCCTTTCACCAGCGGGGCCTCGGGGCCGACGATGGTCAGCTGCACGTTGGCAGCGGCGAAGTCGGCCAGTTGCTCGATGGCCAGCACGTCGATGGCGACGTTCTCGCACTTGGCTTCGGTGGCGGTGCCGGCGTTGCCCGGGGCGACGAAGACCTTGGCGACGCGCGGGTCCTGGGCCACTTTCCAGGCCAGGGCGTGTTCACGACCGCCGCTGCCGATGATCAATACGTTCATTGCGTTTTCCTCGAGGAGGCGGGCCAGGGGCCCCGATGGTGGATGAGAAGAGCGTCATCCACCCTACAAAAGCTTATTCCTGCAGACCTTCGGTGCGTCCCTGTCACTCAGTGCCGGAAGTGGCGCATGCCGGTGAATACCATCGCAATGCCGGCCTCGTCGGCGGCGGCGATGACTTCGTTGTCACGCATGGAGCCGCCCGGCTGGATCACGGCGGTGATGCCGGCCTTGGCGGCGTTGTCGATGCCGTCGCGGAAGGGGAAGAAGGCGTCGGAGGCCATGACCGCGCCCTTGACCTCGAGACCGGCATGCTCGGCCTTGATGGCGGCGATGCGGGCGGAGTTGACGCGGCTCATCTGGCCGGCGCCGACGCCGACGGTCTGGCGGTTCTTGGCGTAGACGATGGCGTTGGATTTGACGAACTTGGCCACTTTCCAGGCGAAGATCAGGTCGTGGATCTCCTGCTCGCTCGGGGCGCGCTGGGTGACGATCTTCAGGTCTTCCGCCTTGATCATGCCGATGTCACGGCTCTGCACCAGCAGGCCGCCGTTGACGCGCTTGAAGTCCCAGCCCGGGGCGCGCTCGGCCGGCCACTCGCCGCATTCCAGCAGGCGTACGTTGGCCTTGGCGGCCACCACTTCACGGGCGGCGGCGGAGATTTTCGGGGCGATGATCACTTCGACGAACTGGCGCTCGACGATGGCCTTGGCGGTCTCGCCGTCCAGCTCGCGGTTGAAGGCGATGATGCCGCCGAAGGCGGATTCGGTGTCGGTGGCGTAGGCCAGGTCGTAGGCCTTGCGGATGCCGCCTTCGTCTTCCGGAACCACGGCGACGCCGCAGGGGTTGGCGTGCTTGACGATGACACAGGCCGGCTTGACGAAGCTCTTCACGCATTCCAGGGCGGCGTCGGTGTCGGCCACGTTGTTGAAGGACAGTTCCTTGCCCTGCAGCTGGACGGCGGTGGAGACGCTGGCCTCGCCCTTCTTCGCTTCCACGTAGAACGCGGCGCTCTGGTGCGGGTTCTCGCCGTAGCGCATTTCCTGGGCCTTGACGAACTGGCTGTTGAAGGTGCGCGGGAAGGCGCTGCGGTCTTCGGTGGACAGGGTGTCGCGGGCCTGGTCGATGGTGCCCAGGTAGTTGGCGATCATGCCGTCGTAGGCGCTGGTGTGCTCGAAGGCCTTGAGGGCCAGGTCGAAGCGCTGGGCGTAGGTCAGGCCGCCGGCCTTGAGGGATTCGACGATGCCGGCGTAGTCGCTGGCGTTGACCACGATGGCGACATCCTTGTGGTTCTTCGCGGCGCTGCGGACCATGGTCGGGCCGCCGATGTCGATGTTCTCGATGGCGGTGGGCAGGTCGCAGTCAGCCTTGGCGACGGTGGCCTCGAAGGGGTAGAGGTTGACCGCCACCAGGTCGATCGGCTTGATGCCGTGCTGCTCCATGACCGCGCCGTCCAGGTTGCGGCGACCGAGGATGCCGCCGTGGATCTTCGGGTGCAGGGTCTTCACGCGGCCATCCATCATTTCCGGGAAGCCGGTGTAGTCGGCGACTTCCACGGCGGCGACGCCGTTGTCCTTGAGCAGCTTGTAGGTGCCGCCGGTGGAGAGGATCTCCACGCCCAGGGCAGCCAGTTCACGGGCGAACTCGAGGATGCCGGTCTTGTCGGAAACGCTGATCAGGGCGCGGCGAACGGGGAGGCGGGTGGTCTGGTCGGTCATGTCGATGTCCATCGGAGCAGGGGAATCAGTAAAAAAGGGCGGCCTTTGATGTTCTCGGGGGCCGCCCTTTCTTTATCGAATACGTGCTTACAGGAGGTCGTACTGCTTGAGCTTCTTGCGCAGCGTGCCCCGGTTGAGGCCGAGCATCTCGGAGGCTTTGGTCTGGTTGCCCTTGACGTAGTTCATCACGGTTTCCAGCAGCGGGGCCTCCACTTCGGAGAGCACCAGGTTGTAGACGTCCGTGACCGTCGCGCCCTCCAGGTGGGCGAAGTAGTTGTGCAGTGCCTTCTCGACGCTGCCGCGCAGGGTCTGGCCCTCGGCGGTCGGTGTGGTCAGGTGCTGTTTCAGGTTGGCGTTGTCGCTCACGGGTGTTGCCCCATCAAAAAAATTCTCGGTCATCGTCGTCATGCGGCCTTATCCCCTTCGTTGTGACGCTCGGCGAAAAATTGCCGAACGCTGGCGCACTGCGCGTCCGTGGACTCCAAACGATTGAACTGGGCGCGAAACTCCCTGGCGCCCGGCAGGGTTGCGAGATACCAGCCGACATGCTTGCGGGCGATGCGTACGCCCATCACTTCGCCGTAGAAGGCGTGCAGTGCGGCCAGGTGCTCCAGCAGGATCTGTTCCACCTCTTCAAGCCCCGGCACCGCCAGCAGTTCGCCGGTGGCCAGGTAATGCGTGATCTCGCGGAAGATCCAGGGTCGCCCCTGGGCCGCTCGACCGATCAGCAGGGCATCGGCACCGGTGGCGTCGAGGACCTGTCTGGCTTTCTGTGGCGAGTCGATGTCGCCGTTGGCAAAGACCGGGATCGACACCGACTGCTTGATCGCGGCGATGGTGTCGTACTCGGCTTCGCCGGTGTACAGGTCGGCCCGGGTGCGACCGTGAACGGCCAGCGCCTGGATACCCGACTCTTCGGCGATCCTCGCCACGGCGATGCCGTTCTTGTTGTCGCGGTCCCAGCCGGTGCGGATCTTCAGCGTGACCGGGACATCGACGGCCTTCACCACGGCGTCGAGGATGCGTGCCACCAGGGCTTCATCCTTCATCAGCGCGGAACCGGCCGCCTTGTTGCAGACCTTCTTCGCCGGACAGCCCATGTTGATGTCGATGATCTGGGCTCCGAGTGCCACATTGGCCCTGGCCGCCTCGGCCAGCATCTCCGGGTCGCCGCCGGCGATCTGCACCGAACGGGGCTCCGGGTCGCCTTCATGAAGCAGGCGCAACCGGGACTTGCGGCTGTTCCACAGGCGCACGTCGCTGGTGACCATCTCGGAGACTACCAAGCCGGCACCCAGGCGACGGCAAAGCAGACGAAACGGACGATCGGTCACGCCCGCCATGGGGGCGAGTATCACCTGGTTGGGTAGGGCATACGGGCCGATGCGTACCGCCGACATGGGTCTTCCCTGCCTGTGGGGCCGGATCTTGGTCTACGAAAAAGGGTGGGCATCATACCCGCTCTCGATGACCGGATAAAGGTTGTTTTGAACAAATTCTGAACAGTGCCGAGCTTATCGCCAGGGGTTCTGGCAAGGCCCCGGAGCGGCGTCCGGCGGGCCTGTCAGGCTATTCCGGGGAGTGGAAGCTCAGGCTGTAATTGACCGCCTTGGTGCCGGGGTCAAGGATGTCCAGCGAGATGTGGATCGGCGTCTGCGGCGGCATTTCCGTCTGCCCGGCCAGCTCCCCGCCGAGGTATTCGCCGGGCTTGAAGCGACGGTTGGCGAGCAGTTGCCCGTTGATGTCGGCGAAGCGCAGTTCCAGCAGCGGGAAGGGCTGGGAGAAGGCCGCGCGGTTGTAGATGATCGCATCCACCACCAGGGCGCCGGTGAAGTCCGGGTGGCTGCGCACCACCAGGTTGCTGCTCTTGATCAGGTTGACGTCGACCTTGGAAGGCAGGCGGCAGCCGATCTCGGGGCAGAGCTGCTCGAACCAGGGGCGGTACTGGTCGGTGCGGGCCAGTTCGTCGAAGTGGTACCAGACGTACTGGAAGCCCAGGGCGAGGCCGCCGATCAGGTTCAGCAGGCCCCAGCCGATCCAGCGGCCCCAGGGTTTGCGCGGGGCTTGCCATTCCAGTTGCAGGGGCTCGTCGTCCAGGTCCAGCAGGCCCTTGTCGCGCAGGCTCGGTTCGTTGCGCGGCGGGCTGCGGCTCACGACGGGCTCGGTCGGCGCGTCGTCCAGCGGTTCGTCAACGTCGTCCTCGTCCCGTTCCTGCGTGGCGCTGCGGCCGGGGGCGGGGAGATCCGGTTCGTCGTCGGGCTCGTCGTCGCGGGCCGAGCCGATGCTCGGCAGCGGGTCGTCCTCTTCCTCGACGGCGGCCAGGTTCAGCGCGGGCTCGCGGCGCTCCGGCTCGGCCGGGCGCGGCGGCACCGGTGCCTGGGGGGCGGAGGCGGTGGGGCGTTGCTCGGCGTGCAGCAGGGCTTCGGCCCAGCCTTCGTCGTAGCGTTGTTCGGGGTCGTCACGCTGGCCCAGCAACTGCTCGCCCGGCTTGGGGGCGGCCTGCAGGGCCATGAATTCGCGGGAGAGCTTGAGTTCTTCCTGCTCCAGCTTGGCCAGTTCCTCGTCGAGGTCGAGGCTGTCCAGGTCCAGGTCGTCGTGGATCCACAGGGTGTTCTTGTCGCCGCTCTTGCCGCTGGGGGCCGGCGTTGCGGCAGCCTGGGGCTTGAGCACGGTGGCGACGCTGGGCACGCTCGGAGCCGGAGCCGGAGCCGGAGCCGGAGCCGGAGCCGGAGCCGGAGCCGGAGCCGGAGCCGGAGCCGGAGCCGGAGCCCGGGGTGCGGGTGGCGTCGGGCTCGGTGCGGCCGGGCGAGCGGGTGGCGTGGTCGCAGCCGGGGCAGTCGTCGTCGAGGCCGAGGCTTCTTTCGCCGCCAGGCTCCCCAGCAGTTGCTTGGCCGCGTTGAACACGTGCAGGCACGCACCGCAGCGCACCGCGCCATGGGCCGCCGCCAGCTGGGCGCGGGTCACGCGGAAGCTGGTCTGGCAATGGGGGCACTGGGTGACGAAGCTATCGGTCATGCGGCGGTCCGGGCAAAACGACGCGCTAGTCTACCAACTCGCCACGTCGCTGGCGCATTCCTGCTGTGCATCCTTTGCGGGCCTCAGCGACGAACGCCGCTGATGCGCACCCAGCCGTCCTTATCGGCGGTCGGGTCCAGCTCGAAGGCATCGGCATAGGCCGCGCGGACCTCCTCGGCCTGCTCGGCGAGGATGCCCGACAGCGCCAGGCGGCCGCCGGCCTTGACCAGCGCGGTGATCTGCGGCGCCAGGGACACCAGCGGGCCGGCGAGGATGTTGGCCACCACCACGTCGGCCGGCTGTTGCGGCATGTCGGCGGGCAGGTAGACGGGGAACAGGGCCGGGTCGATGCCGTTGCGCGAGGCGTTGTCGCGGGAGGCCTCCAGGGCTTGCGGGTCGATGTCGGTGCCCACCGCCTGGCGCGCGCCCAGCAGCAGGCCGGCGATGGCGAGGATGCCGGAGCCGCAGCCGAAGTCGATCAGGTCGCAGCCGCCCAGTTCCTGGCCGTCCAGCCATTCCAGGCACAGCGCGGTGGTCGGGTGGGTGCCGGTACCGAAGGCCAGGCCCGGGTCCAGCAGCAGGTTCACCGCATCCGGCTCGGGGGCGTCGTGCCAGCTCGGGACGATCCACAGGCGGCGGCCGAAGCGCATGGGCTGGAAGTTGTCCATCCAGCTGCGCTCCCAGTCCTGGTCTTCGATGCGCTCGATCTGGTGCTGCGGCAGGGCGCCGCCGGTGAGCAGTTCGAGGTGCGCCACCAGCGCCGTCTCGTCGGTGTCGGCCTCGAACAGGGCCAGCAGGTGGGTGTGGGACCAGAGCGGGGTGGTGCCGAGGTCGGGCTCGAAGATCGGCTGGTCTTCGGCGTCCATGAAGGTCACCGAGACGGCGCCGACTTCCAGCAGGGCGTCTTCATAGGTTTCCGCCTGATCCGGGGTGATGGCGAGACGGACTTGTAACCAGGGCATGGCGAAACCTCGATGCGGCGTGGAGAAGGGGCTCTTACGGGGCGGGCAAGCTTACTTGAGGCTCGGGTGCCATGCCAGCCGGGGTGTCCAGGCGGTCGAGGCCGCGGTAGGCGAGGTGGCAGACGCCGCCGCCGAGCAGGGCCGGGAGCAGCAGATTGAGCACGGGAACCAGCGCCAGCATGAGGATCAGCAGGCCGAAGGCGATGAGGGCGCCGCGCTGGGCCCGCACCACGCGCATCTGTTCGGCGCCACTGGCCAGCCCGGCGAGGGCGGTGGGCACCAGGAAGCGCACGTTCAGGTAGGCCAGCAGCATCAGCAGCAGGACGCCGTTGACCACGGGGATCAGCAGGCAGAGCAGCGGGCCGAGGCCGATGCCCAGCCAGGGACCGAGGTGGTAGCGGCCGGCGCGCAGCAGGTCGGCAGCGGCGGGTTGGCGCTGGAGCAGGCTGGGGTAGCGGCTGCGGGCACGGGTCTTCAGCCGCCCCATCAGCACCCAGCGCAGGCTGAGGCGGATGCTGAGCACCACGGCGCCAGCGTAGAGCACGACCACGATAGCCACTGCCAACAGCGCGGCGTAGACCGCCATCAAGGCCAGGGCCGGGGCGATGTTGGCCATGGCGCTGATGGTCGCCGGGCCGCCGCTGACGCTCGGGAGCAACCCGAGGGCGGCAGCGCCCATGATCACGAAGGAGGCGATCAGCCCGGCGGCCTTGGCGATGAACTCGAAGTGGGTATAGAACAGCCAGCCCCAGAAGCTGGTCATCAGCAGGCAGAGGCCCGCCGAGCCGATGAGGATGCCCGGCCGCAGGCTGGAGCGCAGGGCCAGCCCCAGGCAGATGAAGGCTTCCAGAAAGGCCCGGCCGATGGACTTGAATCTCGCTTTCACGGGCGTGGCATTCCTTTGCGCGGCGGAAATGAAGAAGGGCCGCATTATGCGGCCCTTCGGGGTTCACCAGGCTTACTTCTTGCCCAGTTTGTGCTCGAGGTAGTGAATGTTCACGCCCCCTTTGCAGAAACCCTTGTCGCGGGTGAGGTCGCGGTGCAGCGGGACGTTGGTCTTGATCCCGTCCACCACGATCTCGTCAAGGGCATTGCGCATGCGCGCCATGGCCTCGTCGCGGTCCTTGCCGTAGGTGATCAGCTTGCCGATCAGCGAGTCGTAGTTCGGCGGTACCGAGTAGCCGCTGTACAGGTGCGAATCGACGCGCACGCCGTTGCCACCCGGGGCGTGGAAGTACTTCACCTTGCCCGGGGAGGGCATGAAGTTGTCCGGGTCTTCGGCGTTGATGCGGCACTCCAGGGCATGGCCACGGATGACCACGTCTTCCTGCTTGATCGACAGCTTGTTGCCTGCGGCGATGCTGAGCATCTCCTTGACGATGTCGACGCCGGTGACCATCTCGGTGACCGGGTGCTCCACCTGGACGCGGGTGTTCATCTCGATGAAGTAGAAGCGGCCGTTCTCGTAGAGGAACTCGAAGGTACCGGCACCGCGGTAGCCGATCTCGATGCAGGCCTGGACGCAGCGGGCCAGCACTTCGGCGCGGGCCTTCTCGTCGATGCCGGGGGCGGGGGCTTCTTCCAGCACCTTCTGGTGGCGGCGCTGCAGGGAGCAGTCGCGGTCACCCAGGTGGATGGCGTTGCCCTGGCCGTCGGAGAG
>Ga0247725_1001563_pt1 | contig 11311 bp, 5 predicted proteins | sample OKSTACKMCFT3sol_FD_183021 | JGI IMG/M metagenome (GOLD analysis project Ga0247725, IMG submission 183021) | Subsurface sediment microbial communities from gas well in Oklahoma, United States - OK STACK MC-FT3-sol | ecosystem: Environmental > Terrestrial > Deep subsurface > Rock core/Sediment... | reverse complement strand
TCGGCGTCGACGGCGACGCCCAGCGCATCGGCCAGCTCGTGTGGATGCTGTTCCTCAAGATATTCGATGACCGCGAACAGGAGTGGGAGCTGCTGGATGACAGCTACCGCTCGCCGCTTCCGGAAAGCTGCCGCTGGCGCACCTGGGCGGCCAACCCGGAAGGCATCACCGGCGATGAGTTGAAGGACTTCATCGACAACAACCTGTTCCCGCAGCTGCAGAACCTCCACGAATACAGCACCACCCCGGCGGCCTACGTGGTGCGTGGCGTGTTCGAGGATGCCTACAACTACATGAAGTCCGGCCAGCTCATCCGCCAGGTGATCAACAAGATCCAGGAGGGCGTGGACTTCAACAAGGCGCAGGAGCGTCATGCCTTCGGCGACATGTACGAGCAGCTGCTGCGCGACCTGCAGAACGCCGGCAACGCCGGCGAGTTCTACACCCCGCGCCCGGTCACCGAGTTCATGGTGCGCATGGTCGACCCCAAGCTGGATGAAAAGGTCATGGACCCGGCCTGCGGCACCGGCGGCTTCCTCACCTGCACCATCGAGCACAAGCGCAGCCGCTACGTGAAAACCGCCGAGGACGAGCGCGCCCTGCAGGCCAGCATCTTCGGCGTGGAGAAAAAGCCGCTGCCGCACCTGCTGGCCACCACCAACATGATCCTGCACGGCATCGAAGTGCCCAGCCAGATCAAACACGACAACACCCTGAGCCGCCCGCTGACCAGTTGGGGGCCGAGCGAGCGGGTTGACTGCATCGTCGCCAACCCGCCGTTTGGCGGCATGGAAGAGGACGGCATCGAAACCAACTTCCCCACCGCCTTCCGCACCCGCGAGACCGCCGACCTGTTCCTGGTGCTGATCATGCACCTGCTGAAAGACGGCGGCCGCGCCGCCGTGGTGCTGCCGGACGGTTTCCTGTTCGGCGAAGGTATCAAGAGCCGGATCAAGGAAAAGCTGCTGGCAGAAAACAACCTGCACACCATCGTTCGCCTGCCCAATGGCGTGTTCAACCCCTACACCGGCATCAAGACCAATCTGCTGTTCTTCACCAAGGGCACGCCGACCAAGGAAGTGTGGTTCTACGAGCACCAGTACCCGGCCGGGTACAAGAGCTACTCCAAGACCAAGCCCATGCGTATCGAAGAGTTCGCGGTCGAAGAAGCCTGGTGGGGCAGCGAGGCCGATGGCTTTGCCGCGCGGGAAGAGAACGAGTTTGCCTGGAAGGTCAGCCTGGACGAGCTCAAGGCGCGCAACTGGAACCTGGACTGCAAGAATCCGCATATCGGTGAGCAGATCAGCCACGACCCGGACGAGCTGCTGCGTAACTACGCCAGCCTGCAAGGCGAGATCGGCGAGCTGCGCGATCAGCTCAAGGCCGTGCTGGCCGAAGCCCTGGAGCGCGAGGTATGACGGCGTTGCTGACCGACAACCTTCCGCTGCTGGCGGGCGCACCCAATGGAATCAAAAAGCTGCGTGAGCTGATTCTGGAGCTGGCGGTACGCGGCAAGCTGGTGCCGCAGGATCCCAGTGATGAGCCGGCCAGTGAACTGCTGAAGCAGATTGCCGAAGAAAAGGCGCGGCTGGTGGCAGAGGGAAAGATTAAGAAGCAGAAGCCCTTAGCGGAAATAGCTGAAGAAGAATGGCCGTTTGTGTTGCCAGTAGGATGGAAGTGGAGCCGGCTTGGTGATGTGAGCGAATATATTCAGCGTGGTAAGGGGCCTGTCTATGTGGATCAGTCAAGCTTCAAGGTTGTTTCGCAAAAATGCGTGCGCTGGACTGGTCTTGATCTGGAGCCTGCGAGATTCATAGCTCCAGAGTCACTTGTGAAGTATGAGTCGATACGCTTTCTTCGCTCTGGGGATATCCTTTGGAACTCAACAGGTACGGGAACCATTGGGCGCGCCTGCGTTGTTGAGGATTGCTCAGAAGATGAACAGCTGGTCGCAGATTCTCATGTCACCGTTGTACGGCCTACTGGGCTTTTGTCAGTGTTTTTATGGCGCTGGATTCAAAGCCCATCAGTACAGTCTGAGCTTGAAGGTAATGCATCAGGGACGACCAACCAGATTGAGTTAAATACAAGTACTGTCATTGCTCATCTAACTCCTATTCCCCCTCTTGCCGAACAACACCGCATCGTCGCCAAAGTCGATGAGCTGATGGCCCTATGCGACCGCCTGGAAGCCCGCCAGGCCGATGCCGAAAATGCCCACGCCCAACTGGTGCAGGCGCTGCTGGACAGCCTGACCCAGGCCCGCGATTCCGAGGACTTTGCGCAAAGCTGGCAGCGCCTGGCCGAACACTTCCACACCCTGTTCACCACCGAATCCAGCATCGACGCCCTCAAGCAAACCCTGCTGCAACTGGCGGTGATGGGCAAACTGGTGCCGCAAGATCCCAACGATGAGCCGGCCAGTGATTTGCTGAAGCGGATTGCCGATGCCAAGGTGCAGGCAGCCTCGCAGGGGCGTGGGCGAAAAGTAAAGACAGCTACTGATTATCGTGCCTCAGATACCGAGGTAACTGTGCCTGCTGGTTGGTCTCTCTCAACAGTTGGAGAGGTAACGATTTGTCGGGATGGGGAGCGGATTCCTGTTTCTCAAGCTGAACGTGAAGGGCGAGCGAAAACATACGACTACTACGGTGCTTCCGGGGTTATAGACAAAATTGACGGGTATTTGTTCGATAAGCCTCTTCTGCTGGTTGGTGAGGACGGAGCAAATCTAATCAATCGCAGCACACCAATCGCTTTCATGGCGCGCGGAAAGTACTGGGTTAATAACCACGCCCACGTATTAGATGGAGTGAGCGAAGCGTTGCTGTTGTACGTCCAGCTTTACTTCAACGCAATTGACTTGAAACCCTATGTGACTGGTACCGCTCAGCCCAAAATGAATCAGGCGAAGATGAATAGCATTGTTTTGTTATTGCCTCCTGAAGCCGAACAACACCGCATCGTCGCCAAAGTCGATCAACTGATGGCCCTGTGCGACCAACTCAAAGCCCGTCTTAACCAGGCCCGCCAGGTGCATGAGCAACTGGCCAATGCCCTGGTCGAGCAGGCCGTGGCCTGACAAGCACAAGAATATTGATAAGGACGTCCCATGCGCCCCGACAAGAAAACCGTCACTGAACTGTTTAATGACCGGCAGCAGTATCTGATCCCCCTCTTTCAGCGGGGTTATGTGTGGTCGCTGAACGAGCAGGTGCAGCCGCTGTGGGAGGACCTGATCGACCGCCTGGAGGCCATCGTCCAGCATCGGGCCGATGCTCAAGCGGTGGGGGCGGGTAAGCTCAGGCCGCTGCGCCGGCACTTTCTCGGTACCGTGGTGATTGGCAGCCTCAAGGGCGGCAGCAGTGATGCGGTGGGCAACCGCGATGTGATCGACGGTCAGCAGCGCATCACCACCCTGCAGATTCTGTTGTTGGCGTTTCGCGACCTGGTGGCACCGCTGGGTGACGATGCGCTGAGCTATGACCTCAAGCCGCTGACACAGAATATCGGCAAGTACCGTCAGGCCAGCGACACGCTCAAGGTGCTGCCGACCAATGTCGGCCGCGATGTGATGCAGGCCCTGGCCGAGCTGGGTAGCGTCGAGAAGATCTGCGAGCGCTTCCCGGCCAAGGTCGGCCGGCAGCATCAGGAGCGCCCGGCGATGGTGCGTGCCTACCTGTTCTTCCATGCCATGGTGGCCTGCCACCTGCGCGGCTTGCGCTACGACGACCCGCTGCCGGGGGCCGCGGCTGACGATGACACCCGAGTGGTGGATGTGGTGATGAACTCCATCGATTCGGACAACCAGCTAAAACTGCCTGGCGCCGAGTTGCCGCTCGACGCCGAGCGTGGGCACACGCTCCTTGCCGCCCTGCGCGAGGGCTTCCAGATCATGTCGCTGGAGCTGGAGGACGAGGACGATCCGCAGATCATCTTCGAAACCCTCAATGCCCGTGGTGCGCCGCTGCTGCCGAGCGACCTGATTCGTAACTTCATCTTCCTCCACGCCACCCGTAACGGCGAGGACGTGGATGAGCTGTATCGCCAGGGCTGGCAGCACTTCGACGAGACCGTGGACACCAGCACCGGCAAGGGCGCCAAGTTCTGGAAGCAGCAGGAACGCCAGGGCCGCCTGAAGAACTCGCGCCTGGATCTGTTGCTGTACCACTACGTGGGCATGCGCAAATGCGAGGACCTGAAGGTGGCCCATGTGTTCAACGAGTTCAAGGACTGGTGGCAGGATGAGCCGCGCGACACCCAGCGCGAGCTGGCGCGCATCACGCACCTGGCGGGGTATTTCCAGACCTTTATGGTGCCGGGGCAGGCGAGCCGCTTCGATCTGTTCTGCCGGCGCCTGAAGCTGCTGGATGTGTCCACGGTGACGCCGCTGGTGCTGTACCTGCTGGAGCACCATAAGCCCGATTCCGCCGAGTTCCTGCAGGCCATCGGTGACCTTGAGTCTTACCTGGTGCGCCGCTTTATCTGTGGCTACACCACCAAGAGCTACAACCGCACCTTCCTCAACCGCCTGCTGGCGGAGATGGTGCGCGAGCAGAAGACCGATGCCGCGACCCTGCGCGAAAAGCTGCTGTCCCTGCAGGGCGACAGCCAGTGCTGGCCGGATGACGAGACCTTCGCCCGCGACTGGTGCCACCGTCGCCTCTATCAGGGCCGCAATACCGGCAAGGTGCGCGCGGTGCTCGAGGCGCTGGAGCTTTCAATGCGCGGTAGCAAACAGGAGAGCCTGGTGCTGCCCGATGGCCTGACGGTGGAGCACGTATTGCCGCAGCAGTGGCAGACCCACTGGCCGCTGGCCGAGGCCACACCGGAGAACCAGGAAAGGCGCGGCCGCCTGCTGCACAGCATCGGCAACCTCACGCTGGTGACCCAGGCCTTCAACTCCGCCCTGAGCAACGAACCCTTTGCCGTCAAGCGGCAGGAGATCGTGACCACCAGCCTGCTGATGCTCAACACCCACTTCCAGCGCTATGACGACAACCACGCCTGGGATGAGGATGAGATCGTGGCGCGGGCGGACAGCCTGTTTGCCTACGCGCTGAAGATTTGGCCGATGCCGAAGACTCACTGAACCACTGGTTGTTTGCATTTCGATTCTGGTGACCTGAGATGATTGATCTACTGAAACTCCTTTGGCCTGATTTCACCCTGTTGTTCAGTGCCTCAAGTAATGGCATCAGTGCGTGGTTCTGGATTGCCACGGCGGTGATCTTTGCTCTGTCGGTTTTTTTCCTGATCAAGCACAACAGGCACTTCCGCCAACGCATGCAAGCCTTGCACAGCCTGCTGGATGGTCAGAACAAGGAAACTCTGGCCCTGACTCGCCGGGAAACGCTGCAAAAAGCCCAGGGTCTGGATGCCCCGAACATCGGCATGCTTTGGCGCGAGTTCGATGAAAGCCTGGTTGTTTCGCCTGACCAGAAGCACTTGTTCAATACCCTGGATGCGGAGCATTTCTTCAATGCGCGTACGCTGGCGGGCGGCTTGACCGCCAGCCGCCTGCTGGCAGCTGCGCCCAGCTTTCTGGTGGCGTTGGGGGTGCTGGGTACCTTTGTCGGCCTGACCATCGGCCTGACCAAGCTGAATATCGACAGCCATTCCAGCACCGAGCAGATGCGCGAGGGCATCGACTGGATGATCCAGGGCGCTGCCGTGGCCTTTATGACCTCGGTGTGGGGGGTGACCTTCAGCCTGTTGCTGAACTTTCTGGAAAAGATGTTCGAGCGCAACGCGCTGAATGCCATTCAGGACCTGCAGCACAAGATCGACTTTCTCTATCCGCGCATTCCGGCCGAACAGTCGCTGGTGCATATCGCTGAATACGGCAAGGAGAGCAAGGAAGCTCTTCAGGAGCTGCACGAGCGCATTGGTGATCGGCTGCAGGAAACTCTGCAAGGCATGAACGAAGGCCTTCAGCAGGCGCTGACCGACTCGCTGAACAACATCATGGGCCCGGCCATTCAGACGCTGGTCAACTCCACCAGTCAGCAGTCCAGCCAGGTCATGGAAAAACTGGTCGGCAACTTCATGGATGGCATGACCAACGCTGGCCGTGAGCAGGGGCAACTAATGCAGCAGGCTGCGGCAGATGTGAATGCCGCTGTAGGTGGCATGACCGAACGCCTGAATCAGTTGTTCGGCGCACTTACCGAACAACAGACGCAGCAGTTGCAGACAGCCGGGGAGCAGAGTCGCCGGTTTGAAGAACAACTTCAGCGCATCAGCAGTGGCGCCGAGGAGCGTCAGGCCAAGCTGGAGAGCCGCTTCAGCGAGTTGGTCGGCAACCTGACCACTCAGCTGGACAGTCAACTGGGTGCGGCCTCGCAGCGCGATGCCGAGCGCCAGGCGCAATTCGAGCGGCTGCTGGGTGAGTCCCGTGACAGCCAGAGCCAGCTGCTGGGCCGCTTTGCCGAAGCCACTCAGAGCCAGTTGCAGGCTATAGCGGATGCCGGAAACGAGCGGCATAACAATCTGGAAAAAGTGTTCTCGCGCCTGATGATGAACCTCAACACCCAGCTGGATACGCAGATGAGTGCATCTGAGCAGCGGGAGCAGGCGCGTGCGCAACGACATGAGCAGCAGCAGAGTGAGCTGTTGGAGCGCCAGCAGCAGTTGCTGGGCAATTTGGGGCAGACCAGTCAGCAGCAGATCACGGCCATGACCGAGGCCGCGCAGCAGCAACAGCGCGAACTGCAGGAGACGGTCAGCAAACTGCTGGGCGGCTTCAGCCAGCAGATCAGCCAGCATGGCGAGCAGGCAGAAGCTCGCGAGCAGGCGCGTCAGCAGCGTTTCGAGCAGCAACTTGAGCAGGTGGCCGTGCAGCAGCAGGAGCTGCTCGCCGGGCTGGCCAGCGCGGTACAGGCCACTCAGCAGCAGAGCCGTCTGATGGCTGATCAGCATCAGCAATTACTGGGGCAGCTCAAGCAGGCCACCGAAGCGGCGGCTACCAGCAGTAAGCATATGGACAGCAGCGCCAATCAGCTGGGCTTGCTCTCGACCAATGTGCGTTCGGCCGCCGAGCTACTCGGGCAGCGACTGGAGCAGGTCACCCAGCGTATCGAGCAGGCCGGTGGGCAGAACGCTGAGCTGGCCAGCCAGTTGCAGCAGCAGGCTGCCACGCTTGCTCAGTTGCAAAGCACGTTGTTGGAAGGCGCGCAGCGCTTCGAACAGGCCGCCAGCGAGGCGCGCAATGGCTTCGGCGAGATGAAGTCTACCCAGCAGGAGTTCCTGGCAGGGGTGAAGCATGAATTCACCGCGCTGGGCGAAACCCTGCGTGCTCAGGTTGAGGCCATCGAAAAGCAGGCGGAGGAATGGCTGCGTAGCTATGCCGGTGAGGTGCGCACACAGATCGATGACCGCATGAACAAGTGGAACGAGGTGTCGCTGACTTATGCGAACCAGATGTTCCACACGGCTCAGGCCATGAGCGGCATTCTCGATGAGCTGGAGGCTCGCTGATGCGCTTTCGTAAATCGCATGCCGCAGCGGTTGATGAGGAGAACCCTTACTGGATGTCCTTCTCGGACATCATGTCGGCGCTGCTGGTGATCTTCATTCTGGCCTCGGTGATTCTGATTTTGCAGCTGATGGAAATCCAGAAAGAGCTGGAGCAGCGGCAGGTTGAGTTCGAGCAGGAGCTTGTGGAACTGAAGAAGGCCGAAGAGGTTCGCCGCACCATTCTCGACGAGGCTGTCGAGGCTTTGCGCAAGCGGGGCATCAAGGTGGAGGTCAGCGAGAATCAGACGGTGCTTAGCATCCCGAATGAGCTGCTGGGTTTCGATACCGGAGCTTATGAGATCAATCCGGCTTACCAGCCCCGGGCGCAGGAAATTGGCCAGGTTATCAACGAGGTCGTCTCTCGGGATAACCGGGTTGAGTTTCTCGACACCATCTTCATTGAGGGGCACACGGATAATCGACCATTGCCAGGTTTCATGGGTAAGGGCAACTGGGGCTTGTCCACGTTCCGCGCCATCTCGCTCTGGCAGTTCTGGGGTGTGGCTTTACCTGCTGAGCAGCAATTGGCACGTCTGAAGAACAAAGATGGCAAGCCTCTGTTTTCCGTGAGTGGTTATGGCGAGACGCGGCCTGCTGTGGTCAATCAGGTGAGCGAAGAGGATTTCAAGCGTAACCGCCGCATCGATATTCGCTTCACCATTCGTCGTCCGGACAGTGCCCAGTATGAGCAGGTCAAGGAGCGTCTGGAGGAGGCTAGGCCATGAGGCTGCCGCCTCTTGATCTTCCCGTTGTCGAATGGGGCGCTGCCCTAGTTGAGCGCTGGACAGTATTGGTTTCCAAGGCCAATCAGATGGAAGCCGATATCGGTAATAACGATGCGTTCGAGCGCATGTTGGCCGTGCTGCGCAACATGGGCAGCAGTGGTCGGTTCGAAGGATTGGCTGAGCTGCTGAAGCGCCGACTCACCGCCCGTGCATTGACTTGGTTGTGGCTGAATGACGAGGTGATGGCTTCCAGGCTGCTCAACCCGAGGTTGCTGGAGGTGTTGCTGGAGGCTCAACAGCCCCGGCTGACGCGCATCACCTTGCAGCAACTGGCGCAGCTGTATTTCCGTCGTTTCGACCGTTTGGATGACCGCGAGGGATTGCGAGAGCTGCTGGAGCAAACACTGCAGCAGCAACTGGAGAAAATGCCACCACGCAAAATTCAGGGTGCCGTTCCCGATCCCTTGATGACGCTGAAGAACGAGGGATGGCTGCTGGGCATCGAGGGGCCGAGCAAACTGGCGAGTAAGGTGCGCGAAGAGGGGCGAGAGCTCGGCGAAACCTTGTCCTCGCTAGGTTTGCAGGGTTTCGATGATGGGCGCTACGGCGATATCTGCAGGGCACATTTCTATCTGGAAACACTGCGTGATCTCCCGCTCGGAGAGTGGGACCCGGTGATGGATGAGCTGCTGAAGCCATCTGTCAGCAAGGCACCCTTTGAGGGTGGTAAGCGCATTGGTCATGTTGCGCTGGAGATTTTGATCGATCGGATTGGGCAGGAGCCCAGTGATGCCTGGCAGAACTTCATCCTCAGTCTTGCTGGCGATCCGCGGATTGCCAGTACGGCGAGCAATTATCGGGAGTGGTGGCTGCCTCTGGGCGAGGCACGCATTCAACGAGTGCGCGGCTGGTTGTCCAAGGAAGACCTACGTCTGTTCCTGCAGGCGGTCGAGCAGTTCGGCATCGAGACTCAGAATGATGATCTGCAGCGCATGTTCCCGGCGCGTAAGTTGTTCCTGGAGGGGTTGTTCAAGCTCAAGCTGATCCGCAATACCCGTTTGCTGTTGGGCGGTAAGGCGCAACAGTCGGTCAAACGCATTCTTGGTAAGGATGTAAAAACCAGCTTCGCCCGCATGGATGGGCCGATGAATGACAAGGCCGTGATCTATCTCGATTGCGGCGACTTTCATCTGGTTGAGGGGTCACACAGTTTCAAAATCTGGGTTTACCTGGCCGCTCCGGGAGAGGCATTGCGCTCTTATGAGCGAAACAGCTTCAGTCACTCTGATCTGACCATGACGATTCCTGCGAGCTACAAGAAGCTGTACCCGAAATTGCCGTATGACGCCTTTGTCCACACTCCGCATACCTGGCAGAACAAGGTGTTCTCATTCTTGGCAGATAACGGTATTGGGCTCGATATCGAGCAGCTGCTGAGTCGCAACGACTACAAGCTTCAGCTGAGCAAGTTCGGAATTCCGGCCGTTAATACCAGGCGCACAGCGATTCCAGAGCCGGTCGCTGTGGAGGCTCCACCGAGTAAAGCGGTAACTAGGCAGGTGGAACCGCAGGCGTCAGCACCGAGTGCTGTTCAGCGCCATACGGGGCTGGTTGTCGATAGCGGTGCTGTGAGTAAGCCTGGAGCGCATCAGCGGGCTGCTAGCAATGCATCTGATGTCGAGCGGATTAAGCAATTGAAGCCTTCGGCTCTGAAGGTGCTGCGCTACTTCGCAGACAATCCTGGCGACAAAGTGCGTTATGCCGCGAACGTGTTTGGGGTTGAGGCTCGGGAGATCAACCAGATTCTGTATGGCCCGCTAAAAGGCTTGTGCGTTCAGGATGATAGTTATGGCTGGCATCTGACGGATGCTGCACGCCAGCAACTGGCGGCCTTTGATCAACAACAATGAGACGCTTGAATGAGCCTGTTAGACATTTTTAGGTCATTTATCGGTGAGCGGGACGTTGCCCTGAGCACCTTAGATGGCTTCTTGTCCACTCCTGATTCAAGCGGGATCAATTTCTACCTGCCAGTCCCAGTCTTCAAGGCGCTGCGCGAGGGGAAAGGTAACGCGCTGCAGAAGATCCAGCTGATTGTGTTGAACATGCTGGGCGAACAAGGCATTGCAGAGCCGACTGCCAATGGCTTCCACATCAGCGCGGAAGATGTCTCGGGGATGGACCTTGAGCAGGCAGAGATTCTGCGGTTGCCAAGACGCTTTCCGGGGCGTTTTCTCACATCGATCAGTGGCCGTACTGGTAATAGCAGCTTCCGCATCGCGCTAAGTGTCGAGATGCCGGAAGGAGTGACCCCTTTTTCCCGCAAGGGGCCTTATCTCTATCTCACCAGTACGGAGTGTTACTGGCTCACGCCTGCCGAGGTGATGGGGTTGATGGCCTGGGAGCGACACGAGTCGCTTGCGCCCGAGCAGCGTGGTGAAGCGGCCAATTTGCGCCTTATGGCCGAGATACAGACTGCGGCACGCAGCGGCATGCGCATCGATCTGAGCCACTTTGAGCGGCTGGACGTGGTGGTGCCAGAGAATATCGGTGTGACGGCCACTCGCTTGCCGGATGGCAGCCTGCAGCTTTGCCCTAGCCTTGGCGATGGCACCACGCCTGACCAATTGGAAAAGCGTTGGTCGCAGTTGGACATGAATGCTGAAGGCGGCGTGCTGCGCATCGATAACCGGGTTGTGTTGCTCGATCAGGCCAAGATGGATGGCATTCGCAATATCCTGGCAAACAAGCGCATCCCTGCGAACAAGGTTGCTGAGTTCATCGCCACGCCTACGGCTTTTCTCGATGCCGCGCTGGTCAATCTGGATGTAGGGTTTTCGGTGCGTGTGGCTGGCATTGGCAAGCTCCAGCATATGGATTTCGGTGGTCTGGATGTCAGCAAGAACGACTGGTTCGCACTGGACAAGCGACCGGCCCCGCCGGAGATTCTGAGTACGCTCATTCAGTCGCCGGAGGAGTTGCAGCACTTCGAGGAAGTGCTACGGGCTTCGAGGGAGCAGGGCGCTACTAGCCTGGCATTTGCTGGCGAGGTCATCGATATTGCTGAT
>Ga0247725_1001562_pt1 | contig 11316 bp, 10 predicted proteins | sample OKSTACKMCFT3sol_FD_183021 | JGI IMG/M metagenome (GOLD analysis project Ga0247725, IMG submission 183021) | Subsurface sediment microbial communities from gas well in Oklahoma, United States - OK STACK MC-FT3-sol | ecosystem: Environmental > Terrestrial > Deep subsurface > Rock core/Sediment... | reverse complement strand
GAGGTTTGCTTTGCGACGCATGATTGCAGACGTCTTCCCCCTGCTTCAGGTTGTCTACCATACCAAGCACAGTAGCGCCTTGCTGTTGCAGTAAAAGCGCAAGGTTGCGGCCTGCCGGATTATCCGGTGCTATATAAAGACGCTGCCCTTGCCAGTCTTTGGCTTCGCGCTGCATCAATCCAGGAAATCCCGTTTCAGCTGCATAAATACCTGAATGGCTTTTTTCAGCTCAGTGGACGAAACGTTGTCAGTGCGAGGCAAATACACCACTTCGCAATAAGGCTTTAGAAAATCAAACTTCCCCTGCCAATCCGAGCCCATCACAAACACATCAACCTTGTGCTGTTGCACATCGCTGATTTTTTGCTCCCAGCTCGATTCAGCAATCACGTCATCAACAAAACGTACACTACGCACCAACTCCACCCTGTGCTCAAACGGCATCAGTGTTGTTTTGCCTTTGGTGGCATTAAATTCATCGGTAGACACAGCCACAATCAGCTTATCCCCCAGCTCCCGCGCCCGTTTCAGCAAATTCAGATGACCAATATGAAACAGGTCAAAGGTGCCGTAGGTTAATACTGTTTTCATACCGACTCCCACCTTAAAGACTAAGCTTGATGTTGCAGTAGCCAGCAGCGCTTTCCAAATAACCGATAAGGCGATACGGATTTAACAAAGGCATATAACAACACAAAACTAAATATACTGTGAACGAAGCACAGCACACAAATGTTATGTTTTTTTATCGGCTTGGCATCAGAATACTAAAGCCCGACCTCACTAATTCCCGGCAAAGTTTTTATTTGTCATGAACCCCCTTAAGACCTTTCAACAAGAGTCGATACCATGAGTAGACTGATCTCAATCAAGTCACCAAAAATAACGCCGCACATACCCAAAAGTAAAAAGTTACGGTATGTTGCATTACTATGCTGTAGACAAAAAAATAGCACGCGCTTACGTCTGAGCAGATGTATTCTAATTTCAATGGTGGTTAACGGAACAGAATTGATGAAACAAATCTATCTTTATGGCACTGGCAGTAAAGCCTTGCAGTGGTTACCCGTGCTTGCGCTGCATTACCGCATACTAGCTTTTGTAGACAGCAATAAGGATCGCAGTGGTAGCTACCTGCTTGGTCTACCTGTGTTACATAGCTCAGAAATTAACAATAAGCACTGTGACCTGATCGTAATAGCAAGTAGCTTCGTCGAAGCAATACAAGGTCAACTGGCAACTGATGGCTGCCCTGCAGGCATTGAGATCGAACAATTGCCTGAGTTGCAAAGTCAATTTGAGCAGTATCGGGATATGATGCATCACTTCCGGTCGCAAACATTTCAACACATACCTGATATAAAACTAAATGTACAACATTTATCAGACGCAAAGTTGATTAGTGATCGTCATACTTTATTGGAATTATTGCCTAAGCACGGGATATGTGCAGAGTTGGGGGTGGCCAATGGCGATTTTACTGAGGCAATTTTTACAATCAACCAACCGAAAAAATTGCACCTGGTAGATATCTGGCAATCCGAGCGCTATAACGACGATTTATATAACAATGTTTGCCGGAAATTCGACAACCAACTCGCAGCAGGACAGTGTCAAATCCATCGAAAGCTATCGACTGACGCCGTCCTTGATTTTCCCGACAGCTATTTTGACTGGATTTATATAGACACAACCCATAGCTATAAGCTAACAAAAGAGGAGCTGACTCTATACGCTAGCAAAATTAAACCAGGTGGTGTTATCGCTGGTCATGATTACACTATGGGCAACTGGCGATCTCAACTCAGGTACGGCGTGATGGAGGCTGTGCATGAATTTTGCCAAACAGCAGGCTACCGCATCAAATACCTGACAATGAATTTGTCTGAAAATCAGAGTTTTGCTATTGAAAAAATAATGTAGCACAAGAGGGGCTAACACCCTCTTGTGCTTTTATGACGATCTGCCCAGAAGCTTGATCAGTGCGTCTACAACAAAATCCTGCTGAGCTTCTGAAATTCCAACCCAAAGTGGCAAGCGGATTAATTGTGCAGACAACAGATCCGTATTGGTCATTTGACCTTGAACCCGGCCAAATCTGAGACCTGCTGGAGCTGAATGCAATGGAACATAGTGGAACACAGCGCCGATACCTAAGGCTTTTAAACCGTCAAGGACGGGCTGCCGTTCCATGGCAGGATTCAGTAACACATAGTACATGTGCGCGTTGTGCACACAGCCTGAAGGAATCACTGGGCGACTTAACAACCCCATCTTTTCTGCTTCAGCAAACTGAGCATGATAATAGTCCCAACTACTTAACCGACGACTAGTGATCTCCTTTGCTTCTTCCAATTGAGCCCATAAAAATGCCGCGATGAGTTCACCTGGTAAAAAAGATGATCCATGATCCTGCCAGGTATATTTGTCAATTTCTCCTCTGAAATATTGACTTCTGTTGGTGCCTTTTTCGCGGATAATTTCCGCAGCACTGGTAAAGCGGGCATGGTTCACCAGTAGTGCTCCACCCTCCCCCGAAATCACATTTTTTGTCTCGTGAAAACTAAATGCCCCCAAATCGCCCATACTTCCCAGCGCCCGTCCTTTATAAGACGACATCATGCCCTGAGCAGCGTCCTCTACCACAGCAAGGTCATGTTTTTTAGCCAGTTGCAGTATCGAGTCCATTTCACATGACACCCCCGCGTAGTGCACCGGTACTATTGCTTTGGTTTTGTTTGTTATTGCGTCAGCAATAAGTTGCTCATCAATATTCAGCGTATCAGGTCTGATATCTACAAAAACTGGGACACCGCCTCTGAGCACAAAAGCGTTTGCTGTGGATACAAAAGTGTAGGAAGGCATAATCACTTCATCACCGGGCTGTATATCCAACAACAAAGCCGACATTTCCAAGGCCGCTGTGCATGAATTTGTAAGCAATGCGCGCTCTGCACCTGTGTATTGCTGTAACCATTGATGGCACAAAGTAGTAAAAGGTCCATCGCCTGCCAGACGTCCGTTAAAATGACACTGCGCTATGTTATACAGCTCCTTGCCAGTCATGTAAGGCCAGTTAAAAGGAATTTTCATACGCACCTCACTCAGAGATAATCAGGATAATCCGGACCAGTATTAAACAGCAAATCAAGCACAGATACAGCATGTACAAATGGCTGGTGTAACTGTGGATATGGACGATAGTCTGAATAATTCATCCAGCTGACTTCTATATCTGCAGCAGTAAATAAAGCCTGATCAAGATAAGACATTGCACTGGGCCCGCTTAAATAGCGATTAGCTTGCGATTGCTGCGCAAGCTGGACCAGACGTTCATTACGGTCACCAGTTAAATGATAATCTTCAGCACGCACTATCCTGGTACCGATCTGCATCAGCTGACACAAAGTGCGTAGCAAGGATTCATTCAAAGCTGATAAGGAGTGCCACTCTTGGTGGTACAAAGGAGAAAGGTCATCCGCATAACGCTCAAAATAAGGAGCGCGCCTGTAGTGCTGCTCTAAAGTACGCCAGTGCTTGGTTTGCCAGCGCTGGTCAGCGATTTGAATCTCATTGATAAGCTGGTCGAGATGAAGGTGTCTAACAGGTACAGTTAACCAGCTAACCCCTTGTGAAGTAAGGATGCGATTTCTGTTGCGCCAATCGTTTTTTGTGTACTGAACTGTGTCATACAGTACAAAAATATCCGCTTTACGGATCAAATCAAAATAACCTTTCCATGGAATGTAGTTGGACTGACATACTGCAAGAGTAGTCATAGGCAAATACCTTCTGTCTTATGTTCAGAAACACACCTGGCTGGACTTCCAAGGTAGCGGGTTCCTACTTCTGACGATTTCAACAACAGTGACTTTGCACCAAGTAATGTTTCATTAGCGACGATAATTTGCTGAGAGATAACACTGCTAAACCCAAAAAAACAACCGTTGCCGACCTGACATTCCCCCCCAAGCACGGTGTGAGCAGCGAAAAAATTGTGGTGCCCAATCTGAGAATCATGGCAAATAACAGCACCACTCCAAAAAATATTGTGGTTACCAATCTGACAAAATGGCTCTATTACCACAGCCGGAAATACAATACTGTTCTCACCTAACTGCACTGTCTGGTCGATGCAAGCGTGGGGACTCAGATAACTATAAAATTTGCGACCATCTTGTTTCAGACGATTGAACAGCTGTTCTCTTCGCCTCATATTGGCATACCCAACAGCAATCAAAAATTGTAGCCCCTCGTCAGGCACTATGTGGTCAATGTCTTGATAGGGATATACGGGTTTGCCACAGAATTCCGGCTGTGATAAAAACTCACGGTCTACAGCGAATCCCTTCACATAGCTATCCGCTGACGCATCAATCCAATGAGCCAAAATTTTAGCGAGGCTGCCAGTCCCTATTACGATTACAGGCGTGCGCATTTACTCTTGCCCCGGTTTGTATAAGCGCTGATCGACTGGCAGATAAAATTCGTCAAGACTGACTGGCATTCTGACATTCATCCCAATCAGTTTGCGGCCATTTTCGCCTAACGATTCGATCTGCTGCTTAGACATCAACCTTGGGAAATCAAATCGCTGCCGCATATAGGGTCTGCACAGATTGATGGTTAACGCATGCCTGGTGCGAGGCGTTGTATTTATTCCCGCAGCATGCGCAAGCCTGGCATTAAAAAGAATCAGATCCCCCTTACAACAAACAAGACGCTGTGCTTGTGCATAAAAACCCTGTTCAGACGGCAATTCAGATTGACGATGAGAGCCTGCAAGGTAGTAAGTAGCGCCATTCTCCGCTGTAAAGTCTGTCAGCGGAATGATCACACCTATGTTCGTTACATAATCCGGTATGAAGCGCGGGCAATCGACATGGATCCTCGAGCCATAATTGCCCTCCGACGGATGAAGGCTTGATGACTGATAAGCATAAACAATGCAGTGTGGTGTGAACAACTCTGACAAATAACTATTCAACACAGGGTGGTCCAGCAACGCCAGCATGGTTTTTCCTCGGGTCATGCAGTTATGAACCATACCAGCATCAAACACATCAGGCCTAAGTTGCAAGTCTTCGGCTATGGCAATTTCCAGCTCGGCTAAGAGTTGTTCAATCAGATCATTATGAAATACTGCAGGTACCACCACGGCCCCGACGGTATCAAACTGCTGCTTTATCCGCTCTAACTCTGTCATCGAATAAAACCTTTTACTTGGTCAGAATAAATCTCAGGTATTTATAAAAATGAGCTGAGACTGGCAACATAGATTGTAAATACTGATCAATGATTTGCGCATGACCTTCGGGTCGCTGGTTTACCCAGAATCCCTGATCAACGTACCACTCATATTCGACTTCGACAGTTCTGAAACCCAGTGAAGTTGCATAATCTAACACTTCTTGAGCCTGAAAGCCCTTAGCCAGAGTTTTACCTGGTTCAGCCTGAGCCAATGCTGCCGCATCTAAGCCAAACTGCTGCTCATAGTTTGAGCCATTGTCCAATGCGCCCTCTATTTCTCTACGGAGTATTGCAGAACGTTTTGCAGGCTCTAAAACAGCACTGGCCTGCTGCATCGAATGAATAAATTCACGATTAGGATTTAAATCGGTATAAAGCACACCGCCGGGTTTTAACACGCGGAATGCTTCCTGTAAAAACTCTCGATAATCAAACAGGTGGTCCATAAAAGAATAGGCGGTGGCAAAATCAAACTGGTTTTCGTCAAATGGTGTTTTTTCCGCTAATGTTTCGACCAGCTTTATATTGCCAGGGCTTAAATCCACTTGCGCCATCATCTCTCTGGTGATGTCCACACCCACCACTTCATCAAACAAATCGTGGCTCAACGCAATAATAAAACCAGTGCCACAACCAAAATCAATCATCTGCTTTTTTTCAGATAATCCAGAGGTGAGTCGCTGCAAAATACCTCTAACCTTTCGTTGATTTTCTGGCCTGAAATGTGGGCTTTTCTGATATTCATTGATCCCTACCAGAAATGAGTGTACGTAACGGTTTGACTCTAAAGTCTTTTCTCTCAAATCATTGTCATTTGACATTGTCATACCTCTTCCAGCACAAGATCCTGGCCAAATTCAAAACTAAATATGATCCTCAAATCCCGAACCAACCGTTTAACAGAAAAATAATCACTTATGATCTGATGGTTTCTCTTTGCCGCACTGTCAGCCATAGGCGAAAAACGAATATTATCGATAGGGTAAAGCTCAACACCTATTCGGTTAAAAAACGACCAGGTAGAAACACGGGTATCCAGATACACTTTCCTTCCCTGCCCTAATAAGTTCACCAGATTGCCCATACCATGTTGGCGTGGCGAGGGTAAGATAGCCATATTGACCTGATCTAACCACTGCAGGTACTTTTCAAGTGGCATATAGTCAAGCAATGGCATAAAGCGTTCGCCAAAACAGAACTTTCCGTGTTCAGCGACAGTTTTGATGTAGTCTAAATCCCCTCGAGGGTAAACTAATGGGCAAAAAATTTGAAGCTCCCCGTCGTCATTGGCTTTCAACCTATCTAAATACTCAATATGCTGATTTTCTTTGACGGCAGAATGCCCCAACAGAATTCGACAATTTCCTACAGATTTTGCACTTAAATCATCGCCATGGAATAGGGTGGTATTGTAAAAAAAACTACGGATATGCCGACCTGTCACGCCATACATGGATCTGACCATCGTCATTTCTTCATCAAGAATATTAACTAAATAAGGCACATGCTTCATCACATACCTGTGGTCATCGTTGTACATTTCAGGGTAATAAAAATCACCGCCCCACATGACCCAAATTGACTTCTGCAGATAGTCAGCATGTTCACACAAAATTCTGTGAACTTTGTCACGCTTTAAACCATGCAGAATAATTTTGTCCGATTGGGCCATGTATCCGCGTAACACGTCAAAATCATCGTCTGTATGTAAAAATTCGGCGTCATGTTCTGGCGTCAGGCCATATTGGTAACGCTTACTGGTAATGAAAGTGAACTTGTGATTTGTAACATCAAAATGTTGAGAAACAAAATCGATAAATGCCGGTGTAAACTTATCTAATGTCATGATATGTAAAATCATTTCTAAAATCCTAAAAGCTATTTGCTCGCTGTTATCTCGTTAATTTAGTACCAGGTACTACGACACCGGCAACTCACACTCTTTTTCACTGAGTAATGCCGGGCCGCACAGCTTATCAAGATAAGCTTTGACCCATAAAACTCTTGGGTACAAGGATTGAAATTCATTTAGACAAAACATGACCCTTTCGCCAGAGGGAAACAGGTTCAGCAGGAACTTTATTTTTTCCGGATCGCCAAAACGGCACAACTCAAAACTAAAATGCACCATTTTCTCAGTTGGCTCCAACTGCTGCTTCAGATAACCGACCAGATAATGATTCAGCAGGGCTTCCACAAGAAACTGACTTTCATGCCGGAATTTATGCTGCAGATTATTCAAAAATGCGTTAGGGTGCCTTTGCCACAATGTATTGATCAAACTTTTAGTCATTGGCTGAAAACCGTGGCTAATCATAATGTGATGCTCAGGTTTAAATCCCTCAAGCTGCGCCGAAGCTAAAACACCCTGTTGAAACAAGGTGAGTATTTTGTGCTCAGAAAACGATACCCAGTCTCCATAGGTCACAGGCAATCCATTTTGTTGAAAGAAAAAGCTTTTATCAACAGCATGGCCAAACATAAAGTCATCGTTCGCATAAATAAAGTGTTCAGAAAGCTGTGGAATACGGCCGATTAAACTGGCGATGGCCCTGGTATTGAAACTTGGCAGATACGTCTCATAGCCAGAAAATAACTGTTCATGATCAATAATTTCAATTCTGTCTTGGGCAATAAGGTTTTGCTGCAAAAACTGCGGGAATTGTTTATCTACAACCAGCCAAATTTTTCTGTACCAGGGTGCATGTTGCTTGATAGAGCGCAGACAATATCTCAGCTCATCGGTCTGATTAAAACGCAATGGACTGGTAGATTGTTCAGCATTGATTTCAGAGTTAAGTCTGAAATCATTCAGGTACTGAACCCTCTTGGCCTGATGCACAGGGTCTTGGCCATCAACCCAAAGAATCACAAAATCTATGTCAGTCATTCAGAACCTATGATGTCACTTACCTGTACAACCAGTCAGTATAAATAGTTATCGGCAGCCTCAAATATATACTTTAATTTGGGGCTAACCTGTTACCATCTAACAAAATTCAAATCTCAAGGGTTTGAGCAAGCATTAGTTTTATTAAACAGATAACTGACACTGACCTGGTCCAGTTCAAAAGGTTGTTCAGTATAGTACTGATAAGCAAGTGTCAAATACTCTCTCCACAATGCCAACACCTGATTAAAGGTTTGTAGAAATTCAGGATTCTCATCGCTGATATTGGCAGCGAGTTTGGTCATCACTCCGGCCATGTAGTTGGAACTGCCATGAAACAAGCAGAAGGTAATGTCTTTATCTTTCACTGCCCTTTTGCGTAGCAACTGCCACTGCGCAGCAATCATTGCCTTAGCATCGGCCTGGTTTTGGGCGTCGTCTTTTAAAATGTCCTGCCACTGCGCCATGGTTTTTTCAAACATAGTGGCAGAAAACTTCTGCCGTATTTGCTCAGCACAGTCTGGCAATGCCGGATAAAAAGCTTTTTCAATCAGTTGCTCAAGCAATTCATTTTTATGTTGTGGCGTATTGACCAGCAGGATGTTTTCCGGCATCAGGCCGATAGTGCCTTTAATTTTTACGCCGTCACTGCAGTTATAAACTTCAATTTTCCGGCCAGCTTTGGCGATCGCTTGTTCCAGTAACTTGCGGGATACATCAAATTCTGGCTTGGTGTACACCATAGATCTGAAGTTACCCACTGAAGGCACTCCACCGCCATGTCGTTTCTGGTAGTTATAAACTTGAGAGCCATCTGCTTTGTAATAGGAGGAATGTTGCGAGTGATGCTGGTTAATATCAATAAAGCCCAAATCAACGCCAAATAAATAGAACTGTTTAAAGCCAAGCTTAATCGCATAGTTCATCACCATATTGGTGACCGTAGGGTATGCATAGGCCAGCGAAGCGACGTTATAGCCCAGCTTTTTCAACCCGTTATGAAATACATAAGTTGAGGCTTCGCCATCTTTAAAACACAACAAGGTTTGTTTAAACAAAGCTGCAGTATCCGGATGCATACCATTGACGCTGATTAAACGAATTTGCTTTAAATAGTCAGCATCATCAATCTGGCTGATCCAGTCAAAGGTTGAGCGGTTTTGTTCTATTTCGGCATGAAAATCAGGGCGAATGCCTTTTTTATATAATGAGCCCAAGGCAGTACCGCAACTGATCAGCACTACTTTATCCCGGTATTCCCTCAAATACTCAAAACACTGATCTAAACTCGGACCATTACCTACTATATAGACCGGTAATTCCAAAGCCTGATGCTGACGGTAATCGACATTTACATGCTGTAAAAAACGATGCCCGTCGACCAGACTACGATGGGTATGAGCTAAACCGAAACGGGCGTGGTCATAATATTCACCAAGCGCCAGCACCACTTTGAGTTCAGCACGTAAGTCTGCAATCGCTTTTTGCATACCGATATTAAAGTAGGTGCTGAGCATGTAGGTGTCAGCGATAGAATAAGCTCCAACCTGATAAAACTGCGCCATTAAATCATAGAAATAATGACTGCCGTCGCCCCCCAGATTGAGGTAAATACGACCTTCCGCCGCATCCGCTCTGGCAAAAATGCCAGCCCAGTCCGTAACCCATAAGCTGGCAGCAAAAAAATCCAGATTGGGTTCACAAATAAACAAATTTTTAATCTGATGTTGTTGCGACAATAGTTCAATATGTTTACCTAAGGCCACACCAAAGACGATCAAAGAATCCACTGCTGCAGGCAATTTACTCTGCTCATTCAGTGCTTTTTCAATCAGTGGCTGTAACTGACTCACTACTGAGAAATGCAGGTAACCCCGGAATTTTTTACTGACTCTCTGACTTAACACCACATCATCTTTAAAGGGATGATTAACAAAATACTCCACCAGCTCTGCCGATTCAGCTTCAAGATCCTGATGAAACAGTGCGTTACGCTTCTGATGGAACAAATTCGGATGACCCTGCTGGTCTGATACCAGCTGCCAGGCCCGGGTTTTATGCTCCAGCATAGCTTTATGCACTTTAGGATAAAACTTTTGCAACGCATCCATATTGGCGTCATACAACGCCTGAGCCTGATCTGTTTTATAGTCTTGCGGTTTGTAATGGCCTAATAAATTACCGGCACGTTCGGAGACATAATCCGCATAATCTTTGTATTCAGTAAATTGATGGCCGGTGTTAGTCAGTGCTTCCTTGTCACCTGAATGCTGCAGCAGGTAACGAATGACATCATCCATCATCGGATGAAATTGATGGCGATACACAAAAATTTTGTCCAGCGCTTGATCAAACTCCAGTAACTCTGTTAATTCAGAGGGCACTGCAGTGGCATCGGATCCTATTTGCAAAAAAATATGGGTGCCCATACTGGTGGCTGTGTCGAGCAGTTGCTGCCAATTATTGGCTTGTGCTGAACAGAGCAAAATATCGACATTAGGCTCATACACCACCAGATAACGGATATGGCTATTCATTACCAGCTCGTTCAGGTGGTAGCCTAAACCCAAGCCGAACACCAAAAGCACATCTACTTTTGCCGGCAACGCCTGATGGCGCCAGGTTAAGTCGTCTTTGTGCCCTTGCAAACTAAAGTAAGCCGCGTGCGAATAATAATCCTGCACTTCAGCCATGACGTCCTGTTTTGCCGTACTTTGGTAAAACACCCGGCCTGTGGCGAAGTCTACGATATTCAGTTCAGCATCTTTTGTGCAAAATAAAGAATACTGCTGCACTTCGTGGTCGTTAATGATGCCAACTAAACTTGGAATATGTTTGCTAAAGGCGTCAATATTCTGGCGTATATTGCGGCCAATACTGACCGAGACTTGTTTTTCCAGAGCTTCTTGCTGGTCGGTGTTATCAAGGATTTGGTAGTTAATATATTTCAGCATAAAGGCCCGGCACCTGCTTAATTGTTGTCTCCGTAGCTTTGATGTGCCTTTTTGCCTTTGCGTAATTGCAGCATTCTGGCAGCTACAGTACTTCTTTCAGAAGTGACTTGTTCAGTGATAAGACTAACCCACTGCAAGTTATCTGCCAATATACTTTGTAAATCAGGTGTTTGTTGTGGATTTTCACAGAGTTGCCGCAGGAGCTGATCTAAGTCTTGCCAA
>Ga0247725_1001561_pt1 | contig 11323 bp, 17 predicted proteins | sample OKSTACKMCFT3sol_FD_183021 | JGI IMG/M metagenome (GOLD analysis project Ga0247725, IMG submission 183021) | Subsurface sediment microbial communities from gas well in Oklahoma, United States - OK STACK MC-FT3-sol | ecosystem: Environmental > Terrestrial > Deep subsurface > Rock core/Sediment... | reverse complement strand
TGATAGCGCTGATGAAGAGTTCTGGGGACTGATAATCGAAACATGCAAAAGGAAAATCTAATGGCAGAAAGCAAAGAGCTCCCCTGGGAGAGAGAGCTTATTGAGAAGTACATGTTCACCCTGCATAAGGAGCAGGTGAAAGATCGCCGCTGGCGGGCTCTGTTGCGTGTGCTTCGCGCATCAGGTTTCGTGCTTCTCATGATCGGCTTCATCATCTTAGCGTCTAATCCGGGCGGGATGCCGTGGCAAAGCACCAAAGCAGGAGCCCCTCACACCGCGTATATCAACATCCGTGGTGAAATTGCTGCCGGTACACTGGCAGATGCTGATCACCTTATCCCGTCTATCCAAGCCGCATTCGACAACCCGAACTCCCAAGCCGTTGTACTTCGCATAAACAGCCCTGGCGGTAGCCCCGTTCAAGCTGGGCGGATTTATGAAGAAGTTAAAGCGCTGCGAGCGCTTCACCCAGAAAAAAAGGTCTACGCCATCATTGATGACATCGGTGCGTCTGGCGGCTACTACATCGCCTCTGCTGCGGACGAGATCTATGCTGACCGCGCAAGTCTGGTCGGCTCTATCGGCGTCATCAGCTCAGGGTTCGGATTCACTGGCCTGATGGACAAGCTCGGCATCGAGCGCCGGGCGATCACTTCCGGAGAGCACAAAGCTCTTCTCGATCCATTCTCCCCTCTTACCTCTGACATGAAGACATTCTGGGAGGGCGTTCTATCAAAAACCCACCAGCAGTTCATCGAGAGAGTGAAGGCTGGTCGAGGCGATCGACTGAAAGGCGACCAAGAGGTGTTTTCTGGGTTGCTTTGGAATGGGGAGCAGGCCAAAGACATTGGGTTGATTGATGGCTTGGGGAGTTTGAACTCCGTGGCGCGAGACGTCATCCACCAGAGCAACCTCGTGGACTACACCCCAACCGAAGACATCATCCGGCGACTGACCCAACGAGCGAAGCTCGAAGCCAGTTCCTTCGTGCAAGAACTCAGTGCTGTGAAAGTTTACTGATAGGAGAAGTTTGACATGCCAGAACAAAATACCAAATCGCTACGCCTCGGGGTTATTGCCGCCATTATTTTGGGACTCGCAGGAACCGGGTTCGGCATTTACCAGTTCGTGAAAGAGAAGGAGCTGGCGCAAGAGATCGCTAACGTGAAGTCCACGGTCAACCAGGTGAAGGGCACCGAAGGTGTCACTTTCAAAAGCAAAGCAGAGTTTGAAGCTGCGGTGGCCGAAAGCATCAACAAGTTTGTCGCGCAGAAACAACAAGCCGACATCGATCAGAAGTATGCCAAGTTTGAGGCAGCTCCTGAGAAGGTCGATGACGGTAAACACATCTACGGGGCCCCTGGTGCTAGGTTCACACTGGTGGAGTTCTCCGATATGGAATGTCCGTTCTGCAAGCAATTCCACGACACACCCAAGCAAATTGTTGATGCCAGCAAAGGGAATGTGAATTGGCAGTGGAAGCATATGCCTCTCGATTTCCATAATCCGACAGCTCACAGAGAAGCATTGGCCGCTGAGTGTATTGCTGAGCAGAAAGGCAACCGAGGCTTCTGGGTCTTCGTGAATGACATTTTCCATCACAGCCAAGGTAACGGTGCTGGGGTTGCTGACTTGGCCTCTGTTGTTACTGGTGTTGGCGCTGATCTGGATGAGTTCCGGGACTGCCTCGGTTCTGGCAAGCATGAAGACAAGGTTGAGGCTGACATCCAGAAGGCCAAGAGCTATGGCGTTAACGGGACTCCGGCCACCTTTGTAGTGGACAACCAAACCGGCAAGAGTCAGCTCCTCGGCGGCGCTCAACCGGCACAAGCCATCATGGCTGTGATGCGAAAAATGATGATTGAGTCGCAGCCAGACGACTCAGCAAGCCAATAAGACTTTCACATGTGAAAGTCGGGTTCCTAAGGGGCCTGACTTTCGCTATGAGGTGTACCAATGGAGTTACAAAAAGCAAAAGAGGCTCTCGATAGCCATTACCCTCACAAGGCGTCAGCCTCTTTGAGGCTTGTCTTCCACCAGCCTGGAGGGATTGGTGAAACCCCTACCGTAGGGGTGAAAGCAATTCATGCTGGGTTTGATAGGGAGTGAGAAATGCTAAAACGCGGAATTATCAATCTTGCTGCGAGTTACATCATTGTCGATGCCCTACTCCGTAGTGCAGCAGTTTGGATCTTTGGCTTGCCCTTCTCGGTTGGTAGCGCTTACGCCACTGGTGAGGCAAGTTCATGGGTCGTCTATCTAGCCATATCTGGCGCAATGACACTCTGTTCCATCGTAACAGCCTACCTGCTCGTGACCTATCACAGATGGGGGTTAATGACAGCCAGGGTCTGGTTGCTATTGAGTGCATGTCTAAACGGCTATGCCGTCTACCTGAGTAGCCACAACACCCAGTTTGTGGTGGCACTGCTTTCCAGCCTGTTTATTGCTTTGTGGATGCTCAAGACCCTTGAACAACCAGCAGTGAAGGGGACGTACAAGGTAATCGCAGATCTTCACCATCAGCTATGGGGAATGTTGAAGGGGCAAACACAATGACGACGAATACTCAAAATGCGAACACCAACCGGGATATGTCTTTACGCAACATGCTCGTCCCCGCTCTTTTGTTCTACGTGATGATGACGGCCATGTTTCTGGGACTTGACGCATTCATGGATCAGACCACCAGCATGAACCTGCCATTTATGCCGTTCCTTGTTTCGATGGTGTGCTTTACCAGTGATGCACGTCGAGCGTGGGACTGGCGAAACGGGCTCAAAGTTGTGGTCGTATTGACTGTGGTAGCCATGCTGTTTGCATTCGCCTATCAGCTCGCGGTCGGAAAGATGAGTCTCTTTGGGGTTGGTATATACCCGGTCACAGCCTTCCTTTTGTTGGCAATCACCTGGGTGATTCGCGCTATCGGAAAGACGGCACCATTCCAGTTCCTTGGGAGGCGCCTGGCGCGGATTGGTGCATCGAAGTGGGTCCAACGTACCGCCGCAGTCATGGTGCTCGCTGGGGGGCTTGCCATTACCGTTTATGCGTACTGGCTTAACCAAGGTAGCTAATGATGATTATTGCAACTAAGGACGGCTTGCTGGTGGCCGCAGAACTAATCAAGGAAGAGACCGGGTACTGGCTACTAAAGCCTCGTGACCAGAAGATGCCGATCAGGGTGAATAAGCAGGATCACAATAAACGTGCGTTCACGCATATGGGCGACGCCCTTCGCTGGGCCGGTGATCCTGAGCTTGCCAAGCAGTTCGATGCTGAGGGGGAAATACATGCAAATTCGTGACTACATGACAAAGTTGTTTGAGGCATTCGGTGATCCAGAAGAAGTCACCCGAGAAATGCTTCTGGGACAGGCGGAACTCATTCATACGATCAGCGATAAGTGTCAGAGCACAGGCCTGTTTCTGGATAGTCAGAAGCGTTTCAACCAGTTCGTTCAAGAGATCGAGGCTGACAACAAGGTTGAGGATCGGTTGCTTCATGCTTGGTGCTGGGTGCTGGACCGAATAGTGAAGGCTCCAACATCCTTTCACATGGATGGTGCTGTAATTTTGACAATGCCTCTGGTTGCCAGATACCTACCTCCGGTTGAACGTGAGCCGGAAACTATCGTGGTGAATCTCGATGAGGGCTACAAGGCTCCTGTTGGCAACCAAACGCTCTGCGAGCTCATTATGGAACGGCGGCATTGGCCGCGAGGGGCAACGTGTGCGACCCAAGAAGCGGACGGGGAAGTTCTCTACTGGGACGCCCCGGTTGATGTCGTTGAGGAAGGCAGAAAGGTCGCCGGTAAGCACGGCATGATGGCCGAAGTCGGGTTAAAGCATCAGGTCGATGCTTGGTATGCAGACATGGATGAGACTCGGCTCGCAACCGACTGGAACTCCGCCGTCATCACGCCCCACTGCTTGTTGCTTTCCTACCTGGATATGCTTCAAAGGAACAAAGTTCCGTTTTGTGAAGGAGTTCAACTGGCTGCTGAATGGGTGAAGCAACTTGGAGGGGAGTCTCGTGAAGGCACCGAGGATGCGCCGGGAACTGAGGTTACGGTGCTTTCCCTGGGGAGAGCCACCGCTCATTGTTTTAAGCCGTATCCAGACACAAAAAACTTCTATTACGAGGCCTAGGCCAAAGCTCTACCTACTGGGGGGAGCAAGTAATTTGGATGGAGTGATTATGAGGTTAGGTATTTTTGGGGTGGCAGCCTCCCTAGCAGCAATGCTGGTGGTTGCCCCTCAGGTATGGGCAGAAACCTTCAATGCGAGGGTTGTGGGCGTTTCTGACGGTGATACAGTCACGGTTTTGACTGAACGAGACTGTGACTCAGGGGAAGATTGCCAGAGTGGCAAAGTCCAGTACCGGGTAAGGCTGGCGGAAATCGACACCCCTGAGAAGAAGCAACCTTACGGCTCTAAGGCGAAACAAGTATTGTCCGATCTGGTGTTTGGTCGAATGCTCAAGGTTGAGAGGATCGACAAAGACCGTTATGGCCGCTTGGTAGCCAACCTTTATGTTGATGGCAAATGGGTCAATGCCGAAATGGTCCGCTCTGGGAGTGCGTGGGTATACCGGCAGTACGCCAAAACACCAGAGCTGTTCCAGCTAGAAGCCGAGGCTAAAGCCGATAAGCGAGGCCTTTGGGCATTACCGGAATCAGAGAGAACTCCCCCTTGGGAGTGGCGAAGAAAGCACTAACCACACACCAGTGTATGCGGGTGTAAATAGTAACCAAGAAACCAAACAGGAATAACGATGAACAAAAGCGAACTGATTATGAAAGTGGCCGAAGACGCAGACATCAGCAAAGCACAGGCCGAAGCTGCGGTGAATGCGCTGATCAACTCTGTGACTGAGGAGCTTAAATCAGGTGGGACTGTAGCGCTCACAGGGTTTGGTACTTTCCACGTTAAGGCGCGGGCAGCGAGAACCGGGCGGAATCCCCAGACTGGAGAGAACATCCAGATCGCCGCTGCTAACATCCCTGGGTTCAAAGCTGGTAAGGGGTTGAAAGACACCGTGAATTAGTTGTTATTCATGTGTCACATGAATAAGGTTTACATAAGGCTCCCTTCGTGGGAGCCTTATTCATGTCTGACATGAATAAGGGGGTGGGGATGAGGTTGTCATCAACTCAGAAGGATATTTTGTTCATTCTATATGCAATTGAAGTCGGTGGAAAAGCCGAGCCTGTACCAGGTATGAAAATGCTGTCGATGATCAACTCAGCTCGCCAGAGCTGTATTCATGGAACGAACTTCCGAACGTCATGCCACACGCTGGTGGATAACGGCTTATTGGACAAGTACCGGGACGAAACTTCTCTAAAGCTGGCCTTTAAGCTGACCGACGAGGGCAGGGGGCGTGCAGGAGAGATATACCGCAAAAGGTTGGAAGAGGAGCTGGAGAAGTAATACGCCCCATAACGGGGAGTATCGAGTTAAACGGCAGTGGGATGAAAATATAGTGTCATCCCTTAAAATAGAGTTTCAGTCTACTTGGCTGGTCGAGCGAATATGAGGCTGGCGAGTACAGGCTGATGTGATCGCCGCAGCAAGCAACTGATCGAGGAAAAAATATGCGATACATGCTCAGTGTTGCCCAACATGTTCTAGCCGGGAAGCTCACCATCCGTCATGCCATCTATGTTCTGCGCGTTAGACCAGTGGCAGTTGCAAGCAAGGGACAGACTTGGATTATCGATCCCACCTTCGAGGTTTAACCGCCTTCTGACACCAGACGCTAATAGCAGTAAGAGGGGCCGCGATACTGGGTAGCCACCCACGGAAGCTCAACATAGAGGCTCAGTTTGCCACCGGAGGCCTCAGCGTACCTCTTCCCCTTGAGCAAGGATCACGAGAGTGCGAAGCGCTGCCATGTGGATGTTCAGTAACATCTCCGCTGCCACTTTCAGTGCTTTCGCAACAATCCCAGGCTTTTAAAAACCAGAAGACTTTCACATGTGAAAGTCTTGCAAGAGGTCTTTTTATTATTTACAGTATCATAAAGCGATCCCGTGAAGGTGCGCAATAAGTTGGCTTTCAACGAAAGAGGCAGAAATGACAACCTGGCAGTCCCTATGGAGGCCAGATTGCTCGCAAAGAACCTCAAGGAGAACTGATGGACGAAAAAATCACCTACGAAGAAATGCTTGAACAACTCGACCAGAAAGGCTTCCGTGTGACCGATGGGGCGCGACGACTTCACGTTGCGTTGAACAACGGCGTGAAAGCTGACGTGCTGTTTAACTGGGGCCCTGCAACAATCAGCTTGGTTGATGGGGAGGTTGTTGTGGAAGAGCATACTCTCCACTAAGGCAGGGAGGCGGGGTGGGCCAAAAAGCACACATCATTTGCGGAAAGTGTGGCAGTGACGAGACGAACTTTGTCATCAATGGGCGCTGCCCAGACTATCCCCAGGCAGCAGCTCTTGAAGAAGTTGTCCTGAGAGCGCCCATCAGGATGGTAGAGGGGAAATAACCGTGGGGCCAGCATTAGCTAAAGCATTCGCCGGTTTTAAAGTCGTAGCTATACGTGCCGATCAGGTTGGCTTTGCGGTTTTTCTTGCCTTTGGTGTGTGCTGGGGCTGGTGTTTTAGGAGTGGCAAGTACGCCATAAAACAGGATGCCAGCAAGCGCCCCTTGCCATGCGAAAACAGCAACCAGAACCCAAAATGCAGTTGCCAGAACCGGCAGTTTATGCAGAAGGTTAAGCGCTGGCTTTGCCCAAATCACCGTCGGGATAGCGAGCAATGCGTAACCCCAGTTGGTATCCTCAAGCATAGCCAGGCCAAGAACAACAACAGCCATCAGCGCGATATTCAGTACATGTTTCATGGTCATCTCTCCTTTTAAACTTACACTTTGATCCTATCACAGTATTAAAAAATGCAACTGTGAATGGGCGTTTTTCATTCAAAAAGAGGTGACATTTTGAGTGCGATTTTCAGTGTGGGCAATCAGGGACATTCTGATTGCTGTAGACCATACAAGCCCGGTTATCGAGCGTCTTTTCGAGCTTGAGAAAGAAGTTCTGAGATAGAAGTAGTTTGTAGAGAAGGATGGTTTATGTTTGATACGACTTTATCTTGTGTGAATGTCGCTCTTTTTTGCGCCGCAAACAGTATCATGTGGGTACAGAGCAGGTTCGTTAAAATATCTCCAAACTCCCCTCCCTTGTGGATTGCGTTAATGAGTCCAGACACAACCTATCCGGTGGTGATACTCACAATGCTGGCAATGCCGGGAATAGAATTAATGAATGGCGCTGAGTTTAACGTCTTTATGTTGAGCATCTTTGTCATTATCGGGCTCTTTCACTTGCTGGCCCGGCAGGGAAAGTCAAAGGGGGCCCGACTTGACTTGGTTGGACTCGACCCGATGCTTTCCTGGTGGCTAGACCGGCAAGGCAATGTCTACCCCCACCTGATGAGTGGCAAAGAAGGTGTTCCCGCCCTGTGTTGCTCCAAGGATTCAGCCGAACTCCTGCTTAGTCAGTTTCTGGCTTTCGGCTCTCAGTTCGATAACCCCATCAATGTCCGCACTCCGTTCAAGCTCCCTCGTTTGATAAATAAATTGACCAGCAAGGGATGGCTTGTTGACACCTTACCTTCGACGCGAACTCCTTTTCTTATACGAGCAATTCTGGTGCTACGCCGTCGAACCGCAGATTGTTCTTGCAAAGACAAATCTCGGAAATGCCTTAAAAAGACCCCTTTTCCTTGGCGAGCACAGTGGAAACAGTGCGCCATGCTTCATGCTGCCGTTTTATATCCTCCGGCAATAAGCCGTAACTAAAAATGGTCGTAGCTGCTGAATTGGCCTGGATGATTGGCTAATACTGGTCACTGAATTTTGTGTGAAGTCTCGGGCCCAACACACTGGGCCCCGTATTGGACCAACGTCACGCCAGAACAAGCCAAGGCCTAATGGCCGGTGTAAGTGGGTGGAAGGTCTCGATCTGCTGGTGGACGGTTCCCCTGTGGACTCTGAGGGGAAACTCGAATCAGGGCCAATTTCGGAATGGAGGCTATGGCCGCGTTTTTTACTATTCACAGCATCATATAATGGTGCTATGATTTTCTTAAATTACTTGGAGAGGCGCTTATGCTCACAGCCAAATGTATCGGGTGCGGATGTACCGATGATCATGCTTGTGTTGAAAATGGTCAACCGTGTCGCTGGCTTCGCGTGAATAGAGTGGAAGGCATCGGGGTCTGCTCTTCGTGCCCGGAGGCTCTTGATCAGTTCGCATCGACCAGCCAGGAACAAACGACTGGACAGTGTGACTATCGGAGCAGCCCAGAATGGAAGGATTTTGCATCACGCATTGGTAATGCGCTATGCGGGGGCCGGGGCAAAGCATAAAAGCATAGTTAAGGTACAAACGGCGATGCCGTTTTTATTTACCAATTACGGTATCACATTATAACCCTGTAAATATTGTGCCTGTAATTGCCCAAAATGGGCTTGAGCAGGTGCGAGGGGGGAGGGGGGGGGTAAGGCAAAATACTTTGTACCGGCAGAACAAAGAAGGAATGAACTTTCACATGTGAAAGTTTTGGGGAGCAGGATGGAAAAAGCGATTCAAAGATACTTGGCTGATGACCGGCAATATCAAGACAGGGTTGCCGTAGCCATCAGCCTAGTTGAAGAGAAAGGCGCTGAGTACGAAGCTCTTTGCCAACAGAGGGCTCAGTTGGGGGGCTGGCAAAAAATTATAACATTCCGGCAGTTCCGTAGGCACATCGCCGCTATACGTTCTGCACTGAAAGGACATAACAGCGATTTGCGGTATTTGCGCCGAGGGAGAGGCCAGCTAAAAGATGAATTGGTTTCTCGGGTCGTGAAGCAAGCGATTGATGGTAGCCAGTTCTTGGACCGAATCATCCACGCTCAGGAACGGCTTGATGCGGCATCTCGACTCGACAAGAGCAACACGCGACTGGTTGACATGGGGCAAAAAGCCTTAAACGAAATCCGTGAGGCTTCTTCCAGTGTTTCGTCAGCACAAACAATGGAGGTCCTCGATCTTGTGACTGACAACAAGGGGATTTCCGTCATGTCGTCGATGTCCAGCTCATCGGCCAGCAGTGAAATAGATGATGCGAAGAGAGCAGTCAAAGCCTTCTCAAATGCGCTGGGGGAGCATCGTGACATCGTGGGCTCTCTACATCACTCAATGTCAACGGAGTTTATCGATCTGGGTATGGACTTTGCCGGTTTGAATGATCGCTTCGACTTGGGGAGCGTCTTTTCGCTGTTCAGCTTGTCGTCTGCCAGTTCGTCTCTGGACAAAGTAGAGTCTTGCGTTGAATCACTGATGCCAGCATTAAAGCGAGCAGCCTCCAATTCGGAAGCAGAGTATGCCCGTGCTAAAGAAGAGTTCTTTGGTCTAAAACGGCAGGCCTGTATCCAGGTATATGAGCTCTTGCTGACAAATGATGTAGAGGTGTCAGTCACACATTTTGAGTCAGCCGTGGACAGCTACAGAGTTGGGAATTGATATTTATGGTGTCACAAAATGATTCTGTGATGCAGATGATCAACAAGCCGATATGTATTTAAAGGATAAGCGATGAGCGATATTACACAGCAAATGGACAAACTTGAGATTCCAATCAAGTTGTCCTTTCCAGTCATAAACGTTAGCACCTTTGAGCTGGGCCGCGCAGAGAGCGTTTTCTCTGAAATTGCCAAGAAAGTTGGCAAACACTTTATCGTAATGCCATTCAAGAAGCTGCCAGATCCGGGCACCATGAAGGCAATGGCCGACGAGGCCAAGAAGGCCTCCAAAAACGGTCTTGTTGTGTTCGACACTTTCTTTTTCGACCGCCAACGTGCAAACCCAGAAACACTCCCAGCCCTCAAGTCATCTCTGATTTATCTGGAGAACGAGGGGATCAACTACATCATCGCTGGCAAAGATGTCTTCAATGAAGAGTTCGTCTATCACATCGACCTCCCGGCCATGAGCAACCAGGAAATCCTGCAACTGCTCAAGACCTGTGAAGATAACGTGCAAGAAGGTGGGGTCTTCGAGAGCAACGAGCGTGTTGTCATCGCAAACCACGCCCTGGGCTTGTCACATACCCAGATGAAAAACGTCTTCACTTACTCCGCCTACCTGAAATACAAGGGTGAAGAATATCTGGGGGAGATCCGAAAAGAAAAAGCGCACATTTTGCGTGATGTTGGCCTCGATGTGCTTGAGGCCATTGATATTGGGAATGTAGGCGGTCTCGAAAACCTCAAAGAGTTCCTCCAGATCCGTAAAGCCGGTTGGGACAAAGACCTCCCTGTTAAAGGTGTTCTTCTGGCTGGTGTACCTGGTGGCGGTAAATCGCTAACGGCTAAAGCCGCCGCTGGTGTACTTGGTACAACCTTAGTTCGCTTGGATATGGGCCGCTTTTACAGCAAGTATCTCGGTGAAACTGAACGCCAGTTCAATCGTGCATTGCAGACCATTGAGCAGATCGCACCCGTTGTAGTGTTGATTGACGAGATGGAGAAGTTTTTTGGTAATGCCGATGGCGAACACGAAGTATCCAAACGCCTGTTGGGTTCCTTTCTCTATTGGCTCCAGGAACGCAAGAAGAAGATCTTCATTGTTGCGACGGCCAACCGGGTTCAGTCGCTACCTCCTGAATTGATGCGAGCTGGCCGTTGGGACCGGGCGTTTTTCATTGACCTGCCAAGTGTGGCTGAGCGCCAGAAGATTTTTGAGATCCACCTCGCTAAGCAAAAGGCCGACATCGCCGCTTTCGACATGCCTACGCTACTGCGTACCTCAGAAGGATACACAGGGGCAGAGATTGAGCAGGCAGTCATTGACGCGATGTATCTGGCAAACGCCCAAGACAAAGAGCTCGACAATCAAGTTCTTGTAGATGCGGTCACTCGCATTACCCCGACCAGTGAAACTCGCCGGGAAGACATCAACCAGATCCGCAGTTTGCGAGAGCAAGGCTTCTATCCTGCCAATAACTTCGAGGTTCAAGAGCAGAATGGCTCTGGACGCAAGCTCGCCATAGGTGACTAAGCGATTAACTTTGTCATGTCGGAACACGGCGTGACGCCCAAAACAACTCAGGAGTGACGAAATGAGCCATATCGTAAAAGGCCAGGTGCAGGTCGCCTACAAAAACAAGGAGCTGCTCTTGAAGGCTCTGGAGGGGGTTGGTGTTGTTGTTGAAAACGAAAAGCTATTCCGCGTGGGCGCAGGCTACACCTTCGAGAAGTACCCGATCGTCCTGATCGACCAGAACAACAAGGAGCACCGGATTGGCTACAAGGAAAAAAACGGTG
>Ga0247725_1001560_pt1 | contig 11325 bp, 11 predicted proteins | sample OKSTACKMCFT3sol_FD_183021 | JGI IMG/M metagenome (GOLD analysis project Ga0247725, IMG submission 183021) | Subsurface sediment microbial communities from gas well in Oklahoma, United States - OK STACK MC-FT3-sol | ecosystem: Environmental > Terrestrial > Deep subsurface > Rock core/Sediment... | reverse complement strand
CCGCCCGCGCACTGGGCATGTCGCGCAGCCAGGCACTGCTGCACATCATCCTGCCGCGCGCTACGCGCATCGGCCTGCCGGCCTACAGCAACGAGGTGATCCTGATGCTCAAGGCCAGCGCGCTGGCCAGCACCATCACCCTGCTGGAACTGACCGGCATGGCGCGCAAGATCGCCGCCCGCACCTACCTGCACGAGGAAATGTTCCTCACCGCCGGCCTGATCTATCTGCTGATCGCCTTCGTGCTGATGCAGGGCTTCAAACTGCTGGAGCGCTGGCTGCGGGTCGACGCCTGCCAGGGACGCTGACTCCCGCACTGCCTCCTTGCGCAAGGAGGCAGTGACCCTTTGACCGCTCCGGCTGAATCCCGCCTTCACTCTGCGGTCAGACGCAGATCCCGAACCCTTACGAGATTCCCCATGCCTGTCGATATCCAACGCATCGAAATGAACCAGCTCGCCTGCTGGCGAGTACGCCGCGGTGAGGACGAACTGCTGATAGCCGAACAGGGCGCGCAGATCCTCAGCTATCGCCAGGGCGATGCGCCGCCGATCATCTGGCTCAGCGAGGAGGCCGCCTTCGAACAGGGCCAATCGGTACGCGGAGGCGTACCCGTATGCTGGCCGTGGTTCGGCGATCTGGCGCGCAACCCACAAGAGGTCCAGGCGAGCTACCACGGCGAGCAACCCGCGCCCTTCCACGGCCTGGTGCGCGCCCTGCCCTGGCAATTGCGGGAGCAGCGCGGCGAAGGCGATACGGCGATTCTCGAGCTCCACTGCCCGCAGGCGCTCGGCGCACTGCCGGGCTGGCCGCACCGGGTCGAACTGACACTGCAGATCCGCCTGGCCGACGAGCTGGAGCTCAGCCTCAGCAGCCGCAACGTTGGCACGCAGGCAGTCACCATCAGCCAGGCCCTGCACAGCTACTTCGCCGTCAGCGACATCCATCAGGTTCGCGTCGAAGGCCTGGCCGGCTGCCCCTACATCGATACGCTGCTGGATTGGCAGCAGCGCCAGCAGCAGAACGGAGACCTGGCGTTCAACGGCGAAACCGACCGCATCTACTTGCAGCTCCCGACGACCCTGAAGCTCATCGACCCGGCATGGAAACGCAGCATCCAGCTGACCACCCGCGGCTCGCGATCAGCGGTGCTGTGGAACCCCTGGATCGACAAGGCCAAGCGCCTGTCCAGCTTCGCCGACGACGCCTGGCAGCGCATGGCCTGCATCGAGACAGCCAACGTGCTGGACGACGCCGTGGTCTTGCAGCCGGGCCAGCAGCACCTGTTGAGCGTATCCGTCACCGCAATCCCAGCGCGCTGAATAGTCGCCGCGTTCGGCTATAACAGCACCCATCATCTTTCTGTGATCGAGTAGATAGTTGCATGTAAGTGATGACTTACATGCAACTGGCTTATTTCGCACAAGGTGAAATAATTCCAGAGAGCAACTTCTTCGGCAGTTTTGAATTAGTTCCGTCGATTGCCGGCTAATATTTCCCACTGCAACAGAGATCACATTTCTCGCCTTGAATGAGACATACCCCCCGTCTAGGATGCCCACCCCATAAGGCCCTGTGCAATTTGTTGCGCAGGAAAGGTGTGCAAAAAGTTGCGCACCTCCTTTCTCGGAAACATGCCGTTCTTGTTATTTGGCTGTTTCAAAGTTCACGGATCGAACTTGAGCGTCACGGAAGACCCAATGCACGCCAGCGCACTCAGCAAGCATTATCTGGAACTTGCCAGAAAGCCGGTCAATGACAGCAATTTCGCTGGCGATGATATTCGCTACAGCAGCGAATTCGAATTGCTCGAGGCCGAGCTGGCCAAGGCCGGAGCGCTGCACCAGACCACTGGCATTGACTGGCAGAAGGTCCGCGAGGGCAGCGAGACGCTGCTCACCTCGCTGTCCAAGGACCTGCGCGCCGCCGCCTGGCTGACCTGGAGCCTGTTCCAGCGTGAGTCCTTTGCCGGGTTGCAGGCCGGCCTGAGCGTCCTGCACTACCTGTGCAGCAATCACTGGGCCGAGCTGCATCCGCGCAAGCCGCGCACGCGCGCCGCCGCGATCAACTGGCTGCTGCCGCGGCTGGAACAGACCTTTTCCGAAGACGTCCCGGTCGGCGAACAGCTGGCGTTGTTCCGCAGCCTGGCCGAGCAACTGCATGCGCTGGAGCAGTGCCTGTCCGGTCATCTCGGCGAAGATGCTCCATTGCTGCTGCCGCTATGCCGCCAACTCGACGGCATGGTCAAGCGCGCCAGCTCGGGGCAACCGCAACCCGGGACGGTCGGCGCAGCCATCGCCCAGGTGAAACAGGTCGCCAGCCAGGTCTTCGCCCCCGGCGCGCCGATCGAGAACGACAAAGAAGCGCTCAAGGCGGTGCGCAACCTGCAGGAGCAGGCGCGTCCGCTCACAGCCTGGTGGCTGAAGCAGCGCACCAGCGATGTGCGGCCGCTGCGCCTGTCACGCACGCTCCTGTGGCTGAGCATCGACAGCCTGCCGGAGCACAACGGCGAGCAGGTCACCGCCCTGCGTGGGATACCTGCCGACAAGCTGGCCAACTACCGCGAACGTTTCGCCCAGGGCCTGTACGCGGACCTGCTGGTGGACCTGGAGAACAGCACCGCGCGTGCCCCGTTCTGGCTGGACGGTCAGCGCCTGGCCTGGGAGTGCCTGCAGGAACTGGCGGCCGAACAGGCCATGCGCGAGGTGGAGATTCAGCTCGCGCTGTTCCTGCAGCGCCTGCCGCGTCTGGAGGAGCTGCGCTTCCACGACGGCACGCCGTTCGCCGACGCCGAAACCCGCGCCTGGATCAGCGGCCAGGTCCTGCCCCATGTGCAGCCTGCCGCCACAACGAGACAGGAAGAGCCGCCTGCTTCCGGCAGCATACAGCCGAGCTGGGAGCTGGCGTTGCAGGAAGCGCTGCCCCTGTTGCGCAAGGAAGGCCTCAAACCCGCCGTGCAGCAGCTCAAACAGGGCCTTGCTCGCGCCCGTGGCGGCCGTGAGCGATTTTTCTGGCAACTGAGCCTCGCCCGCCTGTGCTACCAGGCCAAGAAATACGAGCTGGCCAAAACCCAGCTCGAAGCACTCGACCAGCAGCTCGAGGCCAGCGGCCTGGGCAGCTGGGAACCCGATCTCGCCCTCGAGGTACTGCGCCTGCTGCACAGCTGTTGCGAGCTGCTGCCGCAGAACCATGCCGTGCGTGAAAGCAAGGATGAGATTTACCGCAGGCTGTGCCACCTCGATCTCGAAGTGGTGCTGGACTAACCGCAAAGGAGAACACCATGGCCAAAGAAGGCTCGGTTGCACCCAAGGAACGCATCAACGTCACGTTCAAGCCGGCCACCGGCAACGCTCAGGAAGAGGTCGAGCTGCCCCTCAAGCTGATGGTGCTGGGCGATTTCACCCAGCGCGCCGACGACCGCAAGATCGAAGACCGAAGGCCCATCGCCATCGACAAGAACAGCTTCGACGAGGTCCTGGCCAAGCAGGAGCTGAACCTGACCTTCGGCGTGCCGAACCGCCTGCAGGACGAGCAGACCGATGACGAGTTGGCCGTGCAGCTGCGCATCAACTCGATGAAAGACTTCAACCCGGCAAACCTGGTCGAGCAGGTCCCGGAGCTGAAGAAACTGATGGAACTGCGCGACGCCCTGGTCGCCCTGAAGGGCCCGCTGGGCAACGCTCCGGCCTTCCGCAAGGCCATCGAAAGCGTACTCGCCGATGACGACTCGCGTGACCGCGTACTCGGCGAACTGGGCCTGGCGGCCAAAGAGAAGCTGGACGCCTGATATCACCGACAAGGAAGCACATCTACATGACCACTAGCGCAGCCGCCGTCGAGCACGGCAATCACCTCGCCGAAGGCGGCATTCTCGACCGCATCATCGCCGAAACCCGCCTGACCCCGGACGACGAGGCCTACGACATCGCCAAGCGCGGCGTATCGGCCTTCATCGAGGAACTGCTCAAGCCGCAGAACGAAAACGAGCCGGTGAAGAAGGCAATGGTCGACCGCATGATCGCGGAGATCGACGCCAAGCTCAGCCGGCAGATGGACGAAATCCTTCACCACCCACAGTTCCAGGCGCTGGAGTCCTCCTGGCGTGGCCTGAAGCTGCTGGTGGATCGCACCAACTTTCGCGAGAACATCAAGCTCGAGCTGCTCAACGCCTCCAAGCAAGACCTGCTGGACGACTTCGAGGACAGCCCTGAAATCGTCCAGTCCGGCCTGTACAAGCACATCTACACGGCCGAGTACGGCCAGTTCGGTGGCCAGCCGGTCGGTGCGCTGATCGCCAACTACTTCTTCGATCCCAGCGCGCCCGACGTCAAGACCATGCAGTACGTCGCCAGCGTCGCGAGCATGTCCCACGCGCCGTTCATCGCCGCTGCCGGCCCGAAATTCTTCGGCCTGGAAAGCTTCACCGGCCTGCCGGACCTGAAGGACCTCAAGGATCACTTCGAGGGCCCGCAGTTCACCAAATGGCAGAGCTTCCGCGAACAAGAAGATGCCCGCTACGTCGGCCTGACCGTCCCGCGGTTCCTGCTGCGCAATCCGTACGATCCGGAAGACAACCCGGTGAAGAGCTTCGTCTACAAGGAAAACGTCGCCGGCAGCCACGAGCACTACCTGTGGGGCAACACCGCCTACGCCTTCGCCAGCCGGCTGACCGACAGCTTCGCCAAATTCCGCTGGTGCCCGAACATCATCGGCCCGCAGAGCGGTGGCGCGGTCGAGGATCTGCCACTGCACCACTTCGAGAGCATGGGTGAGATCGAGACCAAGATCCCGACCGAAGTGCTGGTTTCCGACCGGCGCGAGTACGAGCTGGCCGAGGAAGGCTTTATCGCCCTGACCATGCGCAAGGGCAGCGACAACGCGGCGTTCTTCTCTGCCAACTCGGCGCAGAAACCGAAGTTCTTCGGCAACAGCGAGGAAGGCAAGACCGCCGAGCTGAACTACAAGCTCGGTACCCAGCTGCCCTACCTGTTCATCGTCAACCGCCTGGCGCACTACCTGAAGGTGCTGCAGCGCGAGCAGATCGGTGCATGGAAGGAGCGCACCGACCTCGAACTGGAACTGAACAAGTGGATCCGCCAGTTCGTCGCCGACCAGGAGAATCCGAGCTCCGAAGTACGCAGCCGTCGTCCGCTGCGCGCCGCCCAGGTCAACGTCAGCGACGTCGAGGGCGAGCCGGGCTGGTACCGCGTCAGCCTCAGCGTGCGTCCGCACTTCAAGTACATGGGCGCGAATTTCACCCTGTCGCTGGTTGGCAAGCTGGACAAGGAATAAGCACTTGAACGGATACGGCAGCCTCTTCGAACGCCTCGGCGGCGACGCCGCGCGACGTTCCGGCTGGAGCCGCGAGGTCGCAGCGATGGCCTCGGTGGCTGCCCATCTGGCCAAGATGCTCAGCACCCGAGCGGGCAGCGTGCAGACGCTGCCCGACTACGGGTTGCCAGATCTCAACGATATGCGCCTGTCGCTGCACGACTCGCTGCAGCAGGCGCGTATCGCCATCGAGCGCTTCATCGAATCGTACGAACCTAGGTTGACCCAGGTGCGCGTGCTGTCACTGCCGCGAACCCACGACCCGCTGACCCTCGCCTTCACCATAGAAGGCCTGCTGGAAGTGGATGGCCTCAAGCGCCAGGTCAGCTTTTCCGCCAGCCTGGATGGCAGCGGACAGGTCAAGATCCAGTAAGGAGACAACGGATGTCCGGCAAACCCGCAGCCCGCCTCGGCGACCCTACCGCCTGCCCGAAGACGGGCCACGGCACCAACCCCATCGCCGCCGGCTCGCCCGACGTGCTGTTCGACGGCCTGCCGGCCGCACGCATGGGCGACGCTTCCGCCTGTGGCGGAGCGATGGCCAGCGCGGTGATCCCCAACGTGTTGATCGATGGCAAGCCGGCGGCAGTGGTGGGCAGTGTGGGTAACCACGGCAATGTCGTCACCGCCGGTTCGGGGACGGTGATTATTGGGACGAGTGGGGGTGGAATGCCGGTCAGTCCGGTTTCTTCGCTTTCCATTGCCGCAACCGCCGCAGCCACTCTCGCCAATGCCCTTGTTCCTGCTGCGCAAGCTTCAGAACAAGCGGCGCTGGACTACAGCATCCAGCTTATGCCCGGAGGCAACCGAGTGCTGACGCCGCTGGTGATTCCAGACTTTACAGAATTGCCTTCTGGCACCACGAAAAACCGAGAGACCATCGACTTCCTAGTGCAGAACCGCAAGCAGAAGGCCGACAGCTTGGCTCTCGAAGTTTTCGATAGGGGAACGTTGGTATATAGCGAAACGGATACCGCTCGATTACTACCCGCAGGCGAGCACCTCTGGCAGTGGGACGGCTATGACCTGAATGGCGTACTCGATACGCGTGTGCTCAAAAGTGAGCAGCTAGTAGTACAGCTGACAGCCCGCATCGGTGGCGAAGAGCAGGTGACAGCGTTACGCCTGAGCAACTCTGCCGAGGGAGCCACCTGGGTCGATGCACGTGTTAATCGCAACGGGAATACGGTAGAGCTCACTCTCCGTCCCAGTTTTTCAAACGGCGGGATCAAGGGCCGTAATGAACAACTGACGGCCAGAAATTTCGAGGAACTCAAAGCTTTAGCGAAGAGCGGTATTGAACGCTACTGGTCGCGTGATGGGAGTCGTGGCGCCATTGGAGCGGCCATCCAAACTGACAAGGGCGTCTTCCAAGTCAAGGCGTCGGCGCGGGTAAACGAAAAGCCTAGCGCCAAAGACTTCCCCTTGATTGCGTCGATTAGTGATGACTTCGGACGTTCCACCAGCTTTGCGATGTTCAAGAAGATCTACCACAACCAAGGCTGGTGGGCCGCAGCCAACTATCCGGTCGATTTCGCTGACCAGGAGTTCGAGCATACCGCGGCACATGAGCTGGGCCACCTCATCCTGAACGAGTACGGGGATGGCGGGCTGATTCCTGAGTATTCGTGGAGTCACAAGTCGACCTCCACAGTGCTGACCCAGAAGCCTCTGGACAACAACCCGGTCCCTGCCGGAGGGGAGATAGACCTTATGCACTACCACTCTGATGGTCCACGCAACATTCTGGACTACTGGGCGCGCACCGTAGCTTCGGAGAACGATGTAAAGGGGCTGCTCTGGTTAGCAAGGGTGAAATTCAATGCTTAAGCGAAGCCTACTGCTCTGCTCATTCTTTATCGCCGGCTGCAGTGCGCAACCGAAAACCGCTTTCGTAGCCAACTTCGAAAACACGTGCGTCTATCCCGTCGAAATATCCGTCCACGAATATTCGAATGGCAAGGAACCCTTTAGCCCGGGTCAAAAACTCGATTCAGGCGAATCCATCGAAGTTCTGTCCCAAATCACTTTCAGCGATAGCATCGAGCAGAGTGTTCCACCTGGGTACCGTCTGGACATCGTCGCTCGAGGCAAGTCGATCGTCCTCGATAAAGCGCGTTTTCTAGCGCAGCTAGCGCAGTCGCCAATCGAGCGTAAAGGCCGCGGCATAACGATTTGGCGGGTCCGCGACATGGCGCTATGCCCATGATTTCAAATGTTAAGACGAGCAACAGCGTGCCGCTTGAACGCTATGTCCAGAGTGCGCTGAAAAAAATTTTCCTCGCTTGCGTGCTCGGTCTGCTCGGCGGCTGCACTACCAGCCAAGCCCAACCCAAGCTGCCTTTTGACGCTTGGTATGCCGGAACTTTCGCGCCAGACCATATGGAGGTGTGGGTAGAAAGCGTGGACGTAATTGACCGTCGGGGTCTCGCCTACGAAAGAGTCAACGGCGGAGTGCCATCCTATGCCAGCACGATCGCGGGCTGGCCTTCGCACCCGGCAGGAGGAGCAGGCAAAGGTCTGCGCGGCATTGACCTGCCAGAGATTATCTTCGTGCGCTGGCAGTCGATGGTCGAGCCGCAGACCTACAACGTACGCATCAATATTCCGGAGTGGGTGCGCGAGGAAATGCTCAAGCCACATTCGGCCTATTGCCGGTGGGACGGCAAGGTGATCGACGGGTTGTACCGCAAAGTAATCACCATCGGCCTGGCCCCCGGCGGTATCGCCAAGGCCTGGGTCGGCGGCCCCTGCCTGGAGTCCATCGAAATCGGCCGCTTCGAGGCGGCTATCAGCAAGGTCGGACCATACGGCGGCACGTCCAACGGAGAACATCGCCCCCTTTCGGACAAAGCCAAGGCCTATATCGAGCAACACGGAGTCCCATATGGCTCTTGGTAGAACCTTCCTGCTTTCCTGCGCACTGTTTCTACTCGGCGGCTGTGCCACCAGCCAGGGCCAGCCTGGACTGCCCTATCGTGCCTGGTTCGTCGGGATCGGGGCACCCAAACATATGGAGGTCTGGGTCGAAAGCGTGGACGTGATCGACCAGCGTGGGCTGGTCTACGAGCGCGTCAGCAGCGGAGTCGCGTCCTATGCCAGCACAGTTGCGGGTTGGCCAGAGCGCGTTGGAGGCGGAGCCGGCAAGAACCTGTCCGGTATCGACCTGCCGGAAGTCATCTTTGTGCGCTGGCAGTCGCTGGTCGAACCACAGACCTACAACGTACGCATCAATATTCCCGAATGGGTGCGCGAGGAAATGCTCAAGCCACATGCTCCTTACTGTCTCGGAGAAAAGCGCATCGTCGAGGGGATGTATCGCAAGGTCATCACCATCGGCCTAGCCCCCGGCGGTATCGCCAAGGCCTGGGTCGGTGGCCCCTGCCTGGAGCCCATCGAAATCGGCCGCTTCGAGGCAGCTATCAGCAAGGTCGGACCATACGGCGGCAAGTCCGATGGACACTATTACTTCGTCTCGGATGAGGCCAAGGCCCATGTCAAACAACACGGGGTCCCATATGGCTCTTGGTAAAACCTTCCTCCTCGCCTGCACACTCGCATTGCTCAGCGGCTGCGCTGCCAGCCAAGCCCAACCTAAGCTGCCTTTTGACGCTTGGTATGCCGGTACTTTCGCGCCGGACCATATGGAAGTATGGGTAGAGAGCGTGGACGTGATCGACCGCCGCGGTCTCGCATACGAACGAGTAAATGGCGGAGTGCCATCCTATTCCAGCACGATCGCGGGCTGGCCTTCGCATCCGGCGGGAGGTGCAGGCAAAGGACTACGCGGTATCGATCTGCCAGAAATTATCTTTGTGCGTTGGCAATCCCTAGTCGAGCCGCAGACCTATAACGTGCGAATCAACATTCCCGAGTGGGTACGGGAGGAAATGCTCAAGCCACAGGCGCCTTACTGCCGTGGCGAGAAGCGTGTCGTCGAAGGAATGTATCGCCGAGTCATCACCATCGGCCTCGCTCCCGGCGGAATCGCCAAGGCCTGGGTAGGCGGACCCTGCCTGCAGTCCATCGAGATTGGCCGCTTCGAGGCTGCAGTTAGCAAGGCAGGGCCGAGCCTTGGACAGAACGAGGGACGCTACGCCTATCCCCTCTCGGAAAAAGCCAAGGCCTACATCGAGCAACACGGGGTGCCCTATGGCTCGTGGTGATTCTATGCCCACGTGGACGCCACAGCTACGCTGGCAAAAAGGCTCGGCCTATCCTTCCAGAAATTTAGCATTTGCAATAACAAAACTTGTTCTTCTGTTTTCCCTCGCCTTGCTTAGTGGCTGCCAGTTAATTATGTGCAGCACGATGGTCAATTGCTTTGACCCACTTGGCAGGGCACCTGTAACGCCTGACATTGCTTATATTCAAGTAACCACGCCCAATTACATGGACGCTCATTTGCATGTAATAGAACAACAGTTTACCCATGGGCGGGGAATAACGTATTTCAACAAGATAATTAAAAAACACATAGTAGGGAACAGCGCCAGCGGGTGGGCACCTCCCGACCCGTTACAAACGAAGTCGGTTATCCCGAGACTCGTTGGCCTAGAAAACCTACCAAACAAATTAAAAGTGGAATGGACATCGCTTGCCGAGAACAAAACATATAGAGCATCTATTAATTTGCACCTTGGTTCGCGAAGAAAAATACGGCAAAAAGTAGAAACCACATGTAAGAAGTTCGACAAGCCATTACTAGCAAGAAGAAACTTGATCACATTACAAATCGCACCCGGAGGGAGAGCAAAGGCTTGGCTAAGCGGGACTTGTTTAAACGCAATAGAGATCGCCACCGCGAAAGGGATTGCAGTTGAAAAGAATGCTTACTTCTCTAATGACGCATTAAACAGCTACGACCCAACACCCATGAAAAAGTATATTCAGATGCACGGAATAGCATTTGAAAGCTGGCAATAATTTCTAGTCTATGCGCCCGGAAAGACCCATACAAACATGCCAGGCCGTCGTACCAGGCCTCTACCCGGCACGGCTTTCGGCGCCTGAATTTGCCGGACACGAAACGACAAGGATGAATCGTTAGACATGTCTTTCAACCATTACTACCAGAGCGAGCTCACTGCCCTGCGCCAGCTGGGCAAGCGTTTCGCCGAGCGCAGCCCGGCGCTGGCGCCGTTCCTCGGGCAGGCCGGGCGCGATCCGGATGTCGAGCGGCTGCTCGAAGGCTTCGCGTTTCTCACCGGGCGGCTGCGGCAGAAGCTCGATGACGAGCTGCCGGAGCTGACTCACTCGCTGATGCATCTGCTGTGGCCGAATTACATGCGCCCGCTGCCTGCGTTCAGCATGCTGCAGTTCGATCCGCTGAAGCGCCCCGGCCCGGCGCTGACGGTGCCGCGCAATACGCCGGTGGAATCCAATCCGGTGCAGGGCGTCAGCTGCTGCTTTCGTACCGCCTACGCCACCGAAGTGCTGCCGCTGGCGTTGCAGACGCTGGAGTATTCGGTCAAGGGCACCGGTGCGCTGCTCAGCCTGCGCCTGCAGATGAGCGCCGATGGCCATCTCGGCGAGATCGGCCTCAGTCATCTGCGCCTGCACCTGGCGGGCGAGCCCTACATCAGTCAACTGCTCTACCTCAGCCTTTTGCGCCACTTGGGCGGCATCGAGCTGGTGCCGCTGGACGACCAGGGCAAACCGTTGACCGGCTCCGATGGCCGGCCGCTGGCCCCCTTGCAGCTCAACGCCAAGCAGGTCGAGCCGGTGGGATTCGCCGAGGATGAGGCGCTGATCCCCTACCCGCTCAATACCTTCCGCGGTTATCGCTACCTGCAGGAATATTTCGCCTTCCCCGACAAGTTTCTCTTCGTCGACCTAAAGGGCCTGGAGCTCATTCAGTGCATTCCGGACGACCTGCTCAAGCAGGCCCGCGGCCTGGAGCTGCGCTTCGATATTCAAAAGGCCGGCGTGCAGCGCATCCGCCCGACGCCGGACAACGTGCGCCTGTACTGTACGCCGGTGGTAAACCTGTTC
>Ga0247725_1001559_pt1 | contig 11329 bp, 5 predicted proteins | sample OKSTACKMCFT3sol_FD_183021 | JGI IMG/M metagenome (GOLD analysis project Ga0247725, IMG submission 183021) | Subsurface sediment microbial communities from gas well in Oklahoma, United States - OK STACK MC-FT3-sol | ecosystem: Environmental > Terrestrial > Deep subsurface > Rock core/Sediment... | reverse complement strand
CCATGCGCGTCTGGCTGGATCCGCACAAGCTCAACAGCTATCAGCTGACCCCCTCCGATATCCAAAACGCCATCACAGCCCAAAACGCCCAGATCGCCCTCGGCAAACTGGGGGGCACACCAGCGGTCAGCGACCAACAGTTTACCGCCACCATCATGGGACAAAGCCGCCTCTCCACTCCAGAGCAGTTCGGCAACGTATTGTTGCGCGTGAAGCAAGATGGCTCCAAGGTCCGACTCAAGGATGTCGCCCGCATCGAATTGGCAGGTGAAAATTTCGATGCCGAGGCCAGCTACAACGGCCAAGCCACGGCGGCATTCGCGGTCAAGCTGGCCACGGGGGCCAATGCTCTGGATACCGCGGAAAAAATCCGCGCCAAGATCGATGAGCTGAAGCCCTACTTCCCGGACAACATGGAAGTGGTCTATCCCTACGACACCACGCCCTTCGTCAAGATTTCCATTGAAGAAGTTGCCCAGACCCTGTTCGAAGCCATCATCCTGGTGTTCTGCGTTATGTATCTGTTCTTGCAGAACTTCCGCGCCACCCTGATCCCGACCATTGCCGTGCCCGTGGTCCTGCTCGGTACCTTCGGGGTCATGGCGGCCTTCGGTTTCTCCATCAATACCCTGACCATGTTCGGCCTGGTGCTGGCCATCGGTTTGCTGGTGGATGACGCCATAGTAGTGGTGGAAAACGTCGAGCGTCTGATGAGCGAAGAGGACCTCTCGCCACTGGAGGCCACTCGCAAGTCAATGACCCAGATCACTGGCGCCCTGGTGGGTATTGCCCTGGTGTTATCCGCGGTATTTGTGCCGATGGCGTTCTTCGGCGGCTCCACCGGCGCCATCTACCGCCAGTTCTCGCTGACCATAGTCTCGGCCATGGTGTTGTCAGTACTGGTGGCCTTGATCCTGACGCCAGCCCTGTGCGCCACCCTGCTCAAGCCCGTCAAACATGGTGAGTTTGGTGCCAAGCGCGGCTTCTTCGGCTGGTTCAACCGTATGTTCGATAGCAGCGCCAATCGCTATCAGAGCCGGGTTGGCAAGGTTGTTCGCCAAGGGGCTCGCTACAGCATCATCTATGTAGCCATGCTGGCCGTGCTGGCGGTGCTGTTCATGCGTCTGCCCACCTCATTCCTACCGGAAGAGGATCAGGGGGTCATCATGGCCATGGTGCAACTCCCGGTCGGCGCGACCAAGCAGCGCACCGAGAAAGTGCTGGGTCAGATGCGCGATTACTTCCTGCAGAACGAAAAAGACAACGTCGATTCGGTGCTGACGGTTTCTGGCTTCAGCTTCGCCGGCCGCGGTCAGAATAGTGGTATGGCGTTTCTGAAGTTGAAGAGCTGGGATGAGCGGAATACTCCGGATCGCAGTGCGAATGCCATTATCGGCCGCGCCATGGGTTTCCTGTTCAGCATCAAGGAAGCCCAGGTCTTCGCCTTTAACCTGCCATCGATCCCCGAACTCGGGACTGCCACCGGTTTCGACTTCTACCTGCAGGATCGGGGTGGCGTCGGTCACGAGAAATTGATGGAAGCCCGCAACCAGTTACTGGGCATGGCGGCACAGAATCCGAATCTGGTACGGGTACGCCCGAACGGCATGGAAGATGCGCCACAGTTTGACGTCAAGATTGACTACGACAAAGCCATGGCTCAGGGCCTGAGCGTCAGCGATATCAACAGCACGCTCTCCACCGCCTGGGGCTCTTCCTACGTCGATGATTTCGTCGATCGAAACCGGGTCAAGAAGGTCTACCTGCAAGCTGATGCGCCCTACCGGATGAACCCGGAAGATCTGAATCTCTGGTATGTGCGTAACAGCGAGGGGAACATGGTGCCGTTCTCGGCGTTCGCCAGCACCGAGTGGAGTTTTGGCTCTCCGCGTCTGGAGCGTTATAACGGCGTTCCGGCAATGGAAGTCGTCGGGGAAGCCGCACCCGGTAAGAGTACCGGTGATGCCATGGCCGCCATCGAAGAGATCGTCAAACAACTGCCGGACGGTATTGGTATCGAGTGGACCGGGCTGTCGTTCCAGGAGCGACAAGCCGGCTCGCAAGCGCCCGCTTTATATGCCATCTCGTTGCTGGTGGTGTTCCTGTCACTGGCCGCGCTGTATGAAAGTTGGAGCGTCCCCTTCTCGGTCATGCTGGTCGTGCCGCTCGGGGTACTGGGTGCCATTCTTGCCGCCACCATGCGCGGGCTGGAGAACGACGTCTACTTCCAAGTCGGTCTGCTGACCACCATAGGGCTCTCGGCGAAGAACGCCATCCTGATCGTCGAATTTGCCAAGGAGCTCTATGACCAGGGCAAGGGCTTGAGCGAGTCGGTAATCGAGGCCGCTCGTCTGCGTCTGCGCCCGATCCTGATGACCTCGCTGGCCTTCATCCTCGGTGTATTGCCGCTGGCCATCAGTACCGGCGCCGGTGCCAGCAGCCGGGTGGCTATCGGCACTGGGGTAATCGGCGGCATGATCAGTGCCACCATTCTGGCGATCTTCTTCGTGCCCTTGTTCTTCGTCCTGATCATGCGTTATTTCACCAAATACCGACCACGTCATGAACGTGATGCCCTGGCTGTAGAGGAGACTCGCCATGACTAAGTCGTTTCTGGCCATCACCATTGGCTTGTTGCTCGCCGGTTGCTCGATGGCACCGGACTACCAGAGACCCGAGGTGCCGCAAGGCGCCTCCTGGCAGGTCAGCAGCGACGCCAAAACCAACCTCGGTTGGCAGCAGCAATTCAGCGATCCCACGCTGCAGAGCCTGATCCGCAGTGCGCTGGAGAACAACCGTGATCTGCGGCTGGCAGCCCTGAATGTACAGAGCTACGAGGCCCAATACCGCATCCAGCGTGCGGCCCAATTGCCGACTCTGGCGGTTGGCGCCAGTAGCAGCCGCCAGCAAACCTCTGGTGACTTGAATGGTACCGGCGCAGAGCAGATCAGTTCCCAGCACAGTGCCGAGGTGGGGATCACCGCCTACGAGCTGGATCTGTTCGGACGGGTGCAAAGCCTGAAAGATCAGGCTCTGGAAACCTATCTGGCTCAAATCGAAACCCAGCGCAGCACCCAGATCTCTCTGGTGTCCTCGGTGGCATCTGCTTATCTGACCCTGGTGGCCGATCAGGAGTTGCTGACGCTGAGCCAATCCACTCTCGATACCGAGCAAGAAAGCTATCAGCTGACGCAGAAGAAGTTCGAACTCGGTGCCGCCTCCGATATGGAGTTGGCGCAAAGCCGAACCACGTTGGAAAGTGCCCGCGTCAGCACCGCCCAATACCAGCGTCAGGTACATCAGGATCGCAACGCCCTGACCCTGCTGCTGGGCACCGGCCTGCCAGGCAGCCTGAATTTGCCCACCACCCTGGCAGAGGTGAACTTTGCACCCATTCCGGTTGGTGCCCCGTCCAGTCTGCTGCAGCAACGACCGGATATTCTGGCCGCCGAACACAGCCTGAAAGCAGCAAATGCCAATATTGGTGCCGCCAGAGCCGCCTTCTTCCCGACCATTACTCTGACCGCGACCGCAGGCACGGCGAGCAACGAGTTGGGGCATCTGTTTGATGGCGGTACCGGCACCTGGTCGTTTATTCCGCAACTGAATCTACCGTTGTTCGATGGCGGCAAGCGGGTGGCGGATCTGGATGTCGCGGAAGTCAGCGAGAAGCAGGCGGTCGCAACCTACGAGAAGAGTATCCAGACTGCCTTCAAGGAAGTAGCCGATACCCTGGGTACCCAGGAGTATTATCAGCAGCAGTGGGAAGCCCAGCAGGAATTGGTGAAGGCGAACCAACGTTACTTTGAGCTGGCCGAACATCGCTATGCTCAGGGCGTCGATAGCTACCTGACTCGACTGGATGCACAACGATCCTTGTTCAGTGCCCAACAGGCGTTGGTATCGACCCGACTGGCACAGCTGAGTAACCAGATCAGTCTGTTCAAGGCCGTCGGCGGCGGCTGGCAAGCCGAGTAACAAGCGCGTGAACCGAACAAGGGGCTGTCCACTGGACAGCCCCTTGCTTTTGGGGATGCGCTGGTTGAGCCCCCCGTGAGCACTCACAAGCAGCATCTAGAGGGATAGGCCTGTTTTTCGCCCAAAGCAAAAACCCCGCCGAAGCGGGGTTTTCTTTAAGATGGTCGGTGATAGAGGATTCGAACCTCTGACCCTCTGGTCCCAAACCAGATGCGCTACCAGACTGCGCTAATCACCGTTTTCTTTTCGTCAGTCGACACACATCAACTCACGTTTAACTTGGTGCGAAAGGAGGGACTCGAACCCTCACACCCGAAGGCACTAACACCTGAAGCTAGCGCGTCTACCAATTCCGCCACCTTCGCACATAATACTCTTTACACTGAGTGAAGTGGGGTGGCTGATGGGGCTCGAACCCACGACAACAGGAATCACAATCCTGGACTCTACCAACTGAGCTACAGCCACCACTGCTGTCCAATGTTTGCATCCCGTAGTGAAAAATCACTGCGAACACAACATGGTGCGCCCGACAGGATTCGAACCTGTGGCCTCTGCCTCCGGAGGGCAGCGCTCTATCCAGCTGAGCTACGGGCGCTCGTCATTGGAACGGGTGGGAATAGTACGAATCAGGTCCTGGGTTGTCCAGCATTTTTCAAAAAAAAACTCTGTTCGGCTATTTTTTGATTCAAGCGGGTGAAAATCCAACATTTTTCCTGCGCCCAGCGCTGGATAACCCATAGATAACGACAGCAGGCGGCTACATTTTAATCGTCAGACGGATTGACTCTATGCCAATCAAATCTAGAATGACGGCATGAATGAACGTTCATTCAGCCAGGGTTCATTCTTCAACCCAAGGACAGTCGTTATCATGAGTAAGCGTGAACAAATCATGCAAGGCGCTCTGGAACTCTTTATCGAACAGGGGTTTCACGGCACCTCAGTGCAGATGATTGCCGACCGGGTGGGGATAGCGGCAGGTTCTCTGTATCGCTATTTTCAAGGCAAGGAGCAGCTGATCCATCAGTTGTACCGGATGTCGGTCGAGATGATGGTTGAAAAGTTATTCCACGGGGTGCAGCTGAACGAGGTCAATTTCAGCACTTATCGCCGGCTGTGGTTGAACGCCAGTTCAGGTATCCAGAGTCATAATCATGTCATTCTGTTCAAGGATCTTTATGAACGGTCCCCGTTTCTAACCGCAGAAGACAAGGTGTGGGCTCAGGCGCGCTGGCAACCGCTGGATGATTTTTATCAATCTGGCATCGACAGTGGCCTGTTTCGTGCTATTCCTACCTGTCTATTGGCCGCATTGAGTCTGGCAACGGTGCAATGCGCCATGCATGAACACAAGTTTTACGATTTTGAATTAACCGATGCACTAAAAGAGCAAATGGCCGCGGCGAGTTGGAAAGCCATCCTGGCCGAACCATTGGACCAACCTGGGAGCAAAGAATGAAAAAGTGGACAGCCGTGATGCTGCTGATCGCCCTGCTGATATTCGGTAGCGTGATTGGCTTCAACCTGTTTAAGAATCACATGATGGCGCAATATTTTGCCAACATGCCAATCCCGACCTTCCCGGTCTCGGTGCAGCCGGTCAAGCCGGTGGACTGGACCCCGACCATAGAGGCGATCGGTTTTGTGGAGCCCAATCAGGGGCTAGATATCAGCAATGAAACCGCAGGCAAGGTTAAGGCCATCAAGTTCGAATCCGGGCAACAGGTAAAGAGTGACGATCTGCTGATCAGTCTGGATGCCTCCGTCGAAGAAGCCAACCTCAAGGCCTCCCAAGGCCGCATGCCCGCCACCAAGGCCAATCTGGACCGGATGCGCAGCCTGTATGCCAAGGGGACCATCTCCAAAGGCAATCTGGATGACGCCGAAGCCGATTACCTGCAACTCGCCGGCCAGATTGAATCCCTGCAAGCGACCATAGACCGCATGTATATCCGGGCTCCCTTCTCCGGCCAGGTCGGTATCCGTAACGCCTATCTGGGACAATACTTGGAAGCCGGTTCGCAAATCGTCCGCCTGGAAGATACCAGCGTGATGAAGATCCGCTTCACCATACCGCAGACCGATATCTCCAAGCTAAAGATCGGCCAAACCCTGCATATCTTCGTCGATGCCTATCCGCAACAGCCGTTCCAGGGCACGATCAATGCGATCGAGCCGGCGGTCAGCGCCCAGTCCGGTGTGGTCCAGGTACAAGCCTCGATCCCGAATTCCGACAGCCTGCTGCGCTCCGGGATGTTTGCCAAGGTTCAGGTGCAGTTGCCGGTTGAGCCGGCCCAGATTGCCATTCCACAAACCGCCATCAACTTCACCCTGTACGGCCAGACCGTATTTGTGGTGGCAGAGGGTAAGGATGACAAGGGTCAAGCCCTGGTGGATGCCGAAGGCAAGCCGGTTCTGGTCGCCAAGCAGGTGGTGGTCAAGGTCGGCGAGCGTAAGGAAGAGGTGGCTCATATTCTGGACGGCCTCAAGGCCGGAGACCAGGTGGTCACCGCCGGTCAAGTTCGCCTTTCCAATGACAGCCACGTGAAAATTATTGAAGATTCGCTGCTGAATAAGCCGGATACGACCCCGATGCTGTAACGGAGCAGGCCATGAAATTTACTGACATTTTCATTCGTCGCCCGGTTCTTGCCCTCTCCATCAGCCTGCTGATCGTGTTACTCGGTCTGCAGGCACTGAAGGGGATGCAAGTACGGGAATACCCGAAGATCACCAATACGGTGATCACGGTTACGACCAGCTACTACGGGGCCAGTGCCAACCTGATCCAGGGCTTTATCACCCAACCTCTGGAACAGGCGATTGCCCAGGCCGACAACATCGATTACATGACCTCGAAGAGTCAGTTGGGCTCCTCCACCATCACGGTGAACATGAAGCTCAACACTGACCCGAACGCGGCTCTGTCCGATGTGTTGGCCAAGGTTAACTCGGTGCGATCCCAGTTGCCCAAAGAGTCGGAAGATCCAAGCCTGGATATGTCCACCGGCTCCAGCACCTCGATCATGTATATCTCCTTCTCCAGTGATGAGTTGAACGCCTCCCAGATTACCGACTATCTGGAGCGGGTTATCAAACCGCAGCTCTTCACCGTGGGCGGGGTCGCCAAGGTCAACCTGTATGGCGGCACCGAGTTTGCTCTGCGCATCTGGTTGGATCCGGAGCGGATGGCGGCCTACAACCTGACCGCCAGCGAAGTGATGTCGGTGTTGCAGTCCAACAACTATCAGTCCTCACCGGGTCAGGTAACCGGCTATTACATGCTGTATAACGCCGATGCCAATACCCAGGTCGACAACGTCGCCGATCTGGAGAAGCTGATCGTCGCAAGCCGCGATAAGGCGGTGGTGCGGCTGCGGGATATCGCCAAGGTCAGCCTGGAGAAGAACCACGACACCTACCGGGCCATGGCCAATGGTAAGGAGGCTGTGGTCGTTGGTCTGGACCCCTCACCGACCGCCAACCCGCTGGAAATTGCCGCCAAAGTGGTCGATATGATGCCGGAGTTGCAGCGCAACCTGCCCTCCACCATCAAGATGGAGATGCTGTATGACTCCACCGAAGCGATCAATGAATCCATCGATGAAGTGGTGAAAACCATCGCCGAAGCCGGGGTGATCGTTCTCATCGTCATCACCCTGTTCCTCGGTTCGTTCCGTGCCGTGGTGATCCCGATCATCACCATACCGCTGTCACTCATCGGCGTAGTGATGCTGATGCAGCTGTTCGGCTTCACCATCAACCTGATGACCCTGCTGGCCATGGTGCTGGCCATCGGTCTGGTGGTGGATGACGCCATCGTGGTGGTGGAAAACGTCGATCGGCATATCAAGGCCGGTGAAGAGCCCTTCCGGGCCGCCATCATCGGCACTCGGGAAATCGCGCTGCCGGTTATCTCGATGACCATCACACTGGCGGCAGTGTATGCACCAATTGCCCTGATGGGCGGGGTGACCGGCTCCCTGTTCAAGGAGTTTGCCCTCACCCTGGCGGGTTCGGTATTCGTCTCCGGCGTCATCGCCCTGACTCTGTCGCCCATGATGTGCGCCAAGATGCTCAAGGCCCACACCAACCCGAATGCCTTCGAGCGCGGCGTGGAAAATACCTTCGAGCGGCTCACCAATGCCTACTCCCGGGCCTTGGATGCAGTGATGGAGCACAGACCCGTGGTGATCGGCTTCGCGGTCATCGTCTTCGCCTCGTTGCCAGTGCTGTTCAAGTTTATTCCGGCCGAACTGGCACCCTCCGAAGACAAGGGCGCCTACATGATGATGGCCAAGGCTCCCAACACGGCGAATCTGGACTACATCCAGAACAGCATGAGCGAAATCACCACCCGACTGAGTAAAGATCCGGCCATGGCCACCAGCCTGTCGTTTGCCGGTATTCCGAACTCGAACCAGGGCATGGGCATTGCGGTCATGAAACCCTGGAGTCAGCGTCCACCCCTCAAACAGGTCATGGAGCGCACCAACGCCGATATGCAGAACATACCGGAGATGACGGTCAGCTCCTTCCAGTTCCCGGAACTGCCAGGCGCGGGTAGTGGTATGCCGTTGCAATATGTCATCACCACCCCGAACAACTTCGAGAGCCTGTTCCAGGTTGCCGACCAGATGTTGAAGAAGGTGCAGGCCAATCCGATGTTCATCTACTCGGAACTGGATCTGGCCTATGACTCGGCCACCATGCGCATCACGGTGAATCGGGACAAGGCGGGTGCTTACGGCATCACCATGCAGGATATCGGCGTCACTCTGAGTACCTTCATGAGCGATGGTTACGTCAACCGCATCGACTTGAACGGCCGCAGCTACGAGGTTATTCCCCAGGTAGAGCGCAAGTACCGTCTCAACCCCGAGTCGCTCAAACGCTACTATGTGCGCGCCGCCGATGGTACCGCGGTGCCGCTGGGTAATCTGGTGAATGTCGAACTGGTGACCGAGCCTCGCTCACTGCCGACCTTCAGTCAGCTGAACTCGGCGAGCATCAGCGTGGTTCCGACGCCGGGCGTGACCATGGGTGATGCGGTGAACTTCTTCGAGCAAGAGATCACCCCGCAGTTGCCACTGGGTTACCAGCACAACTACATGGGTGAGGCGCGGCAGTATGTCACCGAAGGGAACGCCCTGATGGGCACCTTCGCCCTGGCGCTGTTCGTCATCTTCCTGGTGCTGGCTTCGCAGTTCGAGAGTGTGCGCGATCCGCTGGTGATCCTGGTCTCGGTGCCGCTGGCTATTTGTGGCGCCCTGATCGCCATGGCCTGGGGCTTATCGACCATGAACATCTACACCCAGGTCGGCCTCATCACCCTCGTCGGTCTGATTACCAAGCACGGGATCCTGATCTGTGAGGTGACCAAGGAGGAGCAGCTCAAGCGCGGCCTCTCCAAGATGGAGGCGGTGAAGCATGCGACCCGCATCCGTCTGCGGCCAATCCTGATGACCACGGCAGCCATGGTCGCGGGCCTCATCCCGCTGATGGGTGCAACCGGAGCCGGCGCCATCAGCCGTTTCGGTATCGGTCTGGTGATCGTTGCCGGTCTCTCCATCGGCACCCTGTTTACCCTGTTCGTGCTGCCGGTGATCTACACCTATCTGGGTGAAAATCACAAGCCACTCGAAGAGTTTGACGAAAGCCTGCCCCACAAGGCCCTGGCCGAGCACTAAACCAGTCCCTTGCGTCATCCAAGCCAGTCCCTTCGCGGACTGGCTTTTTTCTTGTTCTACATCCAGACCCCGTCAGCGCCACTATGACTCCCCGTTCACCGCCGCTTGCGCCATTTGAGTGCACGCCCTCCCCCAGCCCCAATCCGGTGCAACCCCATGGTTGCTGAGTTCCGCCCGTCACGCTGGACTGGCACAGCCCTTGTATAGCTCTGTTCGATACCCGCTCAGGATGAGCGTGATACGCCGGATTGTCCGGCCCCTTTCGGAGAGTACGCTATGACACCTTCTACCCCATCGTCTGCTGTTACCCACTCCCTGTTGGCTCTGGCCATTGTGGCCGCCACCTCGGCCAGCGCCGCACCGCTGCAAACCCTCGGCAAATCGGAAGGCGTGGTCGATATCATCGCCTGGCCCGGCTATATCGAGCGCGGCGAGAGCGACAAGCAGTATGACTGGGTCACGCAATTCGAGAAGGAGAGCGGCTGCGAGGTGCGGGTGAAGACCGCCGCCACCTCCGATGAAATGGTGGCCCTGATGGCCAAGGGAGGGTATGACTTGGTCACCGCCTCGGGCGATGCCTCCTTGCGTCTCATCTATGGTAAGCGGGTGCAACCGATCAACACCGCCCTGATCCCGAACTGGAAGAATATCGACCCTCGCCTGCTGGATGCCCCCTGGCATACCGTCAAGGGCGAACACTATGGTGCCCCCTACCAGTGGGGCCCCAACGTGCTGATGTATAACACCAACGTCTTCAAGGAAGCACCCACCAGCTGGGGCGTGCTGTTCAGCGCCCAGGACCTGCCGGATGGCAAACCGAACCAGGGCCGGGTCCAGGCTTATGATGGTGCCATCTATCTGGCCGATGCCGCCCTCTACCTGAAACACGCCAAGCCGGAACTGGGCATCACGGATCCCTATGAACTGAACGAAGCCCAGTACGCGGCCGTGCTGGAACTGGTACGCGGCCAGCATCCTTTGGTCCACCGCTACTGGCACGACTACAACGTGCAGATGAGCGACTTCAAGAACGAAGGCGTGGTCGCCTCTGGCGCCTGGCCCTTCCAGGTCAATGCCCTGCAGGCCGAGAAACAGCCCATCGCCTCCACCATACCGGTGGAAGGCGCGACGGGCTGGGCCGATACCACCATGCTCCATGCCGAGGCCGCCCATCCGGTCTGTGCCTACCAATGGCTGAACTGGTCACTGACCCCCAAGGTGCAGGGCGATGTCGCCGCCTGGTTCGGCTCAGTGCCTTCCGTGCCGGCAGCTTGCAGCGCGTCCAGCTTGTTGGGCGCCGAAGGGTGCAAGACCAACGGTCTGGATAACTTCGACAAGATCGCCTTCTGGAAGACCCCGCAAGCCAAGTGTGCCCAAGGCAGTTGTGTGCCCTATAGCCGCTGGGTGCAGGATTACATCGCCATCATGGGCGGACGGTAATCGCCGGAGGAGTCGTTATGAGTTTTGCCGTTGAATTCTCCGCCGTCAGCCGGATCTATGGCTCGGTCAAGGCCGTGGATCAGGTCTCCTTACGTATCGAACCGGGTGAGTTTTTCTCCATGCTGGGGCCGTCAGGCTCCGGCAAAACCAGCTGCCTGCGGCTGATGGCGGGGTTTGAACAACCGGATTTGGGCGCCGTCTATCTGGGCGGTATCGAC
>Ga0247725_1001558_pt1 | contig 11330 bp, 11 predicted proteins | sample OKSTACKMCFT3sol_FD_183021 | JGI IMG/M metagenome (GOLD analysis project Ga0247725, IMG submission 183021) | Subsurface sediment microbial communities from gas well in Oklahoma, United States - OK STACK MC-FT3-sol | ecosystem: Environmental > Terrestrial > Deep subsurface > Rock core/Sediment... | reverse complement strand
CATGAGCCGCCTGGTGCCCTCGGGCCTGCATCCGCGCGGCCTGGGCCTGAAGCCGGTGGACGTGCTGGTGATCTCGCCGAGCCAGCCGCTGGACCAGATCGCCGCGCGCCATCGCCACGAGCTGCCCAAGTCCATGCGCTTCTTCCTGCGCGGGCCGGGCGCCACCCGCGCCAGCGGTGCCGGGGTGCTCAGCTACCTGCTGTTCGAGCCTGGCTACTGCAACGAGCTGATCGAGCTGGGCTATCAGGACGCCATGGCGCAGAAGGGCGCGCTGTGCCGCTTCCTCGGCCATGCCGAAGAAGCGAGCGAGGAGGCGCCGGTTCTCTCGGCGCGCTGAGCCTCAGGCGGTCAGGCGGTCGTCGCGAAAATCGCGTAGCGCCTGCTCGATCTCTTCCCGGCTGTTCATCACGAAGGGGCCGTACTGCACGATCGGCTCGTTGAGCGGCGTGCCGGCGATCAGCAGCACCCGTGCACCGCTGCTGCTGCCCATCTCGATGGCGCCGGCCTCCGACAGCCGCGCCAGGCGGCCCTTGCCGATGCTGTGGCCATTGACCGCCAGCTCGCCCTCGTAGACGTAGAGCAGCACCCGCTGGCCATCGGCCAGGCGCGGCGCCAGGCGGCTGCCGGCCGGCAGGCGCAGGTCGAACAGCTGCGGCTCGGTGTGCGGGCGCTGCACGGCGCCATCCTGCTGCTGCTGGCCGTCATCAAAGCGCCCGGCGATCACGCTGACGGCCACGCCATCGGCGGTGGTCAGGCGCGGGATCTCCTGCGGGGCATAGTCGCGGTAGCCGGCATCGCCCATCTTGTCCTTGGCCGGCAGGTTGAGCCACAGCTGGAAGCCACGCATCACGCCTTCCTGCTGCTCCGGCATCTCGCTGTGGATGATGCCGCGGGCGGCCGTCATCCACTGCACGCCGCCGCTTTCCAGCAGGCCGACGTTGCCCAGGTGGTCCTCATGGCGCATGCGCCCCTCGAGCATGTAGGTGATGGTCTCGAAGCCGCGGTGCGGATGCGGCGGGAAGCCGGCGATATAGTCGTCCGGGTTGTCCGAGCCGAATTCGTCGAGCATCAGGAAGGGATCGAAACGTTCGATGCCGGCACCGCCGAACACGCGGGTCAGGCGCACGCCGGCGCCATCCGAGGCGCTCTGGCCGATGTGCTGGGTGAGAACTTGGCGGAACTGGGTCATGGGGCACCTCCGTAGCGGGAATGTGCCCATGCTAGTCCAGTCGATTGGATCTATGGTTGCGAGTTTTGCGGCTTAACCATCGATATGCTCGATTATTCCGCGATCTGCAGCTTGCGCGCCTCGCGGTACACGTAGCGCAGCTTCTCGTACTCGAACGGGCTGTTGGTCTGGCCGTAGCGAAAGGCGGTGCTGTGGCGCAGGTCCACCACGCGCAGGGCGGTGATTTCCGGGTGATCGCTGCTGACTTCGGCGACGTTGAGGTAGTTGATCTGGCTCTCCGCGGCGAAGTCGAACACCTTGCCGCCGGTGTCGCGCAGGTTGGACGGGCCGAGGATCGGCAGCACCAGGTAGGGGCCATCGGGGACGCCGTAGAAGCCCAGGGTCTGGCCGAAGTCCTCGCTCTGCTTGGGCAGGCCGATGCGCGTGGCCGGGTCCCACAGGCCGGCCACGCCGATGGTGGTGTTGAGCAGCAGGCGTCCGCTGGTCTGCAGCGAGCGCTTGCCCTTGAACTGCAACAGGCTGTTGAGCAGGTTGGGCACGTCGCCCAGGTTGGCGAAGAAGTTGCTCACCCCGCTGCGCACGAAGCCCGGTGTGACGTAGCGGTAGCCCTCGACCACCGGCAGGAACACCCACTCGTCGAAGCGGTAGTTGAAGTGGTAGACCCGGCGGTTCCACGACTCCCAGGGGTCGTAGACCTGCAGTGCGCCGAGGGTCGAGCGCTCGAACTCGCGCTGGTCCAGGTAGGGGTTGAACTGCAGGCGCTGCATGGGGTTGGTGAAGCCGTCCGGATCGGTGGCGGGTTCGCCGTGGGCCAGGCCGGCGGCGAGCAGCAGGGCGAGCGGGAACAGGTACTTAGCCACGGAAGAACTCCAGCATGGCGTCGCTGTTGACGCGGTAGTTGAGGTTGCCGCAGTGCCCGCCGCGCGGGTACAGGGTCAGGCGCTCGCCGAAGGTGCGCCGCAGGAAGCCGAGGTCGCCGGGGCCGAGGATCAGGTCGTCGGCGTTGTGCATCACGGCGACCTTGGTGCTGGCCCTGAGGTAGTCCTGCAGGGCGTACAGGCTGATCTGCTCATTCAGCTGCAACAGGCTGCCGCCATCGTACCTGGCGCGCCAGTAGGGCAGCAGCTGCTCGACTATGTAACAGTCGAAGTCGCACTGCAGGGCGCGCTTGAAGAAGGGTGTGAGGCTGGTGCCCTCGCGGATCGGGTAGTGCGGCGGGGTGATGAGGCCGCGACGGTTGATCAGGTCGGCGGTGAAGGCCATGTCGGAGACGGAAAAGCGGAACGAGCTGCCGATCAGCATGGCCAGCTGCTCGTTGCTGAGCTTCTGCCCGGACTGCTGGAAGCCGTAGAGCAGGGCCTCGTTCAGGTCGATATAGCCCTTCTCCTCGAAGTAGCGCGTGAGCTTGCCGAGGACCAGCTCGAAGTAGGTGGTCTGGTCGTCGACGCCCTTGACCCGGGTCTGCACCAGGCGATCCAGGTTGGTCACCGAGGTGTACAGGTTGACCGGCGGGTTGAGCAGCAGCACGCGCTTGAAGTTGAAGCTGCGCAGGCGCTCGTCCAGCTCGCTGACGAAGGCGGCGTTGAGCGCGCCGAGGCTGTAGCCGGTGAGGTGGTAGTCGCTCACCGCGAGCTTGGGGTGCTGGGCGCGCACGGCCATCATCACCCGGTACAGGTCCTCGGCGTCGGCCCGCGAGATACCGGGGGTGGCGCTGCGCGAGGCGGCGCTCATGAAATCGTAGCTGGTCGGCGAGGACAGCTGCACCACGTGGTAGCCGGCGCCGTAGAACAGGCGCTTGAGCTCCTCGGTCTTGCCGCTGGCGTAGTGCGCGCCGGTGCCGGCGATGATGAAGATCAACGGCGCGCGGCCTTTCTGCTGGGCCAGGCGGTAGCGCAGCTTGGTCACTGGCCAGAAGTTTTCCGGCAGTTCGAACTCGCGCTCCGGGCGCAGCTTGAGGCTGTAGTCGGCCTGGTCGATGTCGTCATCGCCGGGCACCTGCGGGCGCAGCTCCGGCGGTGTGCCGGCGATGGTCGCCTCGAACGGGTTGGCCAGCGGGAAGCCGTAGCTGGCGACGTCGAGATCGGCGGCGGTGGCCGGCAGGGCCAGCAACTGGCCGAGCAGGGCGACGCGGGTGAGTAGACGGAGCATGGTCGAATCCCTTTGACGGACTGCAGGGAGTGAATAACGGCGCTATGACAAGTGCAAGCGCCAAGAGTGCCGTGACGCGGCCGGGCGAGCCGCGCCATGCCCCCCCGGACAGGCTCGGCGCAGGCCTGGGCCGGCGGCAGATCACGGCTCTTCCGGATGGATTCTGGCGATCCGTCTTGCACTCGGGCGCGGGCGGATTAAGCTGGGCGCCTTTTTCGGACCATCGGAGTGCCCAGAATGTCCCGCCATCTTCCCTTCCTGCTGTTGCTGCTGGTGCTGCCCCTGTGGCTGGCGGCCAGCTACGGCGTGCGTTTCGCGCTGATGGAGGACGGTCAGTGGGTGGGCCTCTGTGTGGAACAGGCGACGCGCTGGGAATGCCAGGCGCGTGCCGGCCTGGGCTACCTGATCCACTTCCGGGTGATCGCCTGGGGCGCGCTGGGCCTGGCGCTGCTGGCCTTCGTCGCGCCTGGTCGGATCGGTCGCCTGCTGGCCGGCCTGGCGCTGTTCGTGGGCATTCCGGCCCTGGTGCTGTACAGCGCCAGCCTGGCGGTGTTCGCCCTGGTGCTGGCCGGGCTGCGCCTGGTGCGGCGCGCGCCTCAGGCCTGACGGCGCGAGTGGCGCAGGCTGCGCCACAGGGCGGCGAGCAGCAGGGCGCTGGTCACCGCCCAGCCGATGGCCTGCAGGTTGTGCGGGCCTTCCTGGTACAGCTGCGGGGCGATGCCGGCACCGATGATGGCCGCCAGCAGGGCGACCTCGCGGCGCGGGCCCTGTACCGGGCGGCACAGGTAGACCAGCGCCGGCAGCAGCAGGGCGAGGCTGGGGAAGCTGCGGTAGCGGGCGTCGAACACCAGGGCCAGCATCAGCACCGCGCCGGCGAAGCCGGCCGCCGCCAGCCACCAGCCGGCGCGTGCCTCCAGCCAGGCGAAGGCGCGCTGGCGCCAGCCGTGGCGGGCCGACAGGGCCAGCACGGCATGCGCCAGGACGATTAGGTTCAGGCCCAGCAGGGCGGCGGCCCACAGCCATTCACCCCAATAGCGGCTGGTGACCAGCGCCAGCTCGGTCCAGCCGAGGCTGCAGGCGCCGCCGAGGGCGGCCGCGAATGGCAGCAGCAGGGCGGCGCGGGGGCTGGCCGGGCGCCCGGCCAGGCACAGCGCGGCGAGCAGCAGCAGGCCGCTGGCGCCCAGCCACAGCGGCCAGTGCGGCAGGTTGGACACCGGGCCGGCGAGGATGCTCTTGTCCTGCCGGTCGGCATCGTACAGGCCCCAGAAGCCGCCGACGGCACCCTCGCTGTCGCGCTTCCAGGGCTGGTCGAAGGCCTCGATCAGGTTGTAGCGCCAGCCGTTGTCCTCGGCCAGCTTGACGAAGCCGCGAATGAACAGCGCCTCGTTGACCCGGCTCGGCAGGGCGGTCTCGCGCTGGCGGCCCTCGCTGGGCCAGCCGGTTTCACCGATCAGGATGTCCTTGGGCGCGTAGGCGCTGCCGAAGGCGCGGCGCACGTTGGCGACCTGGGTCAGGGCGGCGTCGATACCGGTGGGTTCGTCTTCCCAGTAGGGCAGCAGGTGGATGGTGAGGAAGTCCACCGCCGGTGCCATCCGCGGGTGCTTGATCCAGAACTCCCAGACATCGGCGTAGGTCACCGGCTGCGCCACGGCGGCCCGGACCCGTTCGATCAGCGCCACCAGTTGCTCCTCGGTGGCTTCCTTGCGCAGCAGCACCTCGTTGCCGACGATCACCGCCTCGATCACGTCCGGGTAAGCGTTGGCGGCGCTGATCAGCGCGGCGACCTCCTTCTCGCTGTCCACCGGGTTGGCGCTGATCCAGGCCCCGGCCAGCATCTTCAGGCCGTGCTTGCGCGCCAGCTCCGGCAGCGCCTCCAGGCCGATCTGCGAGTAGGTGCGGATGCAGGTGAAACGCTGGGCGAGCAGTGCCAGGTCGGCGTCGACCCGCTCGGGACGCAGCACGAAGGGTTGCTGGAAGGGCGACTGGTCCTTGGCGAACGGCGTGTAGGAGGCGCACTGCAGCTTGTGCGTGGGCGTCGCCGCGTCGGCCAGCGGCAGCGGCCGGCCGATCCAGTACCAGCCGGCGGCCAGGGCGCCGACGGCGAGGAGCAGGGCGATGAGGTAGGTAACGAGGAGCAGGCGCGAGTCGGACTTCATGTCGGCTGGGGATGCGTGGCGGCAAAGCCGCGCATCTTAGCGGAGCCGACGGGCCGCGCACAGCCGCCTCAGGCGTGGTGATGCAGCCAGGCGTGCCTGGGGATGGCGCTGCCCTGACCCTTCTTCTCGAAGCGCCGCCAGATTTTCTCGTGGAAGTAGAAACCCACCGAGTTGCACAGCGGCTCCACCGCCGCCACCAGGCCACCCACGGCCACGCTGCCGGTCAGCGCATAGGCGACGGCGAAGGCGATGCAGAAGTGCATGAGGGTGAAGGTTACGGTCTTGAGCATGGCACACCTCGCTGAACGAGAATTGTTCTTTCTTGTCGTGCAAGGTAGCCGCGCTGGTAGGAAGCGGGAAATCGCTCTTGTGCATGGCGCCGATAGCGGCGCTGTATGCCGCTGCCGGGCGCCTAAGACTTTGGTCGAGAAGCTCCTGTCGTTACGACTAAGGTCGTCTGTCTTGCGCGGGCCAGAGTTCTACAGTGACCTCACCAGCAACCCAGCTGTGGAGGACAAAAACAATGAACGACAGCGTCTACAAGCGGATCGAGCAGAATCCGCGCTTCCAGGAACTGGTCGCCAAGCGCGACAGGTTCGCCTGGACCCTCTCTGCCATCATGCTCGGCCTGTACGTGGCCTTCATCCTGCTGATCGCCTTCGAGCCGCAGCTGCTCGGCACGCGCATCAGTCCGGAAGGCACCACGACCTGGGGTATCCCCCTGGGCATCGGCCTGATCCTATCTGCCTTCGTGCTGACCGGCATCTACGTCAAGCGCGCCAACGGCGAGTTCGACAGCCTGAACCAGGAAATCCTCGACGAGGTGCAGAAATGATCGCCCGCATCCTTACCTCCCTGGGCCTGCTGGCCGCCTCGCCGGCCCTGTGGGCCGCCGGCGCGCTGGAAGGCGAAGTGCAGCGCCAGCCGCTGAATATCGCGGCCATCGTGATGTTCGTGGCCTTCGTCGCCTTCACCATGTTCATCACCTACTGGGCCTCCAAGCGCAGCAAGTCGGCCTCCGACTTCTACACCGCCGGTGGCAGCATCACCGGCTTCCAGAACGGCCTGGCGATCGCCGGTGACTACATGTCGGCGGCCTCCTTCCTGGGTATCTCCGCCCTGGTGTTCGCTTCCGGCTACGACGGCCTGATCTATTCCATCGGCTTCCTGGTCGGCTGGCCGGTGATCCTGTTCCTGATCGCCGAACGCCTGCGCAACCTCGGCAAGTACACCTTCGCCGACGTGGCCTCCTACCGCCTCAAGCAGACGGAAATCCGCACCCTGTCGGCCAGTGGCTCGCTGGTGGTGGTGGCCTTCTACCTGATCGCGCAGATGGTCGGTGCCGGCAAGCTGATCGAGCTGCTGTTCGGCCTGGACTACCATGTCGCGGTGATCCTGGTCGGCATCCTGATGGTCTGCTACGTGCTGTTCGGCGGCATGCTCGCCACCACCTGGGTACAGATCATCAAGGCCGTGCTGCTGCTGTCCGGCGCCTCCTTCATGGCGCTGATGGTGATGAAGCATGTGGGCTTCGATTTCGGTACCCTGTTCAGCGAAGCGGTCAAGGCCCACCCGAAAGGCGAGGCGATCATGAGCCCCGGCGGCCTGGTCAAGGACCCGATTTCGGCCATCTCCCTGGGCCTGGCGCTGATGTTCGGCACCGCCGGCCTGCCGCATATCCTGATGCGCTTCTTCACCGTCGCCGATGCCAAGGAAGCCCGCAAGTCGGTGTTCTACGCCACCGGTTTCATCGGCTACTTCTACATCCTGACCTTCATCATCGGTTTCGGCGCCATCCTCCTGGTCGGCACCAATCCGCAGTTCAAGGACGCCACCGGCGCCCTGCTGGGAGGCAACAACATGGCGGCGGTGCACCTGGCCGATGCCGTCGGTGGCAGCCTGTTCCTCGGCTTCATCTCGGCCGTGGCCTTCGCCACCATCCTCGCGGTGGTCGCCGGCCTGACCCTGGCCGGTGCCTCGGCGGTGTCCCACGACCTGTACGCCAGCGTGATCAAGAAGGGCAAGGCCAACGAGAAGGATGAGCTGCGCGTGTCGAAGATCACCACCGTGGCCCTGGGTGTGCTGGCCATCGGCCTGGGCATCCTGTTCGAGAAGCAGAACATCGCCTTCATGGTCGGCCTGGCCTTCTCCATCGCTGCCAGCTGCAACTTCCCGGTGCTGATCCTCTCCATGTACTGGAAGAAGCTGACCACCCGTGGCGCCATGATCGGCGGCTGGCTGGGCCTGGTGACCGCCGTCACCCTGACCGTGCTCGGTCCGACCGTGTGGGTGCAGATCCTTGGCAACGCCACCCCGGTCTACCCCTATGAGTACCCGGCGCTGTTCTCCATCCTGGTGGCCTTCATCGGTATCTGGTTCTTCTCGATCACCGACAAGTCCGCCGCGGCCGACGAGGAGCGTGCACGCTTCTACCCGCAGTTCGTCCGCTCGCAGACCGGCCTCGGCGCCAGTGGTGCGGTCGCCCACTGATCGCCAGACGCTCCGTGTGATTCGGGCAGCCTGCGGGCTGCCCTTTTTTATGGGCGCTTGAGCCGTCCGGCCGCTTGCGGCATGGTGGGGGCCGGTTTCCGACACAGCAGACAGGGCAATGGATACGACCTTTCTGATCATCCCCGGCTACGGCGATTCCGGGCCAGAACACTGGCAGAGCCACTGGCAGCGGCAGGACGCACGCTTTCGCCGGGTCGAGCAACGCGACTGGTGGAGCCCATTGTGCGAGGAGTGGGTGGCGACACTGGAGGCGGCGGTGGCGGCCAGTGGCCCGAACACCGTGCTGGTGGCCCATAGCCTGGGCTGCGGACTGGTGGCGCACTGGGCGGCGCAGACTCGCCAGCCCATCCGCGCCGCCATGCTGGTGGCTCCTCCCGATCCAGAAGGTCCGGCTGCCGAGCTGAATATCCGTGGTTTCGTGCCGGTGCCCGACCTGCCGCTGGCCTTCCCCAGCCTGGTGGTGGCCAGCAGCGACGATCCCTACGGCAGCCTGGAGCATGCCCATGGCGCCGCCCTGCGCTGGGGCAGTCGCTGGCACAACCTCGGCGCGTGCGGCCATATCAACGGCGACAGCGGCCTGGGCGACTGGCCCGAGGGCCGGGCATTGCTGGATTCCCTGCTGGAGGGAATCGCCCCAGGGATGATTCGTACGAAGGGCGCAATTCCAGATCCTGATTGATCGGTCAAAGTCAAGCGTTTTTCCGAACTTTTCGAGACGATTTCCTACACCTTTGGTAGTGTATTGGCTATCCGCCATGGATTTGCCATCACAACCAATAACAAGCAGGAGAGACTCTTATGAACATCAAGGCGCGTGCTCGTCAGCTGGGGCAGGGCATGACCGAGTACATCATCATCGTGGCGCTGATCGCCATCGCCGCCATCGTCGTCTACAACCTGTTCGGCGATACCGTGCGCGGTCAGGTTGGCGATATGGCGGCGGAGCTGGGCGGCGGTGCCGCCACGGGTGAAGGTGCGACCGCCGGTGGTGAGGCTGGTACCGAGGCAGGCCAGGATTACGACCTGGGCAACTTCAATCAGGAAGAGGGCGGCGGCAACTAATCCAGCACTGCTAACAGTGCTGTCGTGAAAACTTCCTCCCAGAGAGGGCAGGCCATCGTCTTTGGCCTGCTCTTTTTAGGCGTGGCCGTGGTGGCGATGCTGCTGGTGTACAACCACGGCATCCTCACCCGCGACCGCGTGCAGCTGGAAAATGCCGCCGATGCGGCGGTCTACACCCAGGCCAAGCTGTTCGCGCGCAACCAGAACTTCATCGCCTATACCAACCGCGCGATGATCGCCAACGAGCTGTCGATCGGCCAGATGGTGGCAATGCGCTCCTGGGCCAAGCGCTACAAGACCATTCCGAGCTGGGTCGACTCCTTCCCGGCCTACCAGATTCCCATCGTGCCGCCCGCACCCAGGCCAACCCTGGCCGATGCACTCAAGGCCGTCTACATCCCCTACATCGCCATCGGTTACGGCATCGACGCGGTGACCAACCCGATGATCGGCTTCTACCCGACCACGGTGTCCTATTTCAACATGGCAATGTCCATGTTCCAGAAGGCCTTTGCCATGGCCACGGTCGAGTCGCAGATCGAGGGCATGATCGATGTGGTGGAGGCGCACCAGAACCAGAGCGGCGCCGACCCCCAAGACGATCTCTATATTCCCCTGCTGGGTTACTACTTCCTGACCCAGAATGCCGCGCTGACCTACTTCGGCGACAGTTTCAGCTACGAGAATCTCTACAGTCAGGCCAGCAGTGCTATGAGCGGCGGCGGTGCTTCCGGTGGAGGAACGGGTGGTGCCGGCGAGTCTCCACCCTCGACGACCGACGAGGTGGTCGGCTCCTTTCTCGGAGGGCTCAACGGCCCCGAGACCATGCTGGTGGACACCAACCCGGAGCGCTACAAGAAGAAGGCCGGCTCCACCCAGGACCCGCCGGCCAATGACGATGCCAAGGAGGCCTATCGGCAGTTCGCCGCGATCATCAACGACAATCGCAACGACTGGCTGGATCAGCGGCACTTCAACCTGGGCCCCCCCGCCCTGGCCACGCCTGAGATCACCCTGCCGCTGGGGCCACTGCGTATCAGCTTCAGCCTGACCCTGGAGATGGGCTCCTTCAACGACGGTGGCACCGCCTACCGATACAACCCGCTGCGTACCAGCTCCACCGGCGATGGCATCGAGCGTTACGGCTGGACTTCCATCGACTACACCTCTCTGGGCTTCAAGCTCGACGTGGATATCTTCATCGAGCTGTGCCTGTGGTTCCCGGTGGTAGGTACCAAGTGCTTCACCATCATCGACGGCAATATCCCATTGGGTTTCGGCATGCCCATCAGCGGTGCCACCGAGCAGTTGGTGGCGGAGGATGCCGATGCGATGCGCTCGGCGCCGCAGTGGGGCTTCCCCGGCATGGACATGACGGGGCTGGCGCCGGGCATGTACGCCGACACCTTCCATATGGTGCACGCGGTGACCTGGTTCTGGGGGCAGGTGCGCAACATCTACGGCACCATCCCGGCGGACGTGAAGACCAACTACGCCGGCCCGCCGTCCTTCTTTGCCCTGAATGACTCCTTCGCCGAGTCCGGCACCAGCCACGAGTTCAGCATCGCGGTAGCCAAGAAGCTCAGCGACGTGCCCACCACCGACAGCCCGGACGGCCTCAACCTCAACGGTTCGTCCGGTAACCAGTTGTACCGCTTCCAGCTGGATACCCAGGGACCGGTGGATGGCGCCCTGAGTACCGCCTATGCCACGGCCCTGTGGCACGAGCCGAATGCACTGATGACGGTGTCCTCGGCGGAAACCTACTTCGCCAGCCCGCGTGACGAAGACGAGGTGGCCAGCCAGTTCAGCCCCTTCTGGGATGCGCGCCTGCGCGAGCCGAGCGCCATCACCATGATGATCGCCACCGGCGAGATCGACCCCTTCCAGTTGATGGAGGAGCTCAACCTCTCCGGTGGCATCATGGGTGTGGCCGAGTGGGTGATCGATACCGCCATCGAGAGCATTACCGATCCTGCCAAGGAACAGTTGCTGAAGAACGTCCAGCCGCCGGTCAAGCAGCTTGCCGAAGAGGTGGTGGACGAGGTGTTCGATCAGGTCACCGGCACCGCGAAGGATGCGCTGATGGGGGAGCTGGAAAACTATGTGCCCTAGTCGCCGTTGTTCCGGCCAGGCCATGACCGAGTTCGTGGTGATGACCAGTGGCGTGCTGCTGATCCTGTTCCTGGTGGTGCCGACCCTGGCCAAGCTGCTCGACATGAGCTTCCAGACTCAGCAGATGGCGCGATACGCCGCCTGGGAGC
>Ga0247725_1001556_pt1 | contig 11338 bp, 8 predicted proteins | sample OKSTACKMCFT3sol_FD_183021 | JGI IMG/M metagenome (GOLD analysis project Ga0247725, IMG submission 183021) | Subsurface sediment microbial communities from gas well in Oklahoma, United States - OK STACK MC-FT3-sol | ecosystem: Environmental > Terrestrial > Deep subsurface > Rock core/Sediment... | reverse complement strand
CATGGCGGTGATGATCTCGTGTTGAAACTGGGCTTCCCGGCTATCCGCCATAACGCTCTTTACTCCTTCGCTCGGCAGTTTGCCGATTGGTTCTTTACAGCGGCCGCCGCAGCACCAACGGCTGTTGTTGCCTTTTTTGCAACAACTGCATGGCCCTGCAGCTCGAGATGATGGCATCCAGGCTGTAGTGCTTGATGCGCCGACGCACCTGGCGGGCACCTTCCTGGCGAACCACTAAGAAATCCTTAGTGGTTGCCGGCTCGGCCAATTCACCATCGTTAAAGATGTTTTTCAGGTGCATCAGCACGTTTTCAGGCGTGGTATCGAACAGCTCGCCCATTTGCGCCTGGCTCAGCCACAGCGTGTCCTGCTCCAGCGCCACCTGCAGCTGCGCCTGACCATCGGCCGAGGTAAAAATCTGCACCTGCTGCGGGCTTATGTCCGGCTGATAGGGCGCTTCCTTGCTGTCCGCCATTTAGTGGGCCTCTGCTACTTCAAATTCAGGGGTTTGGGTGCTGGCCGGTGGCTGCCAGCCGCGCACGTCGATTTTGCCGGTGACGGCGGCGGAGATTAGGGCGGAGCGGCGCTCTTGGAGTAGCCCAACGCCAATAACTGCTTCTGAAATCAGCGAGTCGATACGGACGGTTACATGGTCGAGGTAATGTGCAATCTTCAACTGCTCAGAAAGCGGAGGTAGAAAAATCCTCAGTTTCTGAAAGTCGCTATTTGAGAGGTGGGTTTGATTAACACCATCGTCATTTTGCATCAGACCAGGATGCCGATTCAGCAAATAAAATAAGAACCGTGAGTTGGCCTGCTCCGCAGTAATTCGACAGACCCGCTGATTTACCGCGAGCCTTCCATTTTCAATCACGTAGTAGGCACGCGCCAAAGCCCTGCCGTTCGGCAAGTCACTCATCACCATCAGTATGTCGTTTACCGATGCAGGTGTTAGGTTGACGCTGCAATATTTTTGGGTTTTCCCTTCGGTAGAAACAAATCTAGAGTTTACACAGATGAAATCGCCATCATCATCGATATATGGCTCATGTGCCTTTCCTTGAGCAAATGCAACAACATCTCCAAGCCTCTTCAAGCGCCAATGAATAGGACTTTTATCTAAGTAACTGATTTCCGATTCTTTCATCGGCACCGTCGGGTCGAGGCCTTTGGTGACGGCGTGGGAGATCACGGCCTGGCGCTTTTCCTTGAGCAGTTCGATCAGGCGCTGCTGCTCTTCGATCAGAGCGTCGATGCGGGCGGTTTCGTGGTCGAGAAAGCGGGCGACTTGGGTTTGTTCAGGCTTTGGAGGCTCAGCGAAAAGCAAGCCACGAAAATCATCCTGACCAAGATTCTGCATGCTTGCGCTGGTTCCAGAACAAGCCATCTTTACCTGCTCTCGGTACTCCCGAGACTTGGTGAAGTAGAAAAGAAACTCCGGAGAATGATTTGCCAGGAAATAAACTTGCCAGAGTCGGTCTGGCAGGAAAATTCCATTTGGAGCTTCGGTAACTAGCCCCGTGGCTCCCACCAGATCGGGAGTGTTCATCCGACTAACAATGAGCGTGTCTTTACGAAGCGGACAGCTGACTCTGCTCAGGTCTTCATCATCCACCGTCTTGTTTTCGGCCCAGTCGAATTTTCCCGTATAAACACAACTGGTTTTCAGAACGCCCAAGGAACCAGGCTCGGCTGGAAAATCCGCCGCATTGACACTGGTGCCAGACTCGATTCGCTCAATAGCCCGTTTGAGTGGATGTACAGCCCAATGCTCCGGCACTTCACCCAGCCACTCAACCCCGGAATCCTTGTAAGCCGGATATGTCGAAAAACTCATGCCGACAGCCCTTCAATCATCTGCTTGATGCGGTCGGTGCAGGCTTTCAGGTCGCGGTCGATTTCTTCCAGCGGTCGCGGTGGCTGGAATACATAGAAATGGCGGTTGAACGGAATCTCGAAGCCAACCACACCGACTTCGCCGTCCTGCTCATCGCGTTTGCTCTCGTCGATCCAGGCATCCGGCACATGGGGTTTCACTTCGCGCTCGAAGTAGTCGTATACCGACTCGCCCAGCGGCACGTTCTCGTTGTCGCGCAGGCCGGCATCGGCTTCCGGCTGGCCTTTGACCAGGCAGATATCCGCCTCGGGGTCACGCTCGCTCAAGGCATTGAGGATGGCCTTCAGCTCCGGCGTGCTGGGCGATACGTCGTGGGCAGCGAGAGACTTTTTCAGCAGTTTGCTGAACTGCTCGCGGTTGCGGTGCAGCACGCTGGCATCCACGGCCTTTAGGGCTTCGATCAGGCGCTGGCGGGCCGGGCCTTCCAGTCTCTCGATGGCCTTTTCTTCCAGCACCTTGGCGATGCGCTCCGGGCTGGTCTGGAAGTTCAGGCGCAGCGGACGCTCGACGGTGATGCGCCGGTAGCCGAAGGCTTCGACGGTGAAGATCTTGCTCTGCGGCGTTTCCTCGAAGCGGCCATACAGGCGCACCAGCTCGTCGATTTGCTCCTCGGTGAGGTACTGGCGCTTGTTGCCCAGCGATTTGCGCATCTTGGCGAAGTGCTGGCTGCCATCGATCAGCTGCACCTTACCCTGGCGCACGGCGGCCTTGTGATTGCTCAGCACCCACACATAGGTGGCGATGCCGGTGTTGTAGAACATGTCGGTGGGCAGGGCGATGATGGCTTCGACCAGATCGTTCTGCAGCAGGTAGCGGCGAATTTCCGACTCGCCCGAACCGGCGCCACCGGTAAACAGCGGCGAGCCGTTGAGGATGATGCCGATGCGCGAGCCACCTTCACGCGGGTCACGCATCTTGCTGACCAGGTGCAGCAGGAACAGCAGCGAGCCATCGGACACACGCGGCAGGCCAGGGCCGAAGCGGCCGTTGAAGCCCTTTTCCGTGTGCTCGTCGGTGATCTGCTTCTGCACCTTCTTCCACTCCACGCCGAACGGCGGGTTGCTGAGCATGAAGTCGAAGCGGTTGTCGGCCAGTTGGTCGTCGGACAGGGTGTTGCCCAGCTTGATGCTGGTGACGTCCTGGCCCTTGATCAGCATGTCCGCCTTGCAGATGGCGTAGGACTCGGGGTTGAGCTCCTGGCCGTGCAGCGACACGGTGACCTGCTGACTGATCGACTGTATGTACTCGTCGCCCTCGGAGAGGAAACCGCCGGTGCCGGCAGTCGGGTCGTAGATGGTGACGATGCTGTTGGGCTTGAGCTTGTCGTCCTGCCCGGTGATCACCAGCGAGGTGGTCAGGTGCACGATATCGCGCGGGGTGAAGTGCTCCCCGGCGGTTTCGTTGGAGCTTTCCGCGAACTTGCGGATCAGCTCTTCGAAGATGATGCCCATGCCGAAGTTGCTGATGCGCTCGGGGCTCAGGTCGGTGGCGGCGAAGCGCTGCACTACCTGATACAGCAGGTTGGCCGACGAGAGTTGCTGCACGAAGTCTTCAAAGTGGAAGTGCTCGAAGATCTCGCGGGCGTCCTTGCTGAAGGACTGCACGTAGCTCATCAGGTCGGCGGCGGTCTGGGTGTCGGACAGCGTGCCCAGGGTCAGCTTGGAGGCATTGAAGAACTGCTGACCGGATGCGCGCAGCAGCAGGCGCTCCCGCACCAGATCAGGCCGGCCTTCCTGCGCGTAGGACTCACGGATCACCGCTTCCTTGGTCGGCTCCAGCACACATTCCATCCGCCGCAGCAGGGTGAACGGCAGGATGATGCGGCCGTACTGCGACTGCTTGAAGTCACCGCGCAGCAGGTCGGCAATCGACCAGAGAAAGGCGGCGGTCTGGGAATGGTTTTCCGTGTTCACGCAGCTGCTCCTTGAAAGGCGTGCAAAGCGCCGAGTGTAACTGAAGAGGGGCAGGCGAAATCACTTCGAACCCAAAGCCGTTGGCGTTTAAAGCGCTGATGCGTCCAGACCTATCTACAGAGGCAAGTCAGCCGGCGGCACCTTCCCGATTTGTCCTGACCGTATGCACTCCCATATCGACGTGTCCAGAGCTGCTCACCAAGAAGGCAGCATGTCTAGTGCCTGTTCTATACCACAATCTCAGAGTAATTATGTCGGTCTAAAATAGCGGACAAACCAGCATCAACGCGCGAACGATGAAGATTAGTCAGAAGATTGTCGTGCACATATCGGTTGACTAGATGAACATAGTATTCAAGTGTAGTTCTAACATCAGTGTGGCCCAGCATTTTCCTGAGATCTTCGTCGAGCGCTGCATCGTAAACAAAACTCCTTCCAAGTCTATTCTGGGCTTTCAACGCCTCATAAACAAAATATGTCGCACAGGTGTGCCTGAGCATTCGTGCATTGAATCGTATGGCTTTAAAATCAGTAGCGCTCTCGGAGTTCTTCGCTGCAGAAACCACCTTGCTAAAGTTATAACCAAGCATTCCATGAGTAACAACATCACCACGAGCGGAAAGAAACAAGTCGCTATTCCTTGGTGGAATGCCATGCTTAGCCTCATATAGCTTCGCTCGTTGCCGCCTTAAGGGTAAATAATACTCGCAAATAACTCTCCACAGCTTCCCTGGAAAGTCTATGGAGCGCCATTTTCCCTTGGACCTAAAATAATAATAGATCGCGCCATTATCTAACCCTTCTGGGTACTCACCCTCATCATAAGGAATGAATCCATAATTTTCATTTCTCCCTCGGTAAGGCAATTGAAAAAGATCAATCGGTCTAAGCCCGGTAATTCGTATGATCGCTGCGATAATTTGATAAACAGGATCATTCAACACGCTGAGAGCTATTTCATAATCAGTTTGCCTTACAAATTTCTGCATTTCTCGTTGATGCATTGCTGGTCTACCACTGGGCAGATTAAATCCCAAGGTAGTAACTTTAACCACTGGGTTGATATGGGCCAGGAGTTTCTGGTCTTTCAGCATGTATCGGATATCAGTCCTACTGATATCCAAATAGTGTTTATAGCCCTGCTTTTCGGCCCACTGATAGAAGCTCCAGACCCTTGCCGCAATGTGATACATGGTTTTGTGAGACGGACCATCAGGAAGCGCATCCGTTGGAGATGCTATGTGAACAAGGAAGGCATCAAAAACATCCTCATCCACCAACTGCCAGTTCTGCGCGCCAAATACAACTTCAGCCCCTTCGATTGGGCTATCGTCCAACCACTGCAAAAACCTTCTCAGGATATTCGCATAGTTTCTTGTCGTTTCATCACTCCTTGAACGTATCTTCGAGACAGCCATCGCCCACATGGTCGGTGCTTCAAGGACGTTATGATTATCATCAAAATAAATCCCTACGCGCTCTCGCATATAGCCAGAGTGGCTGGCCAAACCGTTTCCAAAATGAAGGATACACATAACTATTTTGGCCTCGACAAGGGGTACACCACAAGCGAATTAGAAACTTCATTTAAATAGTCATTAAACTTACAAAGCGAAGCAGACAAATCTCCTAACCGCTGCTCTAATTCTTCATCATGAGTTAAACCATTTTGGTGAGCACAATTGGCATCCGCACTGCGCCCATAAAGAACACCATGCGCTCTTAATTCGGACTCAAGATCACGAAGCAGAGTTACTACCTGTGAGTTTTGATAAATTATGCTTCGCTGAATCCCACACGCTTCAACCAGCTTTACTCTTGAAAGCCTAGTCATATCTGCTGAAACGAAATCAGCCCAGTCTCCCATGCGACGTCGCTCTTCAACAAACGATTGGAAACGCTTTAGACCATTCACTGATTTCAAGCCAAGATGATTGAGTCGAAATTTTCGCTGAATTGTATTTCTTCGAACCGCGCAGCCACAACTTTGATGGATGAAATATTCAATTCAAGAGCCGCACCATTGAACTGTTTTTCGGCCCTAGAGATACAGGCATCAAGGCCTAGACTAAATCGAACACAGTGCACAGGCGCGTTAAATTCTTTCCTAACCCTAGAAACTAACAAATTCCGAGTTGAAACTGTATCACTTGCCCCACTGACATATAAGGATACGCCTGGAGTAGGTGGCTTGTGATTATCAATCCAAGATGACTTGCCGCACATTGGAAGACCACACATTATGTAGACTGCGGTAACAAGTGAAGATCGATTCTGACTAGATAACGAATCCAGTTTCTCCAAAAAACTCAGAATGGCCTCAGAATCTGAGCCTGCATTAGGCACTTCCAAAATAATCTTTGAAGTGATAAATCCTGATACCGCAGGAGTTAATGATTCAGCAAGAGCCGCCTTGAGATCTGCACGTAGGATTGCGTTCTGATTCTTCTGATGAGTTAGCTCTTGAAGGAGCTTAGCCTTCTCAACTTGCTTAGCAGGCTTTTCACTAGCCAACGCAAAGTAATATTGTACCCTGTCGATCAACTGATTATATGTGGTGCTAGCGCGCTCCCTTAGTAGGGCTAACTGCTCCTCCAACTCTTTCAGTCGATGATGTATTTCTTGAGTATTTTTGAGTGGCTTTTTGACATCCTCACTTGAATCCTTTGTATAAACCCCAGAATGAGTTGTTCCTTTTATGACTTCTCTGACCTTCACCCAGTCAGGATCATGCTTTTGATTGATTGTTGCACGACCGACACCAGATAATTTAGAAACTTCCATCACTGATAACTTTTTTCGGCCGTCGCTTTGGAGCGCTGAAATAGTCGCATACACCCGATTGAGGAGATCCTGCTTAGCCATGCGCTACCTGCTTTAGGAAATTATGTGCTTCATCCCCTACAACCTCGTGAAGTCGCTTAAAGGCTTCAGCGATACGCCTCTGCGAATATTCCTTCTGAGTCGCTCCACAGTACCTATGCTTAATCATATTATCGTGGAAAATTATCTCATTTTTTAATGATGGAACATTGGCCTCGACAAATGCAGCATATCTACAATTATATGGGTCACACGCAAACAAGTTTGGATGAAGCCTCGACCCAGGGCTATCATTCTTAGCATCACAAGGTGACTCGCTGGAAAGACCCGGCGTTCGCATACAGATTGCAAGATTCGTTCTATGCAGAAGCTTCACACCTTCATCAAGCAAAGAGGCGACATACTGACTTAAACTCTCTTTTCCCGCGTTTTGCAATTTAGCCCTGAGTATTGGAGACGAATTAGCAGTCTTGGCCAACCTTTTGCCGCCAATGCCCCCAATTTGACCAGAAATTACACCTTGCAAAACCTCGACGAGAATTTCCGTATTTTCTTCAATCAACGTAGCTTTGACTTCATCGTTCATGCCTGGTAAAGAAAGGATGTACCTTAACGTCATTTTTAAGCTGCGGTGAGAAAAGAGGCGTTTAATAATTTCAAGATTCCGCGAATCTTGATGAATTATATAAAGGGCAAGTGACTTCCGAAAACGATGTGGGTGTACTCTATAATCAATACCCAGGTTGTTTGCCACTCGATTGCAAGCTCGCTCTACCACAGTGGACTGCGGAGTGTTTCCAAAACTTAACTTTGGTATCTTGACAAACAGATAGTCGTGATTACCGTAAGCACGAGCATCCCGCCCTATTTCAATTATTACTTCAATTGCGTCAGCAGCAATTTTTGGGATAGGTATTGTTTTAATGTCGCCCTGTGACGAAATGGAGGTTTTGAAAACAGTATAAGTAAGCCAATAACCCTCAGACTTAAACGAAAGACAATCCACCTTAAGACCAATGACCTCTGATCGGCGCATCCCAGTAAGACATAGAAGAAGCACGATACACGCATCGATCAGAGAGACAACAACGCTAATCACAGCAGTTTGATTTATATACTCCCCCTCATCATTCTCATGCGTTCTTTCCTTGATTTCTATTCCCCACCAGGGAATACCGCTATCTAGTAACTTAGGTTTATAAGCCCTAAATCTTTTAACTCCCTCAACGGACGCCGTTGACACACCAATATTCATCGCGGCAAGCTTTCCGGGGTTCTCAAAAGCACCTACTATGGTTGGCGCAAAATTTTTATACAGCCAAAGGACGTCATCACTATAGTTTTCAACAAACCCCACACAGTATCTAAATATTTCTGCATAGTCATCGAGCGGAATGGGTTCGAAAGGTCGAGAGGACTCGTCGTATTCTCTTCTATATTTGGCGACAAGCTCTTTAGTTACGTATGAATCGTATAGTGAGTACTCTGACGGAAGCATACCCATCGATGACACGCCCTGCCAGAAGGACATTAAGTAACAGAATTCCCACTTAATCCCAGATGTGGGCAGCGACTCTATATAGTGCTCCACACTCGACTTGGCCAAATCATTCACCGTCCTAAAATCTGGTGAATTTTCCGAACCTAAATATAGACCTTCGGCTTGAAACAACCCGACAAGTCTTAATACTTTTGTTTTATCTGACTCAAGAGATGTATAAGCATTAATGCGACCATGAATTCCGAAGTGCGGTACACGGTAAAATAGTAGCGCCCTAGCAATATTCACCCAATGTTCGTGACCTACTCCACAAACATTCACGCCATACATATTCACATAATCAAAATTGATACGTATGGGAAATCCATTAGGGGAGGGGTAATCCCCAAAATCCCAAACCGGATCGCCGAAAGAGCTTCTAGGACTTACCCTAATATAACTCCACTCGTTCTTATCAATTCTGGAAAGATTGAGTAAATTTATACTATCGCAAATGATCCCAAGTGAAGAGTCGCCACTCAGAATCTCATCATCTTCTTCAGTAGCGATAGGCTCTGACTCTTCCTCGTGACAACCCAGTCCATTCCTTATTTCTTCTAAAACGGCTTTTATTTGGTCACGTGTTGGAGTTGTCATGAGAGCCCTATCATTGTCAATGGCAGTGCAAAATCGTTATGTACTGATCGATCTATTGCCTCAGCAACCTCAATCGGATCCCCCCAGCCCTCTAGAACCCCCTTCCACGCTAAATACTCAGCGCGATAGCTTTTCTCCCATTCTAAGGGATTTAACCGCTCCCTCAGACCGTCAAGGTCGGAAATTCTTCTTGCAATAAAAGGTAATGCTTCTTTGAAGATCACACACTGTGAGCATAACGGGCAACGATTGAAGTAGTTGCAAGGCGTATCCGTCCTAAGAAAACTTTCAGCGCCTGGCCAATCTGGTCGTCTTGAATTTAGACAACTTGCAATGAATGTCTGACCTTCCGGAGAAAGCAACTGTATTACCGAATCTTCAGAAGAATTCAGCCTGCCGACTAATGGTGCAACAACTGACCGTAGTTTTTCTTTGCTACCGCAGCGTAGAGTGGCTTCACGCAGCTCAACCAAAGACACATCTGTAAGAAGATTTGCTGAGTAACGCCTAAAATCTTCTTCATGCTTTCTCTGAATCTTTCTTAGACGCCCATTTAATATTTCTGCCGACCCCCAGTCACTATCATAATGATTCACTGTGGTATCGATATCCGAATGCCCCATCATTGTCGAAACTTCGTCTATATCTAAACCCTGTTCTCTCCGTCGAGTTTCGTAAGTAGTTCGAAGACGTTTCGTTTCAATTCTGGGGGATTTGGTATCCGTATCCAATTTTATGCGGTGGCGATGTAGAAACTCCGTTGATGCGTGCCCAAAATTCGTAGTGGTCACCGGCGTGCATAAGCGGCCAAACTTATTCCACAGATTCTTCGAAATGACACACTGAAATAATTTACCCTTTAAATAATGAGGCGACGAGAAATGCTTGGTTACTTCAGCGGCAACAAAGCGCAAGATCTGATACGTGCCAAACTTATCTCGCTTGTTTGATCTATGCATTTGGCTTTTGTTGGACCGTCCCTTGTACCCATAAATAATCACATAGTCATCATCCAGAAGGTCCTCCTCAATGTGGTCGTCTAGGTTATCGCTTATCGATACCACGACCTCAAAGTTCCAGCCCGTCTGCAACATCACGAAGAGAAAGAATGGGAATATAGTTCCCATTGTGAAGGCTACTCTGCTGAAGTATGCCATTTGACCTACTTCATAGGGTAGGTGCTCTGGCCCAACCTTCATATACATCAAGGCCGACCGTAATCTTTTTTCCAGCGTAGAATATTTTTTGTTTGTTCCGTGAGCGGTGTTTTTACTCCACTCAGTGGAAAAGAGATGTCCAGCTTCCTCGAAGCTCACTTGCATAGGCCAATCAGGATAAAGTCTTCCTACATTTGCAGTTGCAATTCGCCCAGATTCTTCTCGATCACAGCCATACACCATCCCCCGTTCACTGACCTCAGTACCAACTACAGGGCGACCTTTAGCCGCCAGTTCATGGGCGCGGGCTCGGTAAATGCCCAGAAACCTCTCTATACTTATTCCATTTGCCCGTATGTATTCTTTAACATCTCCAGTGGAGCGTATAACCCACTCAAACCCTTTAATGTGTGTCGCCTTGATTGACCCGTTGGATCTTTTAGTTTGCTCTTTTACAACCAGATCAAACATCAAGTTTTCTAATGAAAGATCGTATGCCAGAATTGGCTTCTCGCCTTCCACTACACTGTTGTAACTCTCCATCCACTTCATAATAAACTTAATATCGATCAGGCATCCCTCCACAAGCTTATTATGAATCTCCCTGCTGTATCCTTCTGTTATTTGCTCGTTCATCCCCGGTCCAGTCGGCCATTCAAACCCTTTGCCGACCCAGCCCTGCCCTTTATATTTATTTTTCAACGAAAGGAAGATATTTTTTAATGCGCCGTATCTTTTTCTATTTACGGTGCGACCTGGATACGAACGAATTAGAAATGACCTAAAATTCACGCATACCTGCCCATCGACATCAGCAACACCTTTGACTGATTTATTGATCGGCTCAGCGCTGTTAAGAAACAGCACAAACTCTTGAATTGAGTAATAGATGTCTTGATGGGATTGATATGTGATCAATCTCTTTGCGGAATGGAGCTGCGCACCTATAAGTAACTGCTGGACAATTAATTTATGGTGCGGATACTCAGTGACAAGATCTGTGAAGTCACGGACGTATTCCCTTGTGCCAGTAGTCTTGTTTCGGACAAGCAACCCTTGAGCTGAAACATCGACTTGTCCCCTAGCAGTGCTTCTTTCTTGAATCGCTTGGGGGGTGTTTTCTGGGAGCTTTCGCTGGAGGGTCGGTCGTTCTCGCGACTCAAGTGCAGACTTGGAGAAAGGCTTGCGAGGCATCTGACGTCCATTTGGATGGGTCTCTAGCCAGCAGTATCAAGGATAGCTAGACACTCTGGCCATACATTTCTTTGTCAACGATAACTGTCCTTACCATCGACGTGCGCGATTGCTCGCTGATCGCCGGGCCTGACAGCGAGGTCACGGTCTACGAGAAAGCACTTGATCTGAACAAGGATGGCAACGATCTGGCCGGTGGCAATGTTACCGGCAGTGC
>Ga0247725_1001555_pt1 | contig 11351 bp, 9 predicted proteins | sample OKSTACKMCFT3sol_FD_183021 | JGI IMG/M metagenome (GOLD analysis project Ga0247725, IMG submission 183021) | Subsurface sediment microbial communities from gas well in Oklahoma, United States - OK STACK MC-FT3-sol | ecosystem: Environmental > Terrestrial > Deep subsurface > Rock core/Sediment... | reverse complement strand
CGGCGGCTCGACCGGCAGCCAGTGCGGCCATTCCTGCCGCGCCAACTGCATCGCCAGCCCCATGCGCCGGGCCTGCATGCGCAGGTCCATGCGCCCGCGCTGCCCCTTGGAAGGCAACAGCCAGACCAGCGGACTGAGCACAGCGAGCAGGAGAAACACCACCAACCACAGCGTCATAACTGCATTCCCATGATGAAAATCATGCCGGCACGCTCCCATGGCGGCCATACTTCATGCCAGGTGCAACCTTAAGGAGGAGTCACCCCATGCCCTACCAGCACATCCTGGTCGCCATCGACCTCACCGACGAATGCCACCCCGTCGTGCGCCGCGCACAGGCCCTGGCTCAAGCCTCCCAGGCCCGGCTGTCCCTGGTGCACATCGTCGAGCCCATGGCCATGGCCTTCGGCGGCGATGTCCCCATGGACCTCTCCATGCTGCAGCAGCAGCAGTTCGAACAGGCCCGCGAGCGCCTCGACGGCTTCGCCGGCCTCTACCCCGAGATCAGCGCCGAGCAACGTCACCTGACCTACGGCCAGCCCCGCCAGGAGATCCACCGGCTGGCAGAAGAACAGGGCTGCGACCTGATCGTGGTCGGCAGCCATGGCCGCCACGGCCTGGCCCTGCTGCTGGGCTCCACCGCCAACGACGTCCTCCACGGCGCGCCTTGCGACGTGCTCGCGGTGCGTCTCAACAAATCAGAGAAATAACGCGGCTGCCGACGAAGGCCTACATGAAGCCTTCGTCGGCACTCATCACCAGGGGACGGATCTTCTGCAGCTGCGTTTCCAGCGAGTAGGTCATGCTGGACGCCATGGAGAAAAAGGTCAGGAAGGCCTTGAGGTTCGAATCCCCTTCGCACACGTCATGGATGCGCTGCCAGAACGCCTGGTTCACCAGCTGCAATTGCTGGAACAGCCTCACCAGCCCCTTCAGCTCCCAATCGGCATGTCGCCCCTCACGCATGTTGAAGTACTGCCGCGCCAGGTAGAGCGACACCGCCCTCAGGATGAACTCCTGGTTACTGGCGAACGGCAGGTGCTGCTGGGCCATCGGCTTGAGACGCCCCAGGACCGGGCAGGCACTGGAGGCCATGATCACCCCCAGCAGCGCCCGCAAGCCCTCTTCCAGGCCGACGTGCTTGGTGTACTCGCGCTCCGGCGTGCGCACCATGAACACCGCCTTCTTGAAGGCCGGCAGGCCGTGGAAGTCCTCGATCACCCGGTGCAGGTCGACGGCTGCCGGGCAATGGCTGAAGCGATCACGTGAGAGCGGGCAATTGCTGCACTGGTTGAAATCCAGGCGCGTCCACTTCGGCGCCGTCGCCGCGCGCTCCTGGTCATATTCCCGGTCCAGCTCGATGCGATAGCTGAACTCGTGTTCATCGTCCAGCGTGATGCGGTACTCGACAGCCATGGGCTCTCCGACTCAAACAGACATCAATCTTCCAGTTCGGCCCAGCGCTCCAGCAGGCGGTCCAGTTCCTGCTGCTGCTGCTCGAAACGCTCCAGTACCGCGCGGGTCTGCTCTGCGGGGCGCTGGTAGAACGCCGGGTCGGAAATCTCCTGCTGGACGGCCTCCATCTCGGCCTCCAGGGCCTCGATCTGCCCGGGAAGGGCTTCGAGCTCACGCTGCAATTTGTAGCTGAGTTTCTTCTTCGGCGCCTCGCCGGCCGGCTTCTCGGCCGCCTGCGCAGGTGCCTCGGCGACGGCCGGCGATTCGGCACGGGGCTCGGCCTTGGCACTGCGCCCCTCGCCCACGCCCAGCAGGCGTGGCGAACCACCCTGGCGCAGCCAGTCCTGGTAGCCACCGACGTACTCGCGCACCCGGCCTTCACCCTCGAACACCAGGGTGCTGGTCACCACGTTGTCGAGGAAGGCCCGGTCGTGGCTGACCATCAGCACGGTGCCCGGGAACTCCAGCAGCACCTCTTCCAGCAGCTCCAGGGTTTCCACGTCGAGGTCGTTGGTCGGTTCGTCCAGCACCAGCAGGTTGGCCGGCTTGCTGAACAGCTTGGCCAGCAACAGGCGCGCACGCTCGCCGCCGGACAGTGCCTTGACCGGCGTACGCGCGCGCTGCGGGCTGAAGAGGAAATCGCCGAGGTAGCTGAGGACATGACGGTTCTGTCCGCCCACGGTAATGAACTCGCGCCCTTCGGCGAGGTTGTCGATCACCGTTTTCTCCGGCTCCAGCGCATGGCGCAACTGGTCGAAGTAGGCCACCTCCAGCTTGGTACCGACCTCGATGCTGCCCTGGGTCGGCTGCAGGTCACCCAGCAGCAGCTTGAGCAGCGTGGTCTTGCCGGTGCCGTTGGCGCCCAGCAGGCCGATACGGTCGCCACGCTGCAGCACCATGGAGAAGTCGCGGATCAGCAGCTCACCGCCCGGGTGGGCGAAAACCACGTTCTCCACCACGATCACCTGCTTGCCGGATTTGTCCGCCGTCTCCAGCTGGAAGGTCGCGCGCCCCTGCCGCTCACGGCGTTCGGCACGCTCCATGCGCATCGCCTTGAGCGCACGCACACGGCCCTCGTTACGGGTCCGCCGGGCCTTGATGCCCTGGCGGATCCACACCTCTTCCTGGGCCAGGCGCTTGTCGAACAGCGCGTTGGCGGTCTCTTCCGCCGCCAGCTGCTGCTCCTTGTGCACCAGGAAGCTGGCGTAGTCGCCGTTCCAGTCGATCAGGTTGCCGCGGTCCAGTTCGAGGATGCGGGTCGCCAGGTTCTGCAGGAAGGAACGGTCGTGGGTGATGAACAGCACCGCGCCACCGAAGCCCGACAGGGCCTCTTCCAGCCAGGCGATGGCACCGATGTCCAGGTGGTTGGTGGGCTCGTCCAGCAGCAGCAGGTCCGGTTCGGAAACCAGCGCCTGGGCCAGCAGCACGCGGCGGCGCCAGCCACCGGAGAGCTCCGCCAGGGTCTTGTCCGCCGGCAGCTGCAGGCGGCTCAGGGTGCTGTCCACCAGTTGCTGCAGGCGCCAGCCGTCCTTCGCCTCCAGCTCCTGCTGGACATGGGTCAGGCGCTCAAGGTCGTGCTCGTCGCGGATGTTCTGGCTCAGGTGGTGGTACTGGGCCAGCAACTCGCCAACGCCAGCCAGGCCCTCGGCCACCACGTCGAACACCGTGCGCTCGTCGGCACGGGGCAGCTCCTGGGGCAATTCGCCGATCTTCAGCGCCGGAGCCCGCCAGATCTCGCCGTCGTCCGCGTGCTGCTCGCCCTTCACCAGGCGCAGCATGCTGGACTTGCCGGTGCCGTTGCGGCCGATCACGCAGACCCGCTCGCCCCGGGCGATCTGCCACGACACCTTGTCCAGCAACGGCATGGCGCCATAGGCAAGGGAAACATCGCTGAACTTGAGCAGGGTCATGGGGGCCTCCGAAAGATGGGCGCGCATTCTACCCCGATTGGTCATCGCCACGGCCGCCATTTTTTCATCATGTTTCCCCCCTCCGACGAGACTCCACCTGCACCCGGCAAACGGCTAAGCTACGCACCTCCGGTGGCCCCGTGGCCGTCGCCCACTACGTTTTCTCTACCCGGAAGTGTCATGCGCGGTCGTCTGCTCAGCCTGTTCTCCTGCCTGCTTCTCACCACCCTCACGCTCGACGCGGCCCATGCGGTGCCCCTCGCCCAGCAGCGGCAGATGTACGACGAGGCCAAGCGCGCCCTGGCCAAGGGCGACAGCGGCCCGTACAAGCGCTACGCCAGCGCGCTGGCCGACTACCCGCTGGAGCCGCACCTGGCCTACGACGAGCTGACCGCCCGCCTGAAATGGGCCAGCAACGAGGAAATCGAGAAATTCCTCGCCGAGCATGGCGACCTGCCCCAGTCCAACTGGATGCGCCTGCGCTGGCTGCGCTGGCTCGCCGAGCGCGGCGACTGGAAGACCTTCGTCAACCACTACGACCCCAAGATGAACTTCACCGAGCTGGACTGCCTCTACGGCCAGTACCAGCTCAAGCACGGCCTCAAGGCCGAAGGCCACAAGACCGCCGAGAAGCTCTGGCTGGTGGGCAAGTCCCAGCCCGAGGCCTGCGACGTGCTGTTCGAACTCTGGCGCGCCGACGGCCAGATGACCGAACAGATGCGCTGGCGCCGCGCCAAGCTGGCGGCCGAAGCCCGCAACTACGGCCTGGCCAGCTTCCTGGCCAAGAGCCTGCCGAGCCTGTCCACCCAGGGCAAATTGCTGGTGGACGTCGCCCAGAACCCGCAACTGCTCAGCCAGACCGCCCGCTTCAGCCCCGCCGACCGTGCCATGGCCGACGTGGTCGGGCTCGGCCTGCGCCGCCTGGCCCGCCAGGACCCGGACAAGGCCACCACCCTGCTGGACGCCTACGCCGCCCGCATGCCCTTCTCCAGCGAGGAGAAGGTCGCCATCGCCCGGGAGATCGGCCTGGCACTGGCCAAGCGCTTCGACGCCCGCGCCCTGCAGCTGATGACCCAGTACGACCCCAAGCTGCGCGACGACACCGTCAGCGAATGGCGCGCGCGCCTGCTGCTGCGCCTGGGCCGCTGGCAGGACGCCTACCAGCTGACCCGGCAGATGCCGCCATCGCTGGCCAGCACCAACCGCTGGCGCTACTGGCAGGCCCGCAGCCTGCAGCTGGCACAGCCGCAGAGCGCCGAAGCCACCCGCCTCATGCAGCCCCTGGCCCGCGAGCGTGACTTCTACGGTTTCCTCGCCGCCGACCGCATCCAGGTGCCGTACCAGCTCAACAACAAGCCGATGGCCATCGACCCCAAGGTGATGCAGAAGGTGCGCAACACCGCCGGCATCCGCCGGGCCATGGAGTTCCATGACCGCGGCGAGATCGTCGACGGCCGCCGCGAGTGGTACTACGTCAGCCGCCTGTTCAGCCGCGAGGAACTGGTCGCCCAGGCCAAGCTCGCCTACGACATGGAGTGGTACTTCCCGGCCATCCGCACCATCAGCCAGGCCCAGTACTGGGACGACCTGGACATCCGCTTCCCCATGGCCCACCGCAGCACCCTCACCCAACAGGCCAAGGTGCGCGGGCTGCATTCCAGCTGGGTGTTCGCCATCACCCGCCAGGAAAGCGCCTTCATGGCCGACGCCCGCTCCGGCGTGGGCGCCATGGGCCTGATGCAGCTGATGCCCGGCACCGCCAAGGAGACCGCGCGCAAGTTCGGCATCCCCCTTGCCTCGCCCCAGCAGGCGCTCAATCCGGACGTGAACATCCAGCTCGGCGCCGCCTACCTGAGCCAGGTGCACGGCCAGTTCAACGGCAACCGCGTGCTCGCCTCCGCCGCCTACAACGCCGGCCCCGGCCGCGTGCGCCAGTGGCTCAAGGGCGCCAACCACCTGGCCTTCGACGTCTGGGTGGAGAGCATCCCCTTCGACGAGACCCGCCAGTACGTGCAGAACGTCCTGTCCTACTCGGTCATCTACGGCAAGAAGCTCAACGCCCCGCAGCCCCTGGTGGACTGGCACGAGCGCTTCTTCGACGACCAGTGATCCCCTCCTGAAACAAGACGGGCGCCCATCGGCGCCCGTCTCGTTTAATCGTCCTGCTGCAGCGGGGTCAGCCCCTCACTCCAGCACCTCCACCGCCATCCCCACCTCCAGGGCGCCGCTGCTGCGGTTGATCAGGTTCTGCCCGAAGAACACCTCGCCCTCCCGCTCCCGATAGGTCTTCAGGGTGGTCAGTGGTTCCCGGTCGGCACTGCGCTCGCCGGTGGCCGGGTCGATGGTGGTGAGGATGCAACGGCTGCAGCCCTTGGCAACGCTGAACTCCACGCCGCCGATGCGGATGCGCTTCCAGCTGTCCTCGGCATAGGGTTCGCTGCCCTCCACCACCAGGTTCGGGCGGAAGCGCAGCATCTCCAGCGGGCGACCGACCCGCGCCGACAGATCATCGTGGGAGGCCTGGCCGATCAGCAGCAACGGGTAGCCGTCGGCAAAGCCCACCTTCTCCTCCGGCAGCAGGCTGCCCGGAATGTCCCGGGCACGCTCGGCCGGCACGTGCACCAGGCGGCACGGCTTGCCGATGAAGCGGCTCAGCCACTCGGCCGCCTCATCGCCGGCATCCGGCACCCGCATCGCATCGCTCCAGATCAGCGCGCTGCGCAACTCCGCCTCGGCCCCCGGCAGGGGCACCTCCAGTTCCGGCAGGCCGGCGGCACGCAGGCTCAGGCCACCCGTGGCGTTCCAGCGGGCGCTGAGCTGGGACATCTGCGGCAGTGCACGTTGAGTGAGGAAGCGCCCGTTGCTGGCGTCCACCAGCATCCAACGGCGATCACCGGCCAGGCCGAGGCCGTCCAGCTCGGCGCGCGCGAGGGGCTCGCCGATGGCGGATTTCATGGGGTAGCGATACAGGGCGGTGAGACGCAGCATGGGCCAGCTTCCATCAGGCGGTCGGAAGCGTCCCTTATACGGAATCGGCGACGGGCGGCCAAGCCCGTCGCCCGGCGGTCAGTTGCCCTTGCTCAGGCGGTCCGCCACCACGTCGACCAGCTTGTCGGGTTGGAACTTGGAGAGGAAGTTGTCGCAGCCCACCTTCTTCACCATGGCGTCGTTGAAGCTGCCGGATAGCGAGGTGTGCATCACCACATAGAGATCACGCAGGCGCGGGTCGTTGCGGATCTCAGTGGTCAGGCGGTAGCCGTCCATCTCCGGCATCTCGGCATCGGTGAAGATCATCAGCAGCTTGTCGGTCATCACCTCACCGGAATCCGCCCACTTCTTCAGCAGGTTGAGGGCCTTCAGGCCGTCACTGGCGGCATGGGTGCGGATGCCCAGCTGGGACAGCGTCTCACGCAACTGGGTCAGGGCGACGTTGGAGTCGTCCACCAGCAGCACTTCGCGGCCACGGGCACGCTCCAGCAGCGGGTTACCCAGTCGCTCCTCCGAAACGCGGGTGCTCATGGGCACGATCTCGGCCAGCACCTTCTCCACGTCGATGATCTCGACGATCTGGTCCTCCACCTTGGTGATCGCCGTCAGGTAATGCTGGCGGCCGGCCCCACCGGGCGGCGGCTGGATGGACTCCCAGTTGAGGTTGAGGATGCGATCCACGCCCCCCACCAGGAAGGCCTGCACCGAGCGGTTGTACTCGGTGACGATGATGGTGCTGTTCTGGTCCGGCACCAGCGCGCGCATGCCGATGGCGCGGGACAGGTCGATCACCGGCAGCGTATGGCCACGCAGGTTGACCACGCCGCAGACGTAGGGATGGCGCTGGGGAATCAGGGTCAGCTTGGGCAGTTGCAGGACTTCCTGCACCTTGAACACGTTGATGGCGAACAGCTGACGGCCCACCAGTCGGAACATGAGGATTTCCAGGCGGTTCTCACCCACCAGTTGGGTGCGCTGGTCGACTGTGTCGAGAATACCGGCCATTGCATGCTCCTGTAGAAAATTCCAGCCGGGCTGCGGCTGCTTCACCTTATCGGCAGGGTGATGGGATAACTGTAGCCGTCATGGCGGGGAGCCATCATGCACCACCCCGGCGCACCACACCAGAAGGCGGCTCACGGCACGGCAGCCTGTAGCAGCGGCGAACCCTCCGGCAGATGTAAGCGTAGTGCGTTACGGCGTGCACTGAAGCGAACCTGCCGACATTCCAGCGGCTCGCCGTCCAGATTCACATCCAGCCCCTCCGGCGCCTCCACCTCCACCCAGGGCAGACGGGCGGTCACCGACACCGCCTCCAGGCCGCGCATGCCGCCCGACAGCAGCGTCCCCAGGGTGCCCACCACGTCCTGCGGCGCCGGCACGATGCACAGGTCGAGCAGGCCGTCGTCCACCAACGCACGGGGGCAGAGCACGTGCCCGCCGCCCGCCTGGCTGCCGTTGCCGATGCCCAGGGCGAGGAACTCCCCCTCCCAGGCGAAATCAGGCCCACGGAAGCGCCCGAAGGCGGCATGCACCTCCGAGAAGCGCGTCAGCCCGGTGAGCAGGTAGGCCGCCCCGCCGAGCACCTTCTTCAGATCCTCCGAGGTGTTGGCCGTGACCTTGGAACCGAAGCCGCCGGTCGCCATGTTGAGGAACAGCCGCCCGTCGGCTTCCCCCAGGTCGATGGCCCGGGCCGGCACGTCCAGCAGCGCCAGCGCCTCGCCGGGCACCAGCGGTACCCCGGCTGCGCGAGCGAAGTCGTTGGCGGTGCCCAGGGGCAGCAGGGCCAGGCTGGCGTCCTCGTCCGACAGGGCAATGGCCTCGGCCACGTCCCGCAGGGTGCCGTCGCCGCCCCCGGCCACCAGGGTGCGGTAGCCGGCCGCCAGGGCCTCGTCCACCAGCCGGCGGGCATCGCCGCCTTCCCAGGTCACCCGCACCGCCAGCTCCCAGCCCGCCTCACGGCGGGCCATCACCGCCGCGCGGACCTCTTCGTTCATGGCCTGCTTGCCATGCAGCACCAGCACCGCCTTGCGTTCAGTCATTAATCGCTCCACGCCGGGAATGGGCCCGAGTATAGGCACGCACCCAGGGAAAAAGTGAAAAGGCCTGTCAGCCAAATCCAAAACAACCATCGAACACATCGATAGCTGGAACCCAGAAATCCCGCTTCTTCACCGCCTCCAGTCGATGGATCATGGCCACCATTGCACCGGGGAGCCCAACCCACCCCGGCCCGACAGGAGATTCCCATGATCGACGTACGCCCCTTCCAGCAACTCGGCACCGCCCAGCATGGCTGGCTGAATGCCCGTCACCACTTCTCCTTCGCCGAGTACCACGACCCGGCGCGGATGAACTGGGGCCAGCTGCGGGTGTGGAACGACGACGAGATCGCTCCGCACTCCGGCTTCCCGCCGCACCCGCACCGGGACATGGAGATCATCACCTACGTCCGTGACGGCGCCATCACCCACCAGGACAACCTCGGCAACAAGGGCCGCACCGTGGCCGGCGACGTGCAGGTGATGAGCGCGGGCACCGGCATCGCCCACTCCGAATACAACCTGGAGGACGAGACCACCCGCATCTTTCAGATCTGGATCATGCCCACCGAGTTCGGTACGGCGCCGTCCTGGGGCACCCGACCGTTTCCCAAGGGGGAGCGCGCCGGCACCTTCGTCACCCTCGCCAGCGGTATCGACGAAGGCAGCGATGCCCTGCACATCCGCGCCAATGCCCGGCTGGTAGCCGCCACGATCAAGGCCGGCCAGACCGCCGAGTACCACCTCGAACCCGGCCGCAAGGCCTACCTGGTGGCGGCCCAGGGTCGCTACGAAGTGAACGGCATCCCCGCCCAGGCCCGGGACGGCGTCGCCGTGAAGGATGAAACGCACCTGTCCTTCAGCGCCCAGGAAGACACCGAGATCGTGCTGGTGGACGTGGCCTGAGCCAAAGCAGAACGCCCCCGGTGGCAACCACCGGGGGCGTTCCATTCAAGCCGTAGCCCGGGCTTCAGCCCGGGATCACGACATGCCCGTGCCCCGGATCCATTCAGGCCGGGTAGCCGGTGATGTCGCGGATCTTCTGGTACAGCGGCTTCAGCTGCCGGTACATGTTCAGGTACACCTCGCGGTACAGCTGCTCGTACACCCGCCGCGCCTCCGGGTTGGGCTGGAACACCTGCCCCACCCGCGTCATCGCCGCGATGGCCGTGGGGAAGTCCGGGTGCAGGCCCAGGCCAACCGCGCAGTCGATGGCCGCCCCCAGCCCCGAGGTCTCGAACACATGGGGCCGCTCCGCCGGCAGGCCGAAGATGTCCGCCGTCAATTGCATCGCCGCATCGCTCTGGGAGCCCCCGCCGGACACCCGCAGCCGGGTGATGCGCGTGCCGGAGCGCTTCTCGATGCGCTCCTTGCCCTGGCGCAGGGCGTAGGCCAGTCCTTCGAGGATGGCCCGGTAGATGTGCGCCCGGGTGTGCACGTCGCCGAAGCCGATGATCGACCCCTTCGCCTCCAGCCCCGGCTCACGGATGCCCGGGGACCAGTACGGCTGCAGCGTCAGCCCCATGGAGCCGGGCGGCACGCCGTTGACCAGCTCGTCGAACAGCGCCTCCGGCTCCACCCCCAGCTCCCGCGCCCGCTGCATTTCCCGCAGGCCGAACTCCTGCTTGAACCAGCTGACCATCCAGAACCCGCGGTAGATCATCACCTCGGTATTGAAGTGGTCCGGCACCGCCGCCGGGTACGGCGGGATCAGCGGAATCGTCTCCAGGTAGCGCTGGCGCGTGGTGTTGATGGTGGCCGTGGTGCCGTAGGAGAGGCAGGCCGTGTCCGGCGCCACCCCGCCCGAGCCCATCACCTCGCAGGCCTTGTCGGCAGCAGCGGCCACCAGCGGCAGCCCCTCGGGGATGCCGGTCAGGCGGCTCGCCTCGGCGGTGATGCGCCCCAAAGTCTCGCCCGGCTTGCACAGGTCCGGCAGCTGCTCGCGGCGCACCGGCATCGCCTGCCACTTCCAGTCGCTCGGCTTGGCCCAGTCCAGGCGCTTGTAGTCGAACGGCAGGTAGGCCACCTGGCAGCCCACCGAATCCACGAAACGGCCGCACAGCCGGTGGGTCAGGAACCCCGACAGCAGCAGCACCTTGTGGGTCCGCGCCCACAGCTCCGGCTGGTTCTGCGCCACCCAGTTCACCTCCGCCTGGGTGCGGAAGTGGTCCACCGTCGGCTCCAGCCGCAGCAGGCGGAACAGCCAGCCCCAGGGGCCCTTGATGCGGCCCTCGGCCTCGGCGCGACGCTGGTCCAGCCAGATGATCGCCGGGCGCAGCGGCTGGCCCTGCTCGTCGACGTGGATCACCGTGCCGCGCTGGGTGGTCAGGGCCACGCCACGGATCAGGCTGCGGTCGATGTCCACCGACGCCCACAGCAGGCGGCAGGCCTCGGCCAGGCTCGACCAGTAGTAGTCCGGGTCCTGCTCGGCCCAGCCGGGCTGCTTGGAGTAGTAGGCCTCCAGCGGCACCTTGCCCTTGCCCACCAGGTTGCCCTGCAGGTCGAACAGCAGGGCACGCACGCTCTGGGTGCCGTTGTCGATGGCCAGCAGGTAGCTCGTTTCGCTCACGGTGACGTCCTTTCTTGTCGTTATGCGGGCAGGCTGTAGTACCGGCGCCACAGTGCCCGGTATGCCTGCTCCTCGTGCGCCCAGCGCGCATCGTCCCATTCCAGCAGTGGCTGGCACAGTGCGCGGATGCGCGGCAGGTACGCCTGGCCGCCCTCCGCCACCAGCAGGCCCAGCCGCGTGCGGCGCAGCAGCAGATCATCCAGGTGCAGCACCAGCTCACCTTCGGCCGCCCAGGCCAGTTCGGCCCAGAGCACCTCGCTGCCGCCCACCCGCTCGCTCCCCAAGCGCTCCAGCCAGGGCGCCAGCCGCGCCAGTTCCGGGCCATGACGGCCCGCCAGGCGCCGCTGCAAACCCGCGCCCACCGGCAGGGGCGGCAGCGGTGCCGGC
>Ga0247725_1001554_pt1 | contig 11351 bp, 6 predicted proteins | sample OKSTACKMCFT3sol_FD_183021 | JGI IMG/M metagenome (GOLD analysis project Ga0247725, IMG submission 183021) | Subsurface sediment microbial communities from gas well in Oklahoma, United States - OK STACK MC-FT3-sol | ecosystem: Environmental > Terrestrial > Deep subsurface > Rock core/Sediment... | reverse complement strand
CCGAGCCCGAGGCTGTGGCAGGCCTCGCTGTCGTAGCCGAGCTGGCGGCCGAGCATCAGCGACAGCACGGTGACGTTGAGCGGGTGCACGTAGGCATCGTCGTGGGCCTTGCCGTTGATGCTGTGCAACGCGGCGCCGTCTTCGCCCTGGATGGCTTCCACCAGCTCGCCGACCACTTCCCCGGCCTGGCGCAGGGCGTCTTCTGGCTGGTTGCGCAGGGCCTGGTTCATCGCCTTGACCCGCTGGCTCGCCTGGACGAAGCGGCGGTCCACCTCGGCCAGGCGTGTGCGCAGCTTGCTCAGCTGGATAACCCGCGCCTGGCGCGCGGCTTCTTCCGGTGCTGGCGGGGGCGGGGTGTCCTCCAGCGGCTCGGTCGGCGCGGTGATCGGTTGCAGCGGCAGGGGCTCGCAGTCGCTGCGCGACGGGTCGTAGCGCAGGCGCTTGAGGCCGAGCTTGCGCAGGGCGGTGACCTGGTTGTCGTCGCGGATCTTGAAGTTGCTGAAGGTGAAATCATGCTCCCACCAGCCCAGTTCGAGCTGGATGTAGAGGCCGACGCACAGCTGGTCGGGGGTGATGTAGACAGGGTTCGTGGGCATGCCGGGAACCGGGATGGCGGAATGCTGGCAAGTCTAGCGTTTTCGGGGGGCCGAGAGCAGCCCGTCCAAGCGATGGGCAATGCCGCTCGACGGAGGCCCTGCAATGAGGCGCCCACGCACCGTCGGCGGGCGTCCTGCCGGGTGCGTGGGGCCTTTGCAGATGCGACAGGCCGCGTGGTGACTGGGTTCCCGGCTTCTGGTCCGGCGCTTGCAGCGGGCGTCGCCAACTTGGATACAAGATGGAGTGCCCTGATGAAGACCCCGCTGTTGCCCACCACCGGCTGGACCCTGCGCGACTGGCAGCAGGCCTACCGCGACGGCCGCCTGCAGCCCGACTGCTTGCATGAGCTGCTGGAGACCCTGCGCGGGGAAGACCCGGCCTGGATCGTGCTGGCCGAACCGGCCCAGCTGACCGAGCGTCTCGCCGCCCTGGCCCGCCAGCTGGAGGCCGCAGGTGGCGACCTGTCGGCCCTGCCTCTCTATGGCGTGCCGTTCGCCATCAAGGACAACATCGACGCCGCCGGCTGGCGCACCAGCGCCGCCTGCCCGGCGTTCGCCTACCTCGCCGAGGCCGATGCCACGGTGGTGGCGCGGCTACAGGCCGCCGGTGCCGTGTTGCTGGGCAAGACCAACCTCGACCAGTTCGCCACCGGCCTGGTGGGGGTGCGTTCGCCCTTTGGCGCGGTGCCCAATGCCTTCGATCCGGCCTATGTCAGCGGGGGCTCCAGCTCCGGCTCGGCCTCGGTGGTGGCGCGTGGCCTGGTGCCCTTTGCCCTGGGGACCGACACCGCCGGCTCGGGGCGGGTGCCGGCGGGCTTCAACAACATCGTCGGCCTCAAGCCCACCCGGGGCTGGTTGTCGACCCAGGGGCTGGTCCCGGCCTGCCGCAGCCTGGACTGCATCTCGGTGTTCGCCCTGACCGTGGACGACGCCGAGCAGGTGGCGCGGCTGGCCGGTGGTTTCGATGAAGCGGACGCCTATGCACGGCGTAACCCGGCCACCGCGCCGGTGGCCATCGGGGCACGGCCGCGACTGGCGGTGCCCGAGGCGCCCGAGTTCTTCGGCGACCGGCGCAACCAGGCGGTGTTCGAGCAGGCCGTGCAGCGTTTCGAGGCCCTGGGCGCCGAGGTGGTGCCCATCGACTTCGGCCCGTTTACCGAGCTGGCCCGCGAGCTGTACCAAGGGCCCTGGGTGGCCGAGCGCACCGTGGCCGTGGGAAGCCTGCTGCAGACCCGGCCCCAGGCGATGGACCCGGTGGTGCGGGGCATCGTCGAGAGCGGCCGCGACTTCAGCGCCTGCGACGCCTACCGCGCCGAGTACCGCCGGGCGGCGCTGGCCCGACGCATCCAGCAGGTGCTGGCAGGGTTCGACGCGCTGTTGGTGCCCACCTCGCCGACCCTGCGCACCCAGGCGGAAATGGCCCGCGAGCCGCTGCTCTACAACAGCCAGTTCGGCACCTACACCAACTTCACCAACCTCGCCGACCTGAGTGCCCTGGCGCTGCCGGCGGGGTTCCGCGAGGACGGCCTGCCGGCCGGCATCACCCTGATCGCCCCGGCTTGGCACGACCAGGCCCTGGCCAGCCTGGGGCGACGCTGGCAGGCCGCGCTGGGTCTGCCGCTGGGGGCCACCGGGCGCTCGCTGCCGCCAACGGCGCCGCCCGTCCCGGCGCCCGAGTGCGTGCGGGTGGCGGTGGTGGGGGCGCACCTGACCGGGATGCCGCTCAACCATCAGCTGACCACCCGTGGTGCGGTGCGGGTGGAGGAGACCCGCACCGCCCCCTGCTACCGCCTGCACGCGCTGGCCGGCTCGGTGCCGCCCAAGCCCGGCCTGGTGCGCGGCCAGGAGGGTGCCGCGATCATCGTCGAGCTGTGGGACGTACCCCTGGCGCGTTTCGGTGAGTTCGTCGCCGAGGTGCCGCCGCCCCTGGGGATCGGCAACCTGCAACTGGAGGATGGCCGCTGGGTGAAGGGGTTCATCTGCGAGCCCTGCGGCCTGGAAGGCGCCCGCGACATCACGGCCTTCGGGGGCTGGCGCGCCTACGTGGCGACGCTGGGCGGGCGCTGAGCCGATGGCGAGCCGGCCGCCACGCCTGGCGGAGACCGTCTACCGCCAGCTCAAGGACGACATTGCCGATTTCCGCCTGCTGCCCGGCGACCGCTTCAGCGAGGGCGAGGTGGCCGCGCGCCTGGCGGTGAGCCGCACGCCGGTGCGCCAGGCGCTGGACCGCCTGCAGCAGGAGGGCTACCTGCAGGTGCACTTCCGCAGCGGCTGGGAGGTGCTGCCGTTCGAGTTCGAGCGCTTCGAGGCGTTGTACGACCTGCGCATCGTGCTGGAGCGGGCGGCCATCGAGCGACTGTGCGAGGCCGCCGATGCTGCCGCCAGCCTGGCACCGCTCTGCGCGCGCTGGCAGGTGCCACTGTCCCGGCGCAGCGAGGTGGATTCCGAGGTGGCCGCCTGGGACGAGGCCTTCCACTGCGAACTGGTGGCGGCCGCCGGCAACCCGGAACTGGCGCGGGTGCACCGCGAGGTGAGCGAGCGTATCCGCGTGGTGCGGCGCCTGGATTTCGGGGTGCAAGGGCGGATCGCCGCTACCTACGAGGAGCACGCCGCCGTGCTCGCGGCGATCCTGCGGCGGGATGTGGACGACGCTTGCGCACGCATGACCGCCCACATCGCCCAGAGCCGCGCCCAGGTGCGCCAGGTGACCGCCGCGCGGCTGCGGGCGGCCCGGTGCGTGGCAGGTGGGGGTCAGGACAGGACGATGTAGTCGCTGCGCTGGGTGATGCCCCGGTGCTCGCCTTCGGTGAGGTGGACGTAGCGGCCGTCGAGCAGGTCGATGGGGATGCAGTCGTCCACGTCCAGCAGGGCGTCGGTGTGGGGTTTGTCCCAGCCTGCGTGCATGCGGCGCTTGCCGCGCTCCTTGGCTTCGGCGCGGTCGCGGGCGACCACCAGCAGGTAGCGGTGGGCTTCGCCGAAGGAGCCGGGTTCGTAGCCGCCGAGGTTGATGAAGTAGAGCCGGGGCGAGCCGGGCGCCGGGGCCAGGCTGCTGAGGCTGACGCGGTAGCCGTCGACGCCTTCGATGGCCATCCAGGAGTCGATGTGCAGGCCTTCGCGGCTGCCGAACCACTCTTCACGCAGGCGGGGGTAGGTGTCTTCGATGGTGTCGGCGAAGGCGAACACCACGTCGTGGACTTCGATCTTGGCCCGGGGGTGCCGGCCACCGAGCATGACGACGTACAGCATTGTCGTTGTCGTTCCTTGGAAGAACAGGGGAGGAGAGGCGACCGGCATCCACTGCCGGGCGGCGCGCCATGGTAGCGCAGGGTGTGGGGCGGAGTGCAGCGCTTTTCGACGGCCTGCCGGGCTCAGGATGCCGGCGGGTGAACCCGGTCACGGCCGGCGTCCTTGGCGCGGTACAGGGCTTCGTCGGCGGCCCGCAGCAGCTGCGCTTCGGGGGTGTTGTCCAGGGGCAGCGGCATGTACACGTGGTAGCCGAGGCTGGCGGTGACCACGCCGTGGTCGCTGCCGCTGTGGGGGATCTCCAGCGCGCGCACGGCCTGGCGGATCTGTTCGGCGATGCGGTGGGTGTCCTCGGGGTCGGCGTTGGGCAGCAGCAGGGTCATTTCCTCGCCGCCGTAGCGCGCGGCCAGATCGCCGGGGCGGCGGGCGAAGCCGGCCAGCACCTGGGCGACGGCGCGGATGCACTGGTCGCCGGCGAGGTGCCCGTAGTGGTCGTTGTAGCGCTTGAAGTAATCGATATCGAGCATGACGATGCCCAGCGGCGTGCCCAGGCGTCGGGCCCGGCTGGCCTCGATGGGCAGCACGGCGTCCAGCCGGCGGCGGTTGGCCAGGCCGGTGAGGGCATCCTCCAGGGCCAGTTGCTCCAGGGTTTCGTGGGCCAGGCGCAGCTCTTCCTCGGCCAGAGCCCCCTGTTCCATCTGCCGCACCAGGGTGGCGGCGAAGAACACCAGGCCGGCGATCACCACCACCACCACCAGGCACGAGCGGGCCACCTGGTTGAGCCAGGGCGCGGCGATGGATTGGGTGGAGATGCCGGTCTCCACCAGCAGGGGGTAGTCCTGCAACTGGCGGTAGCTGAACAGGCGCTCGACGTCGTCCAGCGAGGAGCGGGCCACCGTGACCCCGGCCGGCGCCTCCGGCAGCAGGTCCTTGACGATGTGGGTGCGGGCCAGGCTGCGGCCGGTGGCGTAGGGGTCGAAGGGGTGGCGGACGAGGATGGTGCCGTTCTGTTCGGCCAGCACGATGATGCCGCGATCGCCCAGGTCGAAGGTTTCGTAGAAACGGTTGAAGTAGGCCACTTCCAGGGTGGCCACGGCGACGCCGGCGAACTGGCCGTTGCGGTCCTCGATGCGCCGCGAGATGGGGATGACCAGGTCGCCGGTGAAGCGGCTGCGGATCACCTGGCTGATGTGCACGCGGTCGTCGCGGTCGTCCCGGTGGTAGCGGAAGTACTCGCGGTCGGCGTTGTTCATCGGCTGGCCGCCCACTTCGCGGTCGGAGACCAGGCAGTTGCCGTCCTTGTCGTAGAGGAAGAGTTCGTGGAGCTGCGGCAGGAACTGTTGCTGGCGTTTCATCAGCCGGTGCATGCGCGCCTTGTCCAGCCGTTCGAAGCCGTCATGCTCGACCTGTTCGATCAGGTCGTAGAGCAGGGCATCGGCCTGGCGGATGGCGTCGCGCGCGTGTTCGGCGGCGGCGCCGGTGACGTTGGTGGCGCTGACTTCGGCGCGGTGGAACTCCTGCCGGTAGTCGAGCCAGACCTGCCAGGCCTCCATGGCCAGGATCGCCAGGATGGTCAGGGTGGTGAACAGCCGCGCCAGCTGCTGGGTGCGCTGGTGGGGAGGGGGCTTGGAGGGGGCGGGTGCATTCATGCTGTCGGGTCGTGATCCTGGGTACTGCGGGTCCGGGCGGCCTTATCGGTTCCTGCGGGGAACCTTGGTTGTGAGCGTAGCGGAAGGCGCCGATGACTCCAGCGAGGCGGCCCTTGGTTTAGAATGCCGCCCCTTTTCCCGACGCGTATCGCCATGACTCCCGATTCCTTCGACATCCTCCGGCACCGACTCGTCACGGCCCTGGCCGAGCCGCCGGCCGAGACCCAGCGCCTGTTCCACGGCCGTGGCCGGCTCTGGCCGGGGCTGGAGCACGTCACGGTGGACTGGCTGGAGGGCGTGGTGCTGGTGGCGCTGTTCCGTGAGCCGCCGGCCGAGGCGCTGGAAGGTTTGCGTGCGCTGCTGCTGGCGCTGGCCGAGGCGCCTGCCTGGCCTGCTGGAAGCGTTCGCAGTGTACTGCTGCAGCACCGTTACCGACCCGGCAGCGAGACCGAGTGCCTGTGGGGCGAGGCGGTGGATGCCTGGACCATGCACGAGGACGGCCTGGCCTACCGGCTGGACCTGATGCGCAACCAGAACATCGGCCTGTTCCTCGACATGCGCCATGGCCGCCGCTGGGTGCGCGAGGTGGCGGCGGGGCGCCGGGTGCTGAACCTGTTCGCCTACACCTGCGGCTTCTCCGTGGCGGCCATCGCCGGGGGCGCCGAGGCGGTGGTGAACCTGGACATGGCCCGCGCGGCACTGGCCCGTGGGCGCGACAACCACCGTCTCAATGGCCATGACCTGGGGCGGGTGAGCTTTCTGGGGCATGAGCTGTTCAAGTCCTGGGGGCGGCTGAAGCGGGAAGGGCCCTACGGGCTGGTGATCATCGATCCGCCGTCGTTCCAGCGCGGCAGCTTCGAGCTGGACCGGGACTACCGCAAGATCCTCCGTCGCGTGCCGGAACTGCTGGCCCCCGGTGCCCGGGTGCTGGCCTGCGTGAACGACCCGGCCACCGGGGCCGACTTCATCATTCGCACGATGGGGGAGGAAGCGCCTGGCCTGGTGTTCCGCGAACGCCTGGCCAACCCGCCGGAATTCGCCGACGAGGACCCGGAAGGCGGGCTCAAGGCCCTGGTGTTCGAGTGGGAAGGGGCCGGGCAGGCCGGCCTGGAGTCTGAAGCAGGGCGCTAGCCCGGAGGGACGCGGACGTGCGCGGGACTGCGCTCAGATCACGCCCGCGTCGTCGTCGTTGATCAGCCGGTTGAGCCCGCCCAGCGCTTCCCGCGCCTGGGTCCGGCTGAGGAGCTTGGACTGGGCGGCCGGCGGCAGGTCGGTGATGCGCAGGACGCCTTTGGTCATGAGCACACTGATCAGGTCTTCCAGCACCCGGATCATCTCGTGGTCGCTCTGCTTGAGCTGCAGCAGGCTGGCCTCGATGGCCTGGTTGGAGTACCAGGCGAGCACGTCCTGGTCGTCGGCGGGGAGCTGGCCGGTGTGGCCGGCGAACTCGGCCGCTTCGACCCGCACCAGTTTGCCCTGGTCGTCGCGCTGCACGTAAAGCATGGGTACCCCCTGGTTGGACATGATTCGCCGGACGCACATCTATACGCGTGGCCTGGCAAGCAGGCAAGAATGGCCGGGCAGGGCAGCCTTCCCACCGCGCCCTGGCGCGGTGGGAAGGGGCTTCATCAGCTGTGCTCGGTCTTCACCAGCGGGTCGGAGCCGGCCACCAGCGAGCTGACGATCTGCGAGGAGGTCGACCCGTACTGGGTCAGGTCCACGCCTTCGAGCTTGATGGTCACATCGGCGCCGTTGGCGACGTTGCCGCTGGTGCTCACCTGCAGGGTGCTGGTGGCGGTGTCGACCTTGAGGTAGTCAAGGATGTTGTTGGCGTTGGCGGCATCGGGCAGCAGGTCGCTGAGGTCGATGCGGTCGCCTTCGCCGGCGTTGAAGTCCTTGATCACGTCATTGCCGAGGTCGCCGGCTTTCCAGACGAAGATGTCGGCGCCGGCACCGCCGGTGAGGGTGTCGTTGCCCACGCCGCCGATCAGCAGGTCGTTGCCGTCACCGCCATTGAGCAGGTCGTTGCCAGCGTTGCCGTAGAGCACGTCGTGGCCGTTGCCGCCGTTGAGGATGTCGGAGTACTTGCTGCCGTTGATCAGGTCGCTGGCCTCGGTGCCGTTGGTGGTGCCGATGGTGTGCAGCGCCCAGCCGGTATCGGTCTGTACCAGTTCCTGCCCGGCGCCCGGGGCCTGGAAGATCTCCAGCCCGCTGCCGCTGGCACCCAGCACCTTGTAGGCGGAGTCGGCACTGCCGCTGAGCTTGAACTCAACTTTCAGGCTCGCTGCGCCGCCTTGATCCCAGTACAGGAGTTCCAGGGCCTGCAGGTCGCCGCTGAGGCCGACACCGCTGAACACCTTGGTGGTGGTGCTCTGGATGTAGTCAGCCTCCGCTACCACCTGGCCACCGATCAGCAGGCGGTAACCGTCGTCCGCGGTGACGCGGATGTCGTAGGTGCCGCCTTGGGCCAGGTCGAGGAAACCGTGGGCACGGATGATCGCGTCCGAGGTATCGCCCAGGCCTGCGCCGCCGGCCTTGAGGTTGGAGACGTTGCCGGTACTGGCTGCCGTGAGGAAGTCGTACAGGTTGTTCTGGATGGTGTTGTTGACGTAGCCGATGGTGGTGCCGTTGGACACCGTGCGGTTGTCGCCCAGGTCGTCGCTGAACACGGTGGTGCCGTTCTTCAGGCCGTAGTCGATGACGTTGGCGACGAAGGTGGCGTTGACCGAGGCGGCGGCCGCGTTGTCGTTGGAACCGATCAGGCTGGTGCTGTTGCCAGTGCGGGACTCGACGTAGTCCTCCACCAGCTTGAGGCTGGTGAGGTTCGGCCGCGCGGTGCCGCTTTCGGCATAGCCCCAGTATTCACCGGTCAGGCCGCTGGACAGCGAGGTGCTGGTGTCCGCGACGTTGATGGTGTTGGTGGTGAAGCTTTCATGGCCGACGCCACCGTCGACGATCTTCAGCGTCAGGTGCTGGCTGGCGGAGCTGGCGGTGGTGCCGTTGGGCTCTACCGACACGGCCTTGATGTCCAGGCCGATCTCGCCGCGTACCGAGCCGCTGACCAGCAGCTTGGCGGTGGCCAGTTGGGCTGCGGTCAGGGACACCACGCCGGCGTTCGCGGTGAGGGTGGTGTTGCCGACCACCACGCTGGCCCCGCTGGGCAGGTTGGAGAGGTCGTAGCGCAGGCTCTCGGAACCGTCGGTGTCGGTCAGCGCACCGCTGATGTAGTTGGCCAGGGCGATGCTGGTCTTGCCGCTGACGCCGCCGTCACCGGCCACCACGCCCTGGGACGAGGTGAGGGTGATGTTGTCGATCAGCGCACCGCGACCAGCAGAGTCGGTGGAGGTGCCGGCCAGCTTGATGGTCAGGGCCTCGGTCTTGCCGGTGCCGGTGAAGCTGAAGTGGATGTTCTCCCAGTTCAGGCTGGACTGGCTGCTGGTGGAGCTGTACTCGCCCACCAGGGTGGTGCCGAGGTAGACCGCGATCTTGGTGAAGCTGGCGTCGAAGCCCGAGCGACCGGCGTAGTCCAGGTTCAGCTCGTAGACCTTGCCGACCTCGGTGGCGACGTTTCGGGTGACGCCCAGGGTCTGGGACATACTGCCGCCCGCGTCGTTGAGCTCCAGCGCGTCTCCGTTGTTGGTGCCCGGCAGCCTGACGGTGACGTAGCCGCCGGCCTGGTTCTGCATGCTGTCGCCGTTGGCCCAGATTTCGAAGACGTTGTTGCCGCCACTGCGCACGTCGCCGGTGGTGACCAGGGACCAGTTCTCGAAGGTCGGCCCGGCCACGTCCTGGGAGGTGCTGTCGCTGTTGGGCGCCGATTCCCAGGTGGTGGTGAACAGCGTGCTGGCCGCGGCGGACTTCACGGTCAGGGTCGGCACGTCGGCCACCGGGGTGATGTCGATGCTCATGGTGCTGCTGGCGGTGCTCAGGGCGCCGTCGCTGCCGCTGTACTTGAAGGTGGCGTAGGTGGCCTGGTTCAGCCCGACGCCGCTGCCGCCGAAGCTGTCGTGGCCGGACTCGTTGCTGTCCGGCACGAAGCGCAGGCCGCCGGCGTCGATCACCGACTTGGTGACGCTGGCGTTGGCGGCGACGTTGGTCCAGGTGCCGTTCACCAGTTGCTGCAGCTTGCCCTCCAGCGGCAGGCTCTCGATCTTGATCGACAGGGTGCTGTTGGCGTCGACGTCGCTGACCTTGAAGTCGTTCCAGGCGAAGACGTAGTTGGTGTCTTCGACGCCGGTGACGTTGGCGCCCGCGACCACCACCGGGGCCTCGTTGACGTTGTTCACCTGGATGGTGAACGACTGGTTGGCGGTGCTGCCGTCGGAGCTGGTGGCCTTGACCACGATGGTGTGGCTGGTGGCGCTCTCGAAGTCCAGCTTGGTGCCGTCGGCCACTGTCACCACGCCGGTGGTGGCGTCGATGGCGAAACGGCCACCGGCGTTGTCCACCAGTTCGTACTTGGTGATGGTGGCGCCGACGTCGCCGTCCACGCCCTTGGCCGTGATGCCCACCACGGTGCCGTTGGCGGCGTTCTCGTTGACCTGGTTGGTGGCGGTGTTGCTGTCGGTGATGACCACGCCGTTGTCGTTGACGTTGCCCACCTGGATGGTGAACGACTGGGTGTTGGTGCTGCCGTCGGAGCTGGTGGCCTTGACCACGATGGTGTGGCTGGTGGCGCTCTCGAAGTCCAGCTTGGTGCCGTCGGCGACGGTCACGACGCCGGTGGTGGCGTTGATGGCAAAGCGGCCACCCGCGTTATCGGTCAGCTCGTACTGGGTGATGGTGGCGCCGACGTCGCCATCCACGCCCTTGGCAGTCACACCGACCACGGTGCCCGTGGCCGCGTTCTCGTTGACGAAGTTGCTGGCGGTGTCGCTGTCGCTGATGACCACGCCGTTGTCGTTGACGTTGCCCACCTGGATGGTGAACGACTGGGTGTTGGTGCTGCCGTCGGAGCTGGTGGCCTTGACCACGATGGTGTGGCTGGTGGCGCTCTCGTAGTCCAGCTTGGTGCCGTCGGCGACGGTGACCACGCCGGTGGTGGCGTTGATGGCGAAGCGGCCACCGGCGTTGTCCACCAGTTCGTACTGGGCGATGGTGGCGCCGACGTCGCCGTCCACGCCCTTGGCGGTCACGCCGACCACGGTGCCGTTGGCGGCGTTCTCATTGACCAGGTTGGTGGCGGCGTCGCTGTCGGTGATGACCACGCCGTTGTCGTTGACGTTGCCCACCTGGATGGTGAACGACTGGGTGTTGGTGCTGCCGTCAGAGCTGGTGGCCTTGACCACGATGGTGTGGCTGGTGGCGCTCTCGAAGTCCAGCTTGGTGCCGTCTGCCACGGTTACAACGCCGGTGGTGGCGTTGATGGCGAAGCGACCACCCGCGTTGTCGGTCAGCTCGTACTTGGTGATGGTGGCGCCGACGTCGCCGTCCACGCCCTTGGCCGTGATGCCCACCACGGTGCCGTTGGCGGCGTTCTCGTTGACCTGGTTGGTGGCGGTGTTGCTGTCGGTGATCACAACGCCGTTGTCGTTGACGTTACCCACCTGGATGGTGAACGACTGGGTGTTGGTGCTGCCGTCGGAGCTGGTGGCCTTGACCACGATGGTGTGGCTGGTGGCGCTCTCGAAGTCCAGCTTGGTGCCGTCTGCGACGGTCACGACGCCGGTGGTGGCGTTGATGGCGAAGCGGCCACCCGCGTTATCGGTCAGCTCGTACTGGGTGATGTTGGCGCCGACGTCGCCATCCACGCCCTTGGCAGTCACACCGACCACGGTGCCCGTGGCCGCGTTCTCGTTGACGAAGTTGCTGGCGGTGTCGCTGTCGGTGATGACCACGCCGTTGTCGTTGACGTTGCCCACCT
>Ga0247725_1001549_pt1 | contig 11372 bp, 13 predicted proteins | sample OKSTACKMCFT3sol_FD_183021 | JGI IMG/M metagenome (GOLD analysis project Ga0247725, IMG submission 183021) | Subsurface sediment microbial communities from gas well in Oklahoma, United States - OK STACK MC-FT3-sol | ecosystem: Environmental > Terrestrial > Deep subsurface > Rock core/Sediment... | reverse complement strand
CCGGTCCAGGTCATCCCGGTCATCAGCATGAACAGCAGCAACAGCGAGCCCCAGAACCCGGTCACGCCGTGCAGGTCCCGCCACAGCAGGCGCCCGCGTGCCGACAGGCGCGGCCACAGCACACCGGCACCGCCGGTGCCCCGTGGCCACCAGAGGTAGAGCCCGGAGACCACCAGCACGATGCCCCAGCCAGCGGCCAGCTCGATCAGGCGATCACCCAGCGGGCCGATCAGCAGGTCGCCGTGCAGCTTGCGCGCGGCGGCCTGGAGGTTCCACAGCGCATCCTGGGTGCCCAGTACCCGGCCGCTGTACGGGTCGATGAAGAGGTTCAGCTCGCGGCCCTGCTCGGTGATCACGAACTGCCCGCTCCAGCCTTCCGCCACCGGCGGCAGGTACTTGCTGACCACCGCCTCTGGATGGGCGGCCTGCGCCCGCAGCAGCAGGGTATCGGCGCTGAGCGGCTGGCCGGCTGCCGGTACGCGCAGCAGGTCGGCGTACATCGCCTGGTCCAGTTGCGGCTTGAACAGGTAGATCAGCCCGGTGACGGACAGCAGGACCATGAACGGGATGACGAACAGGCCGGCATAGAAATGCCAGCGCCAGGCCAGGGTGTAGAACGCCGGGCGGGCAGCGGTCGCCGACTGGGCCGGCGCAGGGGTACGGGTGGTCATCTTCGGGCCTCCAGGCCACGACTTGCCGGACAGGCCGGCACAAACGGTTCGCAGGGTCAGGCAGCGGCCAGTGAGGCCGATGGGTCAGGCGAACAGCGGGGAGGCGCGGGGGTTGGCGAGCACCCAGGCTCGCCGAGGAGGATGGCGGTGGACCCGCTCGGGCAACGGCCAGTGGCGGCTGGGCGCCAGCAGGGCGAGCAGGCCGAAGAACGCCGCGAGGAGGAGGGCACCGAAGCTGGAGCTCAGTGCACAACCCGAACCGGAGGCCAGGTTGCCGCTGACCACGCCCATGTCGCCGAGGCTCTTGCTGCCGCCGCTGGCATCGTCCAGGGAGCAGAACTGCCCGTCGAGGCCGCTCAGGGCGAGGCCTGCCATCTGCCCGTGACCCACCGCGCAGGCGAGCGCGCCGAACAGGATGCTGAAATACAGCATCCAGGCGATCAGCGAGCGGTGTCGGCGGGCCATGTTCATCAGCGGGCTTCGGGCTGGTTGGGTCGGGCTGGGGGCAATGCTAGCAGAGTGTCGCCGTTGTGAAACAGCGAGCCCTGCATGAAAGCGAATCGGTCAAAAAGCCCCGTACACAGGCCGCCAAGCCGTGCACGGGGAAGCTTCCACACTAGTTGGCCGGGCGAATGACCACGCCCGAGCCCAGGTCCGCGCCGGTGATGGAGTCACGGCTCGGGTCCGAGGCGGTGCGCTCGCGCATCTGCTCCAGCGTGGCCCGCTGGCTGTCGGGCAGGTTCACGCTCGGCAGGCCGTTGCCGCCGTCCACGGCCGGCTCCGGCGCCTCCACGAAGGTCCATTCGTCTCCGCGGTTCCACGGCCCCCGACAGTCGCCTTCGCCCTGGGACAGGTTGAAGTACACGCTGGTGAAGGCCGGCATGCCCGGCAGCTTGCCCTGGGGAAAGTTCGGCTGGATCGAATGCAGCGCCTTCTCGAAGGACTTCTGGTGGGCTAGCTCGCGGGTCATGAGGAAGCCCAGGGCCTCCTTGATGCCCGGGTCGTCGGTGACGTTGATCAGCCGCTCGTAGATGATCTTGGCCCGCGCCTCGGCCGCGATGTTGGAGCGGAAGTCGGCCGTCGGCTCGCCGATGGAGTCGATGTAGGCCGCCGACCAGGGCACACCGGCCGAGTTGGTCAGCGCCGGCCCGCCGCCATACAGCAGGCTGGTGACGTGGGAGTCGTTGCCGGCGCCGGTCAGGGAGCGGTACAGGTCGGCTTCTGCCTCGATGCCTTCGGCCAGGTCGCCCTTGGCGCCCTTGTTGAGCATCCCGACGATGGAACCGATCACCTCCAGGTGGCTCAGTTCCTCGGTGGCGATGTCCAGCAGCAGGTCCTTGCGGCCGGCGTCGTCCTCGTTCAGGGCCTGGGTGAAGTAGCGCATGGCGGCGGCGAGTTCGCCCTGGGGACCGCCGAACTGTTCCAGCAGCAGATTCGCCAGCCCGGGATTGGGGGCCGAAACCCGAACGGTGTATTGCAACCGCTTGTTGTGAACGAACATGAAAGTTCTCCTCGAGTTGATCGTGACGTGATAGCGCGACGGGCCATGGGCCACTCACTAGGGAAGAACCGGATGTTGCCGGGGATGTTCAACGAAAGTTTCGAACGGTCGACTTGGAAAGTTGCATTCGCGGACGGAACGCCACCCTCTTTTTTCAAGGGCGGCGACGCCGACACGTTGCCTCAAGCGCGGTTCAGGTGGAACGACTGCGGGCGCATGGGAAGCAGGGGTTTCTTTTGCGGCGCGATATTCAGCACGGTGATGCCGACCTCTTCCAGCCAGGCCGCCATGGCCGCGCTGGACCTTGAGGGACGGGGCGTTCCAGGAAATTCGAGATCCTGGATGGCAAACGCCAGCGCCTTCAGGGTGGGCGTGGAGCGGGACTTCATCAGCAGCGTTCGGCGCTCGCCGTGCATCAGGTAGGTGACCAGCCAGTTCATGGCAACTCCTTCTGTCAATGATCCGAAGCGGAACTTAGCAAGACGCAGCGGTATTTCAATACTGGCCAGCTGATGCGTAGGAAAGTTGCGCGAAACAGCAAATTCTAAGACTGGGCAAGTTGCCTTTTGAAAGTCTGGTTAGTTGGGCTTGGTTATCGCCGTCTGGCTTCGTTTTTGTTGTACGGAAGTTCTCGTTTCATTGGCTGTGTATAACGCGTTGAACCATTCGGCCTTTCACCTGAACTTGTTCTGCCCGTGTTCACACGAAACCAGAACAGATCCCGGAGAACAGGCCATGCACAACCACACGGAAACCCCCAGCAACGACACCCCACGGCCGGAGGACGAGACCGCCACCTGGCCCATCCAGCAGGACCCGGAACCCGAGGCCCTGCCGGATGACCCCGACATCCAGGGCGACGACGCCTCCACCACCCCGCAATGAGCCGATGCCCCGCTGCGGTGGGGCACTGCACAGGAGCACCGAGATGACCGAGCGCCACGAACACCTGATCGACTGGCTGAAGGATGCCCACGCCATGGAGCAGCAGGCCGAGCAGATGCTCGAGGCCCAGATCGGTCGCCTGCTGAACTACCCCAAGCTGCGCACCCGTCTGGAGAAGCACCTGCAGGAGACCCGCGACCAGAAACGGCTGGTGGAACAGGCCCTGGAGCGCTTGGGCCATTCGCCCTCCACCCTGAAGGACCTGGGAGCCCGCCTGGGGGCCTTTGCCCAGGCCGCCGGGACCATGCTGGTGGAGGATGAAGTCCTCAAGGCCTCCATGGCCGGGCACGTCTTCGAGCAGATGGAGGTGGCGGCCTACACCGTGTTGCTGGCTGCGGCGGAGGCTGCAGGGGACGAGGAGACCCGCGTGGTGTGCGAGGCCATCCTGCCCCAGGAGCAGGCCATGGCCGAGTGGACGCTGGCGCACCTGCCCGAGCTGACCCAGGCCTTCCTCGATCGTGCCGAGGCACCCGGCCTGGAGGCCAAGCGATGAAGCGCGGACTGCCGGGCTGCTGCGGCCATTCCAGCGGGGCGGAGCAGCCCCTGGTGAAGACCCTCAGCTTCGCCGTGCTGCACTTCAGCATCGCCTTCTGCGTGGCCTACGCCTTGACCGGGAGCGCGCTGCAGGGCGGGCTGATCGCCCTGATCGAACCCGCCTGCAACACCGTGGCGTTCTACTTCCACGAGCGCTTCTGGCGCTGGCGGGGCACCTGCTCCGACCGGGAACAGGGCTACGGCCATGGCAACCTGGCTGGCGTCATCAAGTCACCCCAGGCCATGGAGCGCCGCGAGCCTTGAGCCGAGGGGCTCAGCCCTCGGGGCGTTCGCCAGGCCCTGCCAGGCTGGCCCAGGCCTTCCTGCTGTGCAGCCCCGTGATCACGCACAGTTCGGGCAGCAGCAGATAGGCATAGGCCAGGGGTGGGCAGTCCAGCGCCATGCCCGCCAGCAGCACCGGCAGGCCGACCAGCCACAGGGCAGCGGCCTCCAGCCGGCCGACCTCGGCGAAACGCCCGGCCGCCTGGTACTGGGCGCGCTGGAGGTTGCCCAGCACCCGCAACGGCAGGGACAGCGCGAGCAGCAGCAGGCCGGCCGTCCACCAGGGGCCCGATTGCCCGTAGAGCTGGCCGAGGGCCTGAATTGCCAGCAGCAGGCCCACCGACGCCACGGCAGCGACGGGCAGCGCCCGCCGCCGCACTTCATCACGGATCGCCACCGGGTCACCCGCAGCCAGGCGCAGGGCGAGAAAGCGCAGCAGGGCGTTGAGCGGCGACAGCACCAACATCCCCAGGGTGAGCACGGCGGAGAACCCATCCAGGCGCCCGGCGGACTCCGGCCAGGGGCGGTCCATGGCCACCAGCGTCACCGCCGCCAGGCCGAAGGCCTGGATCGCCAGCACCCGCTGGCTCTCCCAGCCGCTGTGCAGCAGCGCCTGCCGGCACCAGGCCCACCGAGGGCGCCACGGTTGGCCTGGGGAGGCGTGGGCCAGGTGGCGTAGCAGCCAGGCGCAGGTGCCGAGGTTCAGCAACAGGCCGGCGATGAAGCAGCCCGAGAGGCCCGCACCGAACCCCAGGACCAGCGCCAGGTCCAGCACCAGCCGTGCCAGCAGCTCGACGCCCTTGATGCGCAGCGCCTGGCGGCCCTCGCCACGGGCGTGGAGCAACAGGCCGGCGCAGCTGTTGAGCAGGCGCAAGGGCGTGGCGAGGAAGAACCAGGGCAGCGCCGCCATCACCTCGGGCAACTGCGCTGCTTCGCTGTGCAGCAGCATCGGCAGCAACCCCAGGCCGGCCAGGGCGCCGAGCAGGCCCAGAGGTACGCCCAGCGCCCCTGCCAGCACCAGGGCCGGACGCAGTCCTTCCCCGTGCCGGCCCGCGCGCTGGGCCTGGCTGGCCATCACCGATAGCGCGGTGCCCAGGGCCATGGTGACCACCAGTTCCAGCAGTGCCAGGCGGGTGAGCAGTGCATACAGGCCGGCCTGGCCGTCGCCGGCCCGGGCCAGCACCGCCAGGTCGATCTGCGGCCCCAGCTGGCCGGCGGCAAAGGCCAGCAGCAGGGCCAGGTAGCCGTGCCAGAAACGGCTGTTCAACGGGGCAGGTCGGTCCATCCGGGGAACCCCTCGGAGAGGTCGCCGGTGGCGCTGGTGAAGTAGCCGAAGGCGGCAGCGGGTGCGGGCAGGGGCTCCTCCAGCTCGAAGCGCTCGACCTGGCGGCCGGCCTCCAGGCTGCTGGCCTTCCAGCCGCACACCAGGTCGGGCAGGGCGGCGCTGCCGAGCACGATGCCGCGCTGGCGGGAGCGGTCGCCGGTGGCCCAGCGGGCGGCGGAGGCGGCCATCAGGCTGTAGCGCAGCTCATCGTCCACCGCATCGCGGAACGCCGACTGCTGCAGCCACACGTACACCCACAGGTACCAGGCCCAGTTGAACGAGCAGCCCTGTTCCACCGCCCAGGCCATGAACGGGCGGAAGATCGCCAGTCCATCGGGGCCGGAGAGCGCCAGCAGGCCGGGGCAGATGTCGAACAGGCTGTGCCAGTAGACCCGCAGGCTGGTGTCGATGCGCACGAAGGCGCGGGAGTCGCGGGGGTAGTCGCCCTGGCGGGCCGGTTGGTAGAGGGCCGCCAGCAACTGGCTGTCGGTGCGCGGCTGGTCAGCCATGGCGGCGCACCTCCGGTTGGGCGAACAGCGTGCGCAGGGTGGCCAGGTCGTTGTCGATCTCGCGCTGCACGAAGGCGTCGTCACGCTCGTAGGTGAGGGTGGCGCCGGGGCTGTCGAAGCGCTCGCGCCAGGTTTCGATGAAGGCCAGGGTTTCGTCCGACAGCGGGCGGTCGTGGGTGTCCAGCACCAGGTGTGGCTGGAGGATCGACAGGTTGTAGCCGGCGACGTGGAAGTGTCGGGAGGCGTCGATCACCGGCAGCCAGGCCTCCAGGGGCACGCCGCAGTTGAGGTGGGCGCACACCGCGTTGGAGATGTCGAACAGCACCCCCGCACCGGTCTCCCGGCACAGCCGCTCGAAGAAGGCCGGCGCATCGTGGCCGCCTTCGAGGATGGACGGGTAGTTCTCCAGCAGCAGCTGGCAGCCCAGGTGCTGCTGCCAGGCGTCCACGGCGTCACGCACGCGGGCGTAGTCGGCCTGGTAGTCGATCTCGGCCAGGTGGTAGAGCTGGCGCCCCTCGTGGCTGAAGCGGGCGACGTGGTCGGAGACGTACAGCGGCTTGACCCGGTCGATCAGCGTGCGCAGGCGCTGGGCCATGTCGTCCAGGCTGGCGGCGTCGGCCTCGATGAAGCGCGAGAACATGATGTGGAACCCCATCGGCGCGTCGAAGGCCCCGGCCAGGGTGTCCGCGTCGAGGGTGAGGAAGTTGTCGATCAGCAGTTCCACGTAGTCGATCCGCCCTTCGGCCAGCAGGCGACGGACCAGGGGCGTGGTTTCCCCGAGGGTGAAGTTGAATCCCAGGCGCATGGTTCCTCCTTGTCGGGAACCCACGCCGGCGCCAGGCGCCGGCGTGGGTGGGGCTCAGTTCACCCCGAGCGGGGCGCAGCAGGCACCACAGCAGGCACCGGCACGACCGGCGACGGTGAGGGTTTTCTTGCTGGCGATCTTGATGTTCATGGGGTTTCTCCTTGTGGATCAGCAATGAAAGGAACGTCGTTCGACGGCAGCGCCGTCAGGGTTGTGAGGTGGAACGGTGGGCGGTTTCTCGGTGCGCAGCCTCCTGGGTGTGGGTGGGTTGGAACCGGTAGCCCGCCGGCCAGGGGTCGGCGTAGCGGGGGTCATGGGGCAGGCTCAGGTCGGTGAGGCTGCCGAGGAAGGCTTCGAGGTCGTCCAGCTCGGCCTCGCTGAGGTCGATGCGGGCGATCAGCCCGCTCTTGTGCGGGTTGCGCCGGCCATCGCCCTTCAGTGGCCCCTCGGGAATGTCGCGGCCGCCGGCCGAGTAGATGCGCAGCACCTCGCGCAGGGTGGCGGCGCTGCCGTCGTGGAAGTAGGGCGCGGTCAGTGCCACGTTGCGCAGGCTGGGGGCGCGGAAGGCGCCCATGTCCTGGGCCTGGGCGGTCAGCTCGAACACGCCCCGGTTGGGGAAGGGGTAGGTGCCCTGGTCGTCCAGGTTGTAGAGCCCGGTGTTGTGGAAGGGCGTTTCCACCTCGCGGGTGCGGGCATGCACCACCTGGTCGTTGAAGTTGAAGCTGCCGTGGCAGTGGTGGCATTCGGCGCGTTCGCCGAAGAACAGCTCCATGCCGCGCTTTTCCGCGGCCGTCAGTTGCAGGCGGCCTTGCAGGTAGCGGTCGTAGCGGCTGTCCACCGCCAGCAGGGTGCGCTCGAAGGCGGCGATGGCGCGGATCACCGAGGCCATGCTGATGGGCTCGGGGTTTTCGGGGAACGCCTGGGCGAACAGCGGCGGGTACAGCGGCTCGTTCCGCAGGCGCTGGAGGATGGTGGCGCGGTTGCCGTCGTTCACCCCCATCTCCACCGGGTCGTCGCCGAACAGCGGGCCTTCCATCTGCCGCTCCAGGGACACCACGGCCGGGTTGGCCCAGTTGTAGGTGGCGTTCCAGGCCACGTTGGCCAGGCCCGGTGCGTTGCGGTGGGTGAGGGCGCCGGCGCTGCCGGTGGAGCGCGGCGTGCGGTCGCTGAAGGCCTTGGCCTGCAGGTGGCAGCCGGCGCAGGCGAGGGTGCCGTTGCCGGAGAGGCGCGGGTCGTAGAACAGCCGGCGGCCCAGCTCCACCTTGGCGGCGCTCATGGGGTTGTCTGCCGGTACGCGGGGCGCGGGTACGTGGCTGGGCAGTGGCCAGGCCCAGTCCTGCGCCAGGGCGCTGCCGACCAGCCCGAGGCCGGCCAGCAGTGCGGCGAGTCGGCCGATGCGCCGCGTCATGGCCGGGGCACGACGCGCAAGGCCGGAACCTGGCCATCCGGCAGCGGCTGGCCGCTGGCCAGGTCCAGGCCGAGGCGGGCGAACACTGCCGGGCATTCGGGGTCGTCCGGGCCGCTCATGCAGCCCACTGCGCCGCCCTGGTCACGGCCGAGCTGGCTGCCGGCCAGCAGGCTGGACAGGTCCAGCGCCACGGCATCGCGCCGGGGGTCGAAACCGCGCAGGGTGACGGGCACCCGGTTGGCCCGCAGGCAGGCCACCGTTTCGCCGGTGAGTGGGTTGCCGCTGCAGCCGGTTGAGCCCAGGTGCAGGTACCAGCTGGGGGCGCGGGCGCCATCGGCCTTGGCCACGCCGCCCTCCGGGTTGACCTCGAGCTTGGCGAACTTGCGCCCGGCCTGCCAGCTCCAGCCCATGGCGGCGATGTCCAGGGGCGGGCCCTGGAGTTCGGTGCTGGTGTGGTTGAGGGCCTCGGGCACGCCGAGGCTGAAGCGCAGGCCGACGTAGTCACCGGCCGGTGCCTGGCCGCGCACCTGGGTGCGGGTGGCCGGGGTGCCGCCCTGGCAGGTGCCGGTGGCGTCCTCGAAGTCCAGCAGGGCGACCTGGCCGTCCTGCCAGTCGTCGTGGTCGAGCACCAGGGGCACGGCCTGGCCGTCGGCGCGGACCAGCGCCACGTCCTGCACGTAGAACCGTGCATCGCGCAGGGTCGAGGAGCGGGCATCGGCGCCCAGCGGGCCCAGGGGCGCACCGCAGCGGGCGGGGTGTCCGTTGGCCAGTAGGGCGAAGTCGATCACCACCGGCTGCGGGCCGCTGGGGGCCTGGGCGGCGCATGCCGAGAGCAGGGCCGTGCCGAGCAGAAGGGGAAGGCGATGGGCGTGCATGGGCGGTCTCTCAGAAACGCGAGCTGAGGGTGAGGTTGACGCTGCGGCCTTCCTCGTAGCTGAAGGTGTTGGCCTGGGTCTGCTGGTAGGTGGCGTAGGCCTGGTCGAACAGGTTGGTCACTCCCAGGTCGACGCGGTACGGGTCGCGCTCCCAGGTCAGGCCGATGTCGTGCAGGGCGTAGCCGTCGCGGCGGCGCAGCAGGGTGTCGTCGTAGTCCTGGGCCTTGACGAACTGCCCGCGGTAGTTGACCGACCACTGCTCGTCGAGGCGGTAGCCCAGGGTCAGGGCCAGCTTGTCCGGCGGGGCGTAGAGGTCGGCGCCGGTCTGGGCGTTGCGCGAGCGCAGCTGCGAGTACCCCAGGCCGACGCTCAGGCGGTCCAGCTCGTAGGCCGCCTCGATCTCGCCACTCCGGCGTTCGGCCCGGGCCACGTTGCGCCGCTGGAAGACCTGGCCGACGCCGGCGAAGGGCGCCTGGCGCACATAGGTGCCGACCACCTGGGAGTCGATCAGGTCGTAGACATCCTCGTCGAAGCCGGTGGCCTTGAGGCGGAACTGGTCGCCGCTGGCCAGCAGGTCGCTGAAGTCCAGGGTGAAGCCGGCTTCCCAGGTCTTGCTGGTCTCCGGTTCCAGGCCCGGGTTGGGGCGGAAGTTGAACAGCGCCCGGCGCGTGTCCAGGTTGCCGTACATCTCGGTCATGGTCGGCGCGCGGAAGGCTTCGCCGTAGCTGACGAACAGCCCCAGGGGGTCGATGGGCTGGTACTTCAGGGCGATCTTCGGCGAGAGGCGGCTGTGGCGGGCGTCGCCCTGGCCGGGGGAGGACAGCTTGTAGTCGTCGTGGCGCAACGCGGCGATCAGGGTCCAGCGGTCGAAGGTCTGTTCGCTCTGGATGAAGCCGCCAAGGGCGCGCAGCTCGCCGTCGGGCAGCACCGAATTGCCCTGGCCGTTGGAGGTGTTCTCGGCGGTGTCCTTGTAGTAGTCCACGCCGTAGGTGAGGCGCTGCCGGTCGTGCTCGCCCACCTCGAAGGTGCTGGTGTTCTGCAGGCTGCCGCCGTCGGTACGGGTCATGGCCGAGGTGTCGGCCTGGGGCGGTGTCGAGCGGCTGTGGCCGGCGAGGCTGAAGCGGGTGCGGTAGAGGCTCAGCTTGCCGTCCAGCCAGCTGCGGTCGGTGTCGTGGAACGACCAGTTGCCGGTGTACTGCTCCTGCCGGCGGCGGGTGTCCTGATCGAAGGGGAACACCAGGTTGCCGCCGGGGTTGGTGGGGCCGGTGAAGTCGTCGTCGAAGGTCTGGCGGCTCAGCTCCACCCGGTTCAGTTCGCCCAGGTTGAGGCCGGCCTTGAGCAGGCTGGCGCCCAGGTCGCCGTCGTTGGGGTACTCCGAATCCGCGCCGCCCTTGCCGGTGTGAATGGCGCCGTAGTTGCGGTAGGTGGCACTGGCCAGCACGTCGGCCTGGTCGTTCATCGCTGCGGCGGTGAGGTGGGTGGAGAAGGCCTCGTTGCCGCTGCGGTAACCCACCTTGGCCTGGCCGCCGTAGCCGCGCTCGGGGTCGACGTAGTCTTCCGCTGCCAGGGTTTCGAAGGCCATCACGCCGCCCAGGCCGCCGCTGCCATAGGCCGCCGACATGGGGCCGCGCACCACGTCCACCTGGCGGATGAAGTCGGGGTCGAGCAGCAGCGGGCTGTTCACGCCGCCCTCGTTGTTACGCCGCGCACCGTCCACCGTGAGGATGATGCGTGGCCCCTGCAGGCCACGGATGGCGGGGATCTGTGCCGCAGGGCGGGGGCCGCCGCCGAAGTTCACGTTGGGCAGGCTGCGCAGCACGCTGGACAGGCTGTCGGCCTGGGTATCGTCGAGGGCCTTGCGGTCCACCGTGGACACCGAGGCCGGCAGGTCGAAGCTGCTGTTGGCGCTGCGGGTGGCGGTGACGGTGGTGCTGTCCAGCACCAGGGTCTTGTCGTCTTCCTGGGCCTGGGCGGCGGCGCAGAGCAAGAGCAGCAGCGGCCAGGCCGTGGCGGGCGAGGGGAGGAAGGCGGAGCGCCAGAACGAAGGGGATGGCATCACGGCCATGGGCGTCGGTCCCTGTTGTTGTCGAGTGGTTCCGGGAACGACTTGAGCCGCATGGTGCCGAGCTGTCCGATCCCTGGATGACTACCGGGCGCCTCATGGCGCCCGCATGCACTTGGCAGGCCTCTGGGGCGCTGCGGGACGGATGCTAGCAAGGCCCCCCGATGCGGCCCGACTGCGACGAGCTGCCACACCCCGGGCGCCCGGTGGCCTGCGGGTGGCGCCTGGCTGGCAGGGGAAAGTCGACTGTGGCGGACTGTCGCAGGCAGGGAGGCGCACGGGGCGCTCGCGGGGGCGCAAAAATTTGCCTTTGCCGCCCGCAGGCCCGCCAGTAAGATGGCCGCCGATGGTTTCCGGGCAACCGCCCGGAGCAACAGGGAACATGGTGCGGCGCAACGCCCAGGCCATGGCTGCCCCCGCAACTGTAAGCAGCGAGCGAAACCCGAAGCACCACTG